>Ga0123329_1004191_pt1 | contig 11459 bp, 10 predicted proteins | sample BioC12SIPDNA_FD_89703 | JGI IMG/M metagenome (GOLD analysis project Ga0123329, IMG submission 89703) | Anaerobic biogas reactor microbial communites from Washington, USA - Biogas_R1_B C12 SIP DNA | ecosystem: Engineered > Bioreactor > Anaerobic > Unclassified | place: Washington, USA | collected... | reverse complement strand
CGCGCTGCGGTGAGCTCCTTCATCCGGGCGGAGGCGATCTCGTCCAGAGCCCGGATGTAGCCGGGGACGATCTCCCGGGGCAGGCGCAGGCCCATCGTCAGGTGCAGGGTCCAGCGGGTACCCCGACCTACCGGGTTACACGCGCTGATACGGCGGGCGGCGATCTCCAGCGCATCGTCGGTTTCCAGGAGCCAGGCCACGGTCTGCTTACGCTTCGTGCCGAACACGACGGTGCCCACCCGCTGGAAACTCGCCGGGATGAGCGACGGAAGGAGTTCGGAAGCCAGCGCAATCGGTGCCTCCGGCATATGCGGGGCGAACGTGACCGTGATGTGCGGCGTCTGCTGCTGGGGCGGGAACCCCCGCGCCTCAAGTTCCGCGTAGATCTGCCGTACCTGCGCTTCCTCCTCGGCGGGCAGGTGGAGAAGAATGTTCTCGGGTGACGCCACGGACAGCTCCCCTTCCAGCATGGTCAGAATCATCACCGACCCTAACCCACGACGGGCTGTGTCCCTGTGGAGTCCCTAGGCCTTGAGCACGTAACGCAGGATCTCGACGACCTGGTCGGTGGTCTGGCACCAGGCCTGGGCAGCGGCGTCAACCTCCTTGAGGGGGTGGACGATGTCGGCGTCGTGAAGCGTGACGTACGGCTTGCCCAGCGCGGCGCAGTAGCCGGCGTCGAAGGCGGCGTTCCACTGCTTGTACTCGCTGCCGAAGCGCACGACGACCAGGTCGGCGGCCTCGATGAGCGTGCGGGTGCGGATGGAGTTCACCTTGGAGGACTGGTGGTCACGCCAGAACTGGCTGCCGGTCTCCCCCAGGTGGTCACCGGCGGCGTCACTGGCGGGGTGGTCGGTCACCGGGGCGGTGAAGACGACGTCGAGGCCGGCGGCCTCGGCACCACGCTGGATCTCCTCACGCCAGTCGGTGTGGATCTCGCCAGACAGGTAAACGTTGAAAGACATCGCTGAATACTCCTCTTCTGGGTAGTGACCTACTCTGCTGCACCATACCTGAGCACGGGAAACCCGGCTCCCCCGGCCATCGCAGCGGGTGAGGTCGGTTCACCGGTGTCCGAACGTCACCGAGAACTTCTCCACCTTCGTTTGCCCCGACTCGCCTCCACGGGCACCCGCAATCTGGCACAGTTGCAGCATGATGCACAGTGTCGAATGGCGGATCCGCCCCGGCAGCATGTCCGACGGCGAGCCGCCCAGCCCCCGTGGTTTCACGTTCGTCTGCGACGCCGGACGCCCGGTGGGGCATGCCCGCGTCCTGGAGTCCGACGGTTTCTTCCACCTTGTCGACGTCGCCGTGGAACCCGACTGGCGCCGCCGCGGCATCGGCCGCGCACTGGTCTCCGCCGTGGAGACCGAGGTGATCTCCCGGGGTGCCACGGCACTCACCCTGCTCACCGCGAAGGAGGCAGACTTCTTCTCCCGGCTCGGTTACGACGAGACGGAGCGCCTCCCGGTGGCCCTACGCTGGCTGGACACGCCGGGACACCGGTCGATGGGCCGGGCACTGGCCGACCCGGTGGTCCCCCGCCCCGCCGTGAGCGTGATCCCGCTTCGCGACGGCCCCTCCGGCCTCGAGGTCTTCGCCCAGCACCGCGTAGGCACCATGGACTTCGCCGCCGGGGCCGTGGTGTTCCCCGGTGGGCGGGTCGATCCGCCGGACCATGAACAACGTCTGGAGCTCCCACCCGACCTGGCCGACGCGTGGTCAGCGACAGCGCTCCCTCCCGCCGAGGCGCTGGTGGCGGCCGGACTCCGCGAGATCTCCGAGGAGTGCGACGTGCTGCTCGCACCCACGGACCTCATCCCCTGGGACAACTGGGTCACCCCGCCCGGGGGCCGACGCCGTTTCGACGTGGCCTTCTTCCTCACCCACGTCCGCGACGAGGACGCACCCCGGTGGGCGAACTCCTCCACCGAGTCCCTGCGTTCCTCCTGGGACCGGGTCACCACTCTGCTGGCCGACGAGAAGGCGGGCCGAATCCGCCTGCTGCCCCCGACGTTGGCGCTGCTCACGGAGCTGGCGGAGTTTACTAGCGCCGCCGATGTGCTGACGTACGCGCCGCCCATCCTCCCCGTCCTCGACGACTCCTCGGTGCGGCCACGCCCCTCCGGCGCTTATCGACGCCCCCGTCCTCGCTGAGCGTGCCGACAATGACTTTTCGGTCACAACAGTAGAGGTGAAAGTGCACCGGGCCCGCTTTTCGGTGTCCGGTCTTCGCAACAAGCAGAGGCACCATCGACACACGTGGACTTGAACTCCACGACGTCGCCAGGAGCCCAGAACAAGGCCGGCTGGTTGCGCTATTCGTCGAAAAGCAGCTCTATGGTCTGCGGCTGGGCGAGCTCGTGATCCCAGAGGTAGAAACGGTCGTCCCCGGGCAGGAGAATGATCGCGTTGCCCTCCTGGTCGTCGGCGACGGCGACAGCGTCCTGCGGGAATCCGTGGGCCTCGGAGCGCCACGTCTCGGTTTCCTTCACCACGTGATTCGCCGAGCGCGCGAGGCGGCGGCGGTCGGAATCGTCGTACACCGGGTACAGGAACCAGTACCCCTCGTCGGTGTCGTCGATTTCGCCGCCGTTCTCCGACATCAGGCGCTGCCGCAGGGCATCCGGGAAGGTGCGCCCCAACGCTTCCTCTGCAGCGCGGATACGTGATTCATCGGTGGGAAAGACCATGAACGGAATATACGTCGCGTCTTCACGGCCCGCAGGACGAGACACCAGGCCCCTGCCCGTAGTGGGGAGTGCTCCACGCGGCCTCATTCCGGCCGGCGGGCTACACGTTGAACTTGAAGTCCACCACGTCGCCGTCGACCATGACGTAGTCCTTGCCCTCCTGGCGGACCTTGCCCTGGGCACGTGCCTCGGCCATGGAGCCGGCGGCGTCGAGATCCTCGAAGGAGACGATCTCGGCCTTGATGAAGCCGCGCTCGAAATCGGAGTGGATGACGCCGGCGGCCTGCGGGGCGGTGTCGCCTTGGCGGATGGTCCACGCGCGGGACTCCTTGGGGCCGGCGGTGAGGTAGGTCTGCAGGCCGAGGGTGGCGAAGCCGGCCTTGGCCAGGGAGTGCAGGCCCGGCTCGGACTGACCGACGGACTCGAGGAGCTCGGCGGCCTCCTCCTCGTCGAGCTCGAGGAGCTCGGTCTCGGTCTGGGCGTCGAGGAAGACGCAGTCGGCGGGGGCGACCAGGGCGGCGAGCTCGGCCTTGCGGGCGTCGTCGGTGAGCACCTCCTCGTCGGAGTTGAAGACGTAGAGGAAGGGCTTGGCGGTCATGAGGTGCAGCTCGCGGATGAGTGCCAGGTCGATCTCGCCGTTCTTGGCGGCGGAGAACAGGGTGCGGTCGTCGGAGAGGATGTCCTGGGCCTTCTTCACCTCGGCCAGCATGTCACCGAGGGACTTGTCCTTGCGGGCCTCCTTCTCCAGGCGCGGGACGGCCTTCTCCACGGTCTGCAGGTCGGCGAGGATGAGCTCGGTGTTGATCACGGCGATGTCGTCTGCCGGGTCGACCACGCCGTCGACGTGGATGACGTTCTCGTCGGAGAAGGCGCGGACGACCTGGCAGATGGCGTCGGCCTCGCGGATGTTGGCCAGGAAGGCGTTGCCCATGCCCTCACCCTCGGAGGCACCCTTGACGATGCCGGCGATGTCGACGAAGGACACCGTGGCCGGCAGGATCCGCTCGGAGCCGAAGATCTCGGCGAGGCGGGTGAGGCGCTCGTCGGGAAGCTCGACGAGGCCGATGTTGGGCTCGATCGTCGCGAAGGGGTAGTTCGCGGCGAGAACATCGTTTCGGGTCAGGGCGTTGAAGAGGGTGGACTTGCCGACGTTGGGCAGACCGACGATTCCAAGAGTAAGGCTCACGGGCGTTGATCCTAGCAGCCAGGCGTTTTGACTCCCCAGTCAGCGCCGTTCAGCGCCCGGACCTGTGTTGCGGCAGGATACTGAGAGCATTATATGATCAGGCCACATCAACGCTGAGCGCGTCACACCCTGGACGTATCCCCCGCCCGAACCATGGGGCGACAACCACATATCCCCCATCCATGACAGGTACTCATATGTCTTCGACCACCCCGCAGCCCGCGACAGCGGGCCACGCGCAGGGCGAGCGGCGCGAGATCTTCTCCTCCCGTTGGGCGTTCCTGCTGGCCGCCATCGGCTCCGCCGTCGGCCTGGGCAACATCTGGCGCTTCCCGTACGTCGCGTACGACAACGGCGGCGGCGCCTTCCTCATCCCCTACCTCGTGGCACTGCTGTCCGCGGGTATCCCGCTGCTCTTCCTCGACTACGCCCTGGGCCACCGCTACCGCGGTTCCGCCCCGCTGGTGTTCCGTCGCATCAAGTCCTGGGCCGAGCCGGTCGGCTGGATCCAGGTCGGCGTGTCCTTCTTCATCACCATCTACTACGCCGCGATCATCGGCTGGGCCGCGCTGTACGCGGTCAAGTCCTTCAACAAGGCGTGGGGCGATGACCCGAACGGCTACTTCTTCGGCGAGTTCCTGCAGTTCGACGACGCCGCGACCTTCTCCACCGACTTCGTCCCGCAGATCGCCCTGACCCTGGCCGGCGTGTGGATCGCGGCGATCATCGTGCTCGCGATCGGCGTGGACAAGGGCATCGGCAAGGTGGCCAAGGTCTTCATCCCGCTGCTGGCCATCCTCTTCCTCATCGTCGTCGTCCAGGCCCTCATGTTGCCGGGTGCCGCCACCGGCCTCGACGCGCTGTTCACCCCGGACTGGGGCGCGCTGGCCAACGGCACCGTGTGGATCGCCGCCTACGGCCAGATCTTCTTCTCCCTGTCCGTGAGCTTCGGCATCATGCTCACCTACTCGTCCTACCTGCGTCCGCGCACCAACCTGACGGGCACCGGCCTGACCACCGCCTTCGCGAACTCCTCCTTCGAGGTCCTCGCCGGCGTCGGTGTCTTCGCCGCCCTGGGCTTCATGGCCGTGCAGCAGTCGGTCGCCGTCGACGAGGTCGCGACCTCCGGCATCGGCCTGGCCTTCGTGGCCTTCCCGGCGATCATCAACGAGATGGCCTTCGGCCCGATCTTCGGCTTCCTGTTCTTCGCCTCCCTCACCATCGCGGGATTCACCTCCCTGTTCTCCCTCCTGGAGGTCGTGGTCTCCGCGCTCAAGGACAAGCTCAACCTGCCGCGCAAGACCGTCGCCATCGGCATCGGCACCTTCATGGCGCTGATCTCCCTGGCGCTGTTCTCCACCACGTCCGGCCTCATGGCCCTGGACATCATGGACAAGTTCACCAACAACATCGGCATCGTCGCCATCGCGCTGATCGCCGTGGTCATCCTCGACTGGGTCCTGCGCCGCATCGACGAGTTCTCGCTACACATCAACGCCGTGTCCTCCTTCAAGGTGGGCACCCTGTGGCGCATCTTCGTGGTCAACGTCACCACCCTGGTGCTCGGTTTCACCCTGGCGCAGGAGCTGATCTCCCTGATCAAGGAGCCCTACGGCGGCTACACGACGGCGCAGATCGCCATCTACGGCTGGGCCGTCCTGGCGCTCATCGGCATCAACGCCCTGGTCTTCTCCATCGTGCCGTGGCGCGGCAACCTGCCGCTCAACGGCCCGCCGGGCTCCGACTTCGGCGTCGACCCGGAGGTCCGCCGCGAGCTGCGCCCGCCGCGCAAGTACAACGGCCACTGGAACGCGGAACCGGCCCAGGCGGGCGTCGAGAAGCACACCGAGGAAGGAACGATCCGATGAGCGGTATCGCAATCATGATGATGGTCCTGTTCATGGTCGTCATCTGGGGTGGTTTCATCGCCAGCGCCCTGCACCTGCGGGCGAACCCCGACGACACCTCCGGCGCCCTGGGCGTCGCGGACCACGCGCGCGACGAGCACCTCGCCGCGCAGGAACTCCACTAGTCACACCACACCGGGATGTCAGGCAATATGGAGTCTGTGACTGACCAGCCGACCTCCCGCATCCCCGGGGACGAGACTCCCCCGACCGGCTCCTCCGGCGACGCCGGGTCCACCGCCTTCGGCAGCATGGACCTGGACGAGCAGGAGGAGCTCGGTGGTTACAGGGACCAGATCGACCGCTCCGTGGTCCTCTCGGAGTGGCTGAAGTCGTTCGCCATGTGGGCGCTGCGCATGCTCATCATCGCGGTGTTCCTCTATGTCGGCTGGTTCCTGCTCAAGCAGATCGGCACGGGCGTGATGCCGATGGTCTTCGCGATCATCGTGTGCACCGTCCTCGCCCCGCCCACCACGTGGATGCGCAGAAGGGGTTTCCCCTCCGCCCTCGCGGCGCTCATCTCGATGGCGGGCTTCTTCGGATTCTTCGGCACGCTCATCTCGTTCATCTCGCCGGACATCGCCCGGCAGTCGCAGATCCTCTACCTCCAGTCGCTGGAGGGTGTGCAGCGCCTGCAGCTGTGGGCCCAGGGTCCGCCGCTCAACCTCAACGGTGAGGATCTCTCGCAGTTCTTCAACGACGCCGCGAAATGGGTCCAGGAGCAGGCCGGCACCATCGCCGGCGGGATCCTCACGGGAGTGGGCACCGCCACGTCCCTCATCTTCACGTTGTTCGTGGTCATCGTCCTGACGTTCTTCTTCCTCAAGGACGGCCACCGCTTCCTGCCGTGGGCGCGCACCATCGCGGGCCGCCGCATCGGCTGGCACCTCACCGAGAGCCTCACCCGCGCGTGGACGACCCTGAGCGGTTTCATCCGCGCGCAGGCGATCGTCTCCTTCGTGGACGCCGTCTTCATCGGCCTCGGCCTCGTCATCGTGGGTGTGCCCATGGCGCTGGCGCTCGCGGTGATCACCTTCCTCGCCGGTTTCATCCCGCTGATCGGCGCCGTCGTCGCGGGTGCCCTGGCCGTGCTCGTGGCGCTCGTCTCGCTGGGCGTGACGCAGGCGCTCATCGTGCTGGGCCTCGTCATCGCCGTCCAGCAGCTCGAGGGCAACATCCTCTCCCCCTGGCTGCAGTCCAAGGCGATGAACCTCCACCCGGTCATCGTGCTCGTCTCCGTGACCATCGGTGGCGGCCTCTTCGGGCTGGTCGGCTCCTTCCTGGCCGTGCCCGTCGCCGCGATGATCGCCGTCGCCTTCCGCTACCTGCAGGACATGACCTCCCTGCGGTCCGGCGAGAAGCTCGCCGCCGACATCACGTGGGCCACCCCGGAGGGAGAGCTCAACGGCCGCCTCTCGGAGGAGGAGGGGCGCCTCCTGCGGCAGCGGTGGCGCGACTCCGTCGTCTACGTCGACGAACCCCGGGAGAAGGCGCCCGCCGCTGACGATCCCGCGGCCGACCTCGGCGAGGAGCCTGCACCGACCACCTCCACGAGTGGCGCCGGTTTCGGCCGCCTCCGCCTGAGCAACCGCCGCATAGAACGTCTGTTCGGCAGATTCGGGCGTCGCTGACGGTTGATGTCGGAGGCGTGTGACACAGTGGGAACATGAGTTCCGCCCTGCCTGTCCTCCTTGTCGGCGTGCTGCTCGGCGCCGTCCTCGGCTGGCTCGCCCATGCTTACCGACGTCCCCCGGCACCCACCCCGGCCCAGCTTCCGGCCCCGGCCCCCGACCCCGGCATCATCCGCCTCGAGGAGGCCGTGAGCACCATCGGCGGGCAGCTCCGCGAACTCGAGCAGGACCGGGCCGCCACCTACGCCTCCCTGGCCAGCCAGGTCCAGGCCATGACGCGCACCTCCAGCCGCCTCAACGACCGCACCGACCAGCTCGTCACCGCACTGCGGTCTCCGCAGATCCGCGGCCGCTGGGGCGAGATCCAGCTGGAACGCGTCGTGGAACTCGGCGGCATGGTCCGCCACTGCGACTTCGACTCCCAGGTCAGCGCGCGTCTCGACGGCCGCGTCGTCCGCCCCGACCTGGTGGTCAACCTCGCCGGCGGGCGCCGCATCGTCGTCGACGCCAAGGTCCCCTTCTCCTCCTACCTCGACGCCCTCGACTCACAGGACCCCGAGGAGCACGCCGGCTACCTGCGTCGCCACGCCCATCTCCTGCGCACCCACGTGACGCAGCTGTCGGCCAAGGAATACATCGACGCCTTCGACCCCACCCCGGAGTTCGTCGTCCTCTTCGTCCCCGCCGACCCCTTCCTCGACGCGGCCCTCGGCGTCGACCCCGAACTCCTCGAGTTCGCCTTCGCCCGCAACATCGTCATCGCCACCCCGACGACCCTGTTCGCCCTGCTGCGCACCGTGGCCCTCGGGTGGCGGCAGGAGGACATCTCCGACAAGGTCCGCGACATTCAGCGCCTCGGCCGCGAGCTCTACACCCGCCTCAACACCATGGGCGACCACTACAACCGGGTGGGCCGTCAGCTGGAGAAGACGATCGAGGCGTACAACGCCACTCTCGGCTCCCTCGACTCCCGCGTGATGGTCACCGCGCGACGCCTCTCGGAGATGGACGTACCCGCCCGCACCGACCGTCACCCCACCGATCTGGAGCAGATCACCATCCGGCCCCGCACCCCGTCCCCGTCTGTTGACGACCATCCCCGACAGGACACCGGCTAGACTAGGTCCCCGTGTCCACCCCCAGCCACCGGAGTCGAAGCCGGTCCCGCGCCCGCAGCACCGGTCTGCCGACCTGGTCCGGCATCGCCATCGTCCTCGCGGCCCTCATCACCGGCCTGCTGCTGAGCATCAACGGCCAGGCCGTCGGCCTGCCGTACCTGCTGTGCTTCGGTGTCGCCGCCCTCGTCGTCGCACTCGTCACCGAGGTCCGGGGGTTGTTCCTCACCGTCGCGTCGATCCCGCTGCTCTTCGGCGTCATGACGGTCGTCTCCGCGTGGGCCGTGACCCGCCCCCTCGCCTCGGAGGGCACCGCCGCGTTCTCGATGACGAGCATCGCCACCGCCGTCTTCCCCCTCGCCCAGTTCTTCCCGGCGCTGATGTCCGTCACCTCGGCTGCCGCCGCCATCGCGCTGCTGCGTGTCTGGCTCTCCCGCCGCTCCGGCCGGGCCGCCCGGTCCGCCGAGATGCAGGACCGCCGCCGCACCGCCGAGGCCAACCGGCGCAACCGCGACACCGTCTCCCGGGCGCGGCGGCGCACCAACCAGGTCACCGTCGAGGAGCTGCTCGCCCGCAACCGTGAGCGTCAGGCCCGTCGCCCGGAGGAGGCCCGCCAGACGCCCCGTCGGCAGGCCGCACGCCGCGCCGTGCCCCCGCGGGAACAGCGCCAGCAGCGGGAGGTGCCGCAGCAGCAGCGTCCCGAGCCGCGTCGCCGCCGTCGCTTCGACGACGACCTCTACAGCTGACTACAGCTGACACAGCCCCCGCAAGCGGCCCGCGTCGCATGCTCGACCACGCATGACTTTCACTCCCGGATGGCGTTTACTGGAAGGTAGACGACCTATCTCGGGAGTGTTTTCTCATGTTCAGAAGAGCGCTGGGTATCTCGATGGCCTTCATCGGCCTCATCGTCGGCGCAGGTTTCGCCTCCGGCCAGGAGGCGCTCCAGTATTTCGTCGCCTTCGGCACCCGCGGCATCTGTGGTGCCGTGCTCGCCTCGGTGCTCATGACGGTCACCGGCATCGCCGTCCTCCAGCTGGGCAGCTACTACCAGGCCACCGAGCACACCGCGGTCCTCGGCCGGATCAGCAGCCGGGTGACGTCGTGGATCCTCGACGTCTCCACGATCGTCACCCTCTTCTGCATCGGCTTCGTCATGTTCGCCGGCGGCGGCGCCAACCTGCAGCAGCAGTTCGGCATCCCCTCGTGGATCGGCGCGACGGTCATGCTGGCGCTGGTCCTGGTGGCGGGCATGCTCGACGTCGACAAGGTGTCCACCGTCATCGGGGCGATCACCCCGTTCGTCATCGTGTTCATCGTCGGTGCGACCGCGTGGACACTGGCCACCGCCAACCCGGACTGGAGCACGCTCAACCTGGTGTCGGCGACCGTCGTCACCTCGCTGCCCAACTGGTGGCTGGCCGCCCTGAACTACGTCGGGTTGTCCATCATGACGGCCGTGTCCATGGCGATCGTCATCGGCGGCGCCAACCTCGACACCCGCGCCGCCGGCCTCGGCGGGCTCATCGGCGGCTTCTTCTTCCTGCTCATGCTCATGCTGCTGGTACTCGCGCTATTCGTCTCCGTGAGCACCGTCGGCCGCGAGGAGCTGCCCGTCCTGGCGCTCATCAACCAGCTCCACCCGATTCTGGGTGTGGTGATGACGTTCGTGGTCTTCGGCATGATCTTCAACACCGCGATCGGCATGTTCTACGCGCTGGGGCGGCGTCTCACGCGCCGGAAGCCGGCGCTCTTCCGCCCGGTGTTCATCGTCGCCTGCGTCATCGGCTTCGGCCTCAGCTTCGTGGGTTTCCGTGACCTGGTCTCCTACGTGTACCCGGTGCTGGGCTACCTGGGCATCCTCATGCTCTTCGTCATCTCGGTGGCGTGGCTGCGCGGCCGGGAGAAGGTGAGTACGGAGGGCAGACGCCGTCTGCGGGCCCGCGTGCTGCTGGCCCGCAAGCTCGATCCACGCAAGCGCTACACCCGCAAGAACCAGCGGGAGCTGCAGCGTCTCATCCGGGAGTCCAACGTCCCGGACAAGGAGTTCATCGCGGCGCTCGAGGAGGACATGACCTCCGAGCTGCTCGCCGACGCCGACCTCGACTACGACCCCGATGACCCGCCGGTGAACCTCGTCTACGTGGAGCACACCGAGCCGGTCGGCCCCGGTGAGGAAGCGGACGGGTCCAAGCGGAGGTCCTGAGACAGACGTGGGGCCCGCAGGCCACAGCCTGCGGGCCCCACGGGCGTCGCTGAGCAGAGATCCTAGGTGCGTGCCGGACGCAGCACGCGCGGCAGCGAGAAGACGATGGTCTCGGCGGCGGTGGTGACCTCCTCGACGTCACCGTAGCCACGCTCGGCGAGGTACTTCAGCACGTCCTGAACGAGGATCTCCGGGACGGAGGCACCGGAGGAGATGCCGATGGTGTCGACCCCCTCGAGCCAGGCGTCGTCGATCTGGTGGGCGAAGTCGATGAGGTGACCGGCGTCGGCCCCCGCGTCCAGGGCGACCTCGACGAGGCGCTTGGAGTTGGAGGAGTTCTGCGAGCCGACCACGATCATGAGCTCGCACTTCGGGGCGATCGCCTTGACCGCGACCTGACGGTTCTGGGTGGCGTAGCAGATGTCGTCGGACGGCGGGTCCTGCAGGTCCGGGAAGCGTCGCTTGAGGGCGGCGACGATCTCCAGGGTCTCGTCGACCGAGAGGGTCGTCTGGGACAGCCAGATGAGCGGCTGGTCGGCGGGGAAGTCGGGGAGCGTGTCGACGCCCTCCACGCCGTCGACCAGGTGCGTGTGGTCGGGGGCCTCACCCATGGTGCCCTCGACCTCCTCGTGGCCCTCGTGGCCGATGAAGAGGATCTGGTAGCCGTCGCGGACGAAGCGCTTGACCTCGTTGTGCACCTTGGTCACCAGCGGGCAGG
>Ga0123329_1004189_pt1 | contig 11461 bp, 4 predicted proteins | sample BioC12SIPDNA_FD_89703 | JGI IMG/M metagenome (GOLD analysis project Ga0123329, IMG submission 89703) | Anaerobic biogas reactor microbial communites from Washington, USA - Biogas_R1_B C12 SIP DNA | ecosystem: Engineered > Bioreactor > Anaerobic > Unclassified | place: Washington, USA | collected... | reverse complement strand
TCCTGGCCGCGCCGGAGGAGGTGGCCGTGCGCCCGCCGGACACCGGCGCCGCGCTGGTGAACCCCATGATGGGATGGACCCTGTATTACTACTCCAACGTCCCGACGAACTACGGGAGCAAGCTGGCGTCCACGGACACGGTGGACGACTTTCCCGGCCTGTCGAGCGTCTACTTCCGCCTGCCCTGGGCCTACATCGAGCCGCAGGAGGGCGTCTTCGACTGGTCCATCGTGGACGGCCCGGCCCAGCGCTGGATTGACAAGGGGCTCCAGATCGTCCTGTGCTTCTCCTCCGCCGAGTCCTGGCTGCGCTACGCCACGCCGGAATGGGTGAAGGACGCGGGCGCGAAGGGCCACTTCTGCACCGGCGGGAAGGGGATTGACCCGGACGGGAACCTCTGGGAGCCGGACTACAACGACCCGGTCTTCCTGGAGAAGGTGGAGCGTTTCGTCGCCGCCTTGGCGGCCCGCTACGACGGCAACCCGAACGTCGCCTTTGTGGATGTGGGCAGTTTCGGGGTCTGGGGCGAGGGCCACACCTTCCACACGTCGCAGATCACCTACCCGGCGGAGGTGGTGAAGAAGCACATGGACATCTACGCGCGGCACTTCACGAAGACACTGCTCGCCGCCAACGACGACTACAGTTTCCAGGGCGACGAGACCATCGCCCACGCGCGGGAGAAGGGCATGACCCTGCGCGACAACAGCATCCTGGTGCAGCCGCCGCCGCGCTCGTACTACCACGCGGACATGGCGGCGGACTTCTGGCCGCGCCTGCCGGTCATCCTCGAGCACGAGCACTGGAAATCCAGCCAGGAACGGGGCGCCTGGCTGCCCGAGGTCTTCCTGCGCGCCGTCGAGGAGTACCACACCAGCTACATGAGCATCCACTGGTTCCCCCGCGAGTTTCTCGAGGGCGAGCGGAAGCTGATTGACCAGACCAACCTGCGGCTGGGCTACCGCCTCCAGCTCCGCGAGGCCCGCTGGCCGCAAAGCGTCCGCCTGGACGAGCGCGTGTCCTTCACGTCCACGTGGGCCAACGCGGGCGTCGCCCCGTGCTATCCCGGCGGCTTCCCCGCCTACATTCTCAAGGACGCCCAGGGCGGCATCGCCGCCGTCTTCGTGGACGAGTCCTTCGACGCGCGGACCCTGGAGGTCGCCGCGCCCGGCGCCGCCCCCGAACGCGCCGCATCCTCCAGCCACGGCTTCGCCCTCAACCTGCCCGCCGGGGAGTATGACGTCTTCGTGTCCGTCGGCCGGCGCGACGGCACCCCGGTGATCGCCCTGCCCCTCGCGGACACGGACGGCCACCGGCGCTACAAACTCGGAAAGATCACGGTGGCCCCCAAGGCGCAGCCGTGAGGGCGGGGTTCTGTCCAAAGTGCCCTTGATCGCCGGATTGGACACTGCAGGAGCCGGGGTCGCCCCGTGAACGAGATTGCTTCGCTACGCTCGCAATGACGCGAAAACACACGTCATTGCGAGCGCAGCGAAGCAATCTCGTTCACGCCAACGCTCCGGCGAACGGGGCAGTTTCTTGCCGGAACGGCTCAGGTTCGTCCCATCTACTGGGTGAGCGGGAATGCGTTCCGCTGACGCATTCAGCGTGGATCCACAAGCCCCGATGTCATTCATGTGTGTCAACGGGCATTTCTCATCCGGCGATTGGAAAGTGCGAGAAATCTTAACTGGACGGCAAACACATCCTACAATGCCGTCAACATCTGTTCCCCGCTGGACCAGCCGTAAGGCCTCCGGCGGGGTTATTCTTTTGCAGTGGAGTTAATAGCAACCCTCATTGCGTTTCCATCCCTGCACGCCTTCTCCCCTCTTCCCGGCGGAGTGGGTTCCGGGCCGGCGCATCCTCTACAATGACGGGGTGACGGCGGCGGGCCGCCTTGTCCGGCCCCCGGCACGAAACCAACCGGATAGAGGGCGTCTCCATGAACATCTTTCGTGTGGAACGGAATCTGCAGGCCCTGGGCGCGGTCACGGCGGGGCTCCTGCTCCTGCTGTCGCAGGAGGTTTTCGCCGCCCCGCCGAAACTGCCGGTGCAGCCCTTCGGCCCGGGCGAGGTGCGGCTGCTCGACGGGCCGTTCCGCCATGCGCAGGATCTGGGCGCGGCGTATCTCCTGTCGCTGGAGCCGGACCGGCTGCTGGCGGGGTTCCGGAAAGAGGCGGGGCTTCCGGAAAAGGCGGAGGCCTACGGCGGATGGGAGCGGCAGGGCGTGGCCGGGCACAGCGCGGGGCATTACCTGTCCGCGTGCGCCTTTATGGCAAAGGCTGCGGGGGACGCGCGGTTCTGCGAGCGCGCCGCATACATGGTGGACGGGCTGGCCGCGTGCCAGCAGGCGAACGGCAACGGGTACGTCGCGGCGATTCCGGGCGGCAAGGAGGTGTTTGAAAAGGTCGCCCGCGGCGAGATTGCCTCGCAGGGCTTCGACCTCAACGGCTCCTGGGTGCCCTGGTACACCCTGCACAAGCTCTTCGCGGGCCTGCGCGACACCTACCGGCTCTGCGGCAACGAAAAGGCGCTGGCCGTCGCGCGCGGACTGGCGGACTTCTCCATCGAAACCACCAAGAACCTGTCGGAGGAGCAGTGGCAGACCATGCTCGCCTGCGAGCATGGCGGCATAAACGAGGTGCTGGCCGACCTGGCCGCCGACACGGGCGAGGCGAAGTACCTCGACCTGGCGAAGAAGTTCTACCACCGCGCCGTGCTCGACCCGCTGGCCGAAGGCCGCGACGAGTTGCAGGGGAAACACGCGAACACGCAGTTCCCCAAGGTCATCGGCTGCGAGCGCATCCACGAACTCACGGGGGAGGCGCCCTTCGGGGCCATCCCGCCCTTCTTCTGGAACACCGTCACGCATGACCACACCTACGCCGTCGGCGGAAACAGCAATGACGAGCATTTCGGCGAGCCGGGAAAACTCAACGACCGTCTTGGCGCAAACACCTGCGAGACCTGCAACACCTACAACATGGTCAAGCTCACGGGCCTGCTGTTCCGGCGCGGCGCGCGCGCGGAGCTGGCGGACTACGCGGAGCGCGCCCTGTGGAACCACCTCCTCGCCTCGCAAAACCCCGACGACGGCATGGTCCTCTATTACCTCACCCTGAAACCGGGCGGACAGAAGACTTTCATGACGCCCTTTGACAGCTTCACCTGCTGCTCCGGCACGGGCATGGAAAACCACGCCCGGCACGGCGTCCATCTCTACGCCCGCGACGCGGAGGGGGTGTATGTGAACCAGTTCATCGCCTCCGAGTTGGACTGGGCGGAGAAAGGGGTCCGCCTCCGCCTTGACACGGAGCTGCCGAAGTCCGGCGCGGTCCGCATCACCATCGGCGCGGCGGCCCCCGTGACAACATCCCTCCGCATCCGGCACCCCCACTGGGCGCCCGGGCCGCTGGCCTTCGCCGTGAACGGGACGGAAACGCTGGTGTCCCCCGGCCCGGGGGGCTACGCGGACCTGCGCCGGGAGTGGGAGGACGGCGATGTGGTGACCTTCGAACTGCCGCTGGCCCTGCGCACGGAGTCCATGCCGGACAACCCGAACCGGGTCGCGGTGTTCCACGGCCCCGTGGTGCTGGCGGCGGATTTGGGCACGGAGGCGGAGAACCGCGAACTGCCCGTGCTGGTCACAGACGGCCGCCCCGTCTCCGACTGGCTGAAGCCCGTGGCCGGGGAGACGCTGACCTTCCGCACCGAAGGCGCCGGACGGCCCGAAGACCTGACGCTCACACCGTTTCACAGCTTCCACGGGCGACGGCACACGGTGTACCTCGACCTGTACACGGAGGACGAATGGCGCGCCGAGGAAACCCGGAGGCGGGCGGAGGAGGCGCGCCTGCACGACATCGAGGAGCGCACCGTGGACAGGGTCCGGATCGGCGAGATGCAGCCTGAGCGCGACCACAACCTGGAGGGGGACAACACCGGCGCCGGGGACTGGCAGGGCAGAAAGTGGCGGCACGCCACCGACGGCGGCTGGTTCGCCTTCGACCTCCAGACGGCACCGGACGCGTCCCAGGACCTCGTGGTCACCTACTGGGGAAGCGAGACGGGCGCGCGCACCTTCGACGTCCTCGTGGACGGACAGAAACTCGCCACCCAGACCCTGGACAACGACAAGCCCGGCGAATTCTTCGACACGGCCTACCCCCTGCCTGAAAAGCTGCTCAAGGGGAAGAAGAAGATCACGGTGCGGTTCCAGGCCCACCCCGGGAACTTCGCGGGCGGCATCTTCGACGCCAGGATCATGAGGAAGAAGTGAACCACCGATGAACGGGGGTTGAGTCTGGAGGGTGCTTCTCAGCTTGATCGGACCGATTTGACGGATCAGACCGATCGGTCTGATTCCTCAGGCATGCGCTGTGTGCTCATCGGTGGGTCCTTTTCTTCCCCTGTCCGGGGCGGCTATGCGAGAATGGCCGCTCTTGAAAGGGCCTGACACATGATCGTTCTCTCCCGCGTTTTTCGGTGCGTTGTTCTTGCCGCTTTGCTGTGTCCCACTGTGGGGGTGGAGACTCCTGCCGAGGCCGCTGACCTCATGGCCGACACATGGGAGGCGGTGGACGTGCTGGGGCGGGCGGCGGTGACCGCGCCGGAGGCCCCCGCGCCGCGCGCGGAGCGGTTTGTGGGCATGTTCTACTTCCTGTGGCAGGGCGCGCACGGGCAGTCGGGGCCGCACGACATCAGCAGGATCCTCGCGGCGCATCCGGAGGCGATGGCGGACGCCAGCCACCCCGCCTGGGGGCCCATGCACGCCTTCCACCACTGGGGCGAGCCGCTCTTCGGCTACTACCTCTCCGACGATCCCTGGGTCATCGGAAAGCACGCGCAGATGCTCGCGGACGCGCAGGTGGACGTCGTCATTTTTGACGTGACCAACCAGGAGACCTACCAGAAGAACTATCTGGCGCTGTGCGCGGTCTACGCCGACCTGCGCGCCGCCGGGGAGCGCACGCCGCAGATCGCGTTTCTCACGCCATTCTGGGATCCCCGGAAGGTGGTGGACACTCTCCACGCCGACCTCTACGGGCCGGGCCTTCACCGCGACCTCTGGTTCCTGTGGGACGGCAAGCCGCTGATTCTGGCCGACCCGGCGAAGGTGGACGACTCCGTGAAGGACTTCTTCACCTTCCGCAAACCGGAGCCGTCCTATTTCACCGGACCCAGCGGCCCGGACCAGTGGGGCTGGCTGGAGGTCCACCCGCAGCATGTGTTTCCCAACCGCGCGGGCGGGAAGGAGCAGATGACCGTCGGCGTCGCGCAGAACGCCGTGAACGGGCGCCTCGGCGCGCTGTCGGAGAAGGGCGCGCTGGGCCGCAGTTTCCACGGCGGCGCCTGGGACACGCGCCCTGACGCGGCGTGGCACGGGTTCAACTTCGCGGAGCAGTGGTCGCGCGCGCTGGCGGAGGACCCGAAGTTTGTCTTCGTCACCGGATGGAACGAGTGGATCGCCATGCGCTTTGACGAGTTCGCGGGCGTGCGCGAGCCCGTCATGTTCGTGGACCAGTTCAACCACGAGAACAGCCGCGACATCGAGCCCATGCGCGGCGGACACACGGACGCCTACTACCACCAGCTCGTGGACCGCGTCCGGCGGTACAAGGGGGCGCGCCCCCAGCCCGCCGCCGGGCCGCGCGTGTCCATTGCCCCGGACGACGGCGCGGCGCAATGGGACGCCGTGACGCCCGTCTACCGCAACCATGCGGGCCTGCCGCCGCGCGACCATCCCGGCTGGGGAAGCGCCGGGCGGTATGTGAACGCCACCCTGCGCAACAACATCGTGGAGTGCCGCGTGGCGCGCGACGACCGCTTTGTGTGGTTCCTGGCGCGGACCCGCGAAGCCCTCACCCCGCCCGCCGACGGCGTGTGGATGCGGCTGTTCCTCAACCTGGACCGCCGCGCCGACACGGGCTGGGAGGGCTTTGACCTGCTGGTCAACCGCGCGCGGGACGGCGCGGAGGCGACGGTGGAACGCTGCGCGGGCGGCTGGAGCTGGACACCCGCCGGCACGGCGCGGTGGACCGTTGACGGCGCCCGCCTGACCCTCGCGGTGCCGAGGGAGGCGCTGGGGCTCAAACCCGGCGACCGTCTCGACTTCGGCTTCAAGTGGGCCGACAACACACAGGCCGACGGCGACATTCTGGAATTCACCCTCCACGGCGACGCCGCGCCCCCGGGCCGGTTCATGTACCGGTTTCACGCGACAGAGTAGAGAAAACACAGGCCTGTCAGACTGGTCCGACCCGTCCGACCTGTCCGACCGGTGCCTACTTTTCCCCGGCCCAGGGGACGACCAGCCCCAGGGCCTCGGGCGTCTCGGGGATCCAGTAGAGCTCGAAGCGCATCCAGCCGTTCGCGCCGGGCTGGTCGTCGAGATAGACCTTGGCCTGATGGCCGTTTTCCGGCGAGGGCTGCTCCAGCACGAAGGGGTGCATGGGCCGCGACTCAATGTCCCTGGGCACGAGGGTGCCGGGGCTTTCGGGCAGGGGAAAGTGGATGTCGCCCACCTGCACATGCGCGCCGTCCCAGCGGATGTTGACGACCTGGTAGCCGTCCCCCTTCAGGACCAGCATGTCCTGCCCGTCCACCAGAACCTCGAAGCGGGCGAACAGTCTCGCCTTGTCCTTCTGCGCCTCCAGCACCTCCCGGTAGCGGCGCTGCTGGTCCGCGATGAGCGCCTCGATCTCCCGCCGGTTGGGGACGCGCGCGAGGCGCTCCCGCGCCGCCTCCGTGTCCTTCAGCGCGTCCTCGGCGTTTCGCTGCAGGGCGTTCACGCCGAACAGGTCGAATTTGAACCCGGGGGTGGCCTGGAAGTCGGCCTTCGCCGTGGTGAGGCATTCCAGCGCCTCCGCCAGCGTGGCGTGGTGTTCCGGCGACGGGGCGTCCATCTGGTCGAAATAGGCGAACATGACCTTCACATAGCCGATGTTCGTGCGGATCAGGTTGCGCGTCATGGCGAGGCGGATGCCCAACTCCTCCGCCAGCGCGGGGTCGGCGATTTTGCCGCGCGCGTCCGCATACCGCGCGGTCATGTCGTCCGCCGTCTCCAGCCCCTGCGCCAGGGCGCGCAGGGTCGGCCCGCGCCACGGCACGCAGCGCAGGTAGACCCGCCGCAGGAAGGCGAGATGCTCCTTGCCGCCGTCAATGGCGGGGTAGCCGTCGGCGGGAAACGTGCCCACGCGCATGTGCAGGAACGAGTTGAACTGGCCGTAGGAGATGGGCTCGATGTGGAGGCCGTACTGGTGGGCCGTCGGGGTGAGCAGGAGAATCCGAGCCATGTCCTCCGCCGCCGCCGCGCCGAAGTGGATGGCGCAGAAGTCCCGCGCGATGTCGTCCATGGAATCGTTGGGATCCCACATGAGCCGGTAGAGGATGTAGCTGTGCGCGCCCGTGGTGCCCCAGTCGTCGGTGCCCGCGCCCGCGAGGGCGGCCATGCCGCGGACATTGCTGTTCTCCGGCGCGAGAAAGGTCTGGAGGCCGCGCTGGAAGTACTCGCCGGAGAAGGTGGGGAACATGCGCGTCGCCCCGCCCTCGTGGTAGTTCATCGTCTCGAAGAGCACGACGGTCTCGTGCGGCGTCAGGTTGAACGTGGCGTTGTACGGCTGGTGCCACCACCGGTCGCCCCGGGTGATCTTCGGCATGGCGTAGAAGTGGTCCACGGGCATGTCGGCGTTGAAGACCGCCTTGTACACCTCCGGCTGGCAGTGGATCTCATGCTCGCGCAGGCCCCAGGTGAAGTGGAAGTAGGTCTTGCCGAACTCCCCGGCCACCACCTCGTGCACCTTCCGCACGAAGGTGTTGAACCGCTTCGTGTACGACCAGTCGCACTCCGGGGCGTCCCGCGTCACGTCGAAGGGCTGGTACGCGTCCCAGAACCCCGAAATGTCGTCGTTGCACAGCTCGACCCCGTCCAGCTCCGGCATCGCCGTGAGGAGCATGCGGAACTTCTCCTGGAGCGCGTCCCAGAACTTCGGGTCGCAGGGCGAGAGCGCCGCGCCGGCCGCCTCCAGCAGCGAGGGATGGAACGTGAACTCGTTGGCGAAGCTGAAGTACTTCATGTGCAGCGAGTGCGCATACGCGATGAGCTCCCGGGCGGCTTCGCGGTTCTTCGCGTTCACCGACGCCTCGGGCTCCGAGTCCCACGGCACCAGGTCGAGGATCGGTGTTCCGGGAACCCAGTTGTAGCTGTACCGCAGGGCGAGGCGCATCCGCTCCGGCGAGGACCCCGCCCCGCCGCCGCGCCCCCACGCGCCGCCCAGCCGCACGGGCACCGCGGGCGCGCGCGTGGCCGTGATGTCCGGCACCGCCCGCGCCACGCGCATGCGGTCCCACACCCAGTAGAGCCCGTACACGTCGCCGAGGACCGACCCGCCCGCCACCGTCATGACCCGCCGCCCGTCCGCCGTCACGGTGCGGATGGCGAAGCCATCGGGGTTCTCCGGGGGCTGCGGGGCTTCGAGGTCCGCCGCGAGGCGGTTGCGCGCGGCGGTTCCCACCACCAGCAGGTTGCCCTCGCCGAAGGCCTCGTCGGACACGGCCTCGAAGACGATGCCGAAGTTCTTGCCGTAGACCGTCAGGTCCTCCACGGCCACCCGGACCGCCTCGTCGGCCCGGTGTTCCGCACCGAGGACAATCTGCCACGATTCGGCGGCAGCGGTGAACGGGGACAGGGCCAGGACGGCAAGCAACAGTATGCGCATGGCAATCACCTTTCCGCAGTGTAAACCCTCTCGGTCCCCCTGGAAGGGGGGGCGAGTCCTCGCGGGCACGAGATTGCTTCGCTTCGCTCGCAATGACCGCGAAAACACACGTCATTGCGAGCGAAGCGAAGCAATCTCATGCCCGCCAACGCCCCAGAATCCGAAACGTCGCCCGGCCGCGGAGACGCGCCCACGAAAAACCTCTGCCGCATCGGCGCGCCTAGCAGACCCGCACGCACTCGATCTTCCACAGGGAGGCGAGCTTTTCCAGCGTGTCCGCCACGTGGCCGATCCCGATGGCGCAGTGGTGGGCGGGCCCGGCGGCGGACCACGCGTTCACGAAGTTTTTCGCGCCGATGGGGAAACGGTAGCGGCTGTTGGTGTTGCCGATGTGGAGGATCGGCCCGGGCACGGACTCGCCCTCGGCGACGAGGAGCTTCAGGCGGCCCGCGCCGTCCTGCACCACGCTGAGCAGGGTCACGGGGCCGTTCTTCACCTTCATCTCGATGGAGAGGCCCTGCCCCGGCTTGCCGTGGTAGATGGGCAGGGGCACCAGCTTCACCGGGCCGTCGGCGATGGCCATGTGGCCGGGTCCGTCGTGGCCCAGCAGCACCACGTCGTCCGCGAAGTCCATGAGGTAGAACTCCGAGAACGAGCCCCCCGCGCCGAGGAGGTCCAGAATCTTCATCGCCTGGACGTTCTTCACCTCGCACTCGCCCGCCACGGGCACCCCGTGCGCCGTGAGCAGCGAGTTCCCCGCGATGACCGACGTCACGATGTTCTCGTACTCGTTGCCCGGCGCGCCCTCGTAGTAGTAGGCCATCGCGCCGAGGCCGTGGCGCGCCGCCAGCGCGTCCAGGGCGCACGAGGTCTTCGCCGCGCGCGCCAGCTCCGCGGCGGAGCACTCCGGCGCCACCTCGAACTCGCCGCGGAACTGCGCCAGCTTGGCCGCCACCTCCGCGTCCGTCACCGCGTCGCGCAGCTCCCGCAGCCGGCACATCTCCAGCAGCTCGAAGTGGCACCCGAACACCGCCGCCTGCTGCGTCATGTCGCTGTACACGTCCAGCATGCCGCAGTAGTAGTGGCCGAGCACGCCCACCCGGTTCTCCCGCATGCCGTTGGCCGCCCGCGCCGCGTCCAGCCACGCGCCGATCTCGCGCCACGCCTCCGGGTCGTCCAGCGTGCCCGTGACCAGGTGGTAGTCAATCCCCGCGCGGTTGAAGACGCAGGCGATCTCGGGCGCCGAGCAGGCCTGGCAGTTTGCCAGCCACTCGCCCGTCATGAGGCCCCGGTCGCCCAGGGCGTTGAACGCCGCGTAGTCCAGCGCCGCCGAGGGCTGGAGGTTCAGCACCACCACCGGCACCCCCGCCCGCTGCACCACCGGCAGCACCGTCGAGCTCAGGGCGTAGGTTGAGATGTAGAGGAAGAGGATGTCCGCCTCCTCCCGGCGGAACAGCGACGCCGCCTCCCGCGCCTTCGGCACGCTGTCCACCAGCCCGGCGTCCACCACCTCCGCGCCCGCCGCCGCCAGCCGGCCGTGGATGCGTTCCAGATAGCCGCAGAGCCGGTCATGCAGCCCCGGGAACTGGGGCCAGTACGTGTCCAGTCCAATGCCAAACAGGCCGACGCGGACGGTCTTCACAGCGGGGGCCTCACGGGTCATGGCGAAGTCTCCTTTGGGGTTAGGCACGAACCCGCAGGGTACCACGAAACTGCCCCGCCCCGGCAAGGCGGGGATGCCGGTCCATATCGTCCATGGCGTCCATATCGTCCATGAGGGTCCGTGCGGGTCAGCGCATGGACGGTATGGACTCCATGGACGCCATGGACAAGGGCACTACCGCCCGCCGTCCCCGCTTCTTGCCAGGCGCTCGGTCTCGCCGGGACGTTCGAGGCGGTTCTTGTAGTCGGGCCAGAGTGGGCAGTTGAGGTCTATCCAGGTCTTGATGCGCAGGGTCTCGTCGGGGGTGAGCTGGATCTTCTGGTGGCCCGCGTTGAGCTTCTCCCACAGGCGGCTCTTGAGCGTGCCGAGGGTGAGGGGCTCCATTTTCTCGCAGCCGCCGGAGTTCCAGCCCATGTCGGCGTAGTGGACCAGCCCCTTCTCGATGAGCGTGCGGTAGGACGCCGGGATCTTGTCGGCGTCGAGGACCCCGGTGTAGTCGAGGCCCTTTGGGTGCTCCGGGTTGTGGCAGGACACGCAGTGCCTGTCGAGCACGGGCTGGACCACCTCCTCGTAGGAGAAGGGTTTTCCTTCCCAGTCGGCGACGGTCAGAGCCCGGGGTGCCTGGGCCAGGAGCCGCCGGTGCTGGACCGGGGCCTGCTGGCGGCTTTCGTGGCAGCCCACGCAGCCGCGCGTCTCGCCGGGCTGGAGCTGCACCACGCTGCGCATGCGCTGCAGCTCGTTGTAGTTTTCGTCTAGCGCGGAGAAGTAGAGCACCTTCCCCGCCGGGGCGGTGAAGCGGGCGGAGCCGTCGGGCTCCACGGGCACGATGCCGTGGGACGCCTTGGCCACATAGGTCGGCCAGCCGTGGGGGCCGGACACTTTGTGCACCGGTGTGGCGTACCAGTCCTGGAACTCCGGGTGGTCGGCGCGGTAGGTGCCGTCGGGCATCTGGTCGAGCGTGGCGCGCACCTCCTCGGCCACGCGCAGGTACTTCACCGCGCCGCGCGGCACGGCGGCGCCGAGGCCCGCGTACACGTCCTGCATGATGAACTCGCCGGTCTCCGGGGCGGCGTCCTCG
>Ga0123329_1004179_pt1 | contig 11476 bp, 6 predicted proteins | sample BioC12SIPDNA_FD_89703 | JGI IMG/M metagenome (GOLD analysis project Ga0123329, IMG submission 89703) | Anaerobic biogas reactor microbial communites from Washington, USA - Biogas_R1_B C12 SIP DNA | ecosystem: Engineered > Bioreactor > Anaerobic > Unclassified | place: Washington, USA | collected... | reverse complement strand
TCGGGAACTGCGTCAAGCAGCCACCCTACGCCCGTGGTGTCGTATCGCCATATTTCACGGCATGTTACGCACGGCGAATTGTCGGACAGTCTCGCCCCGTCAGGCATGGGCGAGTTTCCTTGCCCTTCCGCGTGGCTGCCCCTCGACGTTGCTCGGGAACTGCGTCCAAGCAGCCACCCTACGCCTGAGGGGTCGTCACGCCATGTCCCACAGCGTGTTGCGCGTGGCTGTCATGCGCAGCGCTGCGGCGCGACACTACTTCGCCGCAGCCGGCGCCGCGGTGATCGCGGCCGCCTTCTTCTCGCACTCGGTCACGAAGAAATGGTACCGGTTGATCAGCGTCTGTGCCGTGCGGACACTCTCGTTGGCCTGCATCGTGCCGCTCAGCGGGAACTGCTCGGCGCTTTCCGGCGCCGGCCACACCTGGACGAACTGGGCCTCGAACTCCGCGTGCAGATGGTCCTTCGTCAGCAACGCGAACCGATGGTCCACCCACCCGCTCACGGCCTTGTACAGGAACGTCCGCCCGTCGCGCCGGGCCAGCCGATAGATCACGACGCCGTCGTTCTCGACCGTGTGGCGGCCCTTCGGGTGCGGCACCAGGAAGTAATGGTACGTGAAGTCCGGCGCCGCTTCGCCCGCCGGCGTCACCCATTGCTTGCACAACACAAGCTCGATATGCGCCGAGTCCGTGAACTGGTACGCGACGTCGGCCACCTCTTCCTTCTGCGCGCCCAGCGGCCGGTGCATGTGCTGGATCGATGCCCAGCTCTCGCCACAACCGCCCGCGACCGCAGCCGCACAACACGCCACCGTCATCCACAACGCTGTCCGTCCCACGCTTCAGACTCCTGATTGAAGGCGTATCTCGTCACGCGCTCACCGGCATCGGCGGCACCGGCGGCTGCGAGCAGCCGCCCTACGCGCCACCCCTCCCCCTCAAGGCAGAGCGGTCAACAACCCCTCCCCCTTCCAGTCAGTGAACCCCTCTCCCTGCTTGCAGGGAGAGGTGCCCCGAGCATCAGCGAGGGGCGGTGAGGGTCGAACGCCACAAGTCCGCGTGGGTCCGGGGGACCCACCCTACGCTTGGCGTGGCCATGCCCCCACGTCGTCACCTTCACCGCATGCCCGCTGCCGCGCGGCCCTCGCGGGCGCGACGCTGCTGCGACTTCTGTCGGCACTGGTGCATGAACGCCTCCAGGCGGATCATCTCGGTCGATTGCTCCAGTCCGTCGTACGCCACCTTCAGCACCGGCATGTCGAAATCCGCCTGGAACTTCGTCAGCAGACCGTTGACGATGGTTCCCGGCATGCAGTTGAACGGGTGTAGGTTCACCACGCCGTCGAATCCGTGCGTGGCATACTCGATGCTCCGCCCCATGCTCAGGATCGGCTCGCCCCGGATCGTCTCGTGGATGTACCGCCGCCCCAGCGCGATCACGTCCCGCGACGCCGCCTCGCAGAAAAAATGCCGGATCGATCCCGCGAACGGACCCAGCACCCGCTGCCGCTCGCGACGCTGAACCACCTCCACCATGAACTCCGTGAACACACGCTTCAGGTTCCGCTTCATCCAGCCGTCTTCCTTGCGGCTCCAGGCGATGTAGTTCACCCACTCCTCGAACGGCGGCAGGCACGCCTCGCCGCCCAGTTGCTCGATCTTCCGCACGATGAAGTTGTTCGTGAACGCGTTCGACCGCACGAACACCTCGCCCACCACCCCGATCAGCGGCTTCGCCTCCGAGCGGTCCACCGCCACGGCATCGAACCGCCGCCGCACCTCGCGCGCCACCGACGCCGGCTCCCCGCCGCCCTCGATGTGACGGCACAGCAACTCCAGGCACTCGGCGTACACCCGGTCCGTCTGACCGTGCACCACCTCGTACGGGCGAAGCTCCCGCGCCAGCTTCTGCATCGTGTCGGCGAACACGATCCCCGACCACGCCAGACGCCGGAACCGCGGACCCAGCATCCGCGTGTCCTGCTGGTAGTCCCGGTCCTGGTCGAACGTCACGATCGGCACCTGGCCCAGGCCCATGTCGTCCAGCACCATCCGCTGGAACTTGTTGTACTGACCGAACCGGCACGGCCCGAACGCCGTCGGCATGAAGAACGCCGCCCGCTCCGGATCGAAATCGGGCTTCTCGACCTGCCGCAGAATGTCGCCCGTCGTGATGATGCACGGGTAGCATTCCTTGCCGCTGGTGACCTTGCGCCCCAGCTCGATCGTCCGCGCGTCGGCCATCGGCATCTGCACCGCGTCCAGCCCGTTGGCTCGCATCGCGGCCGCCAGCGCATAGCCGGCGTCGTCCATGTAGGGAATGTACAGCCGCCGCTTTTCCTTCGACGCGTGCGGATCGTACTTGATCTTCCCGGCCCGCACCTTCCGGGCCGCCGCCTCGCGAATCTCCCGGACGTTCTTCAGGCTGTCCAGGTACGCCTCGCACCGCGTGATCGCGCCGACGTCCGCCGAGTGCTCGTCCACCTCCAGCACCAGGCACGGCTTGCCCTTCAGCTCACGCTCGAAGAACTTCAGAATGAACGAGTCCGGCCCGCACCCGAAGTTCGTGATGTACACCGGGTACAGGTTCTCCGTCCGCGCGATGATCCGCGCCGCCGCCAGGATCCGCTGCCCGTACTTCCAGTACATGTGCGGGTAGTCCGTCCCGATGTCCTCGGCGTCCAGCGGCAGCATCCCCATCGGAATCGCCAGGCAACCCAGGTCGCGCAGCTTGTCGGGGATGTTCAGGTTCAGCCCCGGATCGCAGCCGTTGTACGGACGGCTGATGATGACCAGCGCCGGCTCGTTGCCCAGCGACGTCAGCACCTCGCGCCCGCGACGCTCCAGGGCCGCGAAGAACTCCCCCTGGGCCGCCAGCGCCGCGTCCACCGCCCGGCGACGCACGCCGTTGCCCACGCCCAGCCCCCGAGCCACCGACTCCAGCCGGCGACGCACGTGCTCCTGGCCGTGCGACATGTGAATCACCGGCGTCAGCAGACGCGTGTTCGGATACGCCCCCAGGTCCACCGCCGACCGGATCAGGTACGGCAGGCTCTGAACGTACGGGCACGTGTAGCTGTTGACGATCTCGCCGCTCTGCTGCGGCATGTCCACCACGCTCGGCAGGAACAGGTAATCCACGCCCTGGGCCAGGCAGTCCAGCACGTGCCCGTGCGCCACCTTGATCGGGTAGCACGTCTCGGCCGCCACCGCCTCGACGCCCGCGTTGATGATCGTCCGGTTGGTCTCTTCGCTCAGCACCACCTCGAAACCCAGTTCCCCGAAGAACGCCTGGAACATCGGCAACTGGTCCCAGATCGTCGCCACGCGCGGAATGCCCACCCGCGGCCGCACGCCCGACGCCTGTGCCGACGCGCCGCCATACGACGTCGTCAGCAACCGGTTCCGCTCCTCGAACAGCCGCGGCAGGTGCTCGCCCAGGCTCTGGCGGTCCGACTCGTCGAACTTGCCGCACCGGCTCCCGTAGAACAACTTGCCCTGGCCCTTGATGTCCACCACGCGGATTTCGCACAGGTTCGAGCACGCCTTGCACTCGAAGATCGAACACTCGTACTGCTTGTCCCGCAGATCGAACCCGCCGAACCGCGTCTTCATGGCGCCGCCGCTGTCGCGCCAGGCGTCACGCGCCAGCATCGCCGCCCCGATCGCCCCCATCACGTCGTGGTGCGGCGGAACCGTGACGGGCTTGCCCAGGATCGTCTCGAACGCCCGTTTCACCCCACGGTTGTAAGCCGTCCCGCCCTGGAACAGAATGTGATGGCCCACCCGGCGGTCCTCGACCACCCGGTTCAGGTAGTTCTGGGCAATCGAGTAGCACAGCGCCGCCGCAATGTCGTCCGTCGCCACGCCCTTCTGCTGGTTGTGGTTGATGTCCGTCTCGATGAACACCGTGCACCGCTCGCCCATGCACGGCGGGTGCTCGGCTCCCAGCGCCAGGCGGTTGAAGTCCCCGTTGCGCAGCTTGATGTTGAGCCGCTCCGACTGCTCCTCGATGAAGCTTCCCGTCCCGGCCGCACACACCTTGTTCATCGCGAAATCGACCACCGCCCCGTGGTCGATGCTGATGTACTTCGAGTCCTGCCCACCGATCTCGAAAATCGTGTCCACCTCGGGGTCAATGAACGCCGCCGCCGTCGCGTGGGCCGTGATCTCGTTCTTCACCACGTCCGCCCCGATGAAGTCGCCCGTCAGGTACCGGCCCGACCCCGTCGTCGCCACCCCGCGCACCTCGACGCGATCGCCCACCTCCTGGCCCACCTCGTACAGCCCCTGCGTTACGGCCTCCAGCGGCCGCCCCGCCGTGTTCAGATACCGACGCGACAGTACGCGACCCTCGGCGTCGATGGCCACCACGTTCGTCGAGATGCTCCCGACGTCCACACCCACGAACGCCGCCGACCGCTCGCCGGCCCGCAGGCCGCTCGTGTCCGACTCGATCACCAGGGGGTACCCGTCGTCGGTCAACTGACCGTGACACTTCAGGTCTTCCGTGTGGCTCGCCGCCAGGTAGTCGTCCAGCGGCACGAGCGTCGCCAGCGGCCGCAACTCGTCCCGCTCCGCCGCCGCCAGAACCGCCCCCAACGCCCCCATTGAGGCGTGATGCTGAGGGATGATCAGCGTCTGCTTGTCCAGCCCCAGCAACTCCCGGAACGCACGCACCATGCCCGCGTTGGCCGCCACGCCCCCCTGGAAGCTCACCACCGGCTGAACGTCCTTGCCCTTGCCGATCACCGCCTTGAAGTTCCGCGCCATCGCGAAACACAGCCCCGCCACAATGTCGTAGTCCGGGCACCCCTCCTGCTGGAGGTGGATCATGTCGCTCTTGGCGAACACCGAGCAGCGGCCCGCAATCCGCGGCGGGTGCTTGCTCTGAAGCGCCATCGTGCCCCACTCGTTTTCAATACTGATACCCAGCCGCGACGCCTGCTGGTCCAGGAAACTCCCCGTCCCCGCCGCGCACAACGCGTTCATCGCGAAATCCCGGATTCGCGTGCCCCCGGTCGCCTCGTCACGCTCGATCAGGATCAGCTTGCTGTCCTCGCCGCCAATCTCGATGATCGAACGCACTTCAGGATAGTGCCGCCCCGTCGCCGTCGCCTGCGCCACCACCTCGTTCACCACCGGCAGACCCAGCAACTGCCCCACGGCCTTGCCACCGGCGCCCGTGGCCGCCGCCAACGGAGCCGCGCTGCCCGCCGGAAGCGCCCCCAGCAATTCCCGCAGCACCTCCGCCGCTCGCTCAATCGGCTTGCCCTGGTTCCGCCGGTAGATCTCCCGGATGATCGCAAACCCCTCATCCAGCAGCACCGCCTTGGTGGCCACCGATCCGATGTCGATGCCGATGTACGTCATGGGCAATCCTCCCTGAGTGCTAAAGCCTTGCAGCGCAAGATGCTATGTGTCGTCCACCGCCTGGTGCCATGCCGTCCGTCGGGCGCCGCCCGTCGGGTGGCATGGCCACGCTCGCGTGGCCATGATCCGTCCCGCCGGGTGGCCACGAGACCGCTACGTCCTGCCCGCATCCGACTTGCGGCGAACCAGAAACACAATCCCCACCGCCGCGCCGACCACAAGGGCCACGGCAACCAACGCCACGGGAATCACCACGAAAACCCACGAACTCGGCGTTACACCACCCATCGACATGCCCCCCTGTCCACCCGCCGCGCACCCGGGCGCACACCGACCACCTTGCCGGCATGCCAGAAAACATCCTGACCGCCGCCGTGCAGCTCCCCTTGTCAACGATCCGCGGGCCGTCCGGCTTCCCGTGATCCGCGAAACCGATGGCGGCACACCGACCGCCCGGAACACCGTCCCGACCCACAGCGATACCCGATAATGTAAGCAGAATCCCGCCCGATGTCAAAAGGCTGTTTGCCCCGGTCAACCCCGCCGGGACACCCGTCTGTCAGCCCTTCTTCCCGCCGAATTTGTTCTCCGTCCCGGCCAGCAGACGCCGGTAATTCGACCGGTGCCGCACCAGCACCAACGCCACCAGCAGCAGAACCATCACCGTCAGCGGCCACCGTTCCCGCCACGGGCCCGCCATGTCGATCCGCAGCCCGGCCGCGTCCACCGTCAACGTGCCCGCCAGCAGCGCCAGGGCCGCTACCGTGCTGGCGACCGAGACGTACCGCGTCAGGGCGAACACGAGCAGCCACACGGCAAACGCCCCAGCCGCAATCGGCATCAACGCCGGGATCCCCAGCACGACGCCCAGGCTGGTCGCCACGGCCTTGCCGCCCCGAAACCGCAGAAACACCGGCAACACGTGCCCGGCAATCGCCGCCGCCCCCGCGGCAATCACGATGCCGTGCCGCGCCGCCTCGCCCAACGCCGCCGAATCGTACAGCGGGCACGTCCGAGTCATCCACCACGCCAGGTACGTCGGCGCGAAGCCCTTGGCCACGTCCAGCACGAACGCCGTCAGGCCGCATTGCCACCCGCAGACCCGCCAGCAGTTGGTCGCCCCGATGTTGCGGCTGCCGGCGCTGCGGATGTCCACCCCCTTGACCCGCCCGAGCAGGTACCCGAACGGCACCGAGCCGAGCAGGTACGCCGCCACGAAGTAACCGACCAGTCCCGCCAAGGCCAGGGGAGTCATACGCCGATCGCTCCTTCGCCGTGCCGCGCCGCCGTGGTCGCGGCCGACTCTTCCAGGCAAGCCAGCATCTCGCGGAAATTCCGCTCCAGGGGGTGCTCCAGGGCCACCTGCCGGGCCGCGCGGCCCATGGCCTCCCGCCGCTCGGGGTCCATCAGGCCCAGCATCGCCTCAGCCAGCGCCCCCACCGGCCGCGGCGCGTCCAGCACCACCGCCGCACCCGACCCTTCCGCCAACTCCGACGCCCCGTTCAGCCGCGTACTGATCGACGGCAACCCGCTCGCCATCGCCTCCAGCATCACCAGGCTGCACGGGTCGTACCACGTCGGATGCACGAACACGTCCGCCGCCGCATACGCCTCCGCCGCGTCGTCGCACGGCCCCGCGAACACCACCTGCGGCTCGATGTCCAGGCGACGGGCCAACTTGCGATACGCCTTCCACCGCCGGTCGCGACCCACCACCAGCAGCCGCACAGGACGCCCCGCCCGCTGTTGAACCTGACGCAACGCCACCAGCAGCTCCCGCAACCCCTTGAGCTTGAAGTTGTGGGCCACAAACAGCAGCACCACCGTATCGTCGTCGATGCCGTGCCGCTGGCGCAGACGACCCCGCAGCGGCCGCAGACGCTCCGGATCGAACCGTTCCGTGTCCACCCCGTTGTAGACCAGGCGGATGCGGCTGTCGTCCACGCGGTAGAACGTCCGCATGTCGCGCCGCACCATCTCGCTGATCGCCACCAGGCGGACCGTCGGGTCCGCGAACTGCTCCGACTCCAGACGCAACGCCGCCCGGTGCTTCGGGCTCAGGCGGTTCATCAGCATCTTCAGCCCGCGGCCGTCGTACGATGGAATCAACGCAATGTTCTGCCGCTGCGACGCCCGGACCGTGCCGCCATGAGGCTGATACACCGTCATGCCCAGGGCCTTGCCCGTGGCCAGCGACGCGTCCGGCCGAAGTTCCCGCAGCGCGTCGCGCACCCGGCGGGCGAAACTCGCCGTCCGCCCCGCGGCCGTCAGGCCGCCCGGACGCACCAGACGCACCGCGCAGCCCTGCGGCTCTCCGCGGGCGTCCTGCGCCACGACCGTCACGCGGTGCCCCTCACGACGCAGGAACGCCGCGAACCGGCTCACCCACGTCTCGGCCCCGCCGCGGCGCGCATCCAGATGTTCAATCGCCAGGGCAATGTGCATGGCGGCCAATGTACCCGAAACCCACAGCCGGAGCAATGTCCTGCGCGCCGCCCCCGCAATTGCCGCCGCGAGCGCGCTTGACTGCCCCGTCGAGGCTGTCCGACAATTCGCCACGCACAACGCGCTGTGGGACATGGCATTATACCTAGGCGTAGGGTGGCTGCTTGCAGCCACGCGGAAGCGCAAGGGAACTCGCCCATGCCTGACAGGGCAGGCATCGCACGCGGCGCGATAGAACGTTGCCGACGATAAGAAACGGCGGTACAATCAGCCCTCCAGGTTCTGGCAGAACAGACGTCGATAGAGAGGACGGGTGGCCGGGCGGGGATGGAGCGGGTCGGTGAGTGTGCCACGGCGGGTCTTGCCCGCCGTGCCGATGGGCAGGAATCGTACCGAGTGCGGCGCCGTGGGCACGTGGGTCCTCTGGACCCATTGCATAGGCCCGAGAATCAGTATACTGTCCCTGATGGTCCTGATGGTCCTGATGGTCCTGATGGTCAGTATACTGTCCCTGATGGTCGTCCCTGATGGTCCGTCCCCGATGGTCCGCTGGTCCCCCGCTGGTCCCCGAAGGCAATGCAGACGGTGGCACCAGTGCCACAATAATTGCGGGAGTTGCTGCGGGAACTCCTGGTGCCCGTATAGCGTCTAATGATAGGGTCACAATGTGGAGATCGATTATGCGTAACCGTGCAGCAGTTGAGTGGGCTTTCCTCCTTATACTGCAATTGTTGTACGCCGGAACTGACAGCGCCGCTGTCACGTCTGCGTCAACCCCTCCATCAGAGGCGGCTCCCACCGTTGTTACGACCCCTGAAGCCGTGGGCGAGGCGGCCGAGGCGCCGCAGTACCCGATCGAGAAGGCCGTGGAGAATGTCGTAACCGCTTTGGGTGTCAAGTGCCCCGAGGGTTGGGAGAAGCCGGCCTTGGTCGCCCACGGGCGCGTCGAGCCCCGCGGCTGGCCACCGGGCGAGGGCTGGCACATCCGCGCTCGCCAGATCAAGTCGCAATCCGATCCTGGCCAGAAGCCGACGGGCTACGTGGACCTCTGGCTGATGCCCGCCGATTACGCTCGGCAGGGGCCAAACGATCTCGGCAAGAAAATGGGCACGTGGGCTCCAGAGACCACCACGTGGCCCTATGGCCGGGCGTTCTACCGCGGCGACGGTGGCAGCGAATGGGGCTACTGGGAGCGCGACGTGACGATGGCCCTTTTGACCTCGACGCCCGGCGGCAAGCTGCGCTGGACGAGGGTCGAGCGTGCTCAGGAGTTCCCGGCCGGCCGGTTCGGCGGCACATGGTCACCGAATGTCCTCAATCGCGCCACCGGCCCGTACCTGGAGTTTGTGGACTCGAACCGACGATTTGGGTTCAGCGTCTTTCCCTTCCCACTCGATGAGCGGGGGCGCAAGATCATCGCCGAGCACTGCATGGAACTGCCGTACCGCGTGATTGCAGCGGGGGACGAGTTCGTCCTGGTGGGCAGTGAAGGGCTGGACCTGCCGGAGGCCCAACAGGCAAGCAATGCAATCAGCCAGGCATTGGGGCTGCGGCCGGTCGCCGAGAAGGTCGTTGCCGGGGGCAAGGCCGGGAAACTCAGAGCATCGATCACGGGATTCCTGCTGTCACTGGCTCGCTTCGACGAGTCGGGCAAGGCTGTTGCCTCGCTCATCCTCCAGGTGCGCCCCTGGCCTCGCCCGCCGGCAGACGCACTGGCCGCCCAGGTGACGGCCGAAGAGGCCGAGAAGATCATCGATCTGCTTGCCAGCCGACAGGGACTGTTGGACTTTGCCGTGGGCCGGGGCTACGGTATGGCAGGACGGACAAACATCCCTCAGGTGACCATGCAGGCTATGATCATTCCCGAGGGTGGACAGCCGGTGTGGGACTCATGGCACCTGCGCCTGGGGTGGAGCAGCGCCACGTGGGCCGATTTGAAGGCGATCCGCGCGGTCCTTGAGGGCCCGGCTGCGGACGCCATGGACAAGTTCCTTGCCGGTTTCGGGGAGTTGCCGCAGCAGTGGCAGAGGGAACGAGAGGCCATCGCCGCCGTCGCCCCCGAAGTCCGCCAGGCCGTCGAGCAGATGGTTTGGCCGGGATCGCCGCAAATGTATTGGCCGATGCTGCCCCGCCCCACGATCGAGGTGTACCAGGGCGTGGCGGCCGAGTTGAAAGTTGACGGCATTCGTGCCGCATACCTCAAACTCAGCGGCGATGTCCTTGCGGCCGAGACGGCAGCGGCGGAGTTGGTTCGCCTGAAGGCACCCTGGTGCCTGGCCAGCGGCCTCTGCAATAAGGACTTTCGGGCGCAGATGGCCTCAGCGCGCGGTCTGGCGGCACTCAAGGATTTGCGGCCAGCCGCGTTCACGCTGTCGGTGGCCCGAGGCTATGCCGCCTGTGGGGAGGCGCTGATGAGGTCCCTGGAGCTAAGTCCGTACCCCATGTTGCTGGGGGTGCTGGCCGAGGCTCTCGACGGCATGCTCGGCACCGCGAGCGGCGTCAAGACGTTCAGCCAGGGCAATAGGGGGGAACGGCCCCTCATCAGCGCTGCGGATTTCGGCAGAGCTATCGCCGTATGGGAGGCAGCGCTGGCCGCGAGATCAGCGAAACCGGCGGCAGATGAGAAACTGGTTCCGGCCGAGAAGTGACGACATGGTATGCCTGTCCGGCGGGTGGCCGGGCGGGGATGGAGCGGGTCGGGGAGTGTGGCACGGCGGGTCTTGCCCGCCGTGGTCGTTCGGCCGGGATTACCGGGGCCGAGCACCAATTAGGGCTTGACGAGGCGTTGGGGGCGGGCGATGCTGCTCGGCGGACTTTGTGACCGATCTGGAGCGTCGCCTGGGTCGGGTGCCGCTGCCGGCCAAGCGCAGCCCCAAACCCAGGACCGGGGGATCAGACGGGAATCAAGTGCTCCGTCCCCGTAATCCCAGGTCTTCTGGAGGTATGCGAGATGACGAAGCCGATGGTCGTGGTTGCCGTTGTGGTTATCGCACTGGCCACCGGCGCGTGCGGAGAGCCCGGCGTGTCACTGGCGGCCGACGGAACGCCGATGAAGCTTGTGCTGGACCTAGGGAACGACGTGACGCTGAATCTGGCCCGGATCCCCTCCGGCACGTTCCTGATGGGCAGCCCCGAGGACGAGAAAGACCGGTCGGAGAATGAAGGCCCACAGCGCGAGGTGACGATGAGCAAGGCCTTCTACATGGGCATTTACGAAGTAACGCAGCAGCAGTACACACGAATCATGGGGAATAACCCAAGCTACGATCAGAAGCGGCGGAATCCGGTGGAACGCGTGACTTGGAGTGAGGCGGTGGAGTTCTGCCGGAAGCTCTCTCAGCAAACCGGCCGCACGGTGCGTCTGCCCACGGAAGCCGAATGGGAATATGCTTGTCGGGCGGGCACCAAGACGCGTTTTAACTGCGGCGACACGATCGATCGGAACCGGGCCAACTGCTGGGGCCGCTGGGGCATCCTGACGGAGAGGGTCAAGACCGTCGGCAGCTACAAGCCCAATGAATGGGGCTTGTGCGATATGCATGGCAACGTCTGGGAATGGTGCGCTGATGCATTCGATCAGGACTACTACGCGAAGGGGGAACGAACCGATCCGCAAGGTCCCCTGACCGAGACGCATCGGTATCGCGTCTTGCGTGG
>Ga0123329_1004175_pt1 | contig 11481 bp, 10 predicted proteins | sample BioC12SIPDNA_FD_89703 | JGI IMG/M metagenome (GOLD analysis project Ga0123329, IMG submission 89703) | Anaerobic biogas reactor microbial communites from Washington, USA - Biogas_R1_B C12 SIP DNA | ecosystem: Engineered > Bioreactor > Anaerobic > Unclassified | place: Washington, USA | collected... | reverse complement strand
TGAGCACCTGCTCGAACTGGCTCCGGTCCACGTCGACATGGCAGTCGCCCTCGGAGACGACGGACACCTCGATACCGTCGCCCAGGGCCTCCCGGATACGCGGCTCGAGTTCGGCCGTCAGAAGGCTCAGCGATATCACCTGCGGCCGGAGAGCCTGCCGCCTTGCGAAAGCAAGGATCTGGCGTGTCAGCGAGCCGGCCCGTTCGGCCGCGGTCCTGATCTCCTCCACGTCGGTCCGCACCGACTCGTCCTGGATCTCACCGCTGGCCAAGACCAGGTTTCCGTACCCGATGATGGCGGTGAGCAGGTTGTTGAAGTCGTGCGCGATGCCTCCGGCCAGCTGGCCTATCGCTTCCATGGTCTGGGTCTGTCGGATCCGGTCCTCAGCCGCCATCATCTCCGTCTCCATCCTCTTGCGCTCGGAGATGTCGCGCGCGAAGGCGAGGTTGTACTCCTGCCCGTTGTGTTCGATGTAGTCGAAGCGCACCTCCACCGGGATCTCACCTCCATCCTTGGTCCGGAGGAGAGCCTCGTGCACGTCGGACCCGCGGTGTTTGACCGCATCCCAGTTGTGACGCCAATCTCGTGAGAGAGTCGCGTCCACATCGTAGATGCTCATACCCAGCAGCTCGTCGCGCGAGTAGCCAAGCTGCTGGCAGGTCGAGTCACTCACCTGGAGGAACCGGCCCTCGGGGCTGATCCAGAAGACCTGGTCTCCGGCGTGGTCGACCGAGTACTGGGTGAGGCGAAGCGCCTCCTCCCTCTCCTTTTGCTCGGCGATGTCCCGCGTATAGACGAAGTGGTACTCCTTGCCGTCGTGGACGATGAAGTGGACGCTCGTCTCGACCGGGATCTCCTTCCCGCCCTTGGTGCGGTGGATGCCCTCCACAACCGACGAGCCTGCCTGTTTCACCATCTCCCATTTCTCCACCCAAACGTCGGGCACGATCGTGGGGTCGATGTCGTAGATCCTCATCCCCAGGAGCTCTTCCCGGCTATAGCCCAGCTGATCGCAGGTCGAGTCGCTCACGCGCGCGAAACTGCCCTCCGAATCGAGCCAGAACACGCGGTCTCCCGCGTGATCCACCGAGTACTGCGTGAGCCTCAGCGCTTCCTCGACCTGCCTCAGGTCGGTGATGTCCTGTACCACGCCGCTGATCTTGACCGGGACGCCCGCTTCGTCACGCTCGACGTACGCCACGTTGTGGACCGTGCGGATCGCCCCATCGTTGATGCGTCTGATTCGATACTCGATGTCGAAGGACTCGCCGGCCATCGCCCGCTCCAGGGCTGCGTGCAAGAAGGCCGGGTCCTCCGCCGGGCGGGAGAAGGTGTCCGGCTCGAGCGGGAGATAGGACTTCGAGGCATCGTCCCCGTGGATACGGAGGGTCTCCGTCGAGAGCCAGAGGCTCTGTCCCACCAGATCAACCTCCCAGTTGCCCACGTGAGACACCGCCTGGGCCTGAAGCAGCCGCGCTTCGCTCTCTTTCAGCAGCTGCTGCGCCCTGACCCTCTCGCTGATGTCGCGGAACACCACGAACCCGTGCACGGCGCCGTTCGAATCTCGCCAGTCCAGGGCCACACACTCGGCCGGGAAGATGGTGCCGTCTCCGCGGACGAACATGCACTCGAAGCCTCCCTTCGCCTCCGTAGGCCACTCTCCAGGGTGCTCCGGCATCTCTCCGTCGTGACAGACGATCCTCTGGCGGCCGGCGGTGCGGATCTCTTCCTTGGTCATCCCCAGCATCGCGCACGCCGCGGGGTTGGCGTCGTCGATGGTCCCGTCGAAGGCGAGGATGAGGATGCCGTCGATAATGTGCTCGAAGAGCGAGCGGAATCTCTCTTCGCTCTCTCGTAGAGCCCTCGCGGTCCGCTCGCGTTCGCTCACGTCCCGGATACTCTCGATCGCCCCGGTCACCGCTCCGCTAGAATCGCGCAGCAGACCGGCGGTCACCCACACGTGGACGGGATGCCCGGGCCGAGCCGGGAACTCCGCGTCAGACTCCGCGGAAAGCCAATCCCCATCGCGGCACACATCCCGGTACCTCGCGGGCACCGGCTTCGTTGGGTCCAACACCGCCCCCAGGAGGGCTTCGTCTGGGCACCCGAGGACCTTCAGCAGGCCTTCCTCGCAGGGCAAGCCCACGATCTGTCCGGCTGAGACACCGGTGAGCTCTTCGGCGGCTTTGTTCCAGGCCACCACTCGATAGTCGGCGTCGATCGCGACCATGGCGTCCGGAAGGAGGGCGATGATGTCGGACAACCGGCGCCTGCCCTGGTCGGCGATCCCCTGGGCGACCTCCAGATCCATCAACGCGCGGCGGGCGTGCGAGGCGAGCAGCATGATGGCCCAGAGGACTTCCAGGTAGATGAGCAGACCAAGGAAGACGACATCGACGATCCCTTGATCGGTGAGCGGGGACCCCTCCGACCGCAGCCCCCAGTACACCCCGTAGGCCAGGACCAGCGCCCCGAAGAAGGCGAAGACAACGGCAGAGGGCGGGTAGTGCGGGCTCGTGCGCCTCCTCAGGTGGGTGAAGCTCAGACCGGCCACCGCCCAGGAGGTCAGCGCCAGTAGTCCGGCCGCCACGGCGTATCCCACGTGTGGTCTGCCGGCGCCGTACGCGAAGTACGCCGCAAGGCACGATGTGATCACCGGGAGCGCCAGCGTGCGGTGGTCGAAACGCGTCCCACCCCAGAACCGTCTCAGACTCTCGAGGCGTAATTGTGTCGCGAGCATCATCAGGCCCGGAGTGGCCACCAGAGGAAGGAAGCCGGGCAGGCTGTCACTGAAAGCCGAGAAGAGATAGGCCGGAGCCGCGACCGCCCCGCCGGCCACCCACAGTCCGAAGCCCGGATAGGTGCGCTGCGTTGCCCAATGGGCCAGCAGCACCAGGGACAAGAAGATGCTTATGCCGACCAGGCACGCCAGAAGCGTGGCGATGTCGATCTCAGCCAGCAAGGCCTGCCTCGATCTCGAGTCCGCCTGGAGCATATCGACCGCTCGACCGCCGCCGCACCACTCGCTACTCCTCGGGTTCGCGTTGCCGCTCGCTCCACTCCCGCAGAAGCTTAAGCTCAAGTTCTTTCCTGCGCCCCCGCTCCCTTCTTGCCACCATCTGAGCCAGCGTGAACCCAGGCATCACGGCGGCGATCACGATCACACAGATGGCGCCAAGGAATATGAGCGCGGTGGAAGGGTCCGTGTCGGCGATCCAGCGGTACCCAAGAGCGAGGAGCGCCACGACGGCCGCGGCCATGATGACGAGGGGAAACCGCATCCGAGCCGCCCACCGGCGAAGTCCGGGAGACATCCACGCCTGCACGTAGATCTCGGTCGCCACCACGACCACGAGCCCCACTGCGATGGCGTACCAGAGCCCAAAGGCCCCCAAGGCGACCCCCGCCAGCAGCAGCGAGCACGCCGCGGAGAGCCTCTCCAGCAGAGTCGCGTGTTTGGCGGCGCGGAGGGTCTCCTCGTCGACCGGAGGCTGCGTATGCGCACCGGCCGCCACGACCCGGTCGATCCGGGCGGCCGCGAGGTACGGCATCTCACCGATCAGGTCGTAGTAGCTCCTGCCGTCTCGGAGCCGGGTGCATACCTGCCCGACTGCGCAGGCGAACTCCCGTTCGGAGCCGAGAACCGGCGCCTTCCCCCTTTCGAGGGATTCCTCGGCCACCTGCCGGGCGATCGGGCCCGCCGCCTGCTCGTCCAACCCCTGTCTGGTCAGGCGCTTGAACGACTGGTGGAACAGACGCTGATACGCCCGCTCATAGCGCGCTTTTTCTCTAATGTCCACCACCTCCACTCTAACATCCCCCGTGCGGTCGGCTCCCGTTATCTGCATTCCGGCCCTGCGGTACACTGGGAACGCCCGTCCGATGAACGAGTGGGGAGGCTGAGATGCTTGTTCGCAAGAGGATGTCCAAGAACCCCATCACCACGACCCCTGATGCTTCCGTGCCCGATGCGCTCAAGGTGATGCAGGGTAGTAAGGTCCGCCAGTTGCCGGTGCTCGGCGTTGATGGCGCCCTGGTGGGCATCGTGTCCCTCACAGATCTCTTTCGCGCCTCACCTTCGCCTGCGACGTCGCTCAGCATCTGGGAGGTGGACTACCTCCTGGAGAAGATCAAGGTCTCGGAAGTCATGACGCGCAAGGTCATCACCGTGACCGAGGACACCGCGGTGGAAGAGGCCGGACGGATCATGACGGAGGCCAAGGTCAGCGGGCTGCCTGTCATGCGCGACGGCGAACTCGTGGGCATCATCACCGAGTCACACCTTTTCAACGTGCTCGTCGATGTGTTCGGAGCTCGGCAGGCAGGCGTGCGGGTCACGGCCGAGATGCCGCTCACCAAGGGCGGCCTAGCCAAGCTGTCGGGCGCCGTGGCCGACATCGGCGGCTGTTTCGTAGCCTTCACCGAGAGCGTCGACGAGGGCACCGTGACGTTCAAGGTGCGCGACGTGGCGCGGGAGAATCTGCTCAAGACCCTGGAGCCTCTCGTGACCCGCATCGTCGACGTGCGCGAGACGTAGGGGCGGCGCGCCGGGCGAGCCGTTCGGGCGGGCGGGAGACCATCCGGCCCGGCAGCGTACCCGGCGCCTAGCTGATAGCCTTTAGCTGATGAGCGAGCCACAGACCCACCAGCCTCAGCGCCTCACCCCGGAGCGCAACACAGTCCTGATCGTCGCTACTCTGGGTGGCTTTCTGGTCACTTTCATGTCGTCGACGATCAATATCGCCCTGCCGTTGATACAGGAGGAGTTCCAGGTGTCGGCGGTGACTCTCGGCTGGATCTCGCTCTCGTACGTCCTCGTGGCCGGCGCGACCCTGCTGCCTATGGGACGTATCGCCGACCTCCAGGGTCGCGTGAGGGTCTTCATCGCCAGCATGATCATCTTCACGGTGATCGCCTTCGCCTGTGCCTTCGCCCCGTCGGCCAACGTGCTCCTCGTCTTGCGGGCCGTCCACGGACTGGGACTGGCGAGCGGCTCGGCCACCTCCACTGCTCTCGTTATCCTGGCCTTTCCGCCCGAGTCCCGGGGTAGAGCATTGGGGCTGAACGTCGCCGGCATCTACCTGGGCGTCACCCTGGGTCCGGTACTCGGCGGGCTCATCATCCACAATCTCGGCTGGCGAAGCCTCTTCCTCGTGGTGGGCGCCGTGGGACTGGTGAACGTGGCCCTGCCGCTATGGAAACTGCGGCACATAGATTGGCGGGAGCCCAAGCGGGCGCGCTTCGACATCCTGGGCTCGCTCATCTACGGGGCGTCGTTGACCGCCGTGCTCTTGGGCTTCTCGCTGCTTCCCGACCTCACCGGCATCATCCTCGTGGTTGCCGGGGTCGTCGGCCTAGCCGTGTTCCTCTGGTGGGAGACCCGGGCCGCCGACCCTCTGCTGAACGTCGACCTGCTGCGCCGCAGCCGGGTGTTCGCCTACTCCAACGTGGCGGCCTTCGTCAACTACAGCGCGACGTCGGCCATGACCTTTCTCATGAGCCTTTACCTCCAGTACAACAGGGGACTGAACCCGCAGACGACAGGCCTCATCATCGTGACGGGCGCTTTCGTGCAGGTGATCATCGCGCCGGTCATCGGCCGGCTGACCGACAGGCTGGAGCCTCGGTACCTGGCCTCCGCCGGGATGGGGTTATGCGTGCTCTCTCTGCTCGCCTTCAGCTTTCTCAGCACCACCACCCCGTACTGGTTCATCATCGTCGTCCTATGCGTGCTCGGGGCGGGTATCGCGCTTTTCGCCACACCCAACACGCACTCCATCATGAACAGCGTCGAGACCCGGTTCGTGGGAGTGGCCTCGGCCACCCTGGCCACTCTGCGCCAGGCTGGGATGAGCATGAGCATGGGACTGGCGACGTTGGTCCTGGCCGTCCTGGTGGGCCGGGAAGCCATCCAACCGTCCGACTATCCACAGGTGCTGACGAGCGTACGCATCACGTTCATGATCTTCACCGCGCTGTGCGCCCTCGGGACCGCCGCCTCGATGGTGGGGCCCAGGCGCGCAGGTAAGACGGCCGACCAACAGATGAAAGGATGAGACCATGCAGGTACTTCTAATCAACGGGAGCCCGCACGAGAAGGGCTGCACGTACACCGCGCTCGCGGAGGTGGCCGGCCAGCTCGAGGAGCAGGGCATCGAGACCGGCTTCTTCCATATCGGCTCCGAACCCATACAGGGGTGCACCGGCTGCGGGACCTGCTTCGAGACGGGATACTGCGTGTTCGACGACGATCCCGTTAACGAGTGTGTCGACTTGGTGAAGAAGGCCGACGGCATCGTGATCGGCTCACCCGTCTATTACGCCGGCGTGAACGGGGCCCTCTGCGCGTTCCTCGACCGCCTGTTCTTCGGAAAAGCGGCAGGGTACGCGTACAAGCCCGCCGCGGCCGTCGTGAACTGCCGCCGAGGCGGCGCCAGCGCCGCGTTCGACCGCGTGAACAAGTACTTCACCATCTCCAGCATGCCCGTCGTCCCGTCCCAGTACTGGAACGCCACGCACGGGGTCACGCCCGAAGAGGTGAGACAGGACCTGGAGGGCATGCAGATCATGAGGACCCTGGGCCGCAACATGGCCTGGCTGCTCAAATGCATCGAGGCGGCCAAGGACACGGTGCCCTACCCGGAGAGGGAGCCCTGGGTGAAGACCAACTTCATGCGGTAGGGTCTGCGAGGAGCCAACTGTCGCAGCGCCTCGCCCAACCGCCCCAGCGCTTCGCGTGCGAACCGGCGCGGCCCAGCCGGCGGCGTCTCGCCCGAACCGCCGCGCCCCAACGGGCGCTCGACGTCACTGATGGCGCCTCACTGGTCGCGACTGTCGTCGTCTTCCCCGCGGTGACGGGAGATGCCCGCGCCCCGATCGAAGAGCGTCCATCCGACGATGAGGAGTACAGCGGCTATGGCGAGAGTGATGTAGCTGTCGGTGAGGCTGCCTTCCATCACGTAGTGCAGGATGGCGACGCCCACGCCCGCGGCCAGCAACAAGGCCCCGGCTATCGTCGCGATCCGTTTCGCCATCTCCTCTACTCCCGTCCCTTGAGGACGACTGCCCGACTGCTGTCTAAGGGCGTGGACGGCGCACAAAAAAAGAACCCCAAGAGAACCCGCATCTTCATCTGCGCCCCCTTACTTCGCACCCGCTTCCGCGTACTAGGCGGTCGTTTATCTCCGCGTTTCCTCTGCGGGTCCTTCTGTAAGTTCCTCAGATGCTGCGTTGAACTCTTAGGACTCCAGCAGGGATGATACCCGAATCTCCCGCTATTACAAGGGAGCCCGCTCAGACGTCAGTGTCAACGTCGCCTCTTCACCGCAATCGATGCCTGCTACCTCGTTGTCGACGGTCGGCAGGCTGGCGAGCATTGGTGTCCAGGTGTGGACCGCACACTCCCCGACGCCGTACAACACGCCGCCGGGCCCTAAGACCAGTGACCGAACTCCGGATGCAGTGCAGAGTTCTTCCCAGGAGTCCCCTTTGTCGATGGAGCGGTAGACCGACTGCTCACCACCCATCGGTCGGGCAAGCGCGTACAGCGTGTCACCGGCCCACTCATCTTTGGCCACGATATCCCCTGACCAGGGGCCGGAGAGACGCCAAGTACCTGGTGGCAGTCCATCGCGCTTCGGAGGCAGTGCCGATCATCCTGGCCGCCGGTTAACCCGTCGTCACCATCAGAGGCTACAAGAGCCGGGATCCCGTGCCCACCGCGGCTGAGTTGGAGGCCATGGTCGCCGCGGGAGAGCTGCGTTAGGTGTTGTTGAGCGGAGGTTCCGGCTCCTCCCCCGGCAACTAGGCGCGCTCGTCGGGAGAGGCAAGCGGCGTGCTGAGATACGTCGCCGATTGGGTCATCGCCCGCGGAGCGGAGGTATCCGCTGATGAACGCGAAGGTGGCAAGGGTGATGTAGCTGTCGGCGAGGCTGCCTTCCATGACATAGGGATGGCGACGCCCACGCCCGCGACCAGCAACACCGCCCCGGCTATGGTCGCTATCCGCTTCGCCATCTCCTCTCCTCCACTCCCCTGAGGACGACTGCCTGACAGCTGTCCAAGGGCGTGGACGGTGGTGTCAGACGACACGGGCCGGCATTAGGAAGATGGCGCGATCGGCCTCCGCAACCCGCTTGCTGAGATGAGTTCATTATGCCAGCGTTGCTCTACCCTCGTTAGCGCCACGCGCAGGAAGCACTCTTCGAGCAGCCGAACGAGGCGCTCCGTATCGGCGCCTTCGTGGTGACCGGACCTTGTTCTGGACCAGCGATCGAACGTCACGGTGCCATCGGGCGAGAGAAGGGCGGACAGTTCCGCGATGTACTCCCGCACGAAGTCGTCTGTCTCTCCGGGAAAGCCTTTGAAGAAGACGTCGTCCACGACGAGATCGAATGAAGAACCGCTAAGCTCCTTCATGGCCACGCGCGCATCCTGTATTCGCGTGTCGAGACCGGGGATGGCGTCCAACCCCATATGAGACCGTGCGAGTCTAACCACCTCCGGGTCCAGTTCCACCACCGTGATCGACTTGGGATTGAGCGTACGGTGGGCGAGATGGACCATGGTGCCGCCACCCAGGCCGAGAATGAGAACCCGAGGACGGTCGGCAAGACCAAAGGGAGGCCTTAGGGCCTGGCCCCAGTACTCCCGCTGCAGTTCGCGCCAGCTACCGCGGGTGAAGGCGACCGACTGTGTCACTCCTTGAGAATCGGCACCGAATACCAAGCGCCGCTCCTTGCCCAGTTCCGTCACCACGATGCGGCCGTTCAGCGGAGACTCCGCAACCTCTAGGATGCTCCGGCGGTGGAGCACCCGCCGGATGATATACCGCAGCTTGTTCAGACGCGGGGGCCACACGTACCCAGCGAGAGCCGCTGCCAGACGGGGAGCAAGGCGGTGAGACGTCATGTCACGTCCTTCGCCCGCTCCGGCGCACTTGGCGGGCGAGGAGGCGCCGCCCCCAGAGCTCGCGCAGACGACGGTCAAGCCGACTGCTCACCGGCAAACCAAGCAGGTGGGAAGCGCAGGGCACCCGACCCCAGATGAGTCTATCGGGCAAGGGTTCAACCCGCGCCCCGAAGTTGAGCTTGAAGTCGTCTATGCCCGAGAGCCCGCGGCTGCCGTCTGCCTTGAGTAGACCCATGTCGTAGATGTCCAGACCTCGTGCGTGCGCATCCTCCATAGCGACGTCGTGGAGGATGTGCCCAGGCGAGCTGGCAGCCGCATGTAGGTGGAAACCACCATAGACGTACACGGCCACCCGACCGATGAAGGTGACCCAGATAGACGCCACCACTCGCCCCTCGCGTACGGCGCCCAGCACCGCGCCCTGGTCCCGCTTGATGCTCTCGACCACGACCGGTTCCAAGCTGGCCCACGGCCGGCTATGCAGGAAGCCCTTACGAAGCGCCGTCGCCTGCCAAGCGTCGTAGGCCTCCTTCAGCCTGGCCGGTGCCGTCAACCGCTCTACTCGGATCCCGTGCGCGAGAGCCTTCTTTATGCTTCTTCTCGTCCGGCGTCGATAGCTTTCACGTATCTCGACCATGGAACGGCCGGCCAGATCGACAACCGCGCGGCGTCTGTCGGGGATACGCCGGACCCTACTCTCGAAGAGCGTTGCCAGGGTCGAAAGCGTCGCCGGGTCGGGCACGTCCGTGAAGCTGACCGCGGCTGCACGGGTCTCTTTGGCAAGCCGCGCAACAGCGTCACGAAAGACCAGGGGCGGAACCAGGTCGTGATTACGATCCGCGAGGGCAATAGGTCCATGTTGGCATTGAAGCACGCAGAGACCGGGGATAGGGAGGGGCATTTGGCGAAAGAGCGCCCCGCCCCAGAGTTCATTCTCTGTGGGTCCGTAGGTGATGAGATGGCTGACGATGCCGTGCTCTGCCAGAGGAGCCGCCCACCACGTGCATTGGTGCATGTCGCCGCGAGGCGCGCGGACCACGCGTTCGTCCCAGGCCTCCCAGTCAGTGCTCTTCCCTGCCCAAAGGGGCGCGGCCAAGGAATCAGCCACCGCGTCCCTCTCCCTCCCATCGGCAGATTCTCTCCGGGATGATGAAGCCGCGAGGGGTCGTCCTTGGCACCCGAGACAAGGGGCTACCTCCAGATTGACACGAGTGGGGGTGCTTGACTATAGGCCAGCCTGCTGCTGAATTCAAGCTGGGTCTCTCTTCGCCGGAGCGCCGCGTATGCGCGTAGCACCACAGGTTATCCGCCATATGCAGGGATAACTGCGTATGCCCCCGGGGTGACTCGAACACCCGACACGAGGTTTAGGAAACCTTATTTTCTTGCTGCATAGCGGCCTATTTTTCGTCACGAGTAAGCACTGAGTAAGCATCCTAAGGGGAATCTGCTGACGTGCCTGACGTTCCCGCGGGAGGTAGAGGGCGCGTGAGCCAGCCATCGCGCCGCCACGCACAGGACCGGTGACCGAATCGGTTTCCGCTATCGACCGTCGAGGGCTCTCAGGAGACGCCACCCTTCGCTCTCCGCTCCTTTCCCTGCAAGGACCTGCGCCGCCTCCTTCACCAGGTCGCGAAGGCGCTCCATCTCCTTGCGCAGATACGCTATCTCCTCTTCGTGACCGGCCCAGTACCTAGCTAGTGCGAATCCGGGCATCTCGCGGCGAAGCTCATCATGCCAGAAGCGCTCCCCGGGTTCGTATCCCCGTGCCGTGTGCTCCTTCTCTTCATCCTCGATGTACATGAGTACGATCTCCGGCTCGGCACTTGCGTAGGAGTGAGCCAACTTCTCCGCCACCTCCACAGGGAGATGCATGTCGCCGTGGCGGTCGACATAGGCCAAGGGATGCAGGTCCTCCAGGTTCTGAGGAAGACCGGCGAGGCGTGCGATCTCGCGCAGTTCTACCGCTTCCATGTGGACGGTGCCGTCATCTTCTGCCCAGGCGTCGCCATAGCCGGTTGAGCACAGGATCGTTCGGATAGCTCCGGCGAGCGCCTGGTTCGGCTTGGGTCGAGCCTCGTCAAACAGGCGTTCCCGTTCCTCGTCCTTCAGGAAAGCCTGACGCGCTCCCCACGGGACGATCAGTTGACGGGTCTTCACCCACTCCTCAAGCCCCGTGTGCGGATCCGAGAGCCGGCGCACCTTCATCTGGCCGCGGCGCCCGGTCTTCTCCAGCACCTGCACCTGGATGAGCGGTTCCCCCGCTGACACCTTCTCGCGCATGGCGTACTTGTGACCGACCTCGATCTCGAAGTGTTGCATGAGTCGACCCCCATCGCTCGGGCCTATACTTAGGACCATCATGGCAGGCGAGCGTCCCATCTGCGACCGCGACACCTTGTATGAAGAGGTGTGGAAGGAACCCATGCAGGTGGTGGCCAAGCGCTACGGGGTCTCGGATGTGGCCCTCGCCAAGACCTGCCGCAAGCTGGGTGTGCCCGTCCCCGGACGGGGCTACTGGGCCAAGCTCAAGGCAGGCAGAGCCGATCCCCGACCGGCCCTACCTCCGCC
>Ga0123329_1004172_pt1 | contig 11483 bp, 12 predicted proteins | sample BioC12SIPDNA_FD_89703 | JGI IMG/M metagenome (GOLD analysis project Ga0123329, IMG submission 89703) | Anaerobic biogas reactor microbial communites from Washington, USA - Biogas_R1_B C12 SIP DNA | ecosystem: Engineered > Bioreactor > Anaerobic > Unclassified | place: Washington, USA | collected... | reverse complement strand
CTTGGGAGCGTAGACCTTGTCCAGAACGACGAAGAGGCTGGAGGTGCCGGCGGCCGTCATCACGAGGGTACTCTCGACGTCGTCGCCGGCGACGGCCGAGAAGGTCCATCCCTTGTCGTTGCGTTGTCTGGAGACCCACTGCTTTTCGATGAGGGGCCAGGACCGGTCGAGGCTTCGGATGACATTGGGCCAGGCTCGCGCGGCGTTGAAGGCGTCGGAGCCCCCAGCCGGATCGGCGACGCGCGTGTTGCGCGGGCTGGGCGTCGGGGAGGCGGCCGCAGCGGGTGCGCCGGCGGCCGCATCGAACTTGCGATTGCCGTCAAACCGGGCGAGTTCGGCTTCCCAGAGGGCCAGGAGGCCGAACTGGGAGGCCATGTTGTTGCCGTTCCTGTCGGGCCCCTTGTAGTCCCAGGCGCCGTGGGCGGGCAGGCCCCGGGTCAGAACGTCGAGGTCCTTGACGATCTGGGTTTCCCATTCCTTTCGCTGGACGGTGCGGTAGGCCTGGCACAGGGCCATGGCGCGGGTGGCATGGCTGATGGAGTCCTTCATGTCGGCGACCATGAGGGCGTCGAGTGCCTTCTCCATGCGCGGATCGTTGGTCTTGACGCCGGATTCGAGCAGGGCCAGGGAGGCCAGGGCGGTGGTCCAGCCGACGCGTTTCTGCCAGTGCTCGCCAGTGATGTCGGCCCACGAGCCGTCGTCGAGCTGCCGGGTCCACAGGAAATCCATAAGCCGTTTCATGGCCTCGTCCACGTCCTTGTTGGTCGTGACGAAGGTGAGCTTGAGGCCCTGGGCACAGGCACTGGACGCAGCCGTCGCAAGGACGGCCGCCACCAGCACCAGCAGGACTGCTTTGCGTCCGTGTCCGTGCATGTGTTCCTCCCTCAGTGAAGATTCGTCGTTGCAGGCCATGGGGCAGACCCCAAACGGGTAGAGCTTATCGACTCGACCCGGCGGTGTCAATCGCTGCCATGGCCGGGTGCGGGAAAGCTCCATAGATTGAACACCGTAGTAGACTCCAGGACGCTGGAAGAATTCACGGCTTCGGGGTCATTGCCCGGCGGCCTGGAGCATCTCGCGGGCCTGTCGGAGCGTGGTTTCGGTGACTTGTCTGCCGCTGATCATCTCGGCCAGCTCGGCGACGCGCCGGTCGCCGTCGAGCGGCTCGACGCGCGTGAACGAGCGGCCGTCGCGAGTCTCCTTGCGGACGGTCAACTGCCGGCGGCCGAAACTGGCGATCTGCGGCAGGTGGGTGATGCAGAGCACCTGGTGGTGATCGGCCAGGGCGGCCAGCTTGCGACCGATGACGGCGCCGAGGCGGCCTCCCACGTTGCCGTCGATTTCGTCGAAGACCAGGACGCTGATGCGGTCGGACTGGGCCAGCACGCCCTTGAGGGCGAGCATCACGCGGCTCAGTTCGCCGCCCGAGGCGATCTTGCGCAACGGTTTGGGCGGTTCGCCGGGGTTGGGTGCGAAGAGGAACTCCACCTCGTCCAGGCCCGTGGCCGTCGGCACGGAGCGGCCCTGGTCGTCCTCGGACGGACGCACGGCGACCTCCAGGCGGGCCGACTTCATCTCAAGCTGTCGCAACTCGGTCTCGATCTTCTTCTGCAGCTTCGCGGCCACCTTGACGCGGGCATCGCTCAGAGCACGCCCCAGGTCGAGCATCTGTCGGCTCAGGGACTCCAGCTCGGCGTCCAGGTGGTCGCGATCGTCCTCCTGGGCGCGAAGCTCGGCGATCTTCGACCGGAGGTCCTCGCGCAGCGCGAGGATTTCGGCTTCGGAGGGGCCGTACTTGTCGGCCAGTCGCTTCAGGGCGTGGAGGCGGTCCTCGGTTTCGGCGAGGGCTTGCGGGTCGGCCTCGACGCGCTCGGCGGCGCGGCGCAACTGAAAGGCCAGGTCGTCGAGGGCGAAGGCGGACTCCCGAGCCGCATTGGCCGGCGCCTGGAGCGACTCGTCCAGCTCGGACAACTCGTCGAGGAGATGGACAAGGGCCTTGAGGCGGTCGGTGATGCTGCCTTCGGACTCGTAGAGGCCGTCGTAGGCCAGGGACAGGTTTGTCGTGAGCCGCTCGGCCCCGGTCAACCGTCGTCGCCGCGATTCCAGTTCCTCGATCTCGCCGGGACGGATGTCGGCCTGGTCGATCTCGGCCGCCTGGAACTCGTAGAGTTCAAGTTGCTGCCGGCGCAGGTCGCGGCCGGTCTCGAGGTCGGCCTTGCGCTGGAGGGCGTCGCGGTGGGCCTCGAAGACCTTGCGATAGGCGACGCGGCGGTCGTGCAGCTTGCCGAAGGCGTCGAGCACGTCGAGCTGGTTGGACGGCTGGAGGAGGTACTGCTGGTCGTACTGGCCGTGGATGTCCACGAGCGTCTGGCTGAGGCGGCGGAGCATGCCGGCGGTGATGGGCTGGCCGTTAAGGCTGGCGCGGCTGCCGCCGGAAGCCGAGACGCGGCGCTGGATGAGGAGTTGATCGTCGTCGAGGGCGAGGTCGATGGCGGCCTGGAGTTCGCGGCGGAGGTCGTCGTCGGCGATCTCGAACAGGGCGCTGACGCGGGCCTCGTCGGCCCCGGCGCGGACCATGTCGCTGGAGGCTCGCAGGCCCAGCAGGAGTTCGAGCGCGCCGATAACGAGGCTTTTGCCGGCCCCGGTGGCGCCCGTGAAGACGTTCAGCCCTTCGAGCAGGTCGATCTGCGCGTCTTCGATGACGGCCAGATTCTGAATGGACAAGGTCCGCAGCACGACGGGCTCCGTCTGTGGCCGCAGGGGCTCAACTGACTTTGGCGCCGGGGGCGATGTCCTTCTCCGGCGTCAGAAACACCACCTGGTCGGCCGCCGACGCCGCCAGGAGCATACCCTGGCTTTCCACGCCGCGAAGCACGGCCGGCTCCAGGTTGGCGATGACGACGATCTTGCGGCCGACGAGCTGCTCGGGCTGGTAGTGGGCCCGCAGACCGGCCACCAACTGGCGCTCGCCCAGGTCGCCGAGGTTCACCTTGAGCACCAGCAGCTTGTTGGCGTTCGGGTGGGCCTCGGCGGCGACCACCTCGCCGACGCGGAGATCCAGTCGGGCGAATTCCTGAATTGTCACGTTTTCGCTCATGGCTCGTCCTTCTCTACAGTCGTTGCGACGCCAGGCTGGCCAGGTCGCTGCGTTCGCTGGTGACCAGGGTGACGTGGCCCACCAGGGCCAGGTTGCGCATCTGTTCGACGGCGTACGACAGGCCGTTGCTCGACGAGTCCAGGTACGGATTGTCGATCTGCGTGGCGTCGCCGGTCAGGACCACCTTGGTTCCCTCGCCGACGCGGGTGATGATGGTCTTGATCTCGTGCGGCGTGAGGTTCTGGGCCTCGTCCACGATCAGGTACTGCTGCGGGATCGAGCGGCCGCGGATGTACGTCAGGGCTTCCAGTTCCAGGAGCCCGCGAGCGTTGAGGTCGGAGATCGTCTTGTCGATCGACTCGCCGGGCTGCTTGCGGTCCAGAGAGAAGATGAACGCCAGGTTATCGAAGATCGGCTGCATCCAGTTGGCCAGCTTCTCGTCCTTCGAGCCGGGCAGGAAGCCGATGTCGCGGCCGAGCGGCATGATGGGGCGGCTGACCAGGAGTTTCTCGTAGCTCTTGGTGTTGACGACAGCGTGAAGCCCGCAGGCGACCGCCAGGAGGGTCTTGCCGGTGCCGGCCTGGCCGACGAGGGTCACCATTTTGACCTTCTCGTCCAGGAGCAGCTCGAAGACCATCTGCTGCTGGATGTTCCGCGGCCGGATGTTCATGACGGTCATTTCGCTGAACCGCGTCGGGACGAGGGCCTTGGCCTCGGCGTCGTAGCGGGCCAGGGCCTGTTCGCCGCCGGCTTTCAGGATGGCGAACTCGTTGGCGTTCCACGGATCGTCCGCCGGAACCTCGACCGCAAGCTGCCGGCTCTGGATCAGCGTCTTCAGCGCGTCGGGCTTCACGGCGACTTCGCGGTACCCGGTGTAAAGACGCTCGAAGTCCACCTTCTGCTTCTCGAAGTCCATCGTCTTGATGCCCAGCGAGTCGCTCTTGATCCGGGCATTGATGTCCTTGGAGACGAAGATGACGGGCTTTCCGTCCAGGTGCAGCCGCAGGGCTGAGCTGATGATGCGGTTGTCGGGCGTGTCGTCGGCCATGGCGGGATGATCGATCAGGCCGTCCTCGATGTCGACGCGGAGCGAGCCGCCGGTTCCATTCAGCGGCTCGCCCTCCGACAGACGCCCCTTGAGACGCAGGCCGTCCAGGTGGCGGATGACGGTGCGGACGTTGCGGCCGATGTCGGAGGTGTCTTTCTTGAATTCGTCCAGTTCTTCGAGGACTTCAAAGGGGATGACCACCTCATTGTCGGCAAACGAGGTCAAGGCGGCCGGGTTGTGGATGAGCACATTGGTATCGAGGACGAAGAACTTCTTCTTGCTCACGGCGGCTCCTTCCTGTCGGGAGTGTCGGAATCCACGGATTCGGGGCATGATAACCCCGGTCCGGAAGGGCATCAAGGAAATACCCTGGGGTCTCAGGGCGTGGGCAGTTCGATCAGGGTCTGCGTCTTCAGGATAGTCATCTGGTCGGGGAAGCAGTGGAAGGCGTGCAGCAGGAACCCTCCGCGGGTGTGCGTCGGCACGGTCAGGGCGAAGGGCCACGTGCTGCGCTCGAGGCCGTCCACGCGGTACTCGCAGGCCACGCCTTCCTTGAGTCCCTGGGTGCGCAGCTCTTCGCAGGTGGTGGCGAAGACGTGCTCGTCGAGCGTTTCGCAGTGGAATTGCAGGTGGTACTGGAACCCGTTGCGCAACTGGATGCTGGCCTCGTCCTCTCCGCGCAGGGGCAGCGACTCGACCTGCCCGCGGTCGGGCAAGGCCATGCCCGAGGGGCCGATGACCTCGGTGACGCACCGCTCGGCGGATCGCAGTTGCGGCCCGGTCTGCCGCACGGTCAGGACGTGGCTGAGGCCGGTGATCCAGACCTCGGCCTCGTAGCCGGGGCCCTCGTAGCTGCGCCACGTGAAGATCTGGAAGAACTCCGGGTGGATCGGCCGCAAGTACAGCCGAACCTGCATGTCCGAAGGTTTGATGTGAAGCAGATCGAACATCGCCATCCCCTGTTCGGGCCGCCCCTGCGGCCGCAACCGCTCAATTATACACCGCGCAGGCCGGAAACCCAGCGGATTTCGGTGGACGTCGCGAGCGGTTTTCTGTGTTGTCGGGCGGGGCCGGGGCATAGTATGATGACGTGTCAGCCCGGCTGGCGGCGCGGTGGACCGTGTGCCGGGACGATGGAGGTGCGAGGATGTCGCGAATCATGGCATCAGTTCTGTTGGCGGCCCTGATCGGGCTGGCCGTGGGGGCTGTCGGCTGTCGCGTGCACGAGGGCGCCGAGGACGATACGCCCAAGGATCCCGAGGTGACGCGCCCGACCAGCGACGACGACGCCTACCGTTCCCGCGGCTACAACGAAGCCATGCGGGAGTCCGAGACCGGGAACGGGGCGGAGGCGTCCGATGACGAGTGACCGGGCCAGAGCCTCGCTGGGCGTTGCGGCGGCCGCGGCGGGGATCCTGGCGGCGATGGTCGTCGGCGCCGCCGGGCAGGAGGCCGCGGTGCCGGAGGCTCCGGCGGGAGGCGGTGCCGTGGTGCCGTCGGCGCCCACGGCGACGACCGCAGACGCCACCAGTGCCGCTCAGGTGGACCGGGCCCGTGTGGCCGCGCTGGTTGCCGGACTGGGAGGCGAGGTATGGGCCGCTCGTGAGGAGGCCCAGAAGGCGCTTGCGGCCATGGGGCCCGACGCGTTGCCGGTGCTCGACGAAGGGTTGGCGGGGGTGAAGGATCCCGAGGTTCTGCGGCGGCTCAAGGAGGTCTATCGTCGGTGGGTGCTGCAGGAGCAGTATGCCGGCGACGACCTTCGCCCCGGGTTCCTCGGCATCCAGCTTGATGTGGTTGTGGGTGACGATCCGCGAATGGGCGAGCGGGAGAACGGCGTCCGAGTGATGGGCGTCGTCGCGGACACGGCGGCCGAACGCGGCGGACTGAAGGAAGGCGACCTGATCGTGTCGCTGAACGGGAAGAGGTTCCTGGGGGTTTTCGGCATCGACCATTTCAAGAATCGGATTCAGCGCATCGGCGCCGGCGGCGCGGTGCGCATGGGCATCTGGCGAGAACAGGCGTACCTGGAGCTGGACATCGTGCTCGGCGCACCGCCGGAGCCAACCGGTCGCACGGTGCGGATCGTCGATGGCGGTGGCCCGGTTCGGGAGATTGTCGTCCCGGGCGGTAGCGGTCAGGGCGAGGCCGACACACGCGTTCTCGATCATCGGTGGAATATGTGGTGGCAGAACCACGTTGCCGAGGCGGCACGGTCCGCGAGCAAGGCGGATCGGTCTGGCGGCGAGTCGTCGGGGACGTCGGCGCCGGTGGACAGCGCAGCTACGACGGAGGCCGCCGCCGGCGGCGAGCACAGCAAGGAGAAGCCGTAACATGCGATGGTTTGTCACGGGGGGTGCGGGGTTCATCGGGTCGAATTTCGTGCGTCTGGTGCTCCAGGAGCGGCCGGACGTAGAGATCGTGAACTACGACGCGCTGACCTATGCGGGCAACCTGGAGAACCTGGCGGACGTGAGCGACCATCCGCGGTACAGGTTCGTTCGGGGCAGGATCCAGGACGAGGCGTCTGTTCGCGAGGCGATGGCCGGCGGCGTGGACGCGGTGGTGAACTTCGCGGCCGAGAGTCACGTGGACCGTTCGATTGTCGGCGCGATGCCGTTCATCGAGACGAACGTCGTCGGAACGCAGGTGATGTTGGACGTGGCCCGGCAGGCGGGCGTGTCGCGGTTCGTTCACGTTTCGACCGACGAGGTGTACGGGTCGCTCGGGCCGCAGGGCGCCTTCACCGAGAGCACGCCGTTGGCGCCGAACTCGCCGTACTCGGCCAGCAAGGCCGCGAGCGACCTGCTGGTCCGCGCCGCCTGGCACACGCACGGCTATCCGACGGTGATCACGCGTTGCTCGAACAACTACGGGCCCTACCAGTTTCCCGAGAAACTCATTCCGCTGATGATCTCCAATGCCCTGGACGACAAGCCGCTGCCGGTGTACGGGCAGGGGGCCAACGTGCGCGACTGGATTCACGTGGAGGACCATTGCCGGGGCATCCTGGCGATTGTCGAACGCGGTCGGGCAGGGGAGGTCTACAACCTGGGCGGCCGCAGCGAACGGGCCAACCTCGACGTGGTGCGGGAGATTCTGCGGCAACTCGGCAAGAGCGAGAGCCTGATCCGCTATGTCAAGGACCGCCCGGGGCACGACCTGCGGTACGCCATCGACTGCACCAAGGCCGAGAGCGAGCTCGGGTGGACCCGCACGTGGGACTTCACGGCCGGACTGGCCCAGACCATTCGCTGGTATCGTGACCACGCGGACTGGTGGCGGCGCGTTCGCGACGGATCGTACCAGAAGTTCTACGACCTGTGGTACGCCGACCGCTGAGGCCGACAGGACGCCGAGGCCGATCATGTCCCATTTCTCTCAACCGCCGGTAGTGCGTTACCGCGGCCCGATGGTGGACGGGCACATGCACGTGCGCACGGCCGCCGAAACGCGGCTGTTCGCGGAGATGGCCGCCGGCTACGGGGTCCGCACGTTCCTCGGCAACGGCGACCTGGGTTTCATCGCCGATTGCCGCCGCGCGTTTCCCGGCCGGTTTTACGGGTTGGTCCGGCTGCGCTACGACCTCATCGGCGACGGTGCGGCCTTTGGACGCTGTGCGACGGACCTGATCGAGCGTGCGGTCGCCGAGGAAGACGTCCGGGGCGTGAAGTTCTGGTTCAAGCCGGCGTTCAACGCCGACACGGGGCTGTTCTGGGACGATCCGCGGCTCGATCCGGTGTTCGACCTGATGGGCCGGCGGCGGCTGGTCGCCCTGGTGCATATCGCCGATCCGGACGCCTGGTGGCGGCACGCCTATTGCGACACGGCCCGCTACGGCACGAAAGCTGCCACGTACCGCCAACTGGTCAACCGTCTGCGGCGCCATCCCGACGTGCAGGTTCAGGCGGCCCACCTGGGTGGCGACCCGGAGCATCTGGATCACCTCGACCGGTTGCTCGACGAGCATCCGAATCTCTGGTTCGACCTGTCGGCCACGAAATGGATGGCCAGGGAACTGTCCCGGCAGGCGGACGCGGCGCGGGACTTCATCCTCCGGCGGGCGGACCGCCTCGTCTGGGGTAGCGACCTGGTGGTTGGCCGCCGGCCGGACATGACCTTCGACGACTACGCCACGCGGTACTACGTCCATCGCCACCTGTGGGAAGGTCGCGGGCCGCTGCCGTCGCCGATTTCCGATGAAGACGCCGAACAGGAACCGGTGATCGTTCAGGGGCTGGATCTGCCGATGGATGTCCTCGAGCAGCTCTATAGGCTGAATGCAGAGCATCTGTATGGGATCTGCGCCGCCGAGTGAGGCGGCGCGATCGCAAGGGCGCCGGCACAGTCACGAATCGTCAAGGTCCAGAGGCTGGCGGGAGGCCGCGGACCCCGGGGCCTGGCTTCTGTCTTCCATCGCGGCCTTGCGGTACGCTTCCTTGCGGCGGTGTTGCAGGTGGGCCAGGCCGACGGTCGCGATCACGGCGACAATCACCAGGACCGTGGTTCCGACGATCATCCAGAGATTGTGGCCGTCGTGGTTGTCGGCGTTAGTGTCGTCGGAAGGCGGATTGCCGTCGGCGGCCACGGCTTCCTGTTGGCGCAGGGACGGAGCGTTCCCCGTAAGAGCCATGTAGCTGACGAGGAGTACAGCCAGAATGAGAGTCCAGGCCACATACGTGCGATTCAACGGAAGCTCCCCAGCAAACAGCACAGACCGTTGATCTCAGACGTGTACGACTGACGTGCGATATGCCGGCCGTGTTGCGAATCTCAGGAGCAAATGTGGTGCTCGGGACAGGATTTGAACCTGCAAGCCCAAACGGGCACTACGACCTCAACGTAGCGTGTCTGCCAATTCCACCACCCGAGCACTCAGTTCTCTCGACAATCGCTTATTGGCTCATTATATCCTGAGCCTCCGCGCGCCGTCAAGACCGCATGTCGCCAATCATGTGGCCAATTGTCACCGAGTGCCCGCGGAGGAATGCGTCGCGACACGCCGGCGTGGTCTTCCGCGACGGCTGTCCTCGGGGGCAGGGGATGTGCGGCCGGGTCCGGGCAGGGGCTTGCCGCGGATTGTGGCGGCTGTATAATCCAATGGCGCAATGGCGGCGGTTCGCTGCGTCCAGCACGGAATCATGTCCAAAGGAGACCCGCGATGTCCGAAACCACGAGTGCCCTGACCGCGTCCGCTGCGTCCGATGCCCGCCATGCTCCGAAGTTCGGCACGGCCGCCCGCGTTTTCGCGCAACTGCTTCTGGTGATTTCATTCCTGGGCATCGGCGGCGTCATCGTCACCGTGTTCACGTACGTGCCGTTCGTCGTCGAGGACGTCGAGGGGGCGTCGCTTGATGTCGGCTCGCTGACCATGACGACGTTTCACGTCAGCCAGTTTGCCCACGACTACTGGTACCTGGCGGTGGGCGGCTACCTGCTGTTCTTCACTGCGGCGACGTTCGCCTGCTGGAGCCGCGCGGTGGCGGCCCGGGTAGCCCTGGCCCTGGCCACCGTGTGCCTGATGGTGTCGGCGTTCTTCTGCATCTCGTTCGCCCTGGGCCTGATCGAGGCCGTCCAGCAACTGGCGAGGCTCGTCGTGTAACACGGTTGCATGCAGGAGCGGGCCCACGGACCGGTTCCGTTCGTGCCGGCGGCTCGGGGCACGTTTCCGATGAATCGCGTTCGTCAGAGGGCATCGCATGGCCATGGAAAACAGTATACTGTCCCCCGACGGTCCGACGGTCTATACTGTCCCCAGTGGGTCCGGACATGATAACAGTATACTGTCCCCAGTGGGTCCCAGTGGGGACAGCCTGTTCTGATGGTACATGGCCGAGAGGCATACTGCAGGTCACTTCGGGAAACACTGCAGAGGCACGGTGTGAGTCTGCCGTAGGATGGGCCTGGCAGCCTCCACGCACTATACTCAGCAGGAACGGTTGGGGTGCACGGGAGTCCAGAGTCTGGTGAGCAGAGGAGGGGAAGCGGCAATGAGTCGGAAGACGGCCATCGACACAGTGAATCTGTGCTCGCACGAACGGCCGGCACACTGCGAGTTCACGCTGCACCACGAGTTGATGGAGCGGGTGACCGGGCTTTCGCGACACGATGAGGGCTTTGAACAGCGTTTTCGCGAGCTCTGGCAGATCGATTTCGTGTGGTACACCAACGACGGCCCGGTTCCGCGAGACAAGCTGGGCCGCCAGGCCGACATGGGGCACGCCAGGTTCATGGCCGACGGCAGCGACTTCCGCGACGTCAGGACCAACCCGTTTCAGTCCCCAGACGAGGTGCTGTCGTTTGACGCGGTCGAGGAATACGGCCTGCCGAACAGTGACGACCTGACCGCCCACTTCCGCGCTTCCCACCAGCAGGCGAAGGCGAGATGCCCCGACGCGCTCGTGCCCGGAGGTTTTTACGATACGCTTGTCAGCGGGGCCATCCGGGCGTTCGGGTGGGATCAGATGTTGATGGCGGCTGCGGATCAGGACCGCTTTGAGCGGGTCCTCGACAGTTTCTGCGAACTGGCCCTCCACCACTTCCGGGCGTGGGCCAGGACGGGCATCGAGGCGTTCATCTGCCACGATGACATGGTCTGGACCAGCGGCCCGTTCATGCATCCGGACTTCTACCGGCGAGCCGTCTTCCCCCGGTACAGGAAACTCTGGGAGGTGCTGCACGAGGCGGGCATCAAGGTCATCTATTGCTGCGACGGCAACTTCACGATGTTCCTTGACGATGTGGCCGCCGCCGGGGCCGACGGCTTCATCGTCGAGCCCGCGACCTCGTTCGACATCCTGACTGAGAAGTTCGGCCGCACCCACGTTCTGGTCGGCAGCCATGTGGACTGCCGCACGCTGACGTTCGGCACTCGCGAAGGAATCCGCGAGGAGATCGACGCCTCGCTGGCCGTCGGCCTGCCGTGTCCGGGCTGGGTCTGCGTGGTCGGCAATCACATCGCCCCCAACGTGCCGGTGGACAACGCCCTGTTCTATTACGACTACTTGAGCCGGCACTGGCGACGGTAGCAGCGGGTAGGGTGGTCCCTCGAGGCCCACACGGGGCATTGGTCTCGTGGCCGGCGCCCACACCGCTGGAAGACGGATGGTCTGCAGCAATTCCTCAACTCAACCTGATGCCCGTGGAATCTCCGAACAGGACAGATGGCCGCACGAGTGGAACCGGGGGCGGACGCGGTGTCACAGGTTCTGGTCTGGCATCCGTCAGGCCAGGGGCGAGGTCCACTGACATTGCGTTGCGCCAACCATTTTCCGCTCGGTGGAACACGCAAATCCCATGCCGTGGAATGCCGACTCTCCCACCATGTGGAATATATGGATT
>Ga0123329_1004170_pt1 | contig 11491 bp, 8 predicted proteins | sample BioC12SIPDNA_FD_89703 | JGI IMG/M metagenome (GOLD analysis project Ga0123329, IMG submission 89703) | Anaerobic biogas reactor microbial communites from Washington, USA - Biogas_R1_B C12 SIP DNA | ecosystem: Engineered > Bioreactor > Anaerobic > Unclassified | place: Washington, USA | collected... | reverse complement strand
GACGTCATCCCGCGCCGCTCCAGTGAAATCCGCAGAATTCAAATCTGCCCGCTGGAAATCAGCACCTAAGAAATGTACCCGTCTGAGTTTAGCGTCAACAAGGTTAGCCCCATTGAACTTCGCCTTAATGAGACTTGCACCCTCAAGATTTGCACGCGGTAGGATCGCATCTTGGAAGTCAACATGCATTAAGTTGGTTTGTTCGAGTTGTGCATTTTCTAGAGGAGCTTTTTTGAGATTTGCACCAACAAAACTCATTCCTCGCAGTGAGCCATCGGTCAGCCACCCGTGCCGCCGCAGATCCTCGACCGCACGGATTGCCTCGTCGTTCACGCTGCTTCCCATCTGCGCGATCAGTTCCCGTTTTCGGCGGCTGGTGCCGAGCACCTGATCGAGCAGGACGAACGTCACCGCGCCGCCGGCAAGCTCGGTGCCCAGGTTGAGGAATAAACCCGACCAGTCACCGCTTAGCGCGGCGGCGGGCAGGGCGGTGATCAGCGCGGCGATTGCGAGAACGTACAAAATCTTGCGCGTCGTATCGTCCAGGGAGCGCCACCACGCGCGCGGACGGGTGATCGGAACAGCCCAACGTTTCATCATCTTCCCCCTTCACTCTGCGCACATCATACGCGAGAACGACCGGGCGGGAAACCCGCATTGTAAGGGGAATCAACAGGGCCGGGATGCGCGTCCCGGCCCTGTGTGCGATCAGGTGTGTTGGTGCGAGCGGGGGTTAGTCCACGCGCTCGAAAGCGTATTCGACGACGCCCTCACCGACGAGCATCTGGTACTCGCCCGTGTCGTCCGGCTCGAAGCGCACGGCCAGCCCGTTGATCGGCGGGTCGTACAGCAGGAAGACGATCATGTCCTCGTCCTCGTCTTCCTCGCCGGTGTAAAGCCACAGCTCCGACTCGAACTCGCCCGCGTCAAAGATCAGCGTGCTGTCGCCGGTGGCGCGAATCGTCACGTCGCCCAGCGCGTCGTTGGTGTACGAGCCGACTGCTACCTCCGCGGCTTCCTGCGGGACCGTCTGCTCGATGTCCTCGCCCAGTTCAGTGTACTGGTCGCGCATCATCGCGAACGAGAACATGATCTCGTCTTCGGCGGCGTATGGCTGCTCGAACAGCATCTCGAACAGCCGTGCCACGATCGCGGTATTGAGCATCGAGACGCGCTGATTCGTCAGCACGACGACGCCGAGATCGTGCTCGGGCAGAAAGGCGAACTCGGACGTGAAGCCAATGGTGTTACCCGCGTGGCTGAGCAGCCTCAGGCCGTTAAAGTCGCTGACGATCCAGCCGAGGCCGTAGTCATCCACCGCGGAGATCGCGACCTGCGGCTGCCAGGTGTGCGCCAGGTTTTCCGCCGAGACGATGCGCGTGCCATCTTCGGCCACGCCCTCGTTGAGCTGCATGAGCATGTACTTCGCCATATCCAGCGCGTTTGACCACGCCGCACCCGCCGGGGTGATCGGGATCAGAAACGCTTCTTCCGCTTCAAACGGCAGCGGCTGGAACGTGAAATCGCTGAACAGCCCGTAGGGGATGGCGTAGTCGTCGCTGGCGGTCGCTTCCTCAAACGAGAAGGTCGTCGCGTCCATGCCCAGCGGCTCGAAGATGCGTTCTTCAAGCAAGTTCACATAGTCATCATAGAGCGAGCCATACTCGCCGCCCGCTACCAGCGCCGTCAAATAGCCCGCCGTAGCGACCATCTGATTGCTGTACTGAAACGCCTCGCCGAAGTCCGTGAAGAAGCGGAACGTCTCAAGCGACTCGACAACTTCTTCCGCGCTCAGTTCATCCGAGTTGAAGACCAGCTCCAGGTCACGGCGCGGGACGCCCGTGCAGGCGCAGACGAGGTTCTCCATCGTGATCGCCTCGGTGATCGCCGGGTCCGCCACCGCAAAGCTCGGCAGAACCTCGGTCACGAGCGTGTCCCACGTCATCACACCCTCGTCCACCATCTGCGCCATCAGCAGGGTGGTCATGGTCTTGGTGGTGGAGCCGATCAACATGCGCGTCTCCGGCGTGACCGGGTCGCCCTGCGGATTGCGCACGCCGAACCCGTTCGCGTAGGCGATCTCGCCATCGCGGACGATCGCGACCGACACGCCCGGCGTCAGGTAGCTCTCCATCGCCTCTTGAATGTACGCCTCGAACTCCGCAATCAGCTCGTCGGTCAGCGGCAGCGGCTCCACGCCAGAGAGATCGGTCGCTTCCAGCGCGGTGATGTCAAAGCCGGTGTCGACCACCTGAAGCTGCGCCTGACGCTGCTGCACCTCGGTCAGGTCCGCGTGGAAGATGAGCACATACGACACGCCCTCGTAAACGCGCACCTCGGCCTGGACGATGACTTCTTCGTCGTCTTCCATCTCGTAGGTGTACAGCCAGAACGCGTCAAGCATCGATGGCGGGATCTCGGTTGCGTCCGCCACCGGCTGGTCAAAGTCTGGGGCGACCACTGCCCACGCCGCTTCGAGCGCATCTTCCACGTCGGTGGTTTCGACGGTCAGGATCGACACGGTGATCAGTTCGTTGGGCGAGGCGAGGTACGCGTAGCCGTCGCGCGTTTCAGCCGTCCAGTTAGTCGGAATCGGAGCGCTAAACTCGCCTGCCGGGTCCTCATAGACCGGCGCGTCTGCGACATCTTCCGCGCTCACTGGCGCCAGCGCCTCAACGACCGGCAGGAAGACCGCTTCGTGCAGCGCGTCGTAGCTGTCTTCGAGCGTCTGCAACAGCACGAGCGTCACGCCCGCGTCATCTTCGGCCAGCGCCAGATCGACCTTGATGCTCAAACCCGCCTGCTGGACGCCGATCTCGTACTGCGTCCAGGTATAGTCTTCCGTCTCAATTGTGCCAGTGCTCTCCGGCAGCGCGTCGATCCCAAGCTGCCCCAGCAACACACCTGACAGCGCGTCGGCGGTCATCCCCGGCGCGGCCTGGATAATCAGGCTGGTCAGGTCCATGGCGCTCGCGCCCCGCGCGTAGACGCCCGGCGCTGCTTCAGACCATCCTTCAGGGATCAGGCCCTCGACGCCATACAGCTCGCTGGTGAACGGTACCAGCGTGATTTCGTCATCCTGCGCCAGCGCCGGGGCAAGGGAGCCAAGCGCCAGTACAACTACCAGAAGAATTCCTGCAAACCGCATTCGTGAGTACATCTGTGGTTTTCTCCTCAGAAAGTCCAGGCCGCCGAATCAGTACGCGCACTGAATCGTCGCTCTGATTATGACGAACTTGAACAGGGGACGACAACCTAAAACGTAGGGGACGGCGCGATCTGCTGCGCTTACTTGAATAGCGAGACAGGCGCGCGCAGCCAGCGCCGCTGTGCGACCGCCAGACGTCCGGCAGTTTCTTGCGCCAGCGCGAGCGTTGTCCCGAAGACGAGCAGCGTGTTGGTCAAGAAGAAGAACAGCAACTCCTCGACCGGCAGCACGCCGCCGATCAGCAGGCCGAGCGAGCGCTCTGGGTTGATGGTCCACGTGCCACTGTGGATGGCGAGCGCGTCGGTGGCGGCGAGGTAAAGCGTCGCGGAGACGATCGCCGCCGCGACCAGCCGCCGGTAATGCCACAGGATATCCGCCCCGACCGCCAGTTGTAGCGCGATCGGTGGCAGCGCCCACACCAGCTCCAGCGCGAGATAGTTCCCCGGCAGCCACCCGTCGATCAAGATGATCGCCGAGGCGGCCCACACCAGCCCAACCGCCGCGACCGCGCCCCATCGCAGGCCAGGGCGCGGCGTCATCGCTGGGCGAGCGCGCACCCGCCGCGCCAGCCACAGCAACCATAGACCGGACAGCAGGGGCTGTAGCACGAAGAAGGTGTACTCCTCGATTGGCACCCAGCCGAGCGTGATGCCCGTCACCAGCGCCGGGTCGTACCACCACACTTTGGTCGCGACGAGGTAGTTGTCCCACGGCGTGGTGTAGAGCAGGGCGATGCCTACCATCGCGGCCAGCGGGATCCACGGGCGCACCCCGCGCAGCGACTCCGGCAGCGCGCGCCCCTGCCGCCGGTCCCACCACGCCAGCGCGCCTAGCAGCAGGATCGGGATCACCACAAAGCGCAGCAGAAATCCAAAGTAACTCATGGTCAGATTCCGGCGGGGGCCAGGCTCGGCACCGTCTCCGGGACCGCTTCGCCGATCAGGTTCTCGGCGATCACCGCCGACGACATCACACCCGGCAGTCCCGCGCCGGGGTGCGTCCCCGCGCCGACGAAGTATAGGTTGTCGAAGTCTTCCGAGCGGTTGTGCGGGCGGAACCACGCGGACTGCGTCAGCGTCGGCTGCAAGGAGAAGCCCGCGCCCTTGTAGCTGTTGAGCGTCTGCGCGAAGTGGCGCGGGTCGATGAAATGCTCCGCGACGATGTTGGCTTGCAGGTCCGGCAGATAGCGGTCCTCAAGGAACTGCATGATCGTGTCACGATAGGGCTTGGCCGCCTGATGCCAGTCGATGCCCGCGTCCAGGTGCGGGACGGGCGAGAGCACGTAAAACGTCTCGCCGCCGGGCGGGGCGACAGACGGATCGCTCATGCTTGGCATGTGCAGATACAGCGAAAAGTCGTCGGCGAGCCGCTTGCGGTTGAACAGATCGCCCAGCAGCCCCTTATAGCGCGGCCCCAGGATGATGTTGTGATGCGCCAGCCCCTGGTCGCGGTACTGTCGCTTGGTGCCGAAGTAGATCACGAACAGCGACATGCTGTATTTCATGCGGTCGAGCTTGCGGTTGGTGTACGTGCGGCGGAAGCGCGCCGGGATCAGGTGACGGTAGGTGAACGCGACATCCGCGTTCGACACGACGTGATCGGCGTGGTGGACTGTGCCATCCTTCAGGCGGATGCCGGTCACGCGGCGCTGATCGGCCTCGTCCACCAGTATCTCGTCAACTTCCGCCCGCAGGTGCACGCGCCCGCCCAGCTCGGTAAACAGGCGACCCATCGCCTTGACGATCGCGCCCGTCCCGCCGACCGCATAATGCACGCCCCACTCGCGTTCAAGGTAGTGGATCATGGCGTAGATTGACGGCGCGTCGAACGGGTTTCCGCCGATCAGCAGCGGGTGGAACGTGAAGCACTGGCGCAGGAAGTCATCCTTGACGAACTGCGCGAGGTAGCCGTACACGCTGCGGTACGATTGCAGCTTGATCAGGTCCGGCGCGACCTTCACCATATCCGTGAAATGCAGGAAGGGCTTATCCGCCAGCTCGACAAACCCCTTCTCGAAGATCGCCTTCGTCTTCGACATGAACTTGAGATAGCCCGCTTTGTCGTCCGGGTTCCACGCGTCGATCTGGCCGAGGATGAAGTCCTCATCGTTGTTGTAGCTGAAGCTGAGCCCGTTCGGGTCAAAGATGCGATAGAACGGGTCGCAGGGGCGCAGCTCGAAGTAATCTTCGCGGCGCTTGCCCGCTGTCGCCCACAGGTCGTCGAACAGGAACGGCGCGGTGATCACCGTCGGACCGCTGTCGAATGTGTAGCCGTCGATCTCGTAGACGTACGCGCGCCCGCCGAGCTTGTCCAGCTTTTCGAACAGATCGACTTCGTGCCCCCTGGCCGCCAGCCGGATCGCCGCGCTCAGCCCGCCGAACCCGCTGCCAATGACAATCGCTTTAGACATGGTGTGTTCCTTCTGAAATAGCGCGAGTGGAGAATGCCGGTGCGGATGCGCGGCTCTGCCACCAGATGCCCGGCAGGCGGCGCAGCTTGTCCCAGGACGCGACATGCGCCCGGCGGTGAAACACGTCGTAATCGTGCGCCTCGATGTCGTTGAGGATGGCGCGGTACAGCGTGGCGGCGGCGGCGATGGCGAAGCGCCCGTCCGCATCCAGCAGCGCGATCCCCGGCATGGCCTCGTCGTACAGGCGGCGCACGCGCTCGATCTGGAAGCGCATAAAGGCGCGCCAGCGGTCGTCCACGCGCCCGGCGGCGATATTCGCCTCGCTCAGCTCGAACCCGGCTAGCTCGTCGAGCGGCAGGTAGAGGCGGCCCGTCTGCCAGTCCTCACCAATATCGCGCAGGATGTTCGTCAACTGGAGCGCGACGCCGAGCTTGACCGCGTAGGGCAGCGCGTCGAGGCTTTTGAAGCCGACAATGTGCATCGACATCAGGCCCACGGTCGAGGCCGCGCCATAGCAGTATTCGGCCAGTTCAGGAAACGAGGCGTACCGCTTCTGCGTCAGGTCCCGCGCGACGCCTGCGATCAACTGCTCCGCATAGCCGCGTGGGATGCCATGCCGCGCCTGTGCGTCCGCCCAGGCCAGCGGGACCGGATCGTGCGCGGCAGGGTGCGGGTGATCAAGCCGCGCGTGCCAGCCTGCCAACACCTGCTGGGCGTGCGCGGCGCCGTGCGTTTCATCGATCAGATCGTCCGTTGCGCGGCAGAACGCGTAGAGCGCGCGGACCGAGCGACGCTTCTCCGGCGGCAGCAGCCCCGACGCCTGGAAAAAGGTGCGGCTGTGCGTCCGGGTGACACGCGCGCAATAGCCATACGCGTGATCGAGAATCTCAGCGCCGGCCTCAACGGGAACGAGCGTAGCAGGGCTGGCGAATGCTTCCTGCGCCCACGAGAGCAGGCGGTATTCCCACGGGGCGGGCTGAGTGAGCATCGCACCTCTCCGATTATTGTCTATGTTATCTGTACATAATGTATACTATTCCATCAAGTGTAGCAAATTTGTTGAAGAAATGTAGACAAGGGAATCGATCTACAGTAGACTATATGGAATGCTTGCTGAAAGTGACAAAGGTGTTATGGAAAACCCGCAACCAAACTTCCCGGCGGAAGACGAGCCAATCTTCAATATCGGCGCCGTCACCCGCATGACTGGCATCCCTGAAGCGACGCTGCGCATTTGGGAGCGCCGCTATGACTTCCCGCTCTCCACACGCACGCCGGGCGGGCATCGCCTCTACTCGCAGCATGAGATCGCGCGCCTGCAGTGGGTCAAGCAACGGATTGACCAGGGCTTGCAGATCAGCCAGGCGATCCACGCGCTGGAGATTCTTGAGCGCGATCAGGCAGCGACCCTGCCCGCCGGGTGGCGACCCGAAATCGCCTCGGAGCCGTCTACCGCGTCCGCCGAGATGTTCGCGCAGCAGCTTGGCGAGGCATTGTTCCGGCACGACACGGACCACGCCGATCAGGTGCTGGCCGATGCGCTGCCAGTGCTGGAGCTGGACGCGCTGGTGCTGGATGTGGTTGGCCCGACGCTGCACGCGATCGGTGACGCGTGGGCCGAGGGGCGCATCGGCGTCGCTACCGAACATTTTGCTTCGCACTATTTGCGCGCCCGGCTCGTGATGTGGCTGCGCGCCGGGCCGCCTGCTTTTCGCGCCAACCCGGTTGTGCTGGCCTGCGCGCCCGGCGAGCTACACGAGGGCGGGTTGCTGATGCTCGGCGTGCTGTTGCGGCGGCTGCGCTGGCCGGTCCACTATCTGGGACAGACGATGCCGCTTGAGGAACTGCCTGCTTTTGTCGAGGACGTGGCTCCGGCGGTGATCGTGTTCGCCGCGATGCGCGAGGACACCGCTCGCGCGCTGGCGGCGTGGCCGGACTATCTGCCGCAGGCGGCGCGCACCGGGCGGCCGGTTGTGGCCTATGGCGGCTGGGTGTTCTCAGAGAATCCGGCGCTGGCCGATGAGATTCCGGGCGTGCTGCTTGGCGACACCCTGCGCAAGAGTGTCGGCACGCTCGACCGCATGTTGCGCGAGCGAAATCCGCTGCTGCCATGACGCGCCGCCCGTGACCGCCACGCTGCTCGCTCTTTGCCTGCTGGCGTACCTGTCCGGCGCAATCCCCTGGTCGGTGTGGCTGGGGCGCGCGTTCTACGGCGTGGACGTGCGCGCGGTGGCGGACGGCAACCCCGGCGCGACGAACGCCTACCGCGCTGGCGGCTGGAAGCTCGGCGCGGCGGTTGTGCTGCTCGATTTCTTCAAAGCGTTTGTGCCGGTGTTGATCGCGCGCTGGGGCGTGCGCCTGCCCGGGGAGCAGGTGTTCCTGGTGGCGCTGCTGCCGACGGTCGGGCATGCATTCTCGATCTTTCTGCGCTTTCGCGGGGGCAGGGCGCTGGCGAGCATGTTCGGCGCGTGGTCCGGCCTGACGCTCTACGAGGTTCCCCTGGTGATGGGCGGCGCGGCGATTGTATCGACTTTTGCGCTGAAGAATGACGCGCAGCGCGCTCTGGCGGTGCCCGCCGCCGCGCTCGCGTACGTGCTGGTGCGCGGCAGACCCGCGTGGATGGTGGCGCTCGCTGTGGCGCAGATCGCGGTGCTGGCCGTCAAGCTGGTCGTGCACGCGCGCGCACCACGCCGCCCGCTCCCGGAGACATGATGCGCATTCTAGCGGCGCTCTCCCACCTCACCGCGGTGTTGGCGCTGGCCGCGCTGACACGCCGCCTGGCGCGAAATCTGCGCTTCTTGCGGCACGCGCGGCAGGTTGCCCGCCTGCCCGATCCCCCGCCGCGCGTGAGCGTGCTTGTCCCGGCGCGCGACGAGGCCGCGACGGTCGCCGCGTGCGTCGAATCGCTGGCGCGGCAGGATTACCCGCATTTTGAGGTGATCGCGCTCAACGACCAGTCATCCGACGGTACAGGCGCGATCCTTGATTCCCTCGCGGCGCGCTTTCCGCACGTCACGGCGCTGCACGGCGACGAGGCTCCCCCCGCTGGATGGAACGGCAAGAGCTACGCGTGCCAGCGGCTGGCGGACCGGGCGCAGGGGGAGTGGCTGCTGTTCACTGACGCGGACACGCTGCACGTGCCGGACAGCATCGCGCAGGGCATCGCCCAGGCGAGCGGGCTGCGTGCTGACCTGCTGAGCGCATTCCCCCGGCAGATTACGCGCACGTGGGCCGAGCGGGCGCTCGTCTCGTTCATTATGGACTTTCTGCCCCTGGTGGGCGCGGACCTGAGCGCGTTGTGGCGGGGCGAAGGCGGCGCTACCGTCGCCAACGGGCAGTATTTGCTGGCGCGGGCAGACACCTACCGGGCGGCAGGCGGTCATCGCGCCATCGCGGAGGCGCTCGTGGACGATTTCGCGCTGATGCAACAGTTCCGCGCGCGCGGGCAGCGTGTCGCGCTGGTGGATGGCACCTCGATGCTCAGTTGCCGGATGTATGAGGACGCGCGCGCCGTGTGGGATGGATTCTCCAAGAACATCCTGCTGGGGCTGGAAACGTCCGCCACGACGCCGCGCGGATGGTGGTGGGCGCCGCTGTTCGCCTGGGGCTACGCGTCGGTCTTCGTCGTCCCCTTCTACCGGCTGGTGTTTGAGCGACGGCGCTGGCTGGCGTTGGTAGAGATTGGCTGGCTTGGCGCGCTGCGCGGAGCGGTGACGTGGCGCCTCAAACGGCCCTGGGCGGAGATCGCCGCCACGCCGCTCGCCGCGTGGAGCGTGATGGCGCTCGGGCTGAGCGCGCTGCTCCGCCGCCAGCATCAGGGGCGCGTGGTGTGGAAGGGCCGGGCGTATCGCCTCACGCGCTAGCGCCGCCGCACGTGCAACAGGACGCCGGGGCGCGGCTCCAACGTGGCGCCCATGTGCAGGCGCACGCGTTTCCCCGCGTCCGCCAGCTCGTACCGCTGCAAGATGCGCGCCAGCACGATCTTCGCCTCCACCTGCGCGAACGCCATCCCCATGCAGTTGCGCGGCCCCCCGCCAAACGGAAGAAACGTGTACGGCGGGCGCTGGCGCGTGTGTTCTGGCGCAAACCGCGCTGGATCGAAGGCGGCAGGCTCCGGCCAATAGCGCGGGTCGCGGTGCGTCAGGTAGATCGAATACAGCACGCGCGTCCCCGCCGGGATGGTGTAGCCGCCATAGCCCAGATCGGCGGTGGCGATCCGCATGCCGAGGTGGATCGGCGGGTAGAGGCGCAGCGTCTCGTTGATGACCTGTTCCAGGTAGCGCAGATCGCTCGCGTGCGCGTGCTCTGGTGCTGACGTGCCGATCACGTCGAGCACCTCGCGGCGGGCCTGGTCCTGCACGTGCGGGTGCTGCGCCAGCGCGAACAGCGCCCAGCTCAGCAGCGCGGTGCTGGTGTCGTGCCCGGCGATCAGCATCGTCAGCAGTTGGTCGCGGATCAGGTCGTCGGACATCCCCGCGCCGATCAGCAGATTCAGTAAATCGTCGCCTGGGGTGGGGCGCTCGCGGCGTTCGGCGATTAGCCGGTGCAGGTAGCCGTCCAGCTCGCGCAGGGCCGCGCGATAGCCGGGGCGAGGGATCGCGCGCCACACCAGCCAGGGGCCGGGCGAGATATAACGCAGCGCGCGCAGAATCGGCTGCCAGAGGCGGTCGAGGTCCGCGCTGAAATCAACGGAGAACAGCGTCTGCATTAGGATGAGTAAGGCGATCCGGCGCATCTCGACCAGCATATCGAGCGGCTGACGCGCCGCGTCCCACGTGTCGAGGACGCGATCGGCGCTGGCGACCATCGCCGCGACGTAACCCGCCAGCATTCGCCGGTGCAGCGCCGGGGCCATCTCGCGCCGCAGATCGTCGTGCGCCTCGCCATCCGTCACCAGCACGCCCTGCCGCAGCAAGCGCGCCACCGGATCGCCTTCGGGCCGCCAGCGCAGGTCGCCGCGTCCCTCGACCAGCACAAAGTGAGTCGCGTTTGGCCCGGCCAACATCACCGGGTTGAACCCCGGCAGCGGCAGTTGGAAAATATCGCCCAGCTCGGCGTGGAAGACTTCCAGCGCGGCGAGCAGGCTGCGCTGGCCCAGCAATGCGCGCAGGGCGTCCAGCGACGCCTGATTATTCGGTGCGGGAATCGGTGGCATAGTGCGTCCGACGGGCTGCGTCTGGTGCAAGCAACTCACGTCTAGATCGTAGCGGTTCTCGGCCCGTACTGCGAGTCTGCGGGACCGCGAGGTTCATTTCCAAGAGGTTACTGAGCTGGCGGCTGACTGCGAGCGTGCCATGCCATACCTTCCTTCAAGCTTCAAGTCTTTTTCTCTGCCACCGCTTGACAGCGCTGCTGCAAATCCTGTAAGCTAAGAGCAGATTCTGTTATTCCGAATAGCGTTCAACAATGCGGAACATTTACACGTGATTCAATCCATTGTCAAAGCTATCCACATCATGCGCCTGTTCAGCAGCGCCGAGCCGCGCCTGACGCTCGCCGAGATCAGCCGCCGCCTAGACCTGCCCAAAAGTACCGCGCATAACATCCTCAAAACGCTGGTGTCCGAAGGGTTCATCGAGCGGGTCGATGGCGAGGCGTACGCATTGGGTCCGGCGATTGTTGCGCTGGGGCAGGGCGTGCGCGTCAACGTCGAGCTGCGAGACCGCGCCGCGCCGCTGATCCGCGAGCTGGCTGACCTGTGTCGCGAGTCCGTGTACCTCACCGTGCACGATGGCGACCGCGTGCTGTACATCTACGCGGTCGAGTCTTCGCGGCGGCTGCTGGCGCGCTCAGCGGTGGGCGATCGCGCGCCGCTGCACTGCACATCCGTCGGCAAGGCGATCCTCGCGGCGTTGCCAGACGAGGAGATCGAG
>Ga0123329_1004167_pt1 | contig 11494 bp, 7 predicted proteins | sample BioC12SIPDNA_FD_89703 | JGI IMG/M metagenome (GOLD analysis project Ga0123329, IMG submission 89703) | Anaerobic biogas reactor microbial communites from Washington, USA - Biogas_R1_B C12 SIP DNA | ecosystem: Engineered > Bioreactor > Anaerobic > Unclassified | place: Washington, USA | collected... | reverse complement strand
GGCCGAAGCGCTCATCCTGCGCGGCCATTTACCGGGCCCGACGCAGGACCCGCTGGCGGACCTCAATCGAGCAGTGGAGCTGGCTCCGGACGACGCCGATGTCTGGCAGGCCCGTGCGCTGTACTATCTGCAGCACGGCCAGGTGGAACAGGCCGTCAGCGACTGGAACAGCCTTGTGGAACGCGATCCGGACAACTCGCTGATGCGGCTGGGAGTGGCCGAGCAGCTGATTAAGGTGGCGCAGTACGACGAGGCGTTGAAGCACATTGATCGGGTGTTGGAGAAGCAGCCCACGACACTGGCCTACACGCTGCGCGCGCAGCTGTGGACGCAGCAGGAGAAGTACGACGAAGCGGTACGGGATCTGAGCGAGGCGATCAAGCTCACGCCGGACGACCTGGGGCTGGTGTTGATGCGTGCCCGGCTCAACCACGTAGCGGGGCGGTATGACCTGGCACAGCAGGACGTCGACCGGGTGCTCGAACAGCATGCCGGCTCGCAGCGGGCCATCGAGCTGCGCAGCGCCATCCTGGCGGCGCGGGGCCTGTACGCCGAGGCGGCACGGGACGTTGAGCAGCTTCTCAAAGAGGACCCCGACAACGTGCTGCTGCAACTGCAGCTGGCCATCTATCTGAATGCCGGGAACCAGTCGCGGCGAGCGATCGAGGTATTCAGCCGCGTGCTGACACTCGATCCGCAGAACAGTCTGGCGCTGCGCGGCCGCGCTGACGCGTATCTGAATGTCGGCGAGCACCGCCAGGCGGTCGCCGACTACGAAGTGGTGGTCAAGCTGTCGGAGGCGGACTCGGGCGTTCTCAATAACTTCGCCTGGGTGCTGGCCACGTCGACCGAGGACGGCATTCGCGACGGGAAGCGGGCGCTGGAGATGGGGCTCAAGGCGTGCGAGCTGACCGAATACCAGCAGGCTCATATCCTGAGCACGTTGGCGGCCGCCTACGCGGAAAGCGGGGACTTCGACAACGCGGTCAAGTGGTCGCGGAAATCGGTCGAACTGGGGGACCCGGACATCCAGGAACAGCTGCAGCAGGAGCTGGAGAGCTATCGCCAGAAGAAGCCCTGGCGGGAGAAGAAAGAGGAGCCGGTCCAGGCACCGGATCCGCCGCCGGCTGACGCGCCGGCGGAACACTGAGTATCCCGCAGAGTATCCTGCGGACCAGGCCGCCGGCCACGGTGCCCGGCGCGCACCGGTCTTAGGGTGCGTCCGGATCACGTCCGCGCGTGCGTCGCAGTTCGTCGGCGCGTGCGGAGCCGAGTGTGGACTTCTTGCGCAGGATGTGGTGGTAGTGCTGCGCGAATCGGTGGGCCTCGTCCCGCACATACTGCAACAGCCGCAGCGCGAACGCATGGCGGCTCAGCCGCAGCGGCTCAGACTGGCCGGGCAGGTAGATCTCCTCGTCCCGTTTGGCCAGCGACAGGATGGTGGGCGGCGTGAGCGACTGTTCGCGAAAGGCGGCCAGCGCCGCGTTGAGCTGGCCTTTCCCGCCGTCGATCAACAGCAGGTCGGGAAACACATCGGACTCATCGTACAGCCGCCGGTAGCGGCGGGCGACAACCTCCTGAATGCTGCGGAAGTCGTCCACCCCCTCGACGCTGCGGATCTTGTAACGCCGGTAGCCGGGCTTGAACGGCAGCCCGTCCAGGAACTGCACCAGGCTGGCGACGGTCTGCCCGCCCTGCAGGTGCGCGATGTCGATCCCCTCGATCTTCCGCGGCAAAGTGGCCAGTTTCAGCACCCGGCGCAGGCCGGCCAGTCCCTTGTGGGGATCGATGAAGAACACCTCCGGCTGCGCGTGGGTGTCGAGTTCCCCCCGTTGATCGAGCGTCTTGAGCATGTGGATTTCGTCGCGCAGCCGGGCGGCGCGTTCGAACTGCAGCGCCGCGGATGCCGCCTGCATGTCGTCCTGCAGCTGCCGCAACAGGATGGCTTTGTCCCCGCTGAGAAACATCTGCAGCCGGTGAATGGCCCGCCGGTACTCTTCCCTGCTGATCCGCAGATTGCACGGCGCCGTGCACTGGTTGATGCTGGCCAACAGGCACGGGCGGAACCACCGCCACCGCTCGTCCCCGTCGGCGATGTCGAGGCTGCACGTGCGGAACTTGAAGATCCGCTGCAGCACCTGCACGGCGCCCCGCAGCGCGCCGGCGCTGGCAAACGGCCCGTAGAGTTTCACTCCCCGTTCCTTCGGCTCGCGCGTCACCTCCACACGCGGGAAGTCGTCACGGGTCGTGATCATCAGGTAGGGGAAGGTCTTGTCGTCCTTCTGCTCCTTGTTGTGCCGGGGCTGAATATCCTTGATCAGCCGGGACTCGACGAGCAGCGCGTCGACTTCGCTGTCGCATTCGATGTAGTCGGCGTCACAGATGTCCTGCACCCACGGGCCGGTCCGCGGATCCTCCGCGGCCGCCTTGACGAAATAGCTTCCGGCGCGGGAACGCAGATCCGTGGCCTTTCCCACGTAGATGACGATCCCCGCCAGGTCCTTGAACAGGTACACGCCGGGCGAGTGGGGGAACTCCCGCACCTTCGTCAGCGCCCGGCGCTGGCCGTATTCCAGTTCCAGTTCGGGGGCGGGCCCTTGCGCTGGCGGATCGGGTTGCGAGGCGCGGTCGGCGGGCATGACACAGTCCCTCATGCAAGCGACTCGGACGCCACGACCGCCCGGACGTCCGTGGCCAGCTGATCCAGCCAGGCGCGCTGCCGGGCCGCGACCTGGTCCAGATCGGCACCGTCGGCCGGCGGCGCAAAGGCAAACATGTAGCACTTGATTTTGGGTTCCGTGCCGGAGGGACGCACGGCCAGCCAGTTGCCCGCCGGGGCGAAGTCGAGCACGACCATGTCCCCCCGAGGCCCGGAGAACGGGCACGTCCCGGCCGGGCCACGCATCTGCTGGTTCAGGTAGTCCCGCATGGCGACAACCCGCTGGCCGCCCAGTTCGGTCGGCGGCCGCTGGCGCAGTCGCTCCATGAGCCGTCTCATGCACGCCATGCCTTCGGCGCCCTCCATCTGGATCGTGATCAACCGTTCGGTATGCACGCCGTGCTGCCGGAAAAGCTCCTGCAGACGCTGGTGGACCGACAGGCCGGCAGCTTTCAGGTGCGCGGCCAGCTCGGCCATCAGCAGGCAGGCCACCGCGCCGTCTTTGTCGCGCGCGTATTGCCCGACCAGGTACCCATGCGATTCCTCGCACCCGAGCACGAACCGATCGGGTCCCTCCTGGTCGATGATCCCGCCGATCCACTTGAAACCGACCGGCAGATCCCCGCAGGTCCGCACGCCGTACTGGTCTGCGATCCGCCGGATCAGTTCCGTGGTGACCAGCGTTTTAACCAGGTAATGGTGCGGGGACAGGGTTCCGGCCGCATGGCGCTGCTGGAGCACATAGTCGGCCAGCAGTGCGCCGAGCTGGTTGCCGTTGAGCGTGGCCCACGGCGCGCCGGGTTGGAGCGTCAGGGGGGCGGCACACCCCATCCGATCGCAGTCCGGGTCGGTGGCGAGCACCAGTTCCGCGCCGGTCTGGCGAGCGTGTTCGATGGGGAGGTCGAAGACGCGCGGATTCTCTGGGTTGGAGACATGGCCGGGCACGTTGGGGAAGTCGCCATCCGGTGCGGCGTGCGGACCGTAGATCTCCACCTGCTGGAAGCCGGTCGTTTCCAGCAACGGCCCGACGGCGCTTGCGCCGACGCCGTGCAGGGGCGAGTACAGGATGCGGACGTCGCGCGGGCCGCCAAAGCACTCGGCTGCCAGGGTTTTCTGAAATGCCGCGTCGGTCTCCGCCGTGCACGGCACAATCTGGCCCTGGGCCACGGCCGCCTGGAAATCGGCCTGCACGATGTCGTTCACCCGCCGCACATGCTCGCTGATCGCCCGGTCATGCGGCGGCAGCACCTGACCGCCTGTAGACCAGTAGATCTTGACGGCGTTGTCGCTGGGCGGATTGTGGCTCGCCGTGACCATGATGCCACAGTCGCACCGTTGGCGCCGCACGAGAAACGACAGTTCGGGGGTGCTGCGATAGTCGTCGAGCATATACACGCGGAAGCCGGCCGCCGCCATGATGCCGGCACACAGCTCGGCGAAGTGCCGCGAGCGGTGGCGGGTGTCGTAGGCGATGGCGCACGACCGCGGCGCCTGCGGCGCGGCCTGGGCACGCACGTAGTCGGCCAGGCCCTGCGCGCTTTCGCCGATCGTGCGGTCGTTGATGGCGTTGGTACCGATCGGGTACATCCGCCCGCGGCGGCCCCCCGTGCCGAACGGGATGACGGTCCAGAAGACGTCATCGAGCAGTTGCCACTGGCCGTTGGCCACGTGCTCGCGCACCGCGGCGGCATAAGCCGCATAGCGTGGCTGAGTGAGCCATTGCCGGATGTTCTCGGCCGCCCCGCACGACAATTGCTGGGCGGCTGCCGCGGCATCCAGCCGCGCCAAAGCCTGCTGTGTGTTCATCAGTCCTCCGATGGCTGTCCGTCGGTCATCCTGCTGTGACGCACTTCCGGGTGCGCTGTGGATTGTACGGCTCCAGCTTGTTCCCGTTCAACCCGCGGGGTATCTTTCCATATTGTCGATGGGCGTGCTGCAGGAGGGAGCCGGTGCAAGGAAGGCTGAGGTTGGATTATGACTGATTTGATCATTAGCGTGTCGGGGCTGCGGGGCGTGGTGGGGAAGGACCTGACGCCCGAGGTGGCGGCCCGCTATGCGTGCGCTTACGCGGCCGGTCAGCCGGACGGTCCCCTGGTGCTGGCCCGCGACGGGCGTGGCACCGGACGCATGCTGGTCGACACGATCCGTGGCGCTCTGCTTGCCGTCGGCCGCAACGTGCTCGACGCGGAGGTGGCGGCCACGCCGACGGTGGGCGTCCTGGTGCGGGACCACGTAGCAGCCGGCGCGATCCAGGTCACGGCCAGCCACAACCCGCCGCAGTACAACGGCATCAAGTTGTTCTCGCCGGAGGGGCAGGTCCTCTCGGCCGACGCGGGCGAGCAGGTCATGGCCCGGTACCGGCTGGCACACGGGGCGTGGGTCGACTACCAGCACATCGGTCAGGCGCGGACGATCGACGACACCACCCACCGCCATCTGGAGATGCTGTTGGCCACCATCGATTCCGCGCCGATCCGCCAGCGGCGTTTCGGGGTGTTGCTGGATTCGAATCACGGCTCCGGCAGCCTCCTGGGGCAACGCCTGCTCAAGGCGCTCGGCTGCCGCGTCTCCATGGTCGGGGGGCAACCGGACGGTCTGTTCGCCCATCCGCCGGAGCCGACGGCCGAGAATCTGGCGGGCGTCTGCCGGGAGATTGTCGCAGCGCGCGCCGACATCGGCTTCTGCCAGGATCCGGATGCCGATCGCCTGGCGGTGATCGACGAGCAGGGGCGATACATCGGCGAAGAGTACACCCTGGCCCTGTGCCTGGATCAGGTCCTGCGTTCCCGCTCGGGGCCGGTCGTGACGAACTGTTCCACCAGCCGCATGGCGGAGGATCTGGCCGGCAAGTACGGCGTCCCGTTCCTGCGTTCGCCGGTGGGTGAAGCCAACGTGGTCCGCATGATGCTGGAGCACGGGGCCGTGTTCGGCGGCGAGGGGAATGGCGGGCCCATCGATCCGCAGGTGGGGCACATCCGGGACAGCTTCGTCGGGATGGTCTGGATCCTCTACGCCATGGCCTGCCGCGGGTTGCCGGTCAGCCGGCTTGTCAGCGAGTTGCCGCGCTATGAAATCTGCAAGACGAAGCAGGAGGTGCCGCGCAAGGCGATCCCCAAAGCGCTCCACGCGCTGGAGAAGCACTTCGCCGACGCCCGGAGCGACCGGCTCGATGGCCTGCGTCTGGACTGGCCCGGCAAATGGCTGTTGATCCGCGCTAGCAACACGGAGCCGATCGTCCGCATTGTGGCGGAAGCGGCCACGGCTGCCGAGGCCCGTCAGCTATGCGCGGACGCCTCCAGGGTGCTCGCGCGCCGGTGAGGCGGCCCGCCGCCGTGCCGGCCGGGCTAGCGCTCCCGGCGCTCGATGGAGTCGCAGCCGACCCAGGGGCGCAGCACCGGGGGGATCGTCACCGATCCGTCCGCCTGCTGGTAGTTCTCCAGAATGGCCAGTAGCGCGCGGCTCACGGCGATGGCGGTACCGTTGAGCGTGTGCACCAGTTGGGTCCCTTTCTGGCCGGGCACCTTGTAGCGGATGTTCAAACGCCGGGCCTGATAGTCGGTGCAATTGGACGTGCTGGTCACTTCGCCCCACTGGCCCTCTGTGCCGCGCCCCGGCATCCAGGCCTCCAGATCGTACTTGCGGTAGGCCGGGCCCCCCAGATCGCCCGTGGCCGTGTCGACGACGCGATAGGGGATCCCCAGTTCGTCGAACAGGCGGCATTCCAGATCGCAGAAGTGCTCGAGCATCGCATCGCTCTGATCGGGCAGCGTGAAGGCGAACATCTCCACTTTGGTGAACTGGTGCACGCGATAGAGCCCGCGGGAGGAGCGGCCGGCCGCGCCCGCCTCCGTGCGGAAACAGTGGCTGATTCCGCACAGTTTGATGGGGAGCTGCTCGGCGGCCACCACGTCACCGGCCAGCAGCCCGCCGAGTGTGATTTCGGCCGTGGCCACCAGATTCAGATTGGTGTTCTCGATGCTGTAGATCTGCGTTTCCGGCCCGCGGGGGATGTACCCGGTACCTTGCAGGATTTCTGTGTACGCCAGATCGGGCGTCGTGACGGGCGTGAAGCCGGCGTCCATCAGCAGGCGGGTGGCGAACTGTTGGAGCGCCAGCTCCAGCAGGACGGCCTCGTTGCGCAGGAAGTAGAACCCGTGGCCGGCGATCTTGGCGCCTCCTTCGAAGTCGATCAGGTCGAGCTGGGTCGCCAGATCAACGTGATCGAGCACGGGGAAGTCGAAGGTGCGCGGCAGGTGCCGGCCGCGGCGGATCTCCAGGTTGGCCTGGTCATCCGCCCCCACCGGCGCAGCGGGATGTGACATGTTGGGGATGCCGGCCTGCAGCCGTTCAATCTCGCGGTCGAGCGCATCGACCTCGCTCTGCAACTGGTCCTTCTGCTCGCGCAGCCGGCGGCCTTCTTCTTTGCGCGCCTCCCGCTCGGCCGCGTCGGAGGCCTTGCCGATGGACTTCGAGACCTCGTTGGCACGCCGGTTCACGTCCTCCACCACGCGCTGCTGCTCGCGGCGTTGCAATTCGAGTTCCACCAGGCGATCCACTTCCGCCACAACGCCGCGGCGCACGCAGTTCTGCTTCACCAGTTCCGCATTTTCGACAATGTACTTCCGATCCAGCATGGCTGTGTCCGATTCAAACCTGTTCCGGCGACTCCGTGTGATGACTCACGACCGGCCTGCGCGCCGCACACCGGCCGGCCGCCAAACATGATGCTACCGATCGCCTACCGTAATCTGGCCTAGTTCACTCCAGAGATGGGCGCTGGCCTTCGTGCCGCGCTGGAAGTCCAGCAGCGAGAACTTCTCGTTCGGGCTGTGCGCGTTGTCGTCGTCCAGGCCCCACCCGAGCAACAGTGTATCGACGCCGAGCTGAGCGCGGAACAGATTGACGACCGGTATGGAACCCCCTTCGCGCGTGAAGACGGGTGCCCGGCCAAACCCCTGCTCGATCGCCCGCGTCGCCGCCTGCATGTAGGGGCTATCGAGCGGCACGACGATGCCCGGCGCTGAGTGCATGCAGGTCAGTTCCATCCGGATGCCCGGCGGGCACTGCGACGCGAGGTACGCCTCCAACGCCTGGGCAATCTGGGCCGGGTCCTGGTTGGGTACCAGCCGGAAGCTGAACTTGACCCCGGCCTTGGCCGGCAACACGGTTTTGGCGCCATCCCCCTGATAGCCACCCCAGATCCCATTGATGTCGCACGTCGGCCGCGCCCACCGCCGCTCCAGCGTCGTGTAGCCGCGCTCACCCGTGACTCCGTCGACCCCAATCTGCTGCATGAATTCCGATTCGTCGAACGGCAGCGCCGCCAGCTGCCGGCGCTCCCGCTTCGTCAGCGGCACGACGTCGTCATAGAAACCGGGGACTCTGATCTTGCCCGATTTGTTCATCAGACTGGCCATCATGTGCGCCGCACAGTTGACTGGGTTGGTCACCGCGCCGCCAAACGAACCGGAGTGCAGATCCTGATGCGGACCGGTCAGACGCAGCTCGAAGTAGGCCAGCCCCTTGAGCCCGTACGTGATGGCCGGCTGCCCCGGAGCGAACTGCGAGGAATCGCTGATCACCACCACGTCGCACGCCAGTCGGCGGCTCTCCTGCGCGACAAACTCATCCAGCCCTGCGCTGCCTGTCTCCTCGGCACCTTCGATCAGGAATTTCAGCTGCACGGGCAGCCGACCGGCCGTCTGCAGCCACGCCTCCGCGCTCTGGATGTGCGTGAGCAGTTGACCCTTGTCGTCGGTCGCGCCGCGCGCATAGATATTGCCATCGCGCCGGGCTGGCTCGAAGGGGGGAGAGAGCCACTCGTCGAGCGGATCGGGAGGCTGCACATCGTAGTGGCCGTACACCAGCACGGTGGGGGCGCCGGCGACGGGCGGCGAGGCGGCGTACACGACCGGATTGCTGCTGGTTTCCAGCAGTTCGGCCGGCAAGCCGAGGCGGCGCAAACGGTTGGCGACCCACTCGGCCGCCTGGCGGATCGCCGCCTGATGCGCGCCGCCGGCGCTGATGCTGGGGATGCGCAGCAGCGCGCAGAGTTCGTCCTCATGGCGTGCCTGCTGCTCGTTCAGATAGCGATCCAGATCCTGCATGGCGCCACCGTGCCCCCACGCATACGAGGAAAGACAAAAAAAGACTTCCCGACCGTCACTTTGCTACAATACCGTCACTTTGCTACAATATAGTAAGCCGCTAACATACGGACTATTCGGGGTGATCTGATTCCGCAGCACATCCGCCATCGCGGGCACTTCTGCCACCGCCGGAATCCGAGACATTGGGGGGGCGTCAGCTTTGAGCGATCTGGAACAAACGGCCGTGGTCGATGAACCACTGGTGGAGATAATTCGTCGCCGTCGCGCGCGGGCGCAGGCCGAGCCCAGACGCCAGCCGCGCTACAGTGTGATCCTGTGGGATGACAACGATCATTCCTACGATTACGTCATCGACATGATGCGCCGGGTGTTCGGCCATCCCCTGGAAAAAGGGTTCCAGATTGCAAAGGAAGTGGATGTCCACGGGCGCGCCGTCTGTCTGACCACGACCAAGGAGCACGCCGAACTGAAGCGCGATCAGATCCACGCCTTTGGCCGCGATAACCTGATCGCCCGCTGCGCCGGTTCCATGACGGCGACGATCGAGCCGGTGCCGGAGTAAGTGCCGGCCATGACGGCTCCGCGGCTCAAGACCTGCACGCTCGGTTGTAAGGTGAACCAGTACGAGACGGAGTACGTGCGGGAGGGTCTGCTGAGCATCGGCTACCAGGACGCGATTGGTGCGGATCCGGCGGCACTGTGTCTGGTCAATACGTGCACGGTGACCCGGGAGGGTGAAGCCAAGAGTCGCCAGGCAATTCGGCGTCTGGCACGCGAAAACCCGGCGGCCCGGATTGTGGTGATGGGGTGCTATGCGACGCGCGCGCCGCAAGAAGTGGCCGCTCTGCCGGGCGTCGTGGACGTCGTGACCGACAAACGCCAGCTGCCGCAGCTGTTGATGCGGCTGGGCATCACCGACGTGCCGACCGGCATTGCCCGCTTCGGTGACCGCCATCGGGCCTACTTGAAAGTGCAGGATGGTTGCCGTCTGCGCTGCAGCTACTGCATCATCCCCTACATGCGGCCACACGTGCTGAGCCGCCCGGTGACCGAGATCCTGGACGAAGTCCGTCGCCTGCGCGACAACGGCTATCGCGAACTGGTGCTGACCGGCGTCCACCTGGGACATTACGGCATCGAGGGCGTCGAGGGCATCGAGGGCATCGAGTTGTCGGCTGGCCGGCCCGCGGCCACACGCTCCCCGTTGGCGCAACTCGTGCGCCAGATCGCCCGGCTCGACGGAAATTTCCGGCTGCGTCTCTCCAGTCTCGAAGCGACGGAAGTGACGCGCGAGCTGGTCGAAACGGTGGCCGAATTTCCGGACAAGATCTGCCCTCATTTCCATATTTGCCTGCAGAGCGGTTCGGATCAGGTCTTGCGCCGCATGCGTCGGCGCTGGGGCGCGCGTCTGTTTCAGGACCGCTGCCGGTTCGTGCGCGACCAGCTGCCGCTGCCCGCGCTCACGACCGACGTCATCGTCGGATTCCCGGGCGAAACGGACGCCGACTTTGCCGCCACCTGCCGCGTCGTGCAGGATGTAGGCTTTTCGAAGATCCACGTCTTTCCCTTCAGTCCGCGGGAGGGGCCCCCCGCCGCCGAGATGCCTGACCAGGTACCGGCCAGTGTGAAAGCCGCCCGCCGCCGGCACCTGAGCGACATCGCCGGCCAACTCCGGCGCGCTTACTTCCAGCAGTTGATCGGCCGCCCGTTGCGCGTGCTGGTCGAGTCCCACGTCGAAGGCCACCCGGATCGCTGCGCCGGCACCGCCTGCCGCTACGCCCCGGTGGAACTGCCGGGCAGCACGCGGCTCTCCGGCCAGCTGGTGACGTGCCGGCCGCATGCGGTGCATGATTCCCGGCTGCTGGCCTGACTGTACGCCTGCTTCACGCCCCGCGGGCGGGGGCGGGAGGGCGGGAACATCTGGCCAGATCGATCTGGCCCTCGACTGCGGATTCTGCTACTCTCCCGCCGGTTTGTCTGCCGGTTTGGCACGGCCACAGCCAATGCAGGACCGTCCGTCGTCGGCACCGAGTGGGTGTCGGCGGGTCGCTCAAGGAGGAAGTCATGAAGACGCGATGGACACGCAGGAATGGGATGGTGTGGGGCGGCGTGTTGCTGACCCTGGCGTTCGCGGGTGTCGCGACCGCGGCGCCGCCGTGGAAGAAGCTGGTTCCTTTCAAGTCGGTGGATGCCGATCCGAACAAGATGTACTGGCTGACCGAGGACCAGGGTCCCTGGATGATCATGGCCACGTCGTTTGCGGGGCCGGGCGCGGAGGAGCAGGCGCACGATCTGGTGCTGGAGTTGCGGAAGCAGTACAAGATGGAAGCCTTCATGCACAAGCGGACGTTCGACTACACCCAGCCGGTCTATGGCCGCGGCGTGAACCGTTACGGCGGTCCGAAGCGGATGCGGTACCAGGCGGCCACGAAGTTCGACGAGATTGCCGTCGTGGTGGGGAACTACATGACCAACGACACGCCGGGCCTGCAGGAAGACCTGGACCGTTTGAAGACGGCCCGGCCAGCCTGTTTGGATATCTCGAGCGAGTCGGTCAAGCGGCACACGACGCAGCGGTTCATCGGGCTGCGCGAGCTGCAGCGGCTGGTGCATTCGGATCCGGAGGTCCGGGAGCTGGGCCCGATGCGGCGCGCCTTTGTGGTCCGCAACCCGCTGCTGCCGAAAGAGTATTTTGTGAGCACCGGCATTGACCCGTTTGTGCTGG
>Ga0123329_1004162_pt1 | contig 11506 bp, 8 predicted proteins | sample BioC12SIPDNA_FD_89703 | JGI IMG/M metagenome (GOLD analysis project Ga0123329, IMG submission 89703) | Anaerobic biogas reactor microbial communites from Washington, USA - Biogas_R1_B C12 SIP DNA | ecosystem: Engineered > Bioreactor > Anaerobic > Unclassified | place: Washington, USA | collected... | reverse complement strand
TCTGCTCTTCGCGCGATATGCCCAGCCGTTCGGGCGGGTACGGGCCGGGGACCCCATTCCAGACCGGCACCCGGTCGGGCTTCCGGAGCGCGATGGCGTCGCCTATGCGCTTCTCTCGCTCGGCGTAGAGCCGCGCGGCATCAGCGCTCGTGCCGCTCATGCCTCTCGCCGCGCCCAATGCTCAGCGCTCCACCCTCCGCCTACACCGTGCAACGAAGCACGTAGAGGCCGTCGTGGAAGGTGTCGATGAAGATGTTGCCTCTGTTGTCCACCACGACGTCCTCGGTGGTCGCGATGCGAGGCCCGGGAAAGATGTTGTTGCCGGCCCGGTCGGTGAACAGCCACTTCTCCGGATCAGGTGGGATGAAATGGGCGATCTCGCGCGGTACGTAGGCGTCACTGATGTCGTAGATCCTAAGACCCGCGTGGAAGTAGCAGCAGTAGACGCGGTCGTTGCGGTCTTCCAGCGCCGGGTGAGAGTGCGGCTCGTGGATGTTGTGCGGCCCGAACGGGCCGGCGCCTACCCCTGGGATCTCGTTGAAGTTCTTGTATGGCCATCCCTCGGGGATCTGCGGATACGGGAACATAGAGATCAGCGTGGGGTCGGTGGGGTCGGAGATGTCCACCATGCCGATGAAGTTCATCGGTTGGGCGCCGCTGGCTTTGGTGATCGACTCGTCGAACACCGGGTAGCGCTCGCCCTCGCTGGTCACGACCGCGTAGTCGCGCTGTGAGAGCGGCAGAACGGTGTGGCAGCGAGCACCCGCCAGCTTTCCGGCCAAGGGCGGGTGGTGCTTGAGCTGCCCCACGAGCCGCGGCAGGGTGATGTCGGAGATGTCGAGGACGACCATGCCGGCGCCCATGTAGCTCACGTAGGCCAGGTCACCCTTGGGGTAGGCGGGGCCGTGCATCACGGCACTGTTCAGCATGGCCATCTCGGGGTCGAAATCCGGGCCGTGCTTCTGTTCGATATAGCCGGCCTCCCACTGGTCGGGCCACCACCAGCGGCCCACCTCCACCGGATGGGTGGGGTCGGCTATGTCGAGGATCCGGTAGATGTAGTTGCGGAATCCCTTGCACGTAGCGGAGAGATGCACGTAGCGGCCGCCGTCGTAGTAGAAGCGATGCACGCCGCCCATGCCGCCCGTGTCCCACTGCGACAGCTTCTTGGGGTTCACCGGGTCTTTGACGTCCCAGATGATCACGCCCTGCTCGAAGGGGTCGCCCCATTCGGTGCCGTGCAGCCTGGGCAACGTCCCGCCCAGCGCCGTCACCATGATGCCGCCGGCCACCTGGATCTTGGGCGTACCCTGCCCGGGTAGGTCCGGCCCGGGGATGAATCTCAGATGGTCAGGCTTCGTAGGGTCGGTCACGTCGAGGATGTGCCAGCCGGGATGCTTGAACGTCGCAACGTAGAGGTAGTAGCGCCGGTCCACCTCCTGCATGGCCATCTGGAACCCGGGCTTGCCGTCCAGGTCGTGGTAGCCGATCTGCTCGATGTTCTTGGCCAGCGCCTCTTTGCGCGGCGTGAATGTGGTCGATGCTCCCATGGTCTCTCCTCGGATGGTCAGCGGGTGGTGATATAGCCCCGCCATTGCTGCAGATGGTCGGACTCGGGCCGGTCGAGGATGAAGATGCCCACGAAGTCCTTGAAGGGCTCGAAGTAGGGCAACTCGTCCCAGGCGGCCCAGAACGGCTTGGTGTACCGCCCGGCCTTCTCCACGAAAGCTTTGCGCCAGCCCTCGCTGTCGTCGAACCAAATCTCGGTGATGCGATGGAAGGGGTTGATGCGTGGGTCGTCCAGTTGACGGCTGGAGATGAAGCGGTTCACCTCCGGGTTCGCGCACACCTCGGGAGCGAAGACCTCCTTGAACCAGGCGTCGCCCTGGTCGATGGGCACCCCGTCGGGGTACCTGAGCATGAACAGCCAGCGGACGTTGGGGCCGGCGTCCGTCAGACGGCCGGCGCCCTTGAAGTCGTCTTCCCAGAAGACGGGTGCGAAAGAGAACACCACCGGATGATATCCGTCGCGGCTCCCCTGCCACCCTGACTGTCTCAGCACGTCGCTGGGCGGCTGGCAGGTCATCTCCATGAAGTCGTCGGGGCACTCCTCGCCGAAAGCCAGGCCGGAGGAGTGGGCGCTGCCCTTGTTCTGGAAGATGTTGAAGAGCCAGTAGTGCTCGGTCATCATCCCGTTGTAGGTCCCGAAATCGAGGGCCCCCTCGGGCAGCGGCAAGGCATGGTATGTGCAGTACTTGGTGCAGTAGGGCATGAACTGCGAGATGCTCTCCGGCACGTGCTGCTTGTAGAGCCAGCGCCAGATCCTGGGCCGGTCGTTGTCGGAGCGGAAGTTCTGCAGGATGAAGCTCCGCATGGGCTGAAAATCGGGGAAGTAGGCCACGGCATGGCTCCTTTCGACGCTGACGGGGCTCCCTGTCTACTTCTCCGGCCTGCTGGGCTGGATGAAGGCCTTGTACGCTTCAGCGCGCCGCCTGTACTCGTCGGTCTGCTTGGCGGCGGCGAAGGCGCCCTCGTTCTTGCCGATGTCCTCCACGTGCTTGATCTTGCCCGGCACGGTGTTGTGGGCGTGCTCCAGCTGCTCGGGCGGGTAGACGAACCTGATCGTGCCGTCCTCGACCACCAACTCGCCCTTGATGCCGCAGACGCTGCATTCGACCGTCTTCGCGTCGTCTGTGAGGTACATGAGGCGCGAATGGCAGTTGGCGCAGATGCCGGCGTCGCCGAGATACCTGTAACCCGCCGGATCAGCCACGGCCTTGGCGATGTTGCGACCGGCCTGGCGAATCTGCGCCACCCGGTCGTCTTCCATGGTAAGCGACTTTGCCCAGGTGAAGACCAGGTCGTCGACCACCTTCCACATCTGCACCATGCCGAACAGGTTAAAGTCCGCCGACATGCGGCAGGCCCAGTCGCTGCCGCCGATGCCGATGTAGGTGGCGAAGCGCGGCTTGAAGGCGCGCGGATCGGGGCCGCCACCCGCCGGGGACCCCTTCTTCTCCCAGATGCTCTTGGCGATGGTGAGCATGCCGATGTCGTGGCTGGGGCCGGCGAAGCGATCTTGGAAGGCCCGGAAGAACCCGGGCAGGCCCTTCTCGAAGATGGGCATGACGAAGATCACGCCGTCGGCGTCGTAGATCTTGTCCTCGAGCCAGTTGAGGTCGTCCTTGCGTACACAGCGCGCCGAACCACCCGCGAAGACTCCGTCTCTGCCGGTCACGCACGACACGCACCCGTTACAGGGAACCAGATTGAGATCGAGCATGTGGATGAACTCGATCTCGGCTCCCATCTCTTGGGCACCCATGAGGGCCTCTTTGGCCATCTGGTCGTTGGTGCCGTTCTTGCTGCCCCCTGAAATGGCTAGTATCTTCACCGATCCTCTTTCCTCGACTATCACTCGTCTGATTGACTCGGCGACATCGGCGCCTCGGCCGGCTTCGGCACACTTGCCACCAGCCCCTCCGCCAGACCGGCTATATGTGCCCAATCCTCGGTCAGATCGACGCGGCCGGCATAGGCGGCGCGCACCGACAGGAAGATGGCGAGCACGTTCTTCATGACCTCATACCGATTGTACTTCTCGTCCCAAGACGCGCGCATCAGCATGTTCTCGAGCGCACCCAGCAGACCGTAAGACACCAGTTCGTCGTCGAACAGCCCGGGATTGGCGTCGGCCTTCCGGTCGGCGGCAAGCTCGTCGGCGGCGCCGGCCAGCATCTTCTCGTACACGTCACGCACCAGAGGGTTCAGCTCGCTCTCCCAGTTTAAGGCTTCGACCTTCGCCATCGCCTGCAGTTCGCGGCTCAGGGCCTGCATCCCGAGCCCCGCCCAGACCCGCCACGCCAGGCGGGCGGAGGAGTCGGCGGTCTGCTCGATCGGACCGGCCACGCGGGCGTTCATCCAGTTGAAGTAGACCTCGAAACACGCGATGAACAGGTGCCTCTTGCTGGGGAAGTGGCCGTAGAGCAGCTGGGCCGTGACGCCCACCTCCCTGCAGATGTCACTGATGCGGGTCTCCTCATACCCGCGCTGAGTGAAGAAACGGGCCGCCGTCTGAAGGATGGAATTACGTATGTCTTCGTGCTGTTTGGCCACCAGGTCCACGGTGACCTCCGCCGCCGCTTCGATGCGGTCGGCCAACCTGGCGGCTATCTCCCTCAGAGACAGTCCGTCGGCTTTGAGCCGGTTGATCTCCTGCAGAAGCTCCATATGCGACCGGCTGTATATGGCTCGCGTGGCACTGGCCTTCTGAGCGGGTGGAAGGAGCCCTTCGCTGATGTAGAAGTAGATCGTGCTGCGACCGACGCCGGTCTCGCGTTCGAGCTCTGATATCGTCATCGGTCGCATCTTCGCACTGCCTCCTTCCTACTACATCCCTGGTCCGAAGTCCGCGTAGATCTCGGGCAGGAATGATGCCAGGTTCGAGTATTCCATGACGTTGTGGAAAGCCAGGCCCATAGGCGCCTCGATGGGTATGCGGACCCCGGGGGGCAGGGTGCACATGGCCTTGCCTCTATTGATGCGGTATCCCATCCAGAAGCGGGTGCGGAACTCCACGCCGCCCTCCATTGCGCGGCAGAAGTGGCACATGATGGCCGGAGCCTTCATGCCCCGGTGCTCGACCGACTCCGAGACCCCGTAGCCGCCGAACACGGCCAGCACGTTGGGTTCGTGGAAGCGGCTCATGTCGAAGCCCATCTGCTGGGGATCGAGGAAGCTGATGACGATGTCCTCGGCGCCGCCGCCCACGTCCTCGCGCACGAAGTGGTCGATGTTCTGCGACTTCTCTGCGAGGGGGATGTCGGGGTCGTGCAGCTTGGCGTAGGCCTGGTCGCTCACGGCGATGCTGACGTGGCCCGGCGGGAACCAGATGGAGTAGCGCAGCCCCGGCCCGGCGGCATGCCAGGCGAACCACCACTGCATCATCTCCACAGTGCAGCCGGGGAACACGTTGTTGACGGCCACGTAGCCCGCGCCGTTATCGAGAATGCAGTAGCCGGTCTCCACCTCGTGGTAGCCGGGATCGAGAAGGTCGCTGATGTTCTCGGGCAGGAGCGCTTTGGCCGGGTCCATGGGGCCCTCGCTGAGGATACCCATGAGCTTCGGGTTGGGCGGCGCCACCGGACGGTAGTAGTACTTGGCGTAGGGGAGCGCCTCTTGATCGGGACGGAGGGGACGCAGTTCTTGCTTGGTGCCTGTATCGTGCGACATGGTCATGTCCTCCATTAAGTCGGCGTCATGGGTCACGGACGGAACGGGTAGGTTTCGAGCGGGACCCGGTCCTTGCCCACCGACACCTGCCCGTCCTTGTTCTGCACGGTGATCCAGTACATGCCGTCCTTGCTCTGCTCGGGGTAGTCCTCGCGCTGGAACCAGCCCAAGGACTCTTTCCGCTCGAGAGAGGCCTTGAAGAACATCTCGGCGCACAGGAGGGTGGCTTCGCACTCGTTCACCCCGAACATCTGGTGGGGATCGTCGGCCTTGAGCCGCGGAAGGAGCGCCTTCAGCTCATCGACGCGGGCCAGGGCCTTCTTCATGCGGTCTTCGTGGCGGTAGAGGCTGTTGCCCAGAGGCTGCATGACCTTCTGGATCTCGGCCACCATCTCGAGGGGCTTCATGGCGCCGCTGCTCTTGAGGGGAGCGGTGACCCGCTTGTCGATGGCTGCGATCTGCTCGTCGGAAAGGGGTAGAGCCTCCGCGCCGGCCGCGTAGCTCGCCGCCGAAGGCCCGGCCACACGGCCGGAGAAGGTGGCGAATCCGATGCCCGAACCGCGGTGGCGCCCCGGCTGCGCCGTGGCGCCCCAGGCCCGCGAACCATGCACGCAGAGGTCGCCGGCAGAGAAAAGGCCGGGGATGGTGGTGGCCATGTTCTCATCCACCCACAGTCCGCCGAACTCCCCGATCAGCCCAGGTACTACATGGTCGTTGGTCTGCTGCGAGAAGGCGTTGAAGAACAGGTAGCCCCAGAGGCGGTCGGCGTAGGGCCGGTTGTGGACGGCCTGCGAACCCAGAACCGATGACAACACGGGCATCAGCGGGTTCTCGTTCATCCGGTAATGCAGGGGGCCGTTGCCGGCGATGGTCTGCTTGTACCACTCGACCAGCACGTCGGCGCTGATGTCGGGATGCACCTCTTTGATGAGCGGCAGGCCGACGTTCTCGCCCTTGTCGTTGTAGAGGGCGTACTCAACGCCCATGTCCGACTCAAAATGGTCGAGGTTGGTCCAGTTGTAGAACGAGCCGTATTCGCAGTTGGCGAACTTCGCGCCGGCCCGGAAGGCGGCGGCCACGCCCTCACCCCGGGCGGCCGACCACATGGGCATGACGCGCCAGCACTGGTTGCCGCAGGCCAGCACCACCGACTTGGCGCCGAACACGCGCTGCTCGCCGCCGTCGATGTCGTACCCCACCGCGCCGGCCACCTTGCCGCCATCGGTGAGGAGGTCCACCATCCCCACGCGGTCGACGAACTTCACGCCGGCCTTGCGGGCATACTTGCGCACCTCACGCACGTAGTCGAGGTCGATGGCCACCAGGGTCCACGGGTAGGGCACGTTCTGGTCGAAGATGGGCCTGCCGTCTTCCTTCTTGCCCACGATCTTCGAAGCCCACTTCAGGCTGCGGAACCTGCCGTTCTCGTCCTTGTCCACCTTGCCCGACCACTTGTCGATGGCCTCGGGGCCGCTGTTCAGCATGGTCGCGTACTTGAGCAGCGTGGTCTGGTTGTTCAGATACAGGCCGATATGCTTCAGGTAGAACTGGGCGAACTCCTCGGGGGTGTGGTCGCCCAGGATCAGCATGATGCCCGCGCCCCGGTTGGCCTTGCCTGAGTAGCCGCTCGTGTACTTCTCCACCACGGTCACGTCGAGACTGGGGTCCTGTTCTTTGGCGGTGATGGCCGCCGCCAATCCGGCGATGCTCCCACCCACGACAAGGACGTCGGTGTTCATACGTTCGCTCATGATCGTTCCTTCCTCGTCAAACCAGGCTTTCGCGCGGGAACAGGTACGAGTCGTACTTGGGATGTACCTTGATGGCCCCCTGATCGCAGTTGAGCTCGCAGAACATGCACTGCACGCACTCTTCCGGGTAGGCGATGACGGGCTTCTTGGCGGCGGCGTCCCACTTGATGACGTCCACGAAGCACGCCTGGAAGCATCTCTTGCAGCCGTTGCAGAGCTCCTTGTTGACGATGATGGTGTTCATCTGCTCCTCCTGACCGCGGTCTCCATACCGCTCGGCGACCGGCTGGGCGGGCGCCCAGGATCCAACTTCCATGCTAGACGCCATGCGGCCGTTTGTCAAGGATTTAGATTGACGTTATGTATTACCATGTAACATTGTGTTGCTATACTGCTGAGCCGCGTTCTCCCCCGCTATCCTCCCCCAATCGAGAGCGTGCCTGCAGACGTAGAACGGAGGCCTCCCGATGGGTTGCAGATAGCGGTGGCAATCGGAAACGTCCGCCGGATGCGCGTGCGAGGTGACGTCCGTCCTCTCTTTCCTCACGCTCGCTCCCTCCTCCGATGCCCGGCCCAGCTTCGCCGGCTGCCGGCGGGGGGGCGGAGCGGGCCGACTGGATGGGTGCGGCGGCCGGAGCCGGCGGCTGCGCCGCCGGCTCCGGCCCCGCTATGTTTGGACCGCGACCCCGGGGGGGAGGGCGCGATCACTCAGGAATCTACTAGTTCAGACCCCTCACAAAGGTGAACTGGGCGCCCTTGACCTGGAACTCGACCATCTGGCCGTAGATGCCTTCGGTGGTCTCGTCCGGGGTGAAGGTCAGCAGACCCTGGAGGGTCTTGACGTCGGTCAGGTTCTGGAGTGCGTTCCGCACGGCTTCCTTGTCGTCCACGGTGCCGGCCGCGTCAACAGCGGCCTTCAGGACCGTGAAGTAGTCGGAACCACAGGCCGCGAAGAAGTCCGGCCCCTGGCCGTAGGCGTCCACGTACCGCTGTACGAAGTCCATTTGAAGCGACTTCACGGGCCAGTCGTCCGGCAGTGCCGCCGGGTTCACGATGCCTCCCGAGTCGGTCACGTAGAAGCCTTCAACAGCTTCGGGGCCCATCATGAAGATGGCCGGGTGGGCGGCGGCAGGAGATCCGTGGATGGGGACCTTCACGCCAAGCGCCACCAGACCCTTGTAGAGCACGGGAGCGGCGATCGGGTTCACCTCGATGAAAACGGCGTCGTACTGAGCCTTGTTGAACTCCTCCATCATCCGGTTGAGCAGAGGCTGGAAATCCTGCTGGTCGAAACCGAATGTGTCGGGCATCTTGTTGAGCGTGAAGCCGTTGTCCGGGCCGGCCTTCACAAGGAGATCGAGGGTCTCGTTGTGGATGGACAGGACGTCTGAGATCGCCAGGATGTTCTTGTACCCGTGGGCCTTGATCATCTCGGCATAGCCGTCCGCATGGACCGCCGGGCCGGAGCTCATCATGACGCTCCACTTGTACTGCTTGCTGCCGGACTGCTGCTGCTCCAGTGTGGGCGGACCGGTGCCGACCATGACCATCTCGGCCTGCTCGCACATGTCGCGGGCGGCTTCATGGCCGTACTGGATGAACGGGCCCACGAAGTAATCGATCTTCGTCTGCTCCATGAGCTTCGTGAGGCCGGCGACCATCCCGGTCACCTCGGAGGCGTCGTCTTCGATGAAGAGCTCGATCGGACGGCCGGCCAAACCACCGTTCTCATTCAGATACTTCACCGCCAGCTCAGCGCCCTGTTTGACGGAGATGCCCGGTGAGGCACTCGCCCCCGTGAGGCTGGTGACCAGACCCACCTTCACCGGTTCGCCGGTGGCCGGGCCGCCACCCGCGGTGGTCTCGGTCGGGGCAGCCGTGGTCTCCGTGGGCGCGGCCGTGGTCTCGGTCGGACCAGCCGTTGTGCCGGGGGCCGCAGTGGTGGCCGGCGCTGCAGTCGTAGTGGTTTCGTCGTCGCCGCCACAGGCCACCACCACCAGGGAGACGGCCAGCAGCACTGCGACGAGCCCTGCTAGTAGATAACGCTTTTTCATCTGTTCCTTCCTCTCCTTACTTCGGATCACTATTCCTACCCTGTCCTCGCTCATCGCCTTTCCCCGACATATGAGAGCGTGCATCAGCTCCGGCTGACGCCCAGATAGCCGGCCTGCACGCGATCATCCTGCTTGAGTTCCTCCGCCAAACCGGAGAGCACCACGCTCCCGGTCTGCAGAACCACGCCGCGATGGGCGAGCGACAAAGCCATCTCGGCGCTCTGTTCCACCATCAACATGGTCAGGCCCTGCTTGTTGAGCCGTGCCAGCGCCTCGAAGATCCGCTCCACCATCAACGGAGCCAGGCCCATGGACGGCTCGTCGAGGATCAGAAGGTCGGGCCTGCCGACCAATGCCCGTCCGATGGCCAGCATCTGCCGCTCGCCGCCCGAGAGGGTGCCGGCAGGCTGCTTCCGCCTCTCTCCAAGGACCGGGAACAGCTCATAGACATACGCCATGTCGTCTTGGAGCGTGCTCCGCCAGTCACGACGCCCGGAGCTCCCCACGACGAGGTTGTCCTGCACGGAAAGGTCGCTGAAAAGCCGCCGCCCTTCGGGGACCTGCCGCAGTCCCAGCGCCGCGATCTTGTCCGGCGCCATCCGGGTGATGTCGGCGCCGTTGTAGAGGACAGAACCGTGGTTGGGCTTCAGCAAGCCTGAGATGGTGTGAAGCAGAGTGGTCTTACCCGCTCCGTTCGCGCCGAGCACGGCCACCACCTCGCCCTTGGGCACGGTGAACGAGACCTCATGCACCGCCCGGATAGACCCGTAGGACGTGGCCAGGTCCTCGATCACCAGGAGGCCCTCAGGCTCAGGGCAGGCTTCCGAGGTGAGATCGCGGGTCTGGCAGAGGTCGTGGCGACCATCGAGCTTCACTCCCAGGTAGGCCTCGATGACGGCCGGGTCTTTCTGCACCGCCTCGGGCCGGCCTTCCGCTATGAGACGTCCGTAATCGAGCACATACACCCGCTCTGAGATGCCCATGACCAGCTCGATGTCATGCTCTACGAGAAGCACGGTGACACCCGACTCGCGGATCCGCTTCATCTGCTCAACCAGATGCACGCGTTCCGACGCGTTCATGCCGGCGGCCGGTTCGTCGAGCAATAGGAGCCGCGGTTCGGAAGCAAGAGCCCGGGCGATCTCCACCAGGCGCTGTGAGCCGTAAGGCAGGCTGGCGGCAGGAGCAGAAGCGATGCCCTCCAACCCCACGACGGCCAGGGCCTTCATGGCCCGCTCCCGTGACCTCCGTTCTTCTTTGCGCTGGTGAGGAAGGCCGAATCCCCCGGCCCACAGCCCCGTCCTCTCATGACGGTGACATCCCACGAGAACGTTCTCGAGCACGTTCATGTTCGGATAGATGCGCAGGTTCTGGAAGGTGCGCGCCATACCCAAGCGGGCCGTATCGGCTGCGGACTTCTTGGTGACGTCCACACCTGCGAAGCGGACCGTGCCCGCCGTAGGCCTCTGCAGCCGGCTGACCGCGTTGAAGAAGGTGGTCTTCCCGGCCCCGTTGGGGCCGATGAGAGCGACGATCTCCCCTTCGGTCACCCGCAGCGACACCTCGTCCACTGCCTTGAGGCCTCCGAAGTGGACACACAGATCCTCGGCCTCGAGCAGAGGCGGCCCGGCAGCGCTCCTCTCCGAGGGCCCCGCGTCTCGAGCCTCGACAGCCGCACCATGACCCGATCTCTCCGCGACGACGGCCGGCGCGGCCTCCGTCCCGGCGCCGCCGACATCCTCGACCGCCGCGGTCTGGGGCGGCCCGACGGAGGTCTGACACTGCCCTTCAGGCTGGTCCTCCTCGGCCGCAGCCAGGCACTGAACCTGCTCGCGCAGTCTCTCCCTGCTGAAGAGTGCGCGTATCCACGCCCGCTGCTCGGGGCGCAGCGCCAACCCCGCAGGGAAGAAGATGAGCAGCAGGATCATGATGATGGAGTACGCGACCCCGCTGTATTGCTGGATGCCGGAGAAGCCTCTGATCACCCAGGTCATGACTATGGCTCCGACGATGGCGCCCCACACCGAGCCGGACCCCCCGATCAGCATCATGACGATGGGGATGATCGCCGCGGTGAACGTGAAGGCGCCCGGAGTGACCGCTGTCGTGACGAACGCGTAGAGCCCGCCGGCCAGTCCGCACAGCACGGCGCTGGTGACGAACGCCAGCAGCTTCCAGTTGGCCGTCCGCACCCCCAGGGTCGAGGAGGCGATCTCGCTCGTGGCGATGGCCCGGAAGGCCCGGCCTACGCGCCCCTTGAGCGCCCGGTAGACGAAGAGCAGTATCACAATGGCGATGATCCACACCAGGTAGTACTGCCGCATCGCGCCGACGAACTCGAATCCGAAGGCGCTGAGCTTGGGGACGGGGGCGAATCCGGTGGTGCCGCCGGTGAGAGTGCGCAGGTTGTTCACCAGCACCAGGAATATCTGACCGAGGCCGATGGTGGCCAAGGCCAGGTAGAAGTAG
>Ga0123329_1004161_pt1 | contig 11510 bp, 12 predicted proteins | sample BioC12SIPDNA_FD_89703 | JGI IMG/M metagenome (GOLD analysis project Ga0123329, IMG submission 89703) | Anaerobic biogas reactor microbial communites from Washington, USA - Biogas_R1_B C12 SIP DNA | ecosystem: Engineered > Bioreactor > Anaerobic > Unclassified | place: Washington, USA | collected... | reverse complement strand
GACGGCGGCATGTCCGACAACATCCGCCCCGCCCTCTACGGCTCGCTGTACGACGCCCGCGTCGTCTCCCGCTTCACCGAGGGCGCGGAGGTCTCCTCCCGCCTGGTGGGCTCGCACTGCGAGTCCGGCGACATCCTCATCCGCGACGCCGCCTTCCCCGACGACATCGTGCCCGGCGACCACATCGCCCTGGCCGCCACCGGCGCCTACGCCTACGCCATGTCGAGCCGCTACAACGCCGTCAACCGGCCCGCGGTGGTCACCGTGCGGGCCGGGAAGTCGAAGCTCATGCTGCGACGCGAGACCGTCGAGGACTTCCTCGCGCTGGAGGGTTAACCCCGGCCGAGATAGCTCGCCGGGGGAGTGAGCCGCTGCACCGCCAGTGCGATGGACTCGTCCGGGTACTCGCCCAGGTGCATGCTGCGGTGGAGCAGGACGCCTTCGTAGAAGGCGTCGAGAAGATAGGTCGTCTCGGCGTCGAAATGCTCCCGGATGACCTTGCGGCAGCGGTGCGTCCACTGCACCAGCACCATGCGGTGGCGGGGACGCCGCAGCGACAGGGTGTAGAGTTCACTGCCCAGGATCGTGCCGCGTCTCGACGCCGCCGAATCCGTCAGCATGTGCACCGTCGCCCTCCGGGCCGACTCCAGCGAATCCACCCCCTCGTAGTACTCCCGGAAGCGGGCCGCCGACCGGTCGGCGAAGACCTGGAAGGCCGCGCTGAGCAGCGCGTCCTTGTCGACGAAGTGGTGGGTCACCGACCCCAGGGACACGTGTGCCCCCTCGGCGACCATGCGCATCGAGGTGCCCGCGACGCCGTGGGTGACCAGGCAGTCGAGGGTCGCGTCGATGATGCGGTCGCGGTGACCGCCGTTGGTACCGGGGGGTTCGTGGGATCCGTGGGGATGTGAGGGCACGACCGCCGATTCTACGCCGCTGCGCCGGTCGCCGGGTTCTTCCGGGACGGGCCGGAGAAGATCTTCCACAGGCCGAACAGGGCGACGATCGCCCAGACGACCTCGGTGATCATCAGGCCCGGGTTGAACGGGGAGATCGCGGTGTAGGTGAAACCGAGGGCGCCGAGGAAGTTGAGCGTCTGGTACAGCACCGACTTGGAGGTGACGACGCCGAAGTTGAGCAGGCCGTAACCGACGACGAACAGGATGCCGGCGACGATGCCGATTTCATAGGAGAATTCCATGGGAGTGGTCCTTCGTGTGAGTGGGTGGTCGGCGGCGGGTCAGGCGACGGAGGGGGTCTGTTCCGGGGCGTCGGCGGCGCGACGGCGGCTGAGGAAGATCTTGACGATGCCGTACAGGCCGAGCAACGACCAGATCAGCTCCGTCCAGAACACACCCGCGTTGAAGGGGTTCGCGGCGGAGAGGGTGAGAAAGCCCGCGCCGACGAAGTTGAGGATCTGGTACGGGTAGTCGGCGGTGGTCCATTTGCCGAGGTTGAGCATCGCGAAGGCGAACAACAGCGCGACGGATGCGATGAGACCGAAGATGACCATGGGAGACATGGTGGGCAGAGCCTTTCTCGATGAGGACTGGAGGGGATGTGGTCCCGAGCTGCTTCTCCGGTAGCAACGGTGGCGGGCCTGTGACGGTGGCCCGTCCCGCTGGGTGACACAGGGCTGATGCTAGACCCGGCGCGGGAACGGGGGAAGTTCACTGACCGAACAGTCGTCTGGTTCTGCAGGTCAGGAGCTTTTCCACCGGGCAGAACGACTGTTCTTCCCCCGGGAGCAATGGTTATCTCTTATCGTGTCCATAGGAACGCCGGCGAGAGGTCTCGCGGGAGTTTCGCCCCGCACGGCACCGACATCTCCGGCGGTGCCCGCGCACCCGATCCCCGCCCACGGTGGACCTGTGACACCGCCGTCGGCCCGACCTCAGGAGCACCTATGTCGGACGCACCAGCCGGCGTTGACATCAACACCCACGACTGGAACAGACACGTTCCCCCGGGCCGGAAACGCGCACCCTTCTTCCGGTACATCCGCATCAACCTGCCCCGGCTGACCAAGGCGGTCATCCTCGCGGTCATGGCGCTGCTGGCCTTCTGCGCCGGAGTGGTCGCCCTCAGCGACCACCTGCCGTTCGTCGGCGGCGACATCGCCCTGTGGCTCGTCGTCGCCCTCGCGGGCATCTTCCTCGTCGCCGGCCTGGTGACCAGGGCCCGCATCTGGGACTTCGGCATGGTCCCCGCCCTCGGCGCCCTCATCGCCTACCTCGGCGGACTCTTCGGCACCGCCCCCTACGTGTGGAACGGCGCCAGCGTCCACCTCGCGGCCGCCTGGAACACCATGATGCTGTGCGGGCTCGCCTACCTGATCATCCGATGGGCCCTGGCCTACGGCATCCTCGTCGCCTACCCGGACGACCAGGGTTTCGTGGACTGACGGCGGACAACAACAAGGAGACACCCATCATGCTGACTGACTTCCCCGTCTGGCTCCGCATCGAGCACTTCGTCAACATCCTCTTCATCACCCTGTTCATCCGCAGCGGCATCGAGATCCTGGGCACCTTCCCCAAGCTCCACCGGTCGGTCCACTCCCCGCTGGGCGGCCAGTGGGCCCAGTTCACCATCAAGGAGAAGCGCAAGCGCAAGTACTTCCCCGTCTCCGGTGAATACGACGACTACAGCCCCATCGTCTCGCTGCCCGGACACGGTGACCTCGGCCAGGGCCGCTACTGGCACTTCATCTCCGTGATCTGCTGGGTCCTGCTCATGGTGGCCTACTGGATCCTCCTGCTGGTCACCGGCCAGTGGCGCCGGTACTGGCCCGAGGACCTCGGTGTGTTCGTCGAGGCCTGGGACAACCTCATCCAGTACCTCGCCTTCCAGGTCCCGCCCGCGATGGACGGCTACCCGTTCAACGCCATCCAGCAGCTGTCCTACGGCTTCGTCGTCCTCATTCTCCCGCTGTGGATGATCATCACCGGCGCGTTCCAGTCCCCGGCCATCAACAACCACTTCCCCCGGATTTCCCGGGCACTCGGCGGGCGCCAGGTCATCCGCACCCTCCACTTCTGGGGCCTGATCGCCTATGTGGTGTTCATCCTCATCCACGTCGGCATGGTCATCCTCCACGGCTACGGCCACGAGGTGTCCAAGATGGTCTTCGGCCACGCCGACCACCCCGTCGCCGGTGGCGTCATCTTCACCATCGGTCTGGTGTTCATCGTGTTCGTCCACATCTGGGCCACCATGACCTCCACCAACCGGCCCAGGGTCATCGAGCGGCTGCACAACGTCCTGGTCCGCCCGCTCACCCGCGCGCTGCGGAAGCTGCCCTCCCGGCAGCACCTCTACACCTCCGACGACGTCACCCCGGCCCCCCACCACCGCGCCTCCGGCATGCCGCCGTCCACCGAGGCCTACATGGCCATGGTGTGCAACGGCTACGAGGACGACTACGTGCTGGAGATCGGCGGGTACGTGGAAAAACCGATGCGCCTGACCCTGCAGGACCTGCGCGAGATCGCCGACGGCCACTCCCAGACCACCGTCCACCACTGTGTCCAGGGCTTCTCCTCCGTGGGCAAGTGGGACGGCGTCGCCCTGCCCACCCTGCTCGACCTGGTCCGGCCCCTGGACGGCGCCACCGACGTCGTGGTGCACAGCTTCCAGAACATGACCCGCGACGACGACTCCTACAACGGTTCCTACTACTACGAGACGATGCCCATGGCGGAGGCGATGCAGCCGCAGTCGCTCATCGCCATCGGCTACGACGGCGACGAGCTGCCCATCAAGAACGGCGCCCCGATGCGCCTGCGGCTGGAGACCTCCACCGGTTTCCGCTCCGCCAAGTGGCTCGACCGCATCGAGGTGGTCAACCGCTTCGACATCATCGGCAACGGCAAGGGTGGCTTCTTCGAGGACACCGACAGCTACGACCGGCTTCAGACGCTCTAGGAGGCAGCCACCATGTCACGAGCCCTCTACCAGGACATCCACCTCACCGACTACCAGGTCGACCGGGTCCGCACCTATATCCGGGCCATCGACTTCCACCTGCCCGGCGCCACCTGCGAGGACTTCCGGATCAACCCCCGCGCCCGCTACCTGGGGTACATGTTCCAGGCGGAGGACCTCGAGTCCTACGGCGTCGGCCTGGCGTGCACCTACCCCGGGATGGAGAACCAGAACACCTTCATCCGCATGAGTCGCGGCCAGCTGCTCGGCGAGGAGGGGGCACCGGTCCTGCCGGTCAACGAGCCGGTGCTCGGCGCTGAAGCCATGACCCTCAACCGCTTCTACGACACCCCGGGTGGGCCGACCCGTCACGGCGTCGACACCTACAGTGCCGACGCCGGCCTGCCCGGGGCCGACATGGACCTGACGATGATCGAGACCCAGCTGTCCGACATCATCGCCTTCCACAACGGCCAGCCGGTGCCCGGTGACCAGGAGATCCTCGACCTGAAGATCTTCTGGGGCACCCTCCTCGCGGGGCGGTATTCCCGCCTGCGGCACTTCGCCGCCGCCGGTCGCCTCTCGCCGGAGCAGGCGGCACGGCTGGAGAAACTGGAGTCCTCCGTCAACGCGGTCCGGGAGATCCTCATCGCCCTCGACCTGCCCACCCTGGAGACCCTCGAGACCACCCCGGTGGTCGACGGGTAGGTGACCCTTGTACTGAGGAGACAGAAAGCTTTGTCTAAGGTGGGAGCGAACACCACCGTCTGATGAAGGGGACGACATGGCCGACTCGGCAACGAAGCAGCCCACCTACAACCCCGGCAAGGGAGCCGGCGAGCCGGTCGGCGTCGCCATTCTCGGCCTCGGCACCGTCGGCACGGAGGTGCTCCGCCTCATGGGCGAGCACCACGACGCCTTCGCCCACCGCGTCGGCGGCCCCCTGGAGATCAAGGGGGTGGCCGTCTCCGACCTGGAGAAGCGCCGCGAGGGTGTGGACCGGGAGCTGCTCACCGACGACGCCATGTCCCTGATCACCCGCGATGACGTGGACATCGTCGTCGAGGTCATCGGCGGCATCGACTACCCACGTCGCCTCGTGCTCGCCGCGCTCAACGCCGGCAAGTCCGTCGTCACCGCCAACAAGGCGCTGGTCGCCGCCCACGCTGATGAGCTGGCCGAGGCCGCCGACGCCGCCAACGTCGACCTCTACTTCGAGGCCGCCGTCGCCGCCGCCATCCCGGTGGTCGGCATGCTGCGTCGCTCGCTGGCCGGCGACCAGGTCGTACGGATCTCCGGCATCGTCAACGGCACCACCAACTTCATCCTCGACGCCATGGAGTCCACCGGCGCCTCCTACGACGACGCGCTCGCCGAGGCCACCCGCCTCGGGTACGCCGAGGCCGACCCGACCGCCGATGTCGAGGGTCACGACGCCGCCTCCAAGGCCGCCATCCTCGCGTCCCTGGGCTTCCACACCCGGGTGAAGTTCGACGACGTCAGCTGCGAGGGCATCACCAAGGTCACCGCCGACGACATCGAGGCCGCCCGCAACGCCGGCTACGTGATCAAGCTGCTGGCCATCTGCGAACGCATCACCGACGCGGCGGGGGTCGAGGCGGTCTCCGCCCGCGTCCACCCGACGCTCGTGCCCGTCGAGCACCCGCTGGCCAGCGTCAACGAGTCCTACAACGCGATCTTCGTCGAGGCCGAGGCCGCCGGTCGTCTCATGTTCTACGGCAACGGTGCGGGCGGTAACCCCACCGCCTCCGCCGTGCTCGGTGACCTCGTCGGCGCCGCCCGCAACAAGGTCCATGGGGGCCGTGCCCCGGGCGAGAACACCTACGCCAACCTGCCCATCGCCGACGGCGGGGACGTGCTCACCCGCTACCACATCGACATGGAGGTCGAGGACCGCACCGGTGTCCTCGCCGAGCTGGCCGCCACCTTCGCGGCCCGCGGCATCTCGCTCAAGACCATCCGCCAGGAGGAGTCCGGCGACGACGCCCGCCTCATCGTGGTCACCCACAGCGCCCGCGAGGCGGACCTGGCCGCCACCGTCGAGGAACTGAAGACCTCCTCGGCCGTCAAGGCCGTCGACAGCGTCATCCGTCTCTTTTAGGACAGGAGCACAGCACGTGAGCATCGAGCTCGAAGTGGGCACCCGGGTCACCGTCACCGTCCCCGGTTCCTCCGCCAACCTGGGCCCGGGTTTCGACACCCTGGGTCTCGCTCTGGGCATCTACGACACCATCGAGGTCGAGATTACCGAATCCGGTCTCGAGGTCGAGGTGTACGGCGAGGGGGAGGACGACCTTCCCCGCGACGGCTCGCACCTCGTGGTCAAGGCCATCCGCTCGGCCCTCAACGCCGCCGACGCCCAGGCGCCGGGCCTGCGCGTGGTGTGCACCAACACCATCCCGCAGTCCCGCGGGCTCGGCTCCTCGGCCTCGGCCGCCGTCGGCGGTGTCGTCGCCGGCAATGCGCTGGCCGGTGAGCCGCTGACCACCGAGCAGGTGGTCCAGCTCTCCTCCGCCTTCGAGGGCCACCCCGACAACGCCGCCGCCTCGGTGCTCGGCTCCGCGGTGGTCTCCTGGACCACCACGCCCGTCGACGGCTCCCAGCCGGGTTACCGGGCGGTGTCCGTCCCGGTGGACGAGCGGATCCGGGCCACCGCCCTGGTGCCGGACTTCCACGCCTCCACCCAGGCTGTCCGTCGCGTGCTGCCCAGCCACGTCACCCACACCGACGCCCGCTTCAATGTCTCCCGCACGGCCGTGATGACCGTCGCGCTGCAGAATCATCCGGAGCTGCTGTGGGAGGGCACCCGGGACCGGCTGCACCAGCCGTATCGCGCCGACGTCCTGCCGGTGACGGCCGAGTGGGTCAACCGGCTGCGCAACCGCGGTTACGCCGCCTACCTCTCGGGTGCCGGCCCGACCATCATGGTCCTGTCCACGGAACCGGTCGATCGGTCGATCCTCGACGAGGCCCGCACCGCCGGCCTCAAGGTCCACGAGCTCGCTGTCGCGGGTCCGGTCACCGCCGAGGTCTCGCGCGCCTAACCGTTCCGGTCGCCGCCGACCTCGACGAGGCAAGTGCCGTCGCCGGCGAAGGGGCGCAGATTCAGTGAGACCGCCCGCCCCCGCGGGGCGGAGGCGCTCAGACTCTCGTCGATGAACCCCTCGTGGATGGCGCAGATGAACGGCGACGGCAGCGAGTCCCCGGTGATGAAGGGGCAGGAGTGCAGCGCCACCGACGGGGTGGCCTCGGGGCGTTCGGTGGGGAGGGCCACCGGGTCGAAGCCCATGTCGCGGAGCCGGACGAAGAGTCGGTCGAGGGTCTCCGAGTGGGAGCGCGCGGGTTCCACCCGGACGCCCATGCGTCGGGCCCAGGCGCGGCCGATCTCGCGGGCCCGGTCCATGTTCTCTGGTGTGGTGGACGTGGTGTCGGTGAGCATCCCGGCGAGGACCTCCACCAGCGAGACGTACTCGTCGGCGACGGTCCGGTTGTCGGGGACCCGGACCTGGAAGATGTAGGAGGGTCGACCCCGGCCCTCGGCGGGCAGGGAGGAGACCCGGACGGCACCCCGGGCGACGAGTTCGTCGAGATGACCACGGGCGGTGTTGACGTGCATCCCCAGCTGCTCCGCGAGCTCGAAGGACCTGGCCCCACGGGGGAAGGACTGGAGTGCGTCGAGGACCTCGCGCTGTTTCAGGCTCAACTGGAGATGCTCCGGGAACAGGTCGGTGGCCGGCCGCGGGGCGGGGTCGCCGGTCATGTGGATCACTCTCCTCTGATCCGCCGGTGCTGCGGATACACGTTGATCGCCACCGCCTTGGTGACGCATTCAATTGTCGTTCCGGGCGCAAGTCCCAGCTCGAGCACCGACCGGCGGGTGACGGGGATGCTCATCCGGTGGCCACCGACCGTCACGTGGACGATCGTTGCGGCTCCCGAGGTCGTCGCGGACACCGATTCGACGACCCCTGTCCACACATTCCGGGCGGACTCCCGACGGGGCGAATCCGAGGTGGGCAGGCGGAGGGTCGTCGCCTCCGGTGCGAACGTGGCGACCGCGGTGTCTCCGACCCTGAGGGACTGCTCCCGCGGGGCCGCTGACGTGCCTGTCACCTCCAATTCTTGGCCTAAAATAGTGACCGTGTCAACTTCTTCAGCGGTGACAATCCCGACAATCCGGACTATTCCGGCCAGCGTGGCCACGAAATCGTCCGGCGGACGGGTCAGCAGATCGGCCGTCGGACCGGCCGCGGTGATCTCGCCACCGGCGAGGACGACGAGATGTTCGGACAAGGTCGCCACTTCGAGCGGATCGTGGGTGACCAGCAACGTCGTCCGGTCCTGGGCGGCGGATGCCAGCAGGCGTCGCCACCGGTCGGCGGAGGCGACATCGACGGCCGCCAGCGGTTCATCGAGGATGAGCACCGACGGCCGGGCCGCCAGCGCGCGCAGCAGCGCGACCTGGGCGGCCTGCCCCCCGGACAGGGCTGGGACGGCGATGTCGCGCAGGGGGGTGAGGCCGGCGGCGTCGAGAAGCTCGGTGGTGCGCCGCGCATCGCGCGTCACCATGGTGACGGCGCCGGCGACGGTCGCCGTGGGCGGAAGCCCGGGGCGTTGGGTGAGCAGCACCACCCCCCGCGTATCGACGTCCACGTCCCCGCCGTCCAGCCGTCCCGCCACGCGTCCCATGAGCGTCGACTTGCCGGAGCCGTTGGGGCCGACGACCGCGGTGATCCGGTTCGCGGGAAATGCCGTGCCACCGGCGAGAACCGGCTGACCCCCGGCCACCGGGGCGGTGAGAGTCCGGAGCCGCTCCAGGTCCAGTTCCCCGAGCCGGCGGGCGCGGGGTTCCGGCGTGCGGGCCAGTGCCGCGGGCAGTGCCGCGAGACCGAGGACGAGCACCGCGGCGATGATGAGCACCGCGCCGAGCACGTACGCCCGACCCGGGTCCGTCTCGCGTTCGAGGTAGATGCCCAACGGCATGGTGCGGGTGACCCCGGGCATGGAGCCGGCGAAGGTCAGCGTCGTACCGAACTCGCCGAGCGACCGGGCGAAGGCCAGGCCGGCACCCGTGGCGATCGCGGGGAGAAGCGCCGGCAGCTGGATCTTCCGGAGAATCTCCCCGGGGGACATGCCCACCCCCGCGGCGCTGGCGCCGACCTCCGGGTCGAGCTGGCGGGCGGCCGCGTCGACGGTGACCACGACAAACGGCAGGGCGATGAACACGTGGGCGAGGACAACGCCGGGGAAGGCGAAGGCGAACTGGAGACCGAGGGCGTCGAGAAGCGGGGCGGTGACCCCGCGCCGACCCACCGCCGCCGTGAGCGCCAGACCACCGACCACCGGCGGCATGGCCAGCGGCAGCAGCACAAGCAGACGGACGAGCCGACCACCCCGGCGCAGGTGCCGCAACCACACGGCCAGCGGAACCCCCAGGCCCACGGTGATCACCGTCGCCCACGCCGCGGACGCGAACGAGACCGTGAGCAGCTGCGCGGTGGCCGGATCGGCGAGCACCTCACCGACCCGCGACCACGGCACCCGGATACCCAGGGCGAGCACCGGGCCGAGAATAAGCAGCAGACCCACCACACCCAGCACCACCACGACCACCGGCGGCCGGGGGAGTATGGGGCGGGGAGCGGACATGCTCATCAGGATACGGCTCAGGATTCCGCCGGAGTGAAGCCGTGGTCCCGCCAGACATCGGCGGCCTCGGGCGAGCGGAGCAGTGAGACGAACGCGGAGGCCGCGGCGGGATCCGTCGAGGACCCCGTCACCGCGGCGACGATGCTGTTCGGGTGCGCCTCCGCCCCGGGAAGGTCGATGACCTCCACCCGGTTCCCCGCGGCCTGCGCGTCCGTCCGGTAGACCCACCCGGCATCCGCCTCCCCCGAGACGACCTTGCCCAGCACATCGGAGACGGAGTGCTCGAGCGAGACCGGGGTGACGTCGATGTCCTGTTCATCGATGAGCGCCTCAGACACCTTCCCGCACGGCACCTGCGGATCACACAGCACCACGTCCGCGTCGGCGAGATCATCGGAGGACCCGACATCGGCCGGATTGCCGGCCGGCACGACCATCACCATCGAGTTCGTGGCCACCACCTGCGGATCCGTCACCAGCCCCTGCGCCACGGCCTGATCCATCGTGGCCTGGTCGGCGGTGAGGAGCACATCCCCGGGTGCCCCGTCCGCCAGCTGCTGCACCAGCGTCGAGGATCCCGCGTTGACGAACAACAGGTCAGCGTCTGCGATGTCGGTCAGGTCCGAGTTGAGCACGCGTGTCGACGCCGCCCCCATGACGATGACCTGCGGCGCGGCCTCCTCCGTGCTCGGGGGTGCGTTCTCGGGAAGCGGGACGCAGGCCGCGGCGGTTGCCGTGCCGGCGGCGAGCAGGGCCGCGAGGAGCGCGAAACGGTGACGGGTCATGGAACTTTCGGGGTCGTGTCGGGGTGGTGGGGCCATTCAGGGGTTGCCGGGGTGTCGCTGCAGAACCTTACAAGGGATTTTCTCCGGACAGGGATAATGCACTGCGACGTCGTGTGAGATGTGAGATGTTGCGACCGATCGCCGTCCCCCCTGACCCCTGATCCCGACAGGCTGATCCCGCACCGTGCGGGATCAGCCCTCCACCGGATCCGTCAGGCGCCGCGCGACGGAGTCTCGTTGCGTTCGTCGAGCTGTTCGGTGTGGGAGCGGATCGGCTCCCAGGCGACGTGCTCCTTGACGGGGCCGGTGCGGGTGTCGCGGGAGCGGTAGACCACGTACGGGCGGGTGGTGTAGCCGACGGGGGCGGAGAAGGCGTGGACCAGGCGGGTGAACGGCCACACGGCGATGAGGGTGAATCCGGCGATGACGTGGAGCTTGAACTGCCAGGGCACGTCGACCATGAGCTCGGGGTGGGCGTTGAACACCAGGAGCTGGCGCAGCCACGGGGAGATGGTCTCGCGGTAGTCGTAGCCGTGGGCGTCGCCGAAGAGCTGGAGGGAGACGGTGGCGAAGAAGCCGGTGAGGATGGCCCCGCCGAGGAGGACGTACATCACCTTGTCGGAGGTGGAGGTGGCGAGGAAGACGGAGCGGTTGACGATGCGCCGGTAGAGCAGGCCGGCCAGGCCGAGGAGGGCGGCGATGCCGGCGACGGTGCCGGGGTAGGTGGCGATGGCGTGGTAGACGGCGTCACTGATGCCGACGGACCGGGTCCAGGACTTCGGGATCGCCAGGCCCATGAGGTGGCCGATGACGACGAAGACCATGCCCCAGTGGAACAGCGGGGACGACAGTCGCAGGAGCTTGGATTCGTAGATCTGGGTGGAGTGGCTGGTCCAGCCGAACTGGTCGGTGCGCCAGCGCCAGATGATGCCGATGACGAATGCGGCGATCGCCAGCCAGGGGAAGGCGACCCACAGGAATTCGTTGTAGTTGGCCATGGTGGTGTCCTAAGTCAGGTCCGGTTGGGCGGTGGGGAAGGGCAGTGGGGTGCCGATGCCGACGAGCTCGGCCGGCGGCCCCGAACGGATGAGGTCGAGGTAGTTGTGGGCGGTCTCGGCGTCGATGGTG
>Ga0123329_1004155_pt1 | contig 11520 bp, 9 predicted proteins | sample BioC12SIPDNA_FD_89703 | JGI IMG/M metagenome (GOLD analysis project Ga0123329, IMG submission 89703) | Anaerobic biogas reactor microbial communites from Washington, USA - Biogas_R1_B C12 SIP DNA | ecosystem: Engineered > Bioreactor > Anaerobic > Unclassified | place: Washington, USA | collected... | reverse complement strand
GATCGGCGGCGACAACGTGCAGAGCCTCCGCAGCCGTTGGCAGGATGACTGCCTGGATTTGGACTGCGACTGGGTCTCGATCCTGGTCGGGGTCAATGACGCCCACGCTTTCGTCGCCGGCAATCAGGAATATTCGCCCGAGAATTACCGGCGGGTCTATCGCGAGCTTCTCGATCAGGTGGTGAGCAAGACAGCCGGGCGGCTGATCCTTTGGGAGCCGTTCTACTTCGTCTCGCGTCAGACTTACGATCCGAGGGTGGCGGAGGTGATCGACGGGTATATTCAGGTCGTCCACGAGTTGGGTCGGGAGTTTCAGAATCGTCTGGTCGGCGTGATCCGCACCCAGAAGCTCTTTGCCGAAGCGACACAACAGCGATGGCTGGACTTCTGGATGCCCGATGGCGTCCACCCGACGCCGCCCGGGCACGCCCTGATGGCTCTGGAGTTTCTCAAACTGATCGGATGGCAGGCGTGAAGGAGTATCCCTCACAAGGCGACGCCGGACGCGCCGAGCGTCCGGGCGGGCAGTGGACGGGCAAGGACGATCCGTGGTTCCGGACCGTCGGTGCGCTTGACGAGCTCAACAGCGCCGTCGGATGGTCTCGCGCCGCCTGCGCGGGGCAGAAGGATCTGTCGGCCAGGCTCCTGCAGCTTCAGCGGGACATCTTTGCCGTGGGCGCGGTTCTGGGCGGTTGGAGGCCGTTCGAGTCGTCGGAGTTGGACACGGCGAGCCTGGAGGCCGACATCCAGCGGATGTGGGACGCTCTGCCGCCGGTGAGCGGTTTTGTGCTGCCCGGCGGCTGCGAGCTGGCCTGCCGCCTGCACCTGGCGCGGACGATCTGCCGTCGGGCCGAGCGGCGTCTGGCCGCCCTGGCGGCGCAGGTGGACCCTCCGGTGCATCCCGAGATTCAGGCCTACATGAACCGCCTGAGCGACTGGCTGTTTGCCGCCGCCCGCTGGGCCAATCACGAGGCGGGAGTCGGCGACGACTGCCGGCACGACGCCGAAGGCCGCTGACGCCGGCCGGCGGCGCGACTGGGATTTGGGGACCCTTCGACGGGAAAGGCAAGATCGTGGCGAAAAAGACATCGTTTTTCGTCTGCAACAACTGTGGCGCACGTCAGCCCAAATGGGTGGGCCGCTGTCCCGAGTGCGGCGAGTGGGACAGCCTGACCGAGCAGGTCAGCACCTACTCGACGGACCTGCACCGCCCTACCATGCCGCTCGAGCCGACCGGTCCGATCCGACTGGCTGAGGCGGTGGAGGCCGGGCCAAGCCGGACGGCCCGGATCGTCAGCGGGTTCGGCGAACTGGACCGCGTGCTCGGCGGCGGCCTGGTGCCCGGCCAGACCGTGCTGTTGGGCGGCGCGCCGGGCATCGGCAAGTCCACCCTCATGCTGCATCTGGCGGGCATGCTCGGGCGAAGCGGACAGAAAGTCATCTACGTGACCAGCGAGGAGTCGGTGGCCCAGGTGGCGATGCGGGCCGAACGGCTTGGCCTCGATCGTGCCGGCATCTGGATCGACGCCCAGACCAACCTGGAGATCATCCTCAACCACATCCGCGACCAGAAACCCGCGGTGGTGATGATCGACTCGGTCCAGCTCATCTACAAACCGGGGCTCTCGTCGGCGCCGGGTTCGGTCAACCAGATGCGCCAGTGCGCGACGGAACTGACGTGGCTGGCCAAATCCACGGGCGTATCGGTGCTGCTGGTCGGCCACGTGACCAAACGCGGCATGATCGCCGGACCGAAGATCCTCGAACACATCGTGGACGTGGTGCTGTACTTCGAGGGTGACCGCCATCATGCCTATCGCGTGGTCCGGGCGGCCAAGAACCGGTTTGGCTCGACGAATGAGTTGGGCATCTTCGAGATGACCGAAGGCGGGCTGAAGGAAGTGGCCGATCCGGTGGGATTGTTCCTGCACCGGGAATACCCGCTGCGCCCCGGCCGGGTCACGCTGGCCGCCAGCGAGGGCAGCCGCATTCTGCTGGTCGAGGTCCAGGCCCTCACCTCATCGAGCATACCGGGCGTGGTCAAGCGCAAGGGCACCGGGGTCGACTCGAACCGGCTCTCGATGATCCTGGCCGTGCTGGAACGCCATGCCGGGTTGAGGCTTGGGAGCCACGACGTGTACGTCAACGTGGTGGGCGGTGTGCGGGTCACCGAGCCGGCGGCCGATCTGGCCCTGGCCCTGTCGGTGGCTGGGGCGCATACCGGAAAGACCCTCAGCGATGAGACGGTGGTCTTTGGCGAATTGGGGCTTTTGGGCGAGATCCGGCCGGTAAACCTGGGCGGCCAGCGGGTCGCGGAGGCCTCGCGGCACGGCTTCGGCCAGATCATCACCGCTGGCGCCTTCAAGCTCGACGACGACTCGGGCGGCAAACGCAACAAGGCCAAAATTCACTGCTGCTATCATTTGCAGGACGCACTGAAGCTGCTAGAATAGGGGCGTGGTTTTCGGCCCCAGCCGACGGAGGCGACCCGGCTGGCCGGCCCGGAGCACTGGACGTTTCTGGAGGCACGAAGATGACACGCACAGCCGCCCTGCTCGCTCTGTTGCTGCTTATCACCGCTGGTTGCGCCGAACAACAGACGCCCGTGCCTCGGGAACGAGGCAGTCTGGCCGTCTTTGAGACCGCCGGTCCCGACGAGGTGTTTACCGCGGCGGAGCGGGCCATCCGCGGGCCTTACGACCTTGCCGAGGTCGATCGGACTACCCAGTTCCTGCGCACCGTGCCGCAGGAGTTCCGCGGCCGCGAAGGCCAGGAGCGGATCGGCGACCGCATCCTGCCCGGCGAAAATCTCTATCGCAAGGTGGTCACCATCCACGTGGACCGGACGGGAACCGGCCAGACCGTCGCCTCGGTCCGGGTGGAGGTTCAGCGGTTCGATACGCCAGCCGTCCGGGCGTTCGCCTATCAGCGGGAGCGGACGGACTATCCGGCTGAGCAATCGGCCCTGCGCGACGCAACCGTCGATGCCGAACAGCGCAACGTCTGGACCACCGTGACCCGCGATCGGCAGGAAGAGGAACGGATCCTTCAGGAGATTCGGGCCCTGGCCGCGCCGGAGACGACCCAGCCGACCGAGAGTTGAGGACGGCGTTACGGAGCGTCCTGCGTGGTCGCAGCCGCCATCTTTCTCGCGTAGACACCCATCGGATCGATCCGGTTGATGATCTGGGCCAGACGGCGGGCCTGATCCTCCCGTCCTCGCGCCTTGTACACCTGATAGAGCAGGTAACAGCTATAGCCGCCCAACCGTTGGCTCGGAAGCTCCCGCTGCCATCGGCGGATCAGCTTTTCAGCCTCGGCGTACTCCTTTCGCCGCAGAAAGTCTTCGACGGCGACCGAGAACCCTCCGCTGCGGGCCATGTCCTGGGCGTCCTCGCGTTTCTCTTCCGCCATCGCGTAGAACCGCTCGGCCTGGTTGCGGTCGCCGCGGTAGCGGAACAGATCGCCCCAGGCGATCATCAGCGGTCGCGGCAGGGACTCGGCGGGTTGACTGGCTGGGACTCCGGGCCCGATGAGCAGACCCTCAGCTTCCTGATCGCGACCGAGGTTGTTGACCAAAAGATCCACGGCCTCGGCCAAAAACTCAGCCTGGAAATCCTTGTTCGCTGCAACCGCCCCAGCGGCCCGCTGATAGACCGTCGCGGCCAGTTCGTAGGAGTCCTGGTAGTCGATCAGAAGATCGCTCAACATGCCGGCCCACGCACGGACCACGACCTCGGGCAGACCGGAGAGCCGGTCATCCTGGAGGACCGCCTGTCCCGTCCGGATCGCCAGATCGGGCCGTTCCACCAGAAGGTAGAGCCTCATCAAGCCGAGAGCCTGCACCATCGGGAGCTTGGCGAAGTCGTACGTGCTCAACACGGCCAGATAGTCCCGAACGCTCACCGGCTCAGCACGCCAGTCGGCGAGGTTGGGACCGACGTAGACCTTCGCCTTGGTCTCGGCTGAGCGAAGTCCCGCCCGAATTCTCAAGGTCACATCAAAGATGCCCTGATTTAGGTAGACATGCCTGACCTTCTGGCCTTCGAGGGTCTGGCCGTCGCCGAAGTCCCAGATGTACTCGACCTTCCGCTGCCGCTCCGGCGCCACCGCTTGGAATTCGTAGAGGTAGATCTCCCAACTGTCGACGACCGCGAACGACTCTTGGCGGTAGGCGAAATCGGCCACAAAGGAGCGTCCCTGCATCTCAACCCGCCCCACCTCGGTCGAGGCCGTCGGCAAAAAGTCGTTGGGCGAGATCACATGGATGTAGCGTGCCGCCGGCGGGCCCCACGCCGCCACCGCCCCGCCCTGGTTGCTCAGGTTCACGTGGTAGAGCTTCAGCTCGTGGACGCCGGCGTCCAGGTCGATCGTTCCCTGATGCCGGACATCGCCGACCCAGCCGTGGCGACCGGGCCAGGCGACCACCTCCTTGCCGTCGATCCGCAGCACGCTCGCATCGTTGGTGCTGATGGCGAACCGATACGCGCCGGGACTGCGGCACAAGAGGTAGCCGGTGTACAGGTTGCAGGTCTGGTTCTGCGGGCCCAGGATGTTTCGAGGAACGGAGATCGTAGGCAGAAACGTTCGGCCGACCAGGTCGCCCGCCTTCTGCTCGACCGTCTCGACGATGGCCGCCGGCGTGTTGATGGCGCCGCTCTTGTACGTCCAGGTCTCCAGAAGCAGCCCGGTGGTCGGTCGCCAATCGTGCTCTTCCTTCGCCGCCTGCGGATTGCCGTAGTAGAGGTAGTATCGCTGCGTACCGCTCCCGCTGACCGGAAAGGCCACTCGCGCCAGATCGCCCGGTCCGATGCCCAGGATCATCAGCGGTCGTGGGCGATTGTCGGGCCCGACGATGCGCAGGTCCCCGCCATCGGGTTTAGCATGGCCGAAGGTCACCACCGAGACGGCTGCCGCCTGACGGTCGTCGCGCAGCTTGAGTTCCGTGAACGGCTCGGAATTCGCCTGGACGAGGATTTCACGGCGAAAAGACCAGCGGCGGTTCCACCACGATTGATCGGCCATCGCGGACGAAGGAATCAGCACCACCATCGCCGCTGCGAACCATTTGCCGATTGTCCCGGGCCGGTTTGCCATGCTATATTTATCTTATTCCCCGTGACACTTAAGACAACGGAAAATGAACGAGATCAAAGCGGTCATATTCGATCTGGACGGCACGCTGATCAGCCTGGAGGTTGATTTCAACGACCTGCGCCGGCGGCTCGGGATACAACATGGGCCGGTGTGGGAGGCCATTCTGGAGATGGAGGGCGAGGACCGCTGCCAAGCTGAGCGGTTGCTGCTCGATACCGAACTGGCCGGGGCGCAGCGGTGCCGGGTCATGCCCGGGGCCAGGGAGCTTCTGGCCCAACTCGACGCGGTGGATATCCCCTGCGGCATCCTGACCCGCAACTGCCGAGAGGCGGTGCGGATCGTTTCGGATCGTCACGGGTTCACCGTCGAAGCCGTTCTGGCCCGCGGCGATGCCCAGATGAAACCCAAGCCGGACGGCGTGATCGAACTGGCCCGCCGGCTCGACGTTCCGCCGCACAACGCCCTGGTCGTGGGCGACTACCTCTTCGACGTCGAAGCCGGCCGTCGCGCCGGTTCGACCACCGCCCTGTTCATCGAGGACCGCCCAACCCCCGACTACGCCCATATCGCCGACTACGTGATCCGCGACCTGCTGGAGGTGGTCCAGATTATCGCCCGTCACAACGGCCATGGGACAAAGGATGCCTGATCGCCATGAACTGGATGACCACCGACGACGATCGCGAGTGCTTTGACAGATACCTCAATGATTTCGTACCCGACCGCGTCTACGACGTGCACGCCCACCTCTGGCGGAGACAGGACTGGGGCGACGATCCGCCGCTGATCGTCCAAGCGGCGCCGGTTGAGGTCGGCCTCGACGTGTATCGCAAGGCCATCGGCTGGATCCTGCCCGATCGTAAAGTCCACGGCCTGCATTTCGCCTTCCCAGCCGTCTTTCCCACCGACACCGCCAGCCAGAACCGATGGGTCGCCGAGCAGATTCGCCGCGATCCGCTGGCCCGCGGCCAGTACTTCGTGCGGCCGGACGACGATCCGGACTTCACCGCGGCGGAGGTCAAACGTCTTGGCCTGCGCGGCTTTAAGGTCTTCACCGGCTTTCTGAACCGCCCGGACAAGGAGAACGCCGAGATTCCCGAGTACTTTCCGGAATGGATCGCCCGGCTGGCCGATCGTGAGGGCTGGACGGTCACACTGCATCAGCACCGCTCGCGGAGTTTGGCCGATCCGTCGAATATCCACTGGATCAACCACTACTGCCGCAACTATCCGAACATGCGGCTGATCCTCGACCACTGCGCCCGCGGCTTTAACCCATATCACCTGATCGAGGGGCTGCGGCGTCTGGAGCGCCATCCCAACCTGTACGTGGACACCTCCGTCGCGTGCAATCCGCTGGCGGTGATCGCGTGCCTGCAGTTCTTCGGCGCCAAAAACGTCCTCTACGCCTCGGACTTCTTCTGTTCCCACCTTCGCGGCACGAACTTCCCGGTCGGCGACTCGTTCATGTGGCTGGACGAGGATGCGCCGATCTGGGACGGTGTGGCGTACGGACGGCGGCCGGTGCTCATCGGCTTGGAGAACCTGCGGGCGGTGCGCTGCGCGTTCGAGGTCCTGCGGCTCTCCGATCGCGACGTCGAGGATTACTTCTGGAACAACGCCGCCGAATTGCTGGGAGTCCAGGGTTAGTGCCGGCAACTCACGGCCGGTCGAACCGCACCGCGTTCGGCGGATCGCCGGCCATGGAACTGACCCGCGTGCCGAACTCACGATCCAGCATGGCGCGGTCGCCGATGTGCTTGAGGACATTCCATCGCGCCCGGCGCACCGGGGCCTCGCCCATCTCCCAGACGTCGACCGAATCCGCCCCCTGCCGGTACAGGTCATGGGCTTCGCGGAGGATCCGCCAGGCGTCGATCTCGCCGAACGGCACCAGGTCCGTCCGGCCCTCGCCGACGTCGGTGAAGTACACGCTCCAGTCGTAGCCGCGCGGCAACACAGCCGGGTGATACTGCCCGATGGACGGGGCCAGTTCGATGCGGCGGCGGGCCTCGCCGAGCTCTTCGTAAACGTGGTCCAGGAACATCGGCCGATAGTCGCGGCGAAACGACGGCGCGATCACGTCGACCAGCCCCTCCTGGGCCCAGCGCCGAATGTCGAAGCCGTACAGGAAGTTCGCCGGAGTCGTCCGGGCGCCGAACTCCTTGCCGGCCAGAATGCTCCAGTCGCCCGAGACTTGAACGGCGATCTTGATCTCGCGGCCGACCTGCCGGCCGATCGCGTTGGTCTGCTCGCGGAAACGCCGCATGAACGCGGTCAGATGATCGCAGCGAAACCGGTACCACTCCGGCGGCGGCTGGTCGCCGGCACAAGGGTCGATGCCGTATTGCTCGCGAAACTGGGCGACTGCGTGGGGGGCGAAATCCCAGAGCACGTCGGCCTCGCACATGAGATTCAGATGAATGCCCGGCGGCCCCTTGCGGGCGACCTCAGCCAGCAAATCGAGCTTGTACTGCTCCCAGCCGGGATGAAAGTGGCTGAACCAGTGGCTGCACACCTGCCCGCGGCGGTCCACGTGCCGCCATTCGGCATGCGCGTCGGTGATGGGCGAGTTGAAGTCGTAGCCGAAACCGCCCGCGTAGTCGGCGGGGTAGTCCTGCTGAATGCGGAACGACGGCCACAACTCCATGCCGTTCTCGTCGGCGAAGCGGATCAGCACGTCCAGCGGATCGTAGCCCTGCTCTTCGGCCGCCAGAAAGGCCAGCCGGCAGCGGCGATTGACATCCGAGTTCAGTCTCTCCGGCGGCTGATCCTGCCCGAGGTAGTAGCCCACCTTACTCAGCCACAGTACCCGCATGGTCGTGCACGTGCAGCCGAAGTGCAGCCGCTTGAAATCACTGCCCGCAAACCCCGCAATCATGGCCCGCACTTCATCCGGGCTCGTCGGACAATTGGCCCCGATGGCCTCATGGCCGTCGATCACCGCGCCCGCCGTCCGCGTCGGAGAGTTCTGGATCTCCCGGAGCCGCCGCTGCGCCTCCGCCTCCGAAATCTTCACCAGCCGAACGTAGGCGATCTGCGACCGGTGCGACGTCCAGCGCCGCTCGAAACCCGGCATCGGCAGAATCTCGAGCGACCGGCCGGTCAGGTCGGCGATCTTCCAGAACGCCTCTTCACCGCTCCCGCCGTCCCAGTCCCACCGCACCGTGGTTTCCACCCAGTCGAACCACGGCTCGCCCGAGAGCCGCACGCGGACCCCGGAATCACCCCAGAAACCCAGGTGAATCTCATGCCACCCCCCTGCTGACGTCGGCACCGTAACCGGTGTGCCGTGTCCTTCAGCCAAACGGAGCATCCAGCCCTCGCGGCCGTTGCGAACGTACGGCACGAACTCCAGCCCGTCACGCCCCTGCCCAACCGTCCGAAAGTCCGCAATCCACGTTTCCGACTGCGCCATGGGCCACTCTCCGCCGGTGGATATCGTGCCGACCGGACCGCCGGTCGGCGTGAGGTTCAGAGAATACCGTCAGCATGGTGCGGTGTCCACCCCGAAGAATCATCCACACAGGTCGGGTGGAGGCAGCAGGGCGGATCGCGATGCGGCCCTTGGCGAGGCTTCCGATGGAAAGCGGCGAGAAGAGACAGGTCACGATCCGTCCCGAACAGATACGTCGGCGGCCATCAGGAGCAGACGACCGCCGACGAGCCTTCCGCCGGCGCTACGCTTTCCAGCGTCGGCAACCGCTCGATGTTGACAGAATTACACCGTTTGCACCGCAACGCGGTCCGCCCGATCAACTCCATCCAGTGGAAGGTCATCTCCCGCCGACAGTCCCAGCACCACATGGTGGCCGTTTCGTTCTCGCGTGGTCTGGTGCGCATCGTTCTGTTACCTCTGTTTTCGGCTTCGGTACAGGACTTTGACGTGATAACGACATTCTATCACAGGATCGGGCCAGAGCATTGTTAGGATTGTATTAGGGGCGGGCTTGTGCCGTCAGGACGCCTCGCCGCGTCACGGCGAGAACTGAAAACAAACCGGAGCCCCGACGTGCATCGGGACTCCGGTGATCGCCTTTCCCGCTCAATGCGACGCAGGCGATATCGCCAATGCAGCAATGACCGTCACTCGCCGAACGCGCTCTTTTCGGCGATCCGCTCGATCGAACCCTCATCCGCCATGGTTTGGACGGCCTTCATGACCTCCCGCGCCAGATTCACCGACTGCGCGTTCTGGTCGTGCGCGTCGCTGATCTGGCTCACCACGTCGCCAAAGGTCCTGATAAACCGTTCGATGTACGGGCCGATCTTCTCAGCCTCTTCGTGCGAATTGATCGCAAGGCCCTTGACCTCATTGGCCACCACGGCGAACCCACGCCCGGCTTCTCCGGCATGCGCCGCTTCGATCGACGCGTTCAGCGCCAGCAGATTGGTCTGGAACGCGATGTCCGAGATCGCCCGGGCGATCGGCTGAAGTTCCGCCGTGGTCGCCGCCAGTTCGTCGGCCTGCTGTCGCAACGTCGAGAAGGCCTCCTGCTGGGTCTCAGCCGTATGGACGACCTTCATGATCTGCTCGACCGAGGTTTCGGCCAGTTCCTTGTTCCGCTGCTGGAATTCCTTGACCAGCGCCAAGCGGTAGTGCTGGCAGTTCTCGGGCTTGTTCAGCCCGTTGTGGATCGCCACCGCCATTCGCTCGCACGTGCCGTAGCCGCAGGCCGAACAGTCCAGAAAGTCGGCCTTCTCGTATTTCCGCATCCTGCGGTAGATCGCCTGCTTCTGCTGCTCAGTCGGAAACGCGTACCGCCGGTTGCTCGAAAGGTTCAGATACGACCGGTCGTACAGGCCCGGCTCCCAGTGCTTCATGATGTTCCTGACGACTCGCTTCTGGAGATGTTTGTCGGATTGGGCGAACTTGCCCGCGTATCGCGCACGCATCTCCTCGTTTCGCCGCTCGATGAGCCATTCGACTTCGTCCGGGCTTTTCTCGGCCGAATTCGTGCCCGTCCCACCGTTGCACCCCATATCGCAGTTGAGGCAATCCACCAGTTTCGGGGCCGTGCCTTGACGGATCATCTCCGGTAGCTTGCGCAGGTAGTCGTAGATGACGTGCGGGCCCTCGATCTTCCGCGTGATGCCGCGAACGTCCTTGGACCATCGCTCAGCCGTTCGCATCAGGCCGCCCGGCGTGCTGAACAGCACCGCCCGCTCGGAGGGAGGATTGTCGAACTCCTCTTCCGGATAGTCCGCCAGACGTACGCCTCGATTCTTGAAGTACTCCGTCAGCCGGGAATACGTGACGTTGTAATCGCCGTAGCCCGTCTCGTCGAACTCCCGCCGCTTGGCGATGCACGGACTGAGCACCACGAACCGATGGTCGCGATACTTCTTGTAGTACCGACGGACCATTTTCATCGTGTGGACCATCGGGCTGTCAGCCGGGGCCAGGTGTTCCAGCAATTCCGGCTGATAGACCTGCATGTAAGTGACCAGCGCCGGACACGGCTGGGCGATGACGCACTTGGGGCTGTTGGCCTTGATATGCTGAAGATAGCTCTGGACCGTCAACTCGGCGCCGAAGCTGACGTCGAAGACGGCTGAGACGCCCTCGGCCTTGAGCCAGCCGTTGAGGTTCTGGTACTCGCCCGGAAAGTTGGCGGCAACCGCTGGGGCGACGATCGCCACCATCGGCACGCCACGCCGCAGATCCGAGAGAAAAGCCTCCAGATCGTCGACGGGCTGCCGCGCCCCGTGTTTGCAGACCCGGATGCAGCTGCCGCATCCAATGCAGAGATTGTCGTTGATCGTCACGTGATCTCCGCTGCCGTCATTGCAGAGTTTTACCGGACAGGCGCTGATGCAGGCATGACAATTCACGCATTTGTCTGCGCGCACCTCGACCACCTTGGCAAGCGATAGCTGACCCATGTCATTCTCCCACTGCTATAAAGGCGCTGCCCACGGATGCACTGGATGTATCGAAAAGAAACCGAAGGCACTTTAGAAATATTGCCGGCAATCACAATTCCGCGCCGCGCCATCCCCTCATAACCATAGCTACGCCAACGCCTTGTGCGGCCTTGGTTTCAGGGCGATGGAAGGGTAATCCATGCGGACGGACGGGACCGAAACCGTGGAACCAATGGCCCGGTTGGACTCGAACCGGGGGAGCACGGTTCGGACGTAAACGGCGTCACAGCAAGGGACTTACGGCAAAACGGCGAGCCGGGCGACGCGGCGGGGCTGGTCCCGCTGGACGACTGGCATGTGGTCCAGCAGATCGAGTTGGTCGAGCGTCCCTTCGAGATCACCGAGCACCGGGCGCGGAAGTATCTGGACCAGCGCACGGGCCGGATGGTGCTCGCCCCGCTGCCGCCGGAAGTGGCCGCCGGCGGGTTGGTGGGGTCGAAGCTCTCGGCGTTGATCGCGTATCAGAAGTCGGCGTGCCATATGTCGTACGCCACG
>Ga0123329_1004145_pt1 | contig 11533 bp, 6 predicted proteins | sample BioC12SIPDNA_FD_89703 | JGI IMG/M metagenome (GOLD analysis project Ga0123329, IMG submission 89703) | Anaerobic biogas reactor microbial communites from Washington, USA - Biogas_R1_B C12 SIP DNA | ecosystem: Engineered > Bioreactor > Anaerobic > Unclassified | place: Washington, USA | collected... | reverse complement strand
CGCCGTGCACGATCTTCACGACCGACCCGGCGGAGTCCGGCCCCGGCACCTCCACTATGACGTACGGGGAGCCGCCGGGCTCCAGAGTCTCGACGAACAGACGCTCGGTCCCGTCGGGCATGCGCACCCACTCCATTCCCATGCCCGTCTGCGCGAAGGTCCCAGTGGTGAGTATCTGGGTGGCGGAGCCGGCCGGGTCGGTCAGCATGATGTCCACCGTGTCCTGGTTGTAGCGCTGGTAGGCGATCCAGTCTCCGCTCGGTGACCACCGCGGCGAGTAGGTGTTCACCTCGCCGATCGCGGCGATACGGATCGTGGGCAGCCTGGTTTCTGTGGCTGTGGCCACGTCATATGTGTACATGGTGACCAGGTCGGGGTCGAAGCGGGCTCGAGGATAGCTGGCGAACACCACTTTCTTGCCGTCGGGCGACCAATCTCCGGCGTCCACGTTCTCAATGGAGAAGAGCTCCACTCCGTCGACTACCCGCTGGACGTGCAGGTTGCTGGTGAGTCCACCCAGCGGATCGGGTTCCTCGGCGACGTAAAGGAGCTTGGTGCCGTCGGGAGAGAGCCTCGGGAAGCTGTAAAGGTCGGCGGTGATGACGTGCGTGGTGGTCTTCCCGGGATCACTGAAGGTCTCGCTCACGTAGGTCGTGAGCGGCCCTTCTAAGGTGCGGACCGACCAGGAGACGGCTGCACCGCCGAGGGCGCGCGCGGGCATGATGGGAGTCCCCGTCTGGATGTACTCGAGAGCGGTCGACGTGCCGTTCGCGGCGTCGTATTCCATCACCCGATTGGCCGACACATAGAGGAAGGTCGCTTCAGCGGGTTGTGTGGCGGCGGCGGCGACGGCTGTTGACGTCGCGAAGGCCGATGTAACAACCACGATCAGAGCGAACCCGGCGATCGCCGAGCCCAGGGATCGTACGCCCATGTGCTCTCCTTCCCCCCGCAAAAGAGACCTGCGCGGCAGTCTGTAGGCGCGGCTTGACTTGACCTGTCACGGTGATACCCACCCGCCGCAGATTGCACGCGCGTCAGGTCAGCGCTTCTCCGCTCAGCAGTGAACGTACGGCGTCGGCCTGCTCGCGCCTGAGTCCCGCCGCGATCACGTCCCCTCGACTCTCGAGCGTCGCCGCCTCGACTTCTATGGCCTCCTGGACGAGCGTGAGCACACGATCATCCAGACTGCCGAGCCTGAGCATCGCAACCAGACTGTGAGGTGCAAGGCCTGCGGCCAATACCGGGTCCATGCCGAGCGCCAAACCGATAGCCTTACCGGCAAGTTCGCAGGGCTCCTCGGCGTCCTTCACGCCGAGCTTCTCCAGGGCTCCGCGTATCAAGCCACCCAGTTGCTCGATGAGCCGCAGGATGTAGTCGGTCTGGTACTGCAATAGCTCATCTCCTCAGCGGCCCGGGTGCGTCGAGCTGCTCCATGCTACTCCGCGCACCGGCCCTCCAAGACGGCCACGCGATTCTACTACGTCGCAGACCTCGGACAGCGTACGGACGGCCGCCGCAGCGTAGCCTCCCCTGCCGGTGCTTGCGGTGGGACCTCAGTCCCCGACAGGCTGCACAGGGTATCTTTGCAGCATGCAATTCTTCGGGCCCGCCACCCAGCAGTGGTTCAGTGACGCGTTCGCGGCGCCCACCGAGGTACAGCGACTCGGCTGGGCCCGTATCCACGCGGGCGAGCACGCGCTGCTGAGCGCACCCACAGGGAGCGGCAAGACGCTCGCCGCCTTCTTGTACGCCTTGGACCGGCTGGCGCATGCGGGGTCCGACGCTGAGTCTGGGTCCGAGTCGACCGCCGGGCCCGGCGCCCGCGTCGTCTACGTCTCGCCGCTCAAGGCGTTGGTCTACGACATCGAGCGCAACCTGCGCGCGCCGCTGGCCGGGATCGCGCGTGCGGCGGCGGGCGGCGGTACCCAGCTGCGGCTGCCGAGCGTCGACGTGCGAACCGGTGATACGACATCGCGGGACCGCCGGCGCCAGCTGCGCGAGCCCGCGGAGATCCTGGTCACCACACCGGAATCGCTGTTCCTACTGCTGGGCTCGCGGGCCCGAGAGAACCTGCGTGCGGTGCGCTGGATCATCGTGGATGAGATTCACGCGATGGCCGCGACGAAGCGCGGGGCTCACTTGGCTCTTTCCCTGGAGCGACTGGCCGCGCTGTGTGAAGCCGATCCTCAGCGCATCGGACTTTCGGCCACCGCACGCCCGGCTGAGGAGATCGCCCGCTTCCTGGGCGGCGATCGTGCCGTGTCCATCGTGGATGCGCACGTTCCGCCCGATCTCGATCTGCAGGTGGTCGTGCCGGTCGAGGACATGACGCGGCCCGTCGTCGAGACCGAAGACGGCGGGTATGCGACGCTGCCATCGGATCGTCCTTCGGGTCCGCTCCTGCTCGCCGAGGAAGCAGAGACCACCAGCCAGTACGGCATCTGGCCGGCTGTGTATCCGCGGCTGCTCGAACTGGTGCGGGCGCATCGGACCACCCTTATCTTTGTGAACAGCCGTGGGCTGTGCGAGCGGCTCGCCCAGCACCTCAACGAGCAGGCAGGAGAGGAGTTGGTGCGGGCGCATCACGGCAGTCTCGCGCAGGAACAGCGCCGCGACATCGAGGAGCAGCTCAAGTCCGGTCACCTGCGCGCCCTCGTCGCCACCAGCTCGCTGGAGCTCGGCATCGACATGGGCGCGGTGGACCTGGTCATCCTGGTCGAGTCGCCCGGTTCAGTCGCAAGGGGTCTGCAGCGCGTCGGTCGCGCCGGTCACCAGGTCGGAGAGACCAGCGTCGGACGGGTCTTTCCCAAGCATCGCGGCGATCTGCTCGAGGCTGCGGTGGTCGCGCACCGCATGCGCATGGGGGCGATCGAGGCACTTCGCATCCCCAAGAACCCGCTCGACGTGCTTGCGCAGCATGTCGTTGCCATGGCCGGCGTGCAGGACTGGCGCGTGCCCGAGCTCGCGGCATTGGTGCGGCGCGCCGCGAACTTCCGCGAGTTGCCCGAGACTGCACTGAATTCCGTACTGGACATGCTGGCCGGCCTCTATCCGTCGCACGAGTTCGCCGAGTTGCGCCCCCGCATCCTGTGGGACCGGGAACGCGACATCATCAGCGGGCGACGCGGCGCCCGCATGCTGGCCGCCGTCAACGCGGGCACCATCCCCGACCGCGGCCTGTTCACCGTGAACCTGGGCGCGGACGGCCCGCGCGTGGGCGAGTTGGACGAGGAGATGGTGCACGAGTCGCAGGCGGGGCAGATCATCACGCTCGGTGCGACCTCGTGGCGGATCCAGGAGATCACGCGCAATCGCGTGGTCGTCGAGCCCGCGCCCGGTCAGACCGGGAAGCTGCCCTTCTGGCACGGGGAAGGCCCGGGGCGTCCGCTCGAGCTCGGCCGGGCCCTCGGCGAATTCACGCGACGCATCGCAGGTCTCGAGGAATCCGCGGCACGCACGCGGTTGGAGGCAGAGTACGGTCTCGACGGCCGGGCGGCGAACAACCTGGTGCAGTACCTCGCGGATCAGCGTACTGCCACCGGCGTGTTGCCCACCGACCGCGACATCGTCATCGAACGGTTCCGCGATGAGCTGGGCGACTGGCGCATCTGCGTGCTCACCCCGTTTGGCGCGCGTGTGCACGCGCCGTGGGCACTGGCGCTGCGGTCCCTCATCTCGGAGCGGGTGGGTTACGACGTCCAGGCTGTGTGGAGCGACGACGGCATCGTGCTCACGCTCGCCGATGGTGACGACCCGCCCGACACTGCTTCGCTCGTCCCCGACCCGGAGGAGGTCGAGGAGCGGATCATCACGGAGCTCGCCCGCTCCCCGCTGTTTGCATCGCAGTTTCGAGAGAACGCCGCCCGGGCGCTACTGCTTCCGCGCCGCCGGCCCGGACAGCGCACGCCGCTCTTCGCGCAGCGGTTGCGGGCGCAGAAGCTGATGTCGATCGCGCTGCGGTACCCCGCGTTCCCGATAGTGATGGAAACCTACCGCGCCTGCCTGCAGGATGTCTTCGATATGCCCGCGCTTCGCGAGGTGCTGAACGCAGCGGTCTCCGGCGAGGTGCGTGTCCATGACGTCGAGACCGCCACGGCGTCGCCGTTCGCACGCTCGCTCGTGTTCGCGTACGTGGCCGCTTACCTGTACGAGGGTGACTCGCCGGCGGCGGAGCGTCGTGCGCAGGCCCTCTCACTCGATCTGTCGCTGCTACGCGAGTTGTTGGGAGAGGTGGATCTCCGCGACTTACTCGATGCGGACCTGGTCGACGAAGTCGAGGCCCAGTTGCAGCGTCGCGCCCCGCTCCGGCGCGCCCGCAATGCCGACGAACTGCACGACGTTCTACGTCACGTCGGTGATCTGTCGCTGGAGGAGCTGGGGGAGCGGAGCGAGAGTGATCCGGCCGAGTGGCTGGAGGTGCTGAGGACGTCGCGGCGCGCGTTTCCGGTGCGGGTCGCCGGGCGCGAAGTCTGGCTTGCCGTCGAGGATGTCGCCCTGTACCGCGACGCGCTCGGCACCGCGCCGCCGCAGGGAGTACCCGCCGCGTACCTGGCCTCCGAGGAGAAGCCGGTGGAGATGCTGTTGCTGCGCTGGGCGCGCACTCATGGTCCGTTCACCGCGGGCGAGGTGGCGCGACGCTTCGGTATGGTGCCCGCCCAGGTGCGGCTGCTGCTGCAGGGGCTGCTGAGAAACGACGGCCGGGGCTTCGTTTCTCGGCAGTCCGTCAAGGCGAGCGCCCAGGAGCAGCGTCTGCTCCGTGGCGAATTCCGGCCGGGCGAGCAGGGCGAGGAATGGTGCGACCCCGAAGTGCTACGCGAGATCAAACGGCGCACCATCGCGAAGTTACGCGGCCAGGTCTCGCCCGTACCGCGACAGGTGCTGGGCCGCTTCCTTCCCTCCTGGCACCGCCTGGGGACGAGCGACCGGCGGGAGAGACTGATCGACGCCATCGCGCAGCTTGAGGGCATTCCGCTCAGCTACCAGGAGTTGGTGCGCATGCTATTGCCCATGCGCGTGCGCGGATTCCGTCCGGAGCAACTCGACGAGCTCGGCGCCATGGGTCAGCTCGTCTGGGTAGGTCACTCACCGCTGGGCAGCGGCGACGGGCGCATCATGCTCTTCCGCCGCGACCGCGTGGACCGGCTGCTGATCCCCACCACGGTCGAGGGAGTGGGAGCGGAGTTCGACGACCGTCATCATCGGCTGCTCGCGCACCTGGAAGCGCGGGGCGCGTCCTTTCAGGCCGAGCTGCTGACGTTGCTGCCGGAGATTGGACCGGAGCGCACGCAGGATGCCATCTGGGACCTGGTATGGGCCGGTCAGCTGACGAACGACACGTTTGCCCCGCTTCGGACTCTGGCGGTGGGGCGCCGCTCGCGGCCGGCGCAAGACGGTCGCCGCCGCGCCTTCCCGCGGCATCGCCCCTTCGAGGCCGCGCGCAGCCCTTCGGCAGGCTTTGCCGGCGGGCGCTGGTCGCTGGTGCGAGATCTGGTCCGCAATCCGGCTACGTCGACCGAGCGCGCGCACGCCTGGGGCGCGACCCTACTCGAGCGCCACGGCATAGTCGCCAAGGAGACCGCCTCTGTGGAGGCTCTTGGCGGCGGCTTCAGCAACGTGTACCGCGTACTCCGTTCTATGGAGGAGGCCGGCAAGCTGCGGCGCGGCTACTTCGTGGAGGGTCTCGGTGGAGCGCAGTTCGCCTACCCCGGCACGGTGGATCGCCTGCGACGCGTTCGTGACGAGGATGCGGAGACCGAAGTCGTCGCCCTCGCCGCCACCGACCCGGCCAATCCCTACGGCTGGTTGCTGCCCTGGCCGCCGCTCTCGAGCGCCGGCGCCACGAGTGCCGCGGACGGCGCCTCCACCGAGGACGCGTCCGCCAAGCCGGCCTCCACCGAGGACGCATCCGCCAGGCAGGCCGTCCGCGGCACCCTGGGCCCGCGACGGGCGGTGGGCGCAGCGGTCGTGCTCGTGGGCGGAGTGCCCGTACTCTACCTGGACCGCAACGCGCGGCGCCTGCGCACCTTCGCGGACGTGACCGAGGAGCAGCTTGAGCACGCCCTGCCGGCGCTCCGAGACATCGCGCGCCACCGCACCCGCGGCGCGATCCGTCTCGAACGCATCAACGATGAATCGGCCCTGTCGTCGGCCCTCTGGCCTCAGCTCGAGCGCGCCGGGTTTACCCGGGACTATCGTTTTGTCCGCATCACGGCATGAGCCGGTGCGCTTGCGGGGACGGCTGATCGATGCCTGAAGGCGACACCGTTCACCGTGTTGCTCGGGTGCTCGCCGCGGAGCTGACCGGCCGGACTCTGAGCGAGCTCAGACTCCATGATCGCGGTGAGGTGGCTGAGCTGGCGGGACGCACGATCGAGAGCGTCGAGGCCGCCGGCAAGCACCTGCTCGTGGACTTCGCGGGAGACTGGACCCTTCGCGTGCACCTCGGGATGTATGGCCGCTGGCTGCGCCAACATGTCCGGGAGCAGCTTCCGAAGGAGTGGACGGTGATCATCACCACCGGCGACGTCGCCTACGTGTGCCGCCGATCGTACCGTGCCGAGCTGGTCCGTACGTCCGCGGTACGCACGCACGCGCGTCTCGCCCGCCTCGGCCCCGACCTCCTGGCCGACCCACCTCAGATAGACGACATGGTGCGAAGGGCGCGCCTTCCGGGGCATGCGGAGCGTGAGATTGGCGACGTGCTGCTCGACCAGCGCATTGCCTCCGGGATGGGCAACGTCTACAAGAGCGAGGTGCTCTTCGAGGTCCGCGTGCATCCGCGCACCAAGGTGCGCGAGCTGTCCGACGCTCGGCTCATCTGCATCTTCGAGACAGCGGCCAAGCTCATGCGCCTGAACCTGCTCACGCGCCGCCGGACGACCGTGCCGCTCACTCGCCGGGGACAGCCGTCCAGCCAACGTCTCTGGGTCTACATGCGCGCAGGGAAGCCGTGCCTGGAGTGCGGCACTCTCATCGAAAGCTTCGGACAGGGCGACATGGCGCGGACCACCTACTTCTGCCCGCACTGCCAGTCGCCGGGGACCTAGCATCAGCATGGACCGGGTCGCGGCCGGGGTTTCGTCCTTCGGCAGTCTCCCAGGAATTGGACCGTGATCATCACCACCGGCGACGTCGCCACGTCCTCCCCACTTCACGCAAGGTAGGGGACGGGCTCCGCCCGTTCCGCTTCGCCCTCGTACGCCTTTTCCCACGACAGCAAAGCCCAGCGGCTCTCGATGTCGAGCAGGAAACGGCCGTTGACGGCCATGTTCTCCAATACATAACGCATGAGGATTTCGCGCTGGCATTCGGTCTGCGCGGAGATGTGGCTGTTCAGTACCCTGAAGGCATCATCGGCCCTTTCATAGCGGAAGGAGTCGGTGTAGGTGATGAAGTCCACGCAAGCCCTGATGCCGAGGTCGTACAGGACGCTGTAGTACGTCATGTAGTCCTCGCGAGGGACATACTCCATCCCCAGTTTCCCGTAGAGATCCTCGTAGAACCGCTGTGATCCATCCCCCAGTGTCTTCAGAGTCAGATAGACCCTCCTCCGAGCGGCTTCATGGAGTTTGAGAAGTGAGCGTCGGGGGTCGCGGCCGCAGAGAGCGCGCGAGCAGACCACCACGTCGTGCGGTGACACGTCTCTCCCGATGATTGCCTCGTTCCAATCCATGTGGACGAAGCGCACGTTTTCCACTCCGTTTTCCCGAGCCTTCCTCTCCCCTACCGCAAGCATGCCCGCGGAGATGTCAAGGGCCGTCACGCTCTGGGCGCGGGCGGCCAGAAGAAGCGAAAGCGTTCCCGGTCCGCAGCCCACGTCCAAAACGGTGGAGTCGGGCTTCAGCTCGAGCTTTTCCATCAGCTTGTCCCGATAGTCGCTGCGGCTGAACTGCCGCTCGAAGTCCTCAGCCATGGCGTCCCAACGAGCTGCCCCTCCGGGATCGGCGGCCTCGACCACGGGCTTGGGCTTGAGCTGGGGTCGGCCTGTGATCTCGGACTCACTCTCAACCTCGGACTCATGCCCCGGAAGAGTCTCAGTGGCTAGGCTGTCGTCGGCCGGGATGACGAACTTGAGCGATCCGCCGCGGCGTTGATCGGCAGTCACGACTATCCGCACTGCGATCCCATATATGTCCTCCAGGTTCTCCTCGGTAATGACCTGGTCGGCATCACCCACGGCAAGGAAGCGGCCCTGGTGCATCAAAGCCACCCGGTTGGAGAGAAGAAGGGCGTTGTTGGGGAAATGAGACGACATCACAATGGTCAGCCCCTGAGAGGCGAGCTTCCCTATCATGCGGAGGATGAGCGTCTGGTTGCGAAAATCCAGAGCAGAGGTGGGCTCGTCCATGATGATCAGATCCGGCTCCTGGGCAAGCGTCCGCGCGATGACGACCAGCTGGCGCTCGCCCCCGCTTATCTCCGTGAACCTCTTGTCCCGCAGATGACTGACCCCCACGTTCTCCATGGCCCGTTCTGCGATTCTGGTGTCCTCGGGTCCCGGGGAAGCAAAGAAGGGCAGGTGTGGAGCTCTACCCATGCGGACCACCTCAAGGACCGAGTAGGGGAAGGTGGGGATGTTGTCCTGGAAGACGAAGCCTATCCTCCGGGCCAGAGCTGTGGCTGGGATACCCGCGATGTTCTTGCCGTCGATAGAGACGCTTCCCTCCCTCAACTTCAGATAGCCGCTCAGGCAGCGGAGCAGAGTGGTCTTGCCACACCCATTGGCCCCGAGCAGGCACAGTACCTCGCCCGCGCTCACCTCGAAGCTGAGGTCGGTGAAGATGTCCCTGTTGCCGTAGGCGAAGCTGGCCTGCTTGATCGCGATCTTGGGGAGGGCAAGAGCGGCGACGTCCAAGGCCCCGGCAACGCTCACGGCTCTGGCGCTCGCGGTCTCGGCGTTCATGAGGAACCACCCCAGCTTCCCTTGGTCCTCCTAAGGAGATAGGCGAAGAAGGGTGCGCCCACCACGGCCGTGAGGATCCCCAGTGGTACCTCAGCGGTGGTGATGGTCCGCGCCATGGTGTCGATTATCAGCATGTAGGCCGCGCCTACCGACAAGGTGGCGGGCAATAGGACCTTGTGATCGTTACCCACCAGCATTCGGGTGACGTGAGGGATCACCAACCCCACCCAGCCGATGATGCCACTCACAGCCACCGCGGCCGATGTCACCAGCGTGGCTCCCACGATGACGATGGATTTCAGCAGTTCCGTATTCACCCCCATAGAACGAGCCTGCTCGTCGCCCATGGAGAGCAGGTTGATCCTCCAGCGCACGGCCATGAGCAGAGCGGTACCCACGAGCATAGGGCCTACGATGGTCAGCACGTCGCTGTATGAGCGGGCGTTGAAGCTTCCCATCAGCCAGAACACGATGACCGGAAGCTTCTCATAGGGATCGGCCACGAACTTGAAGAGACTGATCAGAGCCGAGAAAAAAGCGCCCACGACTACCCCGGAAAGAACCAGCATGAGGGTGGGAGTGGTCTTGTAGATGCGGCTGATGAGAAAGGCCAGCCCCACCGCGACCAACCCGCCCACGAAAGCGGCCACCTCGATGGCCAGCGCGTTCCCCCCGATGCTGATGGCCACCACCGCCCCGAAGCCGGCCCCGGCGGAGACTCCAAGGATGTCGGAGCTCACCAGCGGGTTGCGGAACATACCCTGAAACGAGGCTCCGCTCACGGAGAGGCTCGCGCCCACGAGAACGGCCAGCAGGGCGCGCGGTAGCCGGATCTGGAAGATAACGCTCTCCACCTGGGTCGACCAGTGAGATTCCAGCGGGAAGAGCTTGGACAGCAGCACCTGGAATGTGGTCACCGGCGAGATCAGATACCGCCCGACAAACAGGGAGGCGAAGAGCAGCACCAAGGGCAGCAGGAGGAGGAAGATGAGTGTGCGCTTTTTCATCCGGGAAGTCTGGGGAAGCTGCGGTTTCTCGTCGGCGGGAAGAGAGGCGCGGAGGCGGGGCGATGCCTGTGGCTTCGCCCCGCCTCCGCGCCTCGCGCTCACGGATTCTCGTGCAGGAGAATCTTCTCGGCCTGCTCGTCGGTGAGTTGATAGTCGAAGAACCGGGCGTAGAAGTCCTTCAACTCGGCAGCCATATCAAGATCCTGGAACTTGTCCGGATGGAAGAGCTTGGCCATCCACATGAGCTGCAGGATCTTCTGCTGGCCCGCATCCCAGAAGAAGGCCCCGGTCGGGCTGATCTTCACCTGGCCCTTCACGACGGCGCTGATGTCTTTCAGGCGGGCATCGGTGGAGAGGGAACCGATGATCTCTTCCGCCGGGGCGTTGCCGGAAGAACCGGCATGGTCGATGATGATGAAGTCGGGATCCCATTGAAGCAGTTGCTCCATGGTCACTTCCGTCGCGCTCCCCTCTAGATCCTTGGCCACGGCGATCCCGCCGGCCAGATCGATCACCTCGGGGCGGTCCGAGGCCTTGCCTGAGGCGTTCAGCAGGTCCTGGTTGGCGAAGTACACGGTGGGCCGCTCGCTCTCCGTGATGGTCGCGGTGACGGCAGTGATGAGGGCCAGCTTCTCATCGAAGTACTGCGCGTACTCCTTGGCTCTCTGCAGGGCTCTTTCATCTCCGAGCGCATTCGCGTACACGGTGAGCAGGTCCTTGGTGTCCGAGAACTTGGACCCGGCCTTGCTCGAGGAGACGGCGGGAACCACGCTCAGACCCAGATTCTGCATCTGCTCGACCATCTCCGGACGGTTGAAGTAGAAGACCAGGTCGGGTTCCATCTTGACCAATTCCTCGAGGTTGAGATCGGAGTGGGCGTTGGGCACACCGGGAACCTCGTTCAAGTGCTTGTAGATGACATTCGACCAGGGCCAGCCGTCGATGTGAAAGTCGCCGTCGGCGATGATCTTGTCCTCGCAGCCGAGCACAACGACCTTCTCATAGGAAGGTCCAAAGAGGCAGGCCACTCTCTCTGCGACGGCCGGGACCTCGATGGAAGAACCGTCGAGATTGGTGATGGTCCGGGTCGCCGCTTCGCCAGCCGACGTCTCGGAGGACTCGGATGATGCCGTTGTTTCCTGGCTCGTCGAGCCGGTAGTCTCGACGGGAGCACTGGCAAGAGTCGTCTGAGCCCCGTTCGGCTCATCGGTGCCGCATCCGACCACTCCAGCCGCCATCATCAGGCCAATGACCACTAGAACCAGCAGCCTGGAGAGAATCGCTTTCATCGAACAGTTGAACGTTCCCCCGAGCATCAAGACACCTCCACACTCATTCGTTTGTAGGAAAGGGAGCAGGCAGCCCTCTGTGCTGCTGGGCAGCACAACGTCAGACCATCCACCTCTGCAGGCTTCGCTTGCCCGCAGACCGTACGGGCGGACATGGACTCCGACTAGGCGAAGACACCTGAGCCGTACGTGATACTACAACAAGTATTACGCTCTGTCAAAGCAGCGGTGAAACGGCGAAGTGCCTGAAACCAGGGAGACATGGGGTGGACCACCTATTTCTGTTGGTGCTGAGGCACCGAGCCCCGCCCTCGTCGCGCCGTCGCGGATCG
>Ga0123329_1004133_pt1 | contig 11561 bp, 7 predicted proteins | sample BioC12SIPDNA_FD_89703 | JGI IMG/M metagenome (GOLD analysis project Ga0123329, IMG submission 89703) | Anaerobic biogas reactor microbial communites from Washington, USA - Biogas_R1_B C12 SIP DNA | ecosystem: Engineered > Bioreactor > Anaerobic > Unclassified | place: Washington, USA | collected... | reverse complement strand
TCGTCGCCGAAGACGACATTAGCCTGATTCCGATGGCGACCGGCGAGCCTATCGGGGGCCTCCCACCAAGCCCGACGCCTTCCCCGACCGGCTCCGGCCAGTCAAGCACGGCAACGTCCCAGCCCACGGCGGCAGCCACGAGCGGAAACCCGACGCCGCGCCCCACGACGTCATCTGGCAACGCGACGGTAGCGCCTACCGTAGCCGTTACGGGCACCACAGCCGTCGCGACGCCGACTCGCCCCGCCAATACGCTGGGCCCGACCCCAACACGCTTTAGCTTTACACCCCGGCCGCCCGCGGCGGCGACGACGGGCAGTCCGGCCGGCCCGCCGGACGTTCAGGCTGCTGCCCCACCGGCCCTGGCGCAGACGACGATAGAGCCTTATCCGGTGCCAGGGGGCGCCGGCGTCCCGCCCACCAATACGGAGCAAACGGCGCCAGGCGCGCTACCGACGACGCAGGTCTTCACGACGGAGGTCGGCGCGCCGGAACAGCCGCAGCAGGCCCCGGCGGCCTATCCCGGCAATGCGCTGGATACCTCGGCCGGTCTCCCGAACAGCGTCGGGGCGGGCGTAGAGGGCCAGACTGCCGAAGGCACGCAAATGGAGGAAGAGGCTGTGCAGGAGACATCCGGCACAACCCGGCTGCTGCTGTGGCTTGGTTTCCTCGCCGCGTTCTTCATCTTCATCGGCGGCATTGGCTTCTCCATCGTGCTCTCGACGCGCCGGCGCGAGAACGATTTGCCCTGACATGCGCCGTGGCCTGGCCGGCTTGCTCCTCTTGCTCCTGTTTACGGCATGCCGCGAGGAACTGCCGGTCGGGCAGCCCGTCGAAGCCGTGCGACTGGTCCTCGTCGAGGAAGGCGTCTACCGCGTAACCGGAGATGCGCTGCGCCAGGCCGGCCTGACGGCCGGCGAGCTAGCGGTCGATAACCTCCATCTCAGCACCGAAGGGCGGCCGGTGCCCTTCTTGCTCGACGGCGACGGCCTGATTTTCTACGGGCAGGCCTCCCAGAGCCGCTATACAGCCGAGCAGGTCTACGTCTTGCGGACCGGCACGCCGGGCCTCGCCATGACCCAGGAGAGCGCCGCGCCGGCCGGAACGGAGCTGCAGAGCGTCCGGCGCACGCTGCATTTTGAAGAGAACCGGGAGTATCTGGGCGAGGCGCGCGGCGCTGTGGCGGGCGAGCCGTGGTTCTGGCAATCGCTGCCGCTGCAGGGCGAGCTGTCGCTGGCGCTGGAGGCGCCCCAGCCGGCGGACGGCTCCGGCGAGCTGCATATCGCCCTCTACGGTGCGTCCCACCACCCGCAGGAAGAGCCCGATCACACGCTCTCGCTGGCGGTAAACGGCGGGCCGGAACACGCGATTTCCTGGGACGGACAGACGGCGTTCAGCACGACGATCTCCCTGGAAGCCGGAACGCTGTCGGCCGGGGACAACACGTTGTTGCTGACCAACGTCCCAGAATCCTTCCTCGACCTGATGAACCTCGATTCTGTGCGGCTGGACTATGCGGCGCTTCCGGAGGCCGACCACGACCGGCTGGCGTTCCGGGGCGGCACGGGACAGGTCCGCCTGCGGGGCTTCAGCGGAACGCCCGTTCTCCTGAACGTGGCCGATCCGGCGGCGCCGGCCGTGCTGGTCGGCTGGGAGCCCGCGGCGGACGGCGCCACGCTGGGTCTGGACGAGGCCACTGTCGTCGCGGCAACCGGCCCGCAAGGGTTCCTGGAGCCGGCGTCTATCACGCCACTCCAGGATGAAGGATGGGGTTCCCCGGAGCACCGCGCGGACCTGCTGATCATCACGACCGACGAGCTGGCGCCGGCGCTTACCCCCCTCGTCGCGGCCCGCGAGGAGCAGGGTCTGACCGTCGCTATCGTGCCCGTGCGTGAGATATTCGACGAGTTTGGGGCCGGTATGGCCACACCAGAGAGCATCAACCGCTTCCTGGCCCATGCGCTGGATGTCTGGACGCTACCTGCGCCGCGCTATCTGCTGCTGGTTGGCGACGCGACGATTGACTACCGTGGCTATCTGGGACAGCGAGAAGAGAACCCGGTGCGGCCCCCGCAGAATCTCATCCCTCCCTATCTCGTCCCGGTGAGTTACGGCGGCGAGACGGTCAGCGACTCCCGCCTTGCCGACGTGGACGGCGACGGCAAACCTGACCTCGCCGTGGGCCGCTGGCCGGTGGACGACGCAGCCGCCGTCCGCGACCTTGTCGAGCGCACGCTGGCCTATGAAGCCGGCAGCGCGGCGGGAAGGGCGCTCTTTGTCAGCGACGCCAGCGGGCCGGAATTCGCCACGATGACGGGCCGTCTGGTTGCCGGTTCGGCTTTGCCGGACGACGCTGTGGAACGGCTCGACGGGCCGCCGAACGAAGGGCTGATTGCAGCGTGGAACGCGGGGGCCTGGCTCGTCACCTATACGGGCCACGGCAGTCTCCAGCTCTGGGGTAAGGACAATATCCTCTCTAGTGAAGCCGTTTCCGAGCTATCGCCTGGCCCGGCTGCTGCGCCCATCGTCCTCCAGCTGACCTGTCTAACCGGCCTGTTCGCCCACCCGGAGGTTACGTCGCTTTCGGAGCGGCTGCTGGCCCAGGAAGGCGGCCCCGTGCTGACCGTGGCGGCAACCAGCCTGACGCTGTCGTCTCAGCAGGAGCCGTTCGCGCGGGAATTCCTCTCCGCTCTATTGGATCCAGAGGTGGAGCGCATCGGCGATGCGCTGCAGCGGGCTAAAGAGAGCCTCGACGTGGACGGGGCGGCGCTGCAGGAGATCAGCGACACTTTCGGCCTGATCGGCGACCCCAGCGCAAGGATCGTGCGGCCCTGAACTAGGTGGGGCGTCAGGGAGTCCGTTTGACGCTGGCGGCCTCCCGTTGTAAAACGAATGGGATAACCACTGTGGATGTGCGGAGCAATGAGGTGATCTTGTACAACCAGGAGGGGGGTCCACAGGCACTCCCGTACACGCAGAAGAAAACATTTCCCTGGTTGCGCCTGGTGCTGGCCGTCGGATTAAGCGCGCTCGGGCTATGGTACGTCACCCGCAACGTCGCGCTGTCCGACCTGCGCCTGGCGCTGGCCTCGGCCCGCCCCGGCTATATCCTTCTGGCCCTGGTCATCTACGTGGGTACGACCGCTGCCAAGACATGGCGCTGGCGGCTCCTGTACCACGCTCAGGAGGACGCGCCCGCGTTCGGCGCGCTCTTCTGGGCGGTCAACGTGGGCCAGCTCATCAATACAGCCGTGCCTTTCGTCCGCCTTGGGGAGCTGGCCCGCGTCTACGATCTCGGCCAGCATACCGGGCAGAGCAAGGTTCAGGGATTGGGCACGCTCGTCGTCGAAAAAACGCTCGACCTGATCAGTCTGGCTTTCCTCTTCTTCGTCCTCGTGCCCTTCTTTGTCCTCCCGGACCTGATCGCGGGTTCGGGGCCCAGCGTCGCCATCGTCTCGCTGATGGCCTTCGTCTTCCTGGTGCTGGTCGCCCGGCGCACGGATCTGGTCCGCCGCCTCGCCGCTTACCTGATCGGCTGGCTTCCAGAAGGATGGCAGCGGCGGCTGCTGCCCTGGGTAGACTCCGGTCTGGCGGGGCTTGCAGCGCTGCGCAGCGGGCGGGCCTCGCTGGTCCTGTTGGGCAGCACCCTGTTTATCCTGCTGCTCTCCGTACTGACGCCTTACCTGCTCCTGCCGGCGCTGGGTATCCCGCTGGGCCTCAAACACGGCGCCGTCATGCACATTGCCCTGACGGTTGGCGCCATCCCCCCTTCAACGCCGGCCCGCATCGGCATTTTCGAAGGCATCGTGATTTTTGTGCTGGCGACGTTCGGCGTCGAGGATAGCGCCGTGCGTCTGGCCTACGCGCTTATCTTCCATTTGCTTCTGGTTGTTCCGCAGCTCGTTCTCGGCGGTATTGGTCTGCTGCGCCGCCAGCGTCATGGATAGCTCGCTCCCACTGGCTTCTGTCGTCGTGCCGGCCCACAACGCCGGGGATGGCATCACACGCTGTGTCCGGGCACTACGGCAACAGACGATAGACCCCGCCTGTTACGAAATCATCGTCGTCGATGATGGCTCGACGGATGGCACAGGCGAACGCGCTGCCGAGGCCGGCGCCTGCGTCATCACCCAGCCGCACCGCAATAGAGCGGCGGCCCGCAACCTGGGCCTGAATGCGGCGCGGGCGGACATCGTCTGCTTTACGGACGCCGACTGTGAGCCGCGAGAGGACTGGCTTGCCTCCCTGCTGGCGGGCATGGCCGATCCATCGGTGGCGGCAATCAAGGGCACCTATGCCACCCGCCAGCGCTCGCTCGTGGCCCGCTTTGTGCAGGTCGAATATGAGGACAAGTACGACCTGCTGCTCACACAGCCGACGATCGACTTCATCGACGCCTACTCGGCGGCCTACCGCCGCGATATGCTCCTGGCGAACGACGGTTTTGACGAAGCATTCCAGAGCCTCGAAGACCAGGAGCTGAGCTTCCGGCTGGCGGCGCGCGGCTATAAGCTGATGTTCCACCCGGACGCCGTCGTCTATCACCAGCACGTAGCCACGCTGGCTGCCTACGTGCGCAACAAGTTTTCTATTGCCTACTGGAAGGCGCAGGTCGTCCGGCGCTTCCCCGAGCGGGGATGGCGGGATTCGCACACACCGCAGGTCATCAAGGTGCAGATGGCGCTCATGGGCCTGATCCTCGTCTCCCTCGTCTCGCTGCTGCTCACGCAGTGGAGCGCCGTGCCGTTGGCGATCCTCACGGCTGCCTTCCTGCTGACGACGGTGCAGTTTGCCGTCAAGGCCTGGCGCAAAGATCGGGCGGTGGCCATGGTCGCGCCGTTCATCCTTGGCGCGCGGGCCCTGGCCCTCGGACTCGGCTATGCCTGGGGCACGATTCGCCCGCAGCCCGGCGTCACCGGCGCCCAGAGCACGATCGGCGGTATGCAATACGTGGCCAAGCGCACGCTGGACGTGCTCGGCGGGCTGGTCGGCGTGCTCATCATGCTTGTGCTCACGCCGCCCATTGCCCTGGCGATCAAGCTCGATTCGCCGGGCCCGGTCTTCTTCCGCCAGCAGCGAGTCGGCCAGGGGGGCCGGCCGTTCACCATCTACAAGTTCCGCTCGATGGCCGACGGCGCCGAAGAGATGCTGGACCAGCTGCTGGTCCTCGAAGAGCTGCCCGAGCCGGTCTTTAAGCTGAGCGAAGATCCGCGACGCACGCGGGTGGGCCGCTTCCTGCGCCGCTGGAGTCTGGACGAGCTGCCCCAGTTCTGGAACGTCCTCAAGGGGGAGATGAGTCTGGTCGGGCCCCGGCCGGAAGAGGCGCGCGTCGTCGTCTACTACAACGACTGGCACCGGCGGCGGCTGGCGATCAAGCCGGGCGTCACCGGGCCGATGCAGGTCAATGGTCGGGGCGACCTGAGCCTCGACGAACGGGTCCGCCTGGAGCTGGATTATATCGACCACTATTCCTTCCGCCGCGATCTGGTTCTGCTGGCGAGAACGCTACCGGCCGTCTTTCGCGGTGAAGGCGCTCACTAAGGTATGTGGCTCTCAGCCGCTCGCCCTCTAAACGTCCCATTCTCCATCCGCAGGTCCCTCTTTCCACTTCTGACCGGGACCATCGCCTTTGCCGTCTACCTGGCGACGCTGGCGACGGACCTGACCTGGGCCTTTCAGGCTACAGACGGGCCGGAGCTAATGACCGCCGCCATGACGCTGGGGGTGCCCCACCCGCCGGGCTACCCAACCTATGTCTTGCTGGGCCATCTCTTCGGCGGGCTGCCGCTCGGCTCCATTCCCTTTCGTTTCAGTCTCTTTTCGGCGCTATCGGCTGGCGTCGCCGTCGTGTTCCTGACGGCTGCCGCCCGGCATATGCGGCGGCCCGAACAGGCGGTCCCGGGTGTGGGCGCGGTCGCCGCAGTGCTGACTTTCGCTCTGCTGGCGCCTGTGTGGCAGCAGGCCATCGTCCCGGAAGTCTATGCCCTGAATCTGGCAGTCGTGGCTGCGCTGCTCTGGGCAACGGTTTCGCGCCAGCCGACGCCGGTCGCCGGCCTGCTCTTTGGCCTCGCCATGACCACACACGGCACGTCGCTCCTGCTCCTGCCCCTGGTATTGTCCCAGACCCCATGGCGCCAGTGGCTCCGGCTGGCTGCGGCGGCGCTGCTCGGCATGGCCCCTTTTCTGGCCCTGCCGCTGCTGGCGGGGCACGGCAGCCCGCTGGTCTGGGGCCAGCCGCAGCGGCTCGACGGCTGGTGGTGGCTGGTGACGGCCGAGCTTTACCGGCCGAACCTGTTTGCCCTTGCGCCGGCCGAAGCGGCCGCGCGCCTCGGGCAGTGGCTGCGCACAGCCCAGCTGGCCCTGCCGGCGCTTGGCCTGGTGGCCTCGCTGTCCCTGCTGCGCCGCCAGACAGAACGAAAAGACGGGCGGCTGACCATGGCGCTGGCCCTGACGGCGCTGCTCTACCTGCTCTTCGCCGCCTTCTACCGGACGATCGACGGCGCAGTGTTGCTCCTGCCCGGCCTGGCCTGCGCCGCGCTACTTTTGCTGCCGCTTTTCCACAGATTAGGACCGGCCGGGCTGTCTTTGCCTCTCCTCCTGCTGCTGCTAAACTTCAACCAGCTCAATCTGCACGACGACCGGTCGGCGCGGGCGCTGGCTGAGAGCGTGCTTGTTGAAGCGCCACCGGAGGCCATCTTGCTGACAGAAGGCGATGCGACGACCTTCACGCTCTGGTATCTGCGTGAGGTCGAGAGGCAGCGGCCCGATCTCGTGGTGGTCGACAGGAACCTGTTCGGATTCGCCTGGTACCGGCAGCAGCTTGCCGACCGCCACTCATGGATGCCCATCATCGCCCAATACGATCTCGAAGCCCTGACCCGGCTGGGTCGCCCAATCTGCGAGGTGCAGTTTGACGGCGGCCTGGCCGTGATCGACTGTGGACACGGAGTATAAGCATTGGCCGAATACCCCTCCACCCGTGACACCGACACCCGTAGCCCCAGGCGGCTGGCCCTGCTCATTCTGCTCTGCGGTTTCTTGCTCATCGTCATCTGGCTGGGTATCAAGGTCTGGCGCCTGGTGGACATTGCCCGCGCCCTGCCCGCGTACGAGGAACGTTTCGCCGCGCTCGCCGAGGATGGCCTGGCCAACGCCGATCCCGATGAGACCGAGGCCCTCGTCCTGGAGCTGCGCGCCGACGTCGTTACCCTGCGCCGGGAGGTCCGGCCTTTGCTTCCTCTCGCGCGCCTGTTCACCTGGGCGCCGAAGGTCGGCCCCCTATTTGCAGAGGCCGGCCCGCTCCTGGAGATAGCCGATTCGGGAACGGAGGCGGCGGCTTACGCTATTCGCGGGCTCAAGCCGCTCCTGGCTGCCGTCCAGCAGCCTGACCCGACGACAAGCACCGTGGCGCGCGCCGTGCCCATCCTGGCGGCGGCGAAGCCCGATCTCCAGCGCGCCGCCACCGCGCTGGATCGCACCGTCGCCGCGCGCGCTCAGATTGAGGAACCCGAGGCGCTCCCCTGGCGGGTGCAGACTACGCTGGCCCAGATGGACGACAAGCTCTACCTGGCGGACATGCTGGACCTCCTGGTCGTCGCGCCGGAGTTGCTGGGCGCCGATGGTCCGCGCCACTACCTGATCGTCGCCCAGAACGAGGACGAAGTGCGGGCCACCGGCGGCTTCATCTCCGGCGCCGGCCTGCTCGTGGTAGATGGTGGGCAGATCCGCAGTCTGGACTTTCAGGATGCCAGCCTGATCGACGCCTGGGGCAATAGCTTCTCGCTGACCAAACCATACGAGGTCGCCCCGGAGCCCCTGTGGACGCTGATGGGCGTGCAGTTGATGCTCTTCCGCGACGCCAACTACTGGCCCGATTTCCCGACCTCGGCGCAGAAGCTGATGGCGCTCTACGAGTATGGTCAGGATTATCCGGCGCTCGACGGTGTCATCGCAATCGACCAGCATTTCCTGCAGCTCTTGCTCAATAGCACAGGGCCGCTCGAGGTCAGCGAGCTGGAAATGACGGTCAGCGCGAGCAACGTCGTGGAGGGGCTGCGGGCGGCCTGGCAGTCGGACGACGAGGACGAGACGGCAGGCGACTGGGTTCGAAGCCGCAAGGATTTCCTCGGCCCCATGGCCAGCGCCATCATGGAGAAGCTGCTGAACGACCTCGCTTCTCTTGATCCGCTCTACCTCGCCGCAAACGTCAGTGAGGCGCTGGAACAGAAACACCTCCAGATCTACGTGTCCGATCCGGCCGTCGCCGAGGCGCTGGAAAGGACCGGCTGGAGTAACAGGGTCAGCGCAGCGCCGGGGCAGGACGCCTTGATGCTCGTCGATCACAACGCGGGCTTCAACAAGGTGGCGCCATATATCGCCAGCTCCCTGCACTATGAGCTGCTGCTCGACGCGAGCGGCGGCGGCGAGGCGCTGGTCACCACGACCTATACGCACACGCTGCAAGAGGAGCTTGACTGCCGGCAGGGAGGACGGGCCTCGTACGCCGACAAGCCCGCCTATGAAGATTTGACCCACGACTGTTTCTGGAACTATCTCCGGCTCTACGTGCCTGCGGAGAGCACCCTGCTCGATGCCACCCGCCATCCTTACGACGCCAGCCTGTTTACGTTCTCCGAGGGTTGGACCGGCGAGCCGGTGTCACAGAGCGACCTGGATGGGCTCTCCCTTTTCCAGAATTTCTTCATCCTGAAGCCGGGAGAAACGATCCAGAGCGTCTACCGCTACAACGTCGGGCCGGTCACCCGGCAGGAGGACGGCGCGAACGTCTACGAGCTGCGCCTCTTCCGCCAGGCCGGCCCCGCGCCGCGCTACTATACCGTGGACCTCACACTGCCGCCCGGCAGCCGGTTGCTCGACGCGATCCCCGCGCCGGCAGCGGTGACCGGCACGCGGCTCCACTTTGCCGGAGAGCTGGTGACTGATCTGACCATTCGCGTCGCCTATGAGTAACGGGCCCGAAGGAGAAAGCGCTATGTCCAGGCTACGAAGTCGAATGATCCTGCTGGCGGTTTTCCTGCTCGTTGTCGCCCTCAGTGCAGCCCTTTCACTGTCGCCGGCTGCCATGAGCCGGGCATACGCCCAGACGGTGCCCACGATCACGCCGACGCCGGATGAAGACCCGACTTCCCCCCCAGGTCTCCCGCCGGCCCCTACCGAACAGGCGACCACGCCGCCGATCCTCACGCGCCCTCCGGCCGTGCAGGCCACGGCCACGCGCCGCACAACGGCAACCGGCAGCGCGACGCCAACCGCCATCCTCTCGTCTGCGGAAGCGGATTACCCCACGGCAGAGGCGTGCAGTCCGGAGCCGACCGTGCTCGTCCTTGAAGGTGGGGCATGGGTCTATGAGGGACCGGGCGATGACTATGACGCACTCGGCCGGCTGGACGAAGAGACAGTCCGGCCCATCGTGGCGCGGGCCGCCTATGGTGCGTGGTGGCTGATCGCGCTGGAGGACGACGAAACGGGCTGGATCGCCGACGACGACGTAGCGGTGCAGGGCGACACGAGCGCGCTGCCGGTGGAGGACGCGCCGGCCCTGCCTGATGGTCACACGCCGACGCCCGGCCCCACCTGGGAGCCGACGCCCGACGCCGGCTGCGCCACGCCCACGGCAACGCCGACGGCGACGGAAGAGCCCACGTCAACGCCCGATCCCACGGAGACCGCTACGGCGACGGCAACGGTCACCCCGGTCCTGGCCGTCACAGACGAGGCCGAGCCGCTGCCGATCGAAGAAGATGAGGGCAGCAGCCTGATGTGGCTGCCCGTCGCCGGGATCGTGCTGCTGGCAGCCGGCGCCCTGTTATACGTGACCCGGCGCAGCCAGGAGGCGTAGCCTCAGAAGAACCCAGGCCGCATCGTAAGAGGAAAATCACTATGAACTGGGACGAGAAACGAATGGCCGAAGGGATTCTGTACACGGACATGTACCAGATCACGATGGCCCAGCTCTACTATCGCTACGGGCTGCACGAGCGCCGCGCCCAATTCGACCACTTTTTTCGCAGCTATCCGGATTACGGCGAGCACAAGGCGGGCTTTTGTATCAACGCCGGGCTTGAATGGCTGCTCGACTGGATGGATCAGGCCCGTTTCCGCGATGAAGACGTCGCCTACCTGGGTAGCCTACGCGACCCGGCCGGCAGACCGATTTTCGCCCCCGATTTCCTCAACTGGCTGCGTGAAGAAGGCACTTTCGACGGCATCACCCTGCGCGCCATACCCGAAGGTCGCGTCGTCCATCCGAACGTGCCCGTGACGGTGGTCGAAGGCCCTCTGGCGATGGCCCAGATAATGGAGACCTCGCTCCTGAACCATCTCAACTACCAGATCCTGATCGCGACGAAGGCGGCGCGGATCTGCGAGGTGACGAGAGGCCAGTCGCTGCTCGAGTTTGGCATGCGACGGGGACACGAACGGGGCGTCAACGCCGGCGCGCGCGCGGCCCTCATCGGGGGCGCAGATTTCACCTCCAACGTCGGCGCCTCTGCCGTGCTGGGCTTCCCGCCCCAGGGCACCCATGCCCACAGCATGGTCCAGCTCTTCATGGCCCTGGGCGAGGGCGAGCTGGGGGCGTTCCGAGCCTATGCCGACGTTTATCCGGACAACTGCGTTTTGCTTGTCGATACGATTGACACGCTGGAGAGCGGCGTGCCCAATGCCATTACCGTGTTCGAAGAGCTGCGGCGTGCGGGCCACCAGCCACGCGGCGTGCGCCTGGATAGCGGCGACCTCGCCTATCTGAGTGTCCGGACGGCGAAGATGCTCAACGACGCCGGCTTCCCGGAGGTCTCTATCGTGCTCTCCAATCAGCTTGACGAGCTGACGATCTGGCAGATCCAGACGCAGATCGCGTCGGAAGCGCCGCGCTACGGCCTGTCGGCCGACGAGGTGATCGGTCGCCTGATCTACGGCGTCGGCACGCGGCTGATCACCTCCGAAGGAGACGCCGCGCTGGACGGCGTCTACAAGCTGGTCGCCGTCGAGGACGATGGCGGGTGGATGCCGGCGATCAAGATTTCGGAGAGCGTGGCCAAGGTGCCGAATCCGGGCCAGAAGGCGGTGTGGCGCATCTACGACCGCAACGGGCGCGCCACGGCGGATTTGCTGACCCAGGTAGACGAAAATCCGGCGGACGCCGAGCGCCTCCTGCTCCACCACCCGGTCGAGCACGGCACCTACCGCTATCTTTCGGCGAGCGACATCACGTCTATCGAGCCATTGCTGGAAGAGATCATTGCCGATGGACGGTTTGTTTATGAGCGGCCTACCCTGGAGCAGATCCGGGAGCGCCGTCAGCAGGATATGGACCGGTTGCACAGCGGCGTGAAGCGGCTCCTGTTCCCGCACATCTATCACGTGTCCCTCTCGGAGAAGCTCTGGGAACAGAAGCAGGCGCTGATCGCCGCCGCGCACGCGGCCTGATCTTCGACACTGCACCATCTGGAGAGGAACCATGAGCAACCCCGAACAACCTTCTGATTATCGCTTTCAGGCGGAGATCCGCCAGCTGCTGCACATACTCGTCCACTCCCTCT
>Ga0123329_1004126_pt1 | contig 11571 bp, 6 predicted proteins | sample BioC12SIPDNA_FD_89703 | JGI IMG/M metagenome (GOLD analysis project Ga0123329, IMG submission 89703) | Anaerobic biogas reactor microbial communites from Washington, USA - Biogas_R1_B C12 SIP DNA | ecosystem: Engineered > Bioreactor > Anaerobic > Unclassified | place: Washington, USA | collected... | reverse complement strand
GAGGCCACCGACCGCTGGGACATGCTCCTGAGCAACGACAAGATTGTCTGGGGCTATGCCGGGGACGACAACCACCAGGAGGTGGACCGGGGGGTGGCCTGGGTCATGGTGCAGGGAAGCGACCGGTCCGCCGGGGCCATCGTGGACGCCCTCCGGCGCGGGAGCTTCTACGCGTCCACCGGGGTGGTGATCGAGAGCATCCGCCTGGAGGGGAGGCATGTTCTGGTGGAGGCCCCCAACGCCGAGCTGTTCCATGTGTGCAGCAACTACGGCCGCGTGGTGGCGCGGGTGCCCGGCCCCTCCCTCGATTTCACGCCGCCGTCCTTCTTCCCGGCCACCTACTTCCGCGTGGAGGCCTTCGGCCACGGCGACGCCAAGGCCTGGACCCAGCCCTTCGTCCTTCACGTCCGGTAGCTGGAAACGTTCAGGGGGTCTTCTCCAGGGCGTGCCCCCGGCACAGATACCATCCGACCACCCACAGGTAGCCCGCAACGCACAGGGCGGGAACCACCAGCACGCCCCAGGACGGGTCGTCCACGTTCCACGGGCCGACACCGTAGTCCACCTCCAGCGCGCCGGACTGCCCCTCAGAGAAGAACATGCCGAAGGAAGACCCGAGCACCCCGTGGATAAAGCCCAGGGCAACCAGGTTCCGGTTCCGCTCCTCCATGAACACATAGGACAGGAAGATCCCCAGCAGGAAGGTCACCGCGACCAGGCCGTAGGAGTTGATGTGGATCACGCCGAAGCAGCTCCCCGTGAGCGTGGCCACCAGCAGGCGCCTCCGGTCCACCGCATAGAACCATCCATACAGCGCGCCGAACAGCCCGAACGCCGTCATTAACCCCGCCAGCACGGACACCGGCACCGACTCCGCACCGGAATGCAGCCGGATCGGCAGCCAGGCCAGGGGGCCGAGGATGAGCGCTCCCACAAAGCCAAATTTCAGCGCTTCGGGAAGCCGGGCCGCGGGGCGCCGGTTGCCCGGCGAAACCGAAGGGCCGAACGCCTTGCGCAGCCGGGTGCCAAAGTAGGACGAGAAGAGCAGCTGCTGCACGAACCCCCAGAACACATACCCAAACGCGCCAATGAGGAACGCGCGCAGACTGAACCCCTCGAAGGCCGCCGTTCCCCGCTGGGCAAACGCCGCCAGCAGAATCAGCCCCAGCAGGGGAAGCGCGATCTTCATGGCCGTGGCAAAGGCGGAGCCAAAGTTGTCGTAGCGGATGCCGAACAGCACAATCACCGATGCCAGGACGCTGCCGAACAGAACCACCAGCAGTACCCCCGGAAAAGACTGGTCATAGTTCCGGAGCGGCGTCTTGTCGAAATTCAGAAACTCCGCCACCTCGCCCCAGTTCCGGTAATTCAGCACGTTCAGCCCCATGAAAAGCGCCGCCATGACCCCCAGCAGCACCGCGCGCCGCAGGGGCGGCGCCGCCCGCAACTCCCGGAAAAGCGCCCAGGGATTCCCCAGCCCCCAGCAGGACAGGGTGTCCCCATGCAGGCGGGGACTCACAAACAGCAGGTAGAGCGCCCCCGCCACCAGGCACAGGGTGGAGACGGGGCGCACTCCGGGAATCTCCAGCATCACCCCGAAAGGATAGGCGCAGCCCCACAGTACCAGCAGGATGAACACCATGACGAGCAGGCCCTCAACGAGGTTGAACCGGCGCGAGAACCGCTCCCGCTCCCGGTCACCCGCCGTGGTCGCCACAAAAAGGCCGTCAGGTTCCGCCTTCTTCCGCATGGCCGCGCCGCTCCTCTGGTTGCCGCCGCTGAACGCACCAGTAGACCCGCCCGCAGACGTCCAGGTTTTGGGGGGGGCCGCGCCTTCCGCTGCCCGACGCCGCGGAGCGCCCAAAGACTTGCGCCAACACGCCGCGTTGCGGACAATGTCCCCATGGTATCCCGTTTCAGAATGCTCCTTCCAGCGGCCCTCGCGCCGGTGTTCTGCCTGTTCGCGCACACCGCCTGCGGGGCCGGGCCGGTGGGCGCGTTCCCGCCCGGTTCCCCTGCCGGGAAACCGGTGTCCGCTCCCGCCCCTTATGTGCCCGGCCGGCCCAATGACGCGCCGCCCGCCCCCGCCCCCGCGCCGGACACCGCACCGGTCCCGATCATTCCTCCGGCCTTTCCCGCGCAGGAGCCCGGAAGCACCGCCGCCGCGGGGGACAACGCAGATCCCGGACGGGTCAACGAGCTCATGGCGGAGTCGGCCGACCCGGCCGCGCGCGCGCGCGCGCTGGAAACGCTCCCCCTCTCCGAGAATGCAGAACGCGACATCGGCCGCTGTGTCGCCGGACTGGGCGACCCGTCCCCCGAAGTGCGCGACGCCGCCGCAAAGTGCGCCGCAGACGCGCCGCCCGCGCATCTCTTCGCCTATGTGATGCGCACCATGGCCTGGGGAACCCCGGAAAAGGTGCGGGCCCTGGACGCGGCCCTCCCCCGCCTCGCGGGACCGTTGGATGCCCTGCTCCTGGAGACGCTCAATACGGAACTGGAAACCCCCAGGCACCGGCGCGCCGCCGCGTACTGCCTGGGGCGGATGGGCGTGGTCCCCGCCGCGCAGTCCCTCGCCCGGCACGCGTGGGCTCCGGACCCGGAACTCGCCGGCACCTGCGCCCGCGCCCTGGGCATGCTGCGGTGGCCGGGGGCGTATAATGATCTGGTGGCGCTGATGGAGCACCCCGACATGGCGGCGCGGATGTCATCCGTGCGCGCCCTGGCGGAGATGAACACGCCCCCGGGCTGGCGCACCGTGGCCGACACCGCCGCGGGAAAGACGGGACAGGGCGCACGCGTGCGCGCGGAGGCGGTCCGCCTGCTGGGGATGCTTCCGGTGGTGGAGGCCATACCCGCGCTGCTTGACGTCATGCGCGCCGACAAAAGCATGGCGCAGCCGGCGGCGCGGGTGTTGAAGGAAATCACGGGGCTGAACTACGGCCCCGATCCGGAGGCCTGGGCCCGGGAACTCCTGCTGGAGCCTCTCCCACCCCGGCCGCCGGACCCGGGAGGAACCTCATGGGAAGAGACAGAAGCGGAGGGCAGCGCGACTTCGGAGACCTCAACGCCGCCTTCCTCGGGGGCGAAGACGCCCAAGGGACGCAGAAAATGAGTGAAAGGCAGCGGGACTGGATGACACTGGCACTGGTGCCCGGGGTGGGGGGAACCCGCTTTGTGCGCCTGATGGCGCGCTTCGGCACCCCGAAAAAGGTGCTCGCCGCGGCGGAGTCGGAGCTCGCCGAGGTGGTCGGGAAAAGCGTGGCCAAGAACATCCGGCAGTACCGGGACGCCGTGGACGCGGAAACCCAGGAACGCCTGATGCGCCTGCACGGCGCGACACTCGTGACCATGGACGATCCGGCGTATCCCGCGCTCCTCGCGGAAATCTACGACCCGCCCCTCATGCTGTTCACCCGCGGCGGCCTGCTGGAGACGGACCAGTACGCCGTGGCCATCGTGGGCACGCGCCATCCGTCGCACTACGGGACAGCCATCGCCGAACAGCTCGCCGGGGACCTCGCGGCGCGGGGTATCACCGTCGTCAGTGGCATGGCGGAGGGCATTGACGCCGCCGCCCATGAGGGCGCGCTGAAGGCCGGCGGGCGCACCATCGCCGTGGTCGGGTCGGGGGTGGACCAGGTGTTTCCCGCCGCCCACGCGGACCTCATGCGCCGGATCATCGCCCAGGGCGCGGTCGTCTCCCCCTTTCCCATGGGCATGAGCGCGCACAAGACCAACTTCCCCCAGCGCAACCGGATCATCAGCGGCATCAGCCTGGGAACCGTGGTCGTCGAGGCCCCGCCGGGGAGCGGGTCGCTCATCACGGCGAAGCACGCCGCCGAACAGGGGCGCGAGGTCTTCGCCGTGCCCGGCGAGGCGGGACGCCCCAACAGCCGCGGCCCGCACGCGCTCATCCGCGAGGGGGCGCGCCTGGTGGAGACGGTGGAGGACATCCTGGTGGAGCTGCGGATCCCCTCCGCCGCCCACGCGGCGCCCGGCTCACAGACTGCCCCGGCCGAAGGACAGGACACGACCCCGCCGCCCGCCCCGTCCGCCCCCGGGCTCACGGCGCTGGAGGCGGACATCCTGGCGTCTCTCAGCGCCGAGGGGGCCTTTGTGGACGAGATCGCCCTCACCTGTCGCCGGGCCGTCTCGGAGACCCTGAGCGCCCTGACCATTCTCGAACTCAAGGGCCTTGTCCGCCAGCACAGCGGCAAGCGCTTCTCGCGGGCATGAACCCCCTGCGCCGACTGGCCGAAACCATCCGCCGGGGGAATCCGGTTCCGGCCCCGGTCGCGGCCCTGCTGCGGGCGGCGTCCCTGGTGCAGCGCGCCGGGATGCGCCACCGCCTCCGCGGGCCGCGGGTCCGCGTGAACGTGCGCGTCGTCAGTTTTGGCAACCTCACCGCCGGGGGCACGGGAAAAACCCCCGCCGTCATCGAGCGCGCGGGTCTTGAACTCGCCCGGGGGCGGCGCGTGGCCGTGGTCACACGCGGCTACGGGGGCCGCCGGGTGGCCGAGCCTTTCGTTTACTGCGGGGCGGAGTCCGGAACGCCGCCCGACCCGGAGCTGCTGGGCGACGAGGCCGCCATGTTTGCCCTCCGGTATCTTGAACTGAGCGTGGTGCGCGCGCGTGACCGGGTGGCCGGGGCGCGCGCGGCGCTTGCGCGGGGATGCGATCTGGTGATCCTGGACGACGGGTATCAGGCGGTGCGCCTGGAGCGCGATGAAAATGTGCTTTTGGTGGACGCGGGCAACCCCTTCGGCAACGGCCGCCTCCTGCCTGCGGGCATCCTTCGGGAGCCGCTGGACGCCATGGCACGCGCCACCCATGTTCTCGTGACGCGGTGCGATGAGGCGCGGGATCTGCCCGGACTGCTGGCCACGATTCACCGCCACTGCCCGGACGCGCCGGTCCGCCTGACGCGCCACGCCCCCGAATCCTTCCAGCCGCTGGCCGGAGGCGCCTCTTCGGGACTGGACCGCTTCCGGGGCGCAGAGATCGCGGCGGTGTGCGGTCTGGCCAGGCCGGAGTCTTTTTTCCGCACCCTGGAATCCCTGGGCTGCCGGATTGTCCGGCGGCACGCGCTTCCCGACCACGCACCCATTCCCGCCTCCCTGCTCCGGGACGCCCTCCCGGTCATCATCACGGAAAAGGACGCCGCGCGGCTGGGGACGGGCGCCGCTGAGGCTGTGACCGCCGGGGTGCATGTGCTGCGCGTGGGGCTTGCCGACTTCACCCCCTGATCCCGCGCGCGGCGGCAGGCAAAAAAACGGAAAAGGCCCCGGCGACATGAGCCGCCGGGGCCTTCTTGATTGAAAGGCTACTCCACTTCGTCGGGATAGGTGTCCGGCACCACCCTGACGGGCGTTGAAAACCGGAACATGAGGGCAGGCTGCAGCGGATCGGGTCCGGGGAACGTAACCTGGACAAAGAACCCGCGCCATCCCTCCTCGGGAATGTTCACCTCGGCGACATACGTCTGCACCGCCGCATCGGGGTTGCATCCGCAGGTGTCAGGATCCTCAAGGCAGGCCTGCTGGCACTCGGAGACCAGCGTGAGGCTCTGCCACGCGGACCCAAGCACCTGGAGCCGGAAGTCGCGCGCGTCGGGATTCTCGGCGCGCCACAGGGTCACCGATTCCGGATGCTGATCGGTTGTGACAATGATCCGCGCCTTGCCCGCCGTCTCGTCCGTCTCATAGGTCCACGAGAAGTCCGGCATCACCACATCGTCGCCCGGCAGGCGGTTGGTGTTGCGCACGTGCGCGACGTAGAAGGCCTGAAGGCTTTCCAGGGTCCCCTGGTCCAGCGACACGCCGCTGTTGGAGAGCCCGTGGTCGGTGTTGGGCGCATAGAAGACGTACTTCATGCCCGGCAGCTCGTTGTAGTAGAACTGCGAGGAGTCGGGAAGGAAGAACTGGTCGCCTGTGGAGTTGAGGATAAGCTTCGGCATCGAGAGGGTGTCGCGGTAGGTGAAGGGGTCCACGATCTTCAGCAGCGACTCGGACTCGGGCGTGCCGAACCGCTGGAAGACGTTCATCTCAACGTAGTCCTCGATGGCCGTCGAGTATCCGCCGTAGATGAAGTTCTCCGGGCTGTTCTCCGGGTAACTGCTGTATGCGCGGCGGTGGTGCTCCATCTGTTTCTCCATGCCCAGCACGTCAATCACGATGGGCATGACCGCCGAGACGCGGTCGTCGGAGGCCGCCGTCAGCCAGGAGGTCCAGCCGCGCTTCGAGGCGCCCGTCACGGCAAACCGGTCGATGGCGACCGGACCCGTCGCCTTGGTCCCCAGGAAGTCCTGGAGGGCGTCCATGGTCTTCACGGCCGACCGGGTCATGGGCAGCAGCGCGGGCCAGGTCATGTCAGGGGCGCCCGCCTTGAAGGAGTTCATGTACTTGTCGTAGCTGTAGGCGATGATCGCGTCCTCCGACCGGCTGCGCGTGTCGTCGGTGAAGTTGAGCGGCTGGTTGGGCACGGCCTGCAGAAGCGCCACCACGGACCCGGTGTTCTTGGCGAAGGGCAGCAGGACCGCTGACAGGGAGGAGGAGGGCATGCTGCCCGTGCTGCCGCCGGAAATGACCAGCAGCGCGGTCGTGGAGCTGACGTTTTCGGGCTCCACCACCGTGATGTAGTGGCGCCACTCCGGCTCGTACACCTCCTGGGCCCCGCGCCACGCACCCGAGGTCATCTCAAGCAGGTAGCCGGTGTAGCCGCTGCCCTGCGAGCTGATCGTGTTGCGCAGGCGCCAGGTGTAATTCGGGTCGCAGGCATGCACATACTCGCGCAGCACCTGCTCCTCCGGAATGTCCAGCACCGACGAGGACTGCGCGGAGGCCTCCAGCGTGTTGAAGCCGCCCAGGTTGAGGTTTGCCGCCATCAGCACCACCCGCCGGCCGCACTCGTCGGGGGTGCGCAGTCCGGAAATGATGACGGTGTCGTTGACGCCGTCTTCGTTGGTGTCGGCCAGTTCGTAGATTCCGTAGACGCCCGCCGGTTGGTCCAGCTCGACGCCGTCGAGCCCCTCGACATAGACCTTGGCCTTGAGGGTGTTGCCGTCTTCATCCGCTTTCCAGTCGGCGGCGTTGACCGTGATGGTCAGCTCCGTCGTCATGGCGTTGGTCTCGAAAACGACGGCGCGCGCCGACAGGGGAAGAATGTCGGCGAACTCGGGGTAATTCCCGGGGGTAACCTCGCCGAGATCGCCGGGGGCCGCCAGGGGCACATGCGCCAGGAATCCCGCGGCAAACCGGCCCTCGTTCAGCGTGTAGGGGGTGCGCGCTCCGTCCGACGCGCGCAGAAGGGACATTTCGCTGTTCTCGTAGGCGCGGTCCCTGGCATAATCCCAGTAATAGGCGGGAAGCGTGTCCTCCATGACCTCGTTCATGACCTGGAGGGTGACCAGCAGCGCCTCCGGGAAAGTGACCACAATCCCCTGTTCCTCCGCCTCCTGCGCGGCCTCCTTGAGGCCCTCCAAGGTTCCCGCGAGCAAATACAGCGGGTTCTCATAATCGGGGTCGTTGTTGTGGTCCGGGTCGGTGTCCTCTTCGTCGTTGTACAGATTCTGAAGATAGAAGTAGAACTCCTGGGTGGACTGGGCGTAGTCGGGGGTGTCCGGGCTATAGGGGAAGCCCAGGGGAAGGGTAAGCTCCGCAAACTGGCCGGGCTCAAGCCCGCGCGCGTCCAGATCCTCGTAGAACTGCCCGAGGTAGGCGCCCCCGCCCCGCCGGATGCCCTCCAGGAAACTCACCGCGCGCACGTTCCCCGCCTCGTCCCGGTCCGCCGGGACCGCCAGGCCATACAGGGCGTCGCCGGTCGTCGTGAGGTCGGGATAGGCGTAGGCGGCGAACACCGAATCAAAAATGCCCTCAACGAAGGCGGCGGCCGGCCCGATGATCTGGGCGACATCCCGGTCCTCGGGATCCGCCTTCAGGCGGGCCGCGTTGCCGGAGGCGATGGTCAGCAGCTGGCCGGGATCCACCACCAGGTATCCGAAGAAGTCGTCCTGGTACACCAGTCCGGAGAACCGGTCGTAGGTGGGGGGATACTGAGCCGCCATGTTGTAGATGACCAGCCCGTAGGACTCCTCGCGCTCGATCAGGGCGGGACGGCGTATCTCGCTCTCCGCGAAGTCCTCATGAATCGCCTGCGCGCCGAGGATCAGGCCTCCGCCGGTCTCGGCAATCTCCGCGTCGGTGAAGTCGCGGCGGCCAAAGGTGGCACCGTCCTCGATGTTTCCAAGTCGGAGCGCGGTCAGCTGTTTCAGTGTCTCCAGGCTGACATTGACCTTCCATGTCCTCGCCCACACCCTGGCGGGGTCTGTCTCGTCCTTGGCCGCGGCGAACTCATCGGCGACATAGGTCATGCTGCCGGGGAGGTAGATCGCGGTGTAGGCCGCGCGCGCGGGAAGACGCATCACCTCCGCCACCACATATCCCCCGGACGCGTAGGCCGGGATGGGAAGCATGCGCCCGCTCTCCAGGCGCGCCAGCACGAACACCTGCCCCTTCTCCACCGCGCTGTCGGGAACACGGCCGCGGATTACCGGAATGCTGACCACCGTCGGAATGATCTTTCCGTCCGCGCCGGCGAGGTACATGTCCACACCGCCGTTGTTGTGCTGGATGGTGTAGGAGTCGGAAAGGCGCACCGTGTCCTCCGCGGAGGGCATGGGAACCGAGGTGGCGTCGTCGTTGACCCCAAAAACCGTCTCCTCCGTGAGAACCCCGGCGGGCACGGAAATCTTGACCCCGCGGACAACGGCCGTTCCGCCCGCCGCGCCCAGCACGTCAAAGGTGGTCGGATCCTTGACCTCGACAAGGTCCCGCGTCTCGCGCGTGAAGTTGCCCTGGGAGGACGTGACCGTGAGACGCACGGTGTAGAGCCCCGCCTGATAGTAGGTCTTTTCGGGGTTGCGCTGCGTGCTGTAGGTGCCGTCGCCGAAATCCCACTGCCACCCCTCGATGGGCGTGCCCCCGGCCAGGGACCGGTCAGTGAAACTCACCGTCAGCGGCACGGAGCCGGCGGTCGGAGCCGCCACAAACTCCGGCAACGGCGTCTTCTCCGATGATTTATCCCGGCAACCGACTGTTGTGAGCATGCCCACAACCACCAGCACGGCCAGACCGACACGAAAGATGCGAGGCATAATTTGCGGGCCTTTCTTCACGTTCAACACCAGCCGCCCGCACAGGCGTTCCAACCTGCGGCGCACCCGGTGTCGGGGAAGTTTTCGGGGGCTTTTCAGGGTCCACCCCCTCTAGTGTGCGGGAAATCGAAAAAAAAGTCAACTATTTACCGCCGAAATTTCGCCGGTTTGCCGAAAAAAAGTAGCCCCGCCACAAGCCGGAGCCCCTGCCACGATCGGCGAATACCCGGAAACACGCGGGGGCAGGCGCAACGGCGCACCGCTCAGGCCGGTCCTCCCAGAACCGCCGGGTTTGTCAAGAGATTATTGCGGGGCCGGGTCGGAACCGGACTCCCGGCAAAATAACTGCACATCGTGATACGCGGCCTTAAAAAACAGCGCCCCGCGCAATACGCCCGCCGGAGCATAGCCCGCTGCCGTCAGGCAGACCGCCAGCCCCTCTTCCTCGGGCGCTGCGGGGGCAAAAACCCGCTTCAGGCCCGTGGTGGCCAGCGCCTGGTCGGTGAACTCGCGCAGGGCGGCCTGCAGCGCCCCGGAACCGTAGTCCTCCCCGCGGCGCATGTACAGCCACAGCCACCCGGTGCCGGGGGGCATGCCGGGCCCCATGCGCACCAGCCCCATGGGCCGCCCCCCCCGTCCGGTGACCAGGAGCTCCTGAAACCCCGGGGAGGGGTGCAGGGCGTCCATCTCCCGGTCATACTGCGCGCCGAGCAGGGTGCCCTGTTCGGTGAAGGTGAAATAGGAGGCATGATTCCAATTTTCCCAGCGCACGAGCAGCGGGGCGTCCGCCTCCTCCAAAGGCCGCATGCCCACCCGTTGGCGGAGGGCTTTGGCCAGGGCCAGCAGTGAGGGCTTTCCTTTGCGTGAAACGGTGTCAAAAACGCGGGTGAAGTTCACCCCGGCCCCGGAAATCCGGCTGAAGGCGGCGATGGCCCCCTCGATCCAGCCGCACCAGCCGGCGCACCAGGCCGGATCAGGCGTCCGGAAGTCTCCCGTGCGGGCGGCATGAACGGCGGCGCTTCCGCCGCCGCAGAGCCCCGCCGCCCAACAGCGCAGACACGGGGAGGTGGTCAGCGCGCCAACATCCTCAAACCGCCGCAGCAGGGCATCCCCGTCCGGGGGAACTCCCAGCCTGCCGACACAAAACTCCCGGCGGTCCAGGAAGCCCGGCCCCGGAAACACCTCTCCCCTTCCATTGACGGCGAGGGCGTTGGCCCCGGAGGGGTCACGCCGGAACTGGGGCGTTCCGTGGAATATCTGGAGAAACAGGGTCGCGAAGGGCTCCGCGCGAAACATCCGCCCCTTGAGCAGGGCTTCGGCGTAGTCGTCGGCGTTGGACTTGAGGCTGCGGCCGACTTCCACCGGGTCCAGCCCGGGCGCGGTGACAAAGGCCGGCTCCAGGTCCAGCTCGATGCCCTGGAATCCCAGTTTCTCCAGCGCGAGGACCGCCCCGTCGAAGGGCGCCCTGGCCGGAATCATGGAAATCCGCCCCTCGAACACGCCGTCCAACGATGCGAATGTCTTCGACACCTGGTCGAGCCGGCCGAGTTTTCCGTCGGCCAGGCTGCGCCACACATCCTCCCCCGCTGCCGCCAGCTTTTCCGGCGTCAGCACGAACCAGGCGGTGTATCCGTGCCCCCGGAGCACTTCCGGAGCGGCGTCCGCAGCGGCGGCGGGGAGGCGCAGGCCCACGAAAACCGTCAGCGTTTTACCGGCCCACCCGGCAAGCGTGCGGAGTTCCTGAAGGACACCGTTCCATTCCCGCCGGAAGTCCGCGCCCCGGAAAGGTTCCGCATCCTCCAGAAGCACGCGGAGCTGCATCTCCCGCTGGGGTCCCGAACGAGCGAGCAGGAGACGTCCCGCCCCGGCAACAAGTGCCGGCAGGGGATTTGTCCGCCCGGCGCACACGGTTTCGGCGGCGGTGTCGGCCCGCGAAAGCCACCGGCGCCACCCGGTCCCGGCGGCGGAGGCCGCCCTCCCCCCTTCCCCGGGCGCTTCGTCCTCTCCGGTCTGCGCCGCCACCGTCATCTCCCGGAGGCCGCGCTCCGCCTCATACCGGCGGACCAGCGCCTCCTGCTTCGGCGTTTGCAGGATGGACCGGGTCGCTCTCAGCCACTCCAGCTCGCCAATGACCTCCTCCAGCTCCTGGCGGGGAAAGCGGTCCTGGAGCAGGTGGAGAATGCGGTTGACCGGCTCTTCGGGGTAGTGTTCCAGCACAGCCGCGGAGATTTCATCGCACTCGAAGCAGAAACAGGTCTCCGGATCCAGCGCGTAGCGCCGGCCGTCGCACTCGAAGCGATGCAGTTTCTGCGGCATGGCAGGGCTGTTCCCCGTTGTCCGGTCAATAAGCGCCCAGGGTCCCCTTGGACCGGCTCCAGTTCTCCAACACCTTGAAGACCGTCATCCCGATGGCGGTC
>Ga0123329_1004123_pt1 | contig 11574 bp, 7 predicted proteins | sample BioC12SIPDNA_FD_89703 | JGI IMG/M metagenome (GOLD analysis project Ga0123329, IMG submission 89703) | Anaerobic biogas reactor microbial communites from Washington, USA - Biogas_R1_B C12 SIP DNA | ecosystem: Engineered > Bioreactor > Anaerobic > Unclassified | place: Washington, USA | collected... | reverse complement strand
TCGAAAACACCGACTACCATGGCCACGACGAACTTCGCCGAGCCCTGCAACGCTACGTCACGTATCGAAATCAGCACGCTCGGGAAAAACGATAGTGAGTTTATGGAAACGGCACTAGACTCGAGGGCAGAGGAACGACGAGGAGACTATGAGCACCCCAGCAGACCATTCGATATGTACACGGACGATGAGCGAGGTGCGATGATTCTTGGGGCCGTGAAGTATGCGACATGCTTGGTAGTTTATGACCGCATGATTGGGGAATGCTCGAGGCTATCACACTTCTATAGAGGTATCGAGTACATCGTGCAGATATGGTTGGATGGCCGTGTTCGGTGTTCCGACGACCATTGCGAAGTGCAGATCGTGACTCGCGCGGGATCAGGCAGTGCTGGCATATCAGGTCAGGGGCTGGAACAGACATGCGCCGAGATCGAAACGCGACTCTGCAGGCCACTGGAGAAGAAGTTGGGCGTTAGCATCTCTCTCCAAGTGAAGAAGCAGAGTGAGAAGTTTCACGCCCGGCATCTTGGGTGCCGCGGGCGGGCCTTCCAGTTCGATCGTGGCTTCGACTTGTTTCTTGGGACCGGCTCACAGCGAGACGGAGTCGCGCGCAATTTCGTTCGACCTGATTTGGCGGGTGAGCCGCATCTGGATGAGATTCGACGGATCAAAACACTGTACCCAGTATCGTGAGTGCCAAGGAGCAAGTGATGTTGTTTTCTTGGCCTGGTCGGCTCGGACTATGTATTGCGTTCTGCGTGTTCGGCGATACGCCGAAGGGGTCGCCCCAACGGGGCGAGGGTGCGTAGCCAGGGGCGTAAGCCCCTGGAACAGGTGCCGTTTGGCCGGTGAGCCCCAGCGGGGCGATAGCCTTTCTGTCGCCCCGTCGGGGCTGATCCGCATGGGCGGCATTGATACCAGGGGCTCGCGCCCCTGGCTACATGCTTGTGCCCCTTTGGGGCTGATCGGCGGCGTAGCAGGTGGTCAGGTAGTCCGGTGGTCACGGGGTCCGGCCGGAGCCGCCTTTGGCGTCAGGGGGTGTGGAGATTGGGCTTGATTCTGGGGGTGGGGTTGGTATTGATTAGCGATTTCCGGGTTGTTGGCGGGTGGTTTGTTTGTGGTTGTGTGATGGAAAGGTGAAGGTGACGGATGAAGGCTGCGTTTTTGAAGAAGATGGGTGAGGTCCAGATACGGGATGTGGCGATACGTGGGCCTGGGGATGATGAGATACGGGTGAAGGTGGATGCGTGCGGGGTATGCGGGACGGATGTGACGTCGGCTCTGGACGGGAAGGAGGAGTATCAGGGTTTCGGGCATGAGATCGCGGGGACGGTGCTGGAGTTGGGGCCTGGGGTCCGGAACGTTTCGGTGGGTCAGAAGGTGGTGTTGGAGAGCGGCAGCGCGTGCGGCCGGTGCGCGAATTGCCGGAACTGCCGGCAGGAGCTGTGCACGGACGTTCAGTCGTTCTGGTTCACGCAGTATTTCGGGTTCGCGGAGGAGATGATCACGCCGGCGGTGACGGCGATACCGTACGAGGGGGTCTCGCCGCAGGAGGCGTGTCTGTCGGAGCCGGCGGGTGTGGCGGTGGACATGCACCGGCTGGCGGATATCCGGATCGGGGATCACGTGGTGGTTTCGGGGCTGGGTCCGATCGGGCTGATGGCGCTGCGGTTGGCGAAGCTGTCGGGCGCGGAGAGAATCTACGGCTGTGCCAGGTCGCATTCGACGGCGCGGATTGAGCTGGCGCGTCGGTTCGGGGCGGATGAGATTATCGAGATCGACAAGACGCCGGTCGAGGAATACCGGTTCGAGCGGGCGCCGGACCGGTTCATGGTGAGTTCGCCGCCTCGGACGCTGCCGGCGATGATCAAAGTCGCAGCCAAGGGGGCGGTGATTTCGTACATCGGGATCGAGTACGGGAAGGGCGCGGATATCACGTTCGACGCGAACGAGTTTCACTTTAAGAAGATTCAGTTGCGGGCTTCGTACGCGTCGCCGGCGATGTATACGCCGATGGCTTTGAATCATATCGTGAGCGGCCGGATCGACGCGGCGGCTTTGATCAGCCACACGTTTCCGCTGGCGCAGATCGGCAAGGGTCTGGAGGTGGCGGCGTACGACAAGGCCGGCGCGGTGAAGGTCATCATCAATCCCAACGCGTAGAGAAGTGAAAACGAGTAGACAGGTAGAAAGGTTTGTTCATGGAGCCGAAATACGCTTTGATCGGATGCGGGAGCATATCGCCGTTTCATTTTAATGGCCTGAGGAAGGTGGGCGGCAAGATTGTGCGGGTGGTGGATATCGACGTGGCGAAGGCATCGCGGATGGCTGAGCCATTCGGGGCGAAGGTGGGGGCCGATTTTCGGGAGGCGTTGGCCGATCCGGAGGTGACGGTGGTCAGCGTGTTGACGACGGCGAAGTTTCATCCGGAGATGTGTCTGGCGGCTTTGGACGCGGGCAAGGACGTGATCTGCGAGAAGACGCTGGGGCGGACGGTGGAGGATGCGCTGACGATCGTGAAGGCGGCGAAGGCGAGCAAACAGCTCTTTTTCACGGCGTACATGAAGCGGTTTTTCCCAGCGGTGGTGAAGGCGAAGGAGCTGCTGCCGTCGTTGGGCAAGCTGTTCAGCGTTCACGCGCGGACGTGGCAGTGCTGGGGCGATATGTACAACATGCACGATCCGTCGAAGCTGGACTACGTGACGGAGAATCACGGGAGTCCGTCGCTGAAGTGCTGCGGCAGTCACATCATCGACGGGTTGCTGAATTTGTTGGGGCGGCCCAAGAGCGTGTATGGCAAGGTGGATTACATCGGCGGCTCGGACGTGGCGGATCGGAAGGCGATCGCGCTGCTGGAGTACGAGGGGTCGCTGGTGGTGAGTTTTGAGGCGGCGACGCACCCGCTGAAGAAGATCGGGTTTGAGCGGAATTCGTGGGACGAGCGGATCGAGATCAACGGGACGGAGGGTCGGATCGATCTGCTGACTCCGATGTGGGACCACTCGGATCGGAACTCGGCGCGGCTGATTCATTATAGCAATGCGACGATGACGTCGACGGAGTATTGCTTCGACGCGGTGACGCCGTTCGATTTTGAGGTGGCGTACTTCCACGAGTGTCTGATGCGTCGCGAGCAGGGCCGGCCGGACGTGGTGGACGGGTTATGCGTGGACGTGGTGATCGACGGGATTCAGCAGTCGCACCGTCAGCGGCGGGCGATCGATCTGGACTATCGCGGGTATTGAGGCGTTCGGTGGTTTAGGAATTTTGGGAGCGGCGGCTCTTTGGGGCCGCCGTTTTCCTTGCGCCGGCGTGAAGGGCCTGGTCGAGGTCGGCGATCAGGTCGTTGAGGTCTTCGACGCCGACGGCGAGGCGGATGAGGTTGTCCTTGATTCCGAGGGCGTATCGTTCCTTGCGGGTGAGGTTGTAGTAGCTGACGGTGGCGGGGTGGGTGATGAGGGTTTCGACGCCGCCGAGGCTTGGGGCGATGAAGCAGAGTTTGAGGGCGTCGAGGAATCGTTTGGCCTGGGGCAGGCCGCCCTTGATTTCGAAGGTGACGACGCCGCCGAAGCCGGACATCTGCTGGGCGGCGATGGCGTGGTGGGGGTGGCTGGGCAGGCCGGGGTAGTAGGCGCGTTGGACTTGCGGGTGGGCTTCGAGGAATTCGGCGATGGTTTGTGCGGCGGCGTTCTGGTGGGCCATGCGAATGGGGAAGGTTTTGAGGCCGCGCAGGAGCAGGTAGCAGCAGTGGGGGTCGATGACGCCGCCCATGGCCTTGTGGAGGTCGCGGATCTGGCTGACGAGTTCGGTTCGTCCGAGGACGGCGCCGGCGAGGATGTCATTGTGTCCGGCGAGGTATTTGGTGCAGCTGTGGATGACCAGGTCGACGCCGAATTCGAGGGGCCGCTGGTTCATGGGGGTGGCGAAGGTGCTGTCGATGAGGGTGAGGATGTTGTGTCGCGCGGCGATTTCTTTGAGTCGGACGAGGTCGAAGATGTTGAGGTAAGGGTTGGTGGGGGATTCGGAGATGATGAATCGGGTTCTCGGTTCGATGGCGGCGTCGAGGGCCTGGTAGTCGCCGAAGGGGACGATGGTGCAGTCGACGCCGAAGCGTTGGATGTAGGCGCTGCAGAATTCGAGGGTCTTCTTATAGGCGTCGTCGGTGATGACGATGTGGTCGCCGCTTCGGACGAGGGCGAGGATGGTGGTGACGACGGCGCTCATGCCGGAGCCGAAGACGACGCAGTCCTGTGCGCCTTCGAGGTCGGCGAGTCGTCGTTCGGCGACTTTTTCGGTGGGGTTGCCGTATCGGCCGTACTCATAGCGGTCTTTGCCGCCCTTGGTGTAGGCTTCGATTTCGCGGGAGTTTTTGAAGACGTAGGTGGAGGTCTGGACGATGGGGGTGGTGATGGAGTCGGCGTATCGCTGGCGGTCTTCGCCGGCGTGGACGGCGCGGGTGGACAAACCCGGGCGGGCGCCTGCGTGTTTGTGCTTGTGCGTTTGCTTCATGCTGTTAGCTCTCCTGGCCGACCTTGGCTCGGGCTTTGCGATGTTCAGACAAACTAAGTTATTGCGTCGGGTCGCGGCGGTCAATAGGTCTTTGCCGCTGGCGGCCAGACCTCTATGAGCAGGATCAAGATGGTCGCTGGCTTGACTCGGGTTTGGGCGTCGGTAAATTCCATATATAGGAACGATAGTTTTATTGGCTTTGCTTATACTTCACTTCTTGCATTGCTCAACGGGTGGGGCAAGTGGCGACTTCGTTCGGGTTTGACCTTCGTTTCCGACGCGGGCCAAGGGAGAAAAGGAGACGGCGATGGCCAACGAGCAGGGGAATGATCAGGAGCGGACATCGATGGCTGCGCCGGTGGAACAGCCGGAGCCGCTGAACACGGTGTTGAAGGAGGCGGTGTCGGAGCACGCGACGGACGTTCACATCGACGTGGTGGAGCGGCAGGTGGTGGTGCGGTTTCGGGTGGACGGGATGCTGCGTCACAAGCAGAAGTTTTCGCTGGAGTCGGGCCGTCGGCTGATGAATCAGGTGAAGGTGGCGGCGAAGCTGGACGTGGAGCGGATATACTCGCCGGTGGAGAGTCAGATCGCGTATCGGAACGGTCAGGTGCGCAAGCACTTGCGGGTGACGGTGGTGCCGACGTGGGATGAGGAGTCGGTGCATTTGCGGGTGTTGTCGGTGCCGGCGGACGTGTTGGATCTGGGGCGGCTGGGTTTTGGCGAGAGCGATATCGAGCGGATTCAGACCGGGCTGCGGGCGTATCACGGTTTGGTGCTGGTGGCTGGGCCGACGGGCGCGGGTAAGACGACGACGGTGTATTCGCTGCTGTCGTACCTGAAGCTGGAGAGCAAGATCGCGGTGTCGATCGAGGATCCGATCGAGTTCGACCTGCCGTATCTTCGGCAGATGGAGGTGGATGAGCGGCACGGTTTGTCGATGTCGGAGGGGTTGCGGACGATCTTGCGGATGGACCCGGACGTGATGTTTGTGGGGGAGATTCGGGATCGGGCGTCGGCGGTGACGGCGTCGCACGCGGCGCTGGCGGGTCGGCTGGTGATGGCGACGATTCACGGTCAGGACGCGGCGGCGGCGATTGAGGCGATGCACCGGTTTTCGGTGCCGTATCACATTCTGGGCGATACGCTGCGGCTGGTGATTTCGCAGAACCTGGTGGGTCGGGCGTGTTCGGATTGCCGGACGACGCGGCCGCTGTTTCCGCAGGAGAAGAAGTTGTTTGTGGAGTTCGGTCTGGAGGCGCCGGAGAAGGTGATTCGCGGGGCGGAGTGCCGTCATTGCGTGCCCGGCCGGACGCGCGGGCGGATCGGGGTTTTTGAGACGGTGCTGATCGATCAGGGGCTTTCGCGGCTGATCAGTTCTGGGGCGCATCCGGAGAAGCTCCGCGAGGCGTTCCGGAAGGGCGGGATTCGGTCGATCGCGTTGGACGCCCTGACGAAGGTGGCGGAGGGCAAGACGACGCTGGATGAGGTCCTGCAGTTCTATTGGCCGGGCAACGGCGAGGAGCAGGCTGAGGAGGCGGCCAGAGTCCAGCGGACGGTGTAGGCGTTCTCCTGTGCGCCGCAGACGGTCGGCGGACTTTCCATCGGATTCGGCGATTTTCCTGTTTGAGGGCCTTGTCAGGGGTCGAGGTGGACAGGTATAATTGCCGATGATCGAATATCGGTAAAGGAGAGGTGTCCGAGTGGCCTAAGGAGCGGCATTGGAAATGCCGTGTAGCCGTTTACGGCTACCGGGGGTTCGAATCCCCCCCTCTCCGTTCTGCTTCAGCACGTCCGTGGGGTTTTGTGTTCCTCAGCCGGAACGGGGTATCGGGTTCATGACGCTTGCGCCCATCAGGCCGATGACCACTTCCTGCGAGAGGGTTTCCAGGGTCACATCCGCGAGTTGAATGTTGGGGCGGAGAGGCCAGCCGTAGACCATCGCGCGGCAGTTTTCGCCGAGTTGGACGTGCGGCGGCGGGTCTTTGGGCAGCGAGAAGGCGTCGCGGTGGTAGTCATAGTCCTGGCCGCCGAAATGGCAGAGGGACCAGAAGTTCAGCGGCGGTATGAGTTCGAGCGTTTCCTGGCAGCCGTCGGCGTAATTGAACCGCAGGACGGCGTTGGCGATGCGGCCCTGCATGGGGTTGGTCGATCCGCACACGAGGAGCCAGAGGGCTTCGCCAGCGGCGTTGACCGGCATTGTCACCGAGCGGGGCCAGTTGTCCCATAACGAGGTGAAGGCGATGTTCTTCTGGTCACCCAGGGCGGCGAAGGGCACGTTCTGCGGCGTGGTGACCGGGCGGCTGGGGGTGGCGAGCTTGATCTCCGGCGGCGCGAGGTCCCAGTGCTTGAAGGTCCAGGCGCTGTAGCCGTCGTAACCGATGCGCATGGAGACGGTGTTTGGGCGCGGTGAGCGGTAGTCCTGTTTGAAGATGGTTTGCACGTCGCCGTTGAGGCGGCTTGAGATGTCGATCAGTTTCCAGGTCGCGTCTACTGGGGCCTGGCGGAGGGTTGGCGGTCCAGGCGGTTCGGGCACGTTGACTTTGGCGAGCTGATAGCGGGGGACATCGCCGTCGATCCTGTCGATGGCGAGGTGATGGCCGGGACGGCCATCGTGCCGCTCGGCGGTAAGATAGGGCAGTTGACCGGTGCGTCCGGCAAGCTCGACGGCGAGATCGGCCTTGTCGCAGGTTTCCATTGTGACGGTCAGCATGGCGCATCCGGCCCATGGCTCGATGTCCCACCTGGCCGGTTGGCCGTTGACGGTGACGTGTTTGACCTTGTTGGCTCGGACCGGTACGCGGAATTCGACGGTTGCCGATTGCGTTAGGGTGAGCTGGTAGAGGTCGGTTTCGCCTTCCTGCCGGTAGGACAGTGAGAAGTCCGGGGTGCGGATGGCGGCGCGGGTCCATGCGGACGGGAAGGATGGAGCGAGGCGGACGAGGTTGTTGGGATAATCGGGTCGATAGCCGAAGAGGCCTTCGACGGTCGCCCGGCAGAACATTGTGGACAGGTCGGAGAAATCGATGGCGCAGTCCGGATGGCTCAGGCCGCCGGGCGAGCGGATGTTGGGCGAGCCGGAGCGTTGGCCGCCGGGGAAATGGAAGCCGGATTTGGGTTGCGGATCGCCGTACATGGTCTGGAGCATCGTGCCGCGCAGGAGGTTCCAGCCGTCGTCGCCCTGGCCGCCGAGGAAGTAGCCCAGGGCCATGGCGAAGTTGTCGCCGTGGTAGAGTTCGCGGACGGACCATTTTCCGGGCACCCAGTTGGAGGTTTGGCGCATTTCGCCGCCGTAGGGCAGTATGAAACGTTCCATGGCCCATTCGGTGTAGTACATGGCCTGCCAGGTCTGCTGCGGGGTGGTAAGGCCGGCTTCGATGGGGACGTGCTGGGCATAGACCCATGCGTCGTCGTGGGCCCGGCGATGGCCGCCCTGTTCGATGAAGGAGGCAAACTGGCCCTTGTCGCTGAGCCACAGGGCGGCGTTCATGGCTTGGCGGATCTTGTCGGCTTGGGCGAGGTGTTCGGCGGCTTCGGCATGGTCGCCGGCGCGACAGCGCATGTCGGCGGCGGCTCGGCGGGCGTAGTGGACGTAGGCGGATTGCTCCGGCGTGGCGCCGCCGTTGAACCAGACCGAGTCGCTGGGCCAGGTGTTGTTGAAGCTCTCGTAGAGGCCGTCGTCGTCGGGGTCGAAGCACGCTTTGCACCAGTCGAGGTGGAGTTCCAGCATGGGAAGCAACCGCTGTTCGAATGACGGGTTGCCGGTGGCCCGCCAGTCGCGGATGCATTCATCGAAGAACTGGGTCTGGAAATTGTAGAGCGATCTGGGTCCGCAGCCTTCGTATCCGAGGAAGCCCGCGCCGTAGAATCGCGAGTTTTCGGCCTGTTCGCAGCCGTCTTCGGAGGGTGTGGGCGCCGTTTTGGCGTTGTCTCGTTTGACCTGGAATTTGTCGAAATGCTCCAGGGCTTTGGCCACGCGGTCGTGCCAGCCGTAGGCGGTCGCGCCGCCCATGACGCGCCAGCCGGGAAAGCGGAGCCGCCAGGCCGACCCGCCGTGGGCGAAGGCGGGTTCGACGTAGATGCCGTCAACGGCGGCGCAGGAGGCCGGCACGGCGGCATTGAAGTACGGGTCGGGCGTCTCGACGATTACGCGTTGTCCTATGGCCTGGGCGCGGGCGAGACCCTCGGCGAAGGCGTCGGCTGGGTCGGCCACGGAGGCCGGGTCCAGGGGGCGTTTGAAGTAGAGATCATCCTCATCGGCGGCCACGGCGACGAACTGTGGTTGGCCGGGCGTCAACGGGATCCATGCCACCAGGCCATCTTTGGCGACACCGGCAGCGGCCTCCCCCATGCCATCGGGCAGTTCGAAGGCGAAAGGCTCCCACTTGTCGACGGCGGCGGAGAAGCGGCCGAGCATGCGATCGAACCGCAAGCCGTCGGCCTGGCGGGTGGCCTGTCCCGGCGTTGGCGGCAGGATGCACCAACCGGCGGTGTCGCCGGGCTTTGCTTCGTCGACGGTGAGCTGGGCGGTGAACCCGCTGGCGTCGACGAGGGTGGTGGCGAGCAGGCGCACGGTCAATCCGGGCAGACGCGGATCGGTCATTTCCCATTCCATCCGGGCTGGGCGGTAGCGGGCCACCCGCTCAGCGAAGTGGTGGAGCGGTACGCGCGTCTCACCACGGCTGACGGCGAGGCAGAGCCTGCCGGTTGGGCCGGCCAGCGAGGGCATCTCACCGGCTTTGAAGAATGCGTATCGGCCGTTGGCGTAGAGTGGGCGGTTGTCCCAGACGTCGCCGTTGCGGACGACGATGGCGTCGCCTTCGGGCCAGTAGGTCAGTCCCGGCAGCCGCTGGGCGGCGGAGTCGGCTGTGGGATTCGCGGACGGTGGAACTGGTTTTTTGGGGTCTATGTCCATGGCGGCATCCGGGTCAGAATTGGGGCAGGTGCTTTTTATTGGCCTTGATCAGTTTGTCGAGAAGTTCGCCGGCGGTGCTCCAGTCGCGGACGAGCGGGTCGGCGGCCATGACCTGTTGGGCGAGCTTGCGGTCGCCGGTGAGGGCGGCGCGGATGGTCATGTTGACCCGGATCGCGTGTGGGGTGAGCAGGACGGCCAGTTCGTCGGGCAGAGGGCCGACGGTGTGCGGGGAGATCCGGTCGGCGGTGACGGTGGCCATGGTCTCGACGACCACGCCGAGAGGCAGGTTCTGGATCTGTCCGGCGTTGGGCAGGTTGACGACCTCGACGACGGGCTTGCCGGTAGTGAGAGAGACCATGAGGGCGGAGACGGCTTCGCGGGACGGTTCGAGGCTGATCTTCTCCGGGTGGCGCGTCAGGTCCCAGGTGCGTTTTTTGGAGTCGTTGAGCCACCTGTAGCGGTCCTTGATGCGGGTCAGCTTGATGTTGTACGCCTTGCCGTAGCCGGTTTCCCTGGTGAGGACATTGGGAACGAATTCGCTGGTGTGGCGGTCGCCGGGATAGAGCATGAAGCCGGTCCGGCGGAAGAACTCGCACATGAAGACGAAGACGCCGTGGGTTTCGGCGTGGGTGAGGTTGAGGTTGGGTCTGAGCATGTGGTTCAGCGGGTCGGCTGCGAGCTTGCGGAAGAGTCCGAAGCAGTCGCGATGTCGGTATCGGGCGGAGAGGATGAAGGCGAAATGGTTAAGTCCGGCCACTTCGAGGCAGACGTCGTCCCACTCGCATTTGCACTTGCCGCGGAGCCAGCCCCAGAGGCCGTAGAGTTCGTGGCAGAGGCCGACGGTCTTGCAGCCGTGCTCGCAGAGGACCTGGGTCAGGACGGTCATCGGGTTGGTGAGGTTGAAGACCCAGGCCTTCGGGCAGTGTTTGGTGATGCTCTTGGCGAAGCCGACGAAGACGGGGACGTTGCGCAGGGCGCGGGAGATTCCGCCCGGGCCGACGGTGTCGCCGACGGGCTGGAAGATCCCGTACTTGTATGGGATTTCCAGGTCGGGGCGCATGGCCTCGAGGCCGCCGGTGGAGATGGTGATGACGACGAAATCGGCTTTGGGCAGGGCCTGGTCGCGGTCGGTCGTGGCGTGGACCGTCCAGTCGTTCCTGACGCGGGTGAGCAGGGCTTGGCAGTACTTTTCGAGGTCGCTGAGGGCCTTTTTGTCGATATCGACGAGCCACAGCTCGGAGCCGGCCAGTTCGGGCCTGACGACCATGTCCCGGACCAGGTGGGGCATCCAGTTGTAGCTTCCGCCGCCGATCATCACGATTTTGGCCACGATTGGTCCTTTCCACTGTAGGATATTCGGCATATTCTACGCAGACGCCGGTGGAAGCCAATAGCGCTTCGGCAAGAGAATCTGCCGGCAAGGCGCGGATTTCGGCGGCGGCTTTACTTTTTGTGGGAAGTTCAGTATCAATGTCGTGCAAATCGCGGCGGCGACCGCGGAGGAAAGGTGACGGGAGATGCAGGAACCGACGAGAGAGACGATCGAGTGGTGCAATTTTCGGTGGCAGGACGCTCCGGACCGGATGCGGCGGCGGGTGCTTCTGATCGGCGATTCGATTGTGGCTGGGTATCATCCGGTGGTGGTTGAGGAGCTTGAGGGGGTGGTGAACGTCGATATGCTGGCGACGTCGAAGGCGATCGACGATCCGGCCATCATCAAGGAGACGCGGTACGTGATGGAGGGGTATCGTCACGCGATCGTGCATTTCAACAACGGGCTGCACGGCTGGCATCTGGACGACGAGGGTTATCGGCAGGGGCTGCGGGAGTACGTGCGGGTGTTGCGGGATCTGGCGGGCGATGCGCGTCTGATCTGGGCGTCGTCGACGCCGATCAGCGCAGCGGGCGATATGGGCAAGCTCTGCGAGGAGCGGAATCCGCGGGTGGTGGCACGGAACCGGATGGCAGCCGAGATTATGCGGGAGGCGGGGATTCCGATCGACGACCTGTACGGTCTGGTGGTCGGCCGGGCGGATTTGCGTTCGGAGGATTCGTACCATTACGTCGAGAAGGGTCGCCGCGTGCAGGGCCAGGCGGTGGCGGAGGTGATCCGCCGGACGCTGGGCGATATCGCGGATTGATCGATT
>Ga0123329_1004119_pt1 | contig 11578 bp, 10 predicted proteins | sample BioC12SIPDNA_FD_89703 | JGI IMG/M metagenome (GOLD analysis project Ga0123329, IMG submission 89703) | Anaerobic biogas reactor microbial communites from Washington, USA - Biogas_R1_B C12 SIP DNA | ecosystem: Engineered > Bioreactor > Anaerobic > Unclassified | place: Washington, USA | collected... | reverse complement strand
ACGCTGGCGGGGAACATCGTCCGCTACGTCTCCGAATGGCAGCCGTCCGCCCGCCGGACGGTCGTCTACGCCGGCGAGGAGGCCGGCCGGGCGCATCTGGAGGCGGCGGGAATCAGCCCGGCTGCGTTCACCGGCCCTCTGTCGGCGGACCAGGTGCTCGTGCTCGGTCCGGGCGCCATGGCCGATCTGGGCAACCGCGTGGCCGCCGTGCGCCAGTGGGCACTTGCGGGCGGGCGTGTTCTGGCGCTCGGCCTGACGGGCGACGAGGCGAGCGGGCTGCTGCCCCAGCCGGTCGTCACGCGGCCCGGCGAGCACATGCACTCGTACTTCGATGCGGTCGGCGTGGACTCGCCGCTGGCGGGCGTCTCGCCGGCCGACGTGCACAACCGCGACCCGCGCGAGCTGCCGCTGGTCACGGGCGGTGCGACACCGCTCGGCAACGGCGTGCTCGCCCACGTGGGCCCGAACGTCGTCTTCTGCCAGCTTCCGCCCTGGCAGCTCGACTACTCGGGCGAGAAGATGAACGTCAAGCGGACGTTCCGCAAGTTCTCCTACACCGCCACCCGACTGCTGGCCAACATGGGCGCGTCCGGCCGGACGCCGATGCTCGCTCACATCTCGCAGCCGGTCGGCGAGGGCGAACAGCGCTGGCTGGACGGCCTCTACCTGGACGTGCCGGAGGAGTGGGATGATCCCTACCGGTTCTTCCGCTGGTAGGGGCGCCCCCTGCAGGGCGGCATTCGGCGGACGCGGGCCGTTCGGGCGCGCGTCCGCCGTTTCTCACGGCTCCTCGGCGTCGACCTGCCGGGCGCCCACGTACTCCAGAAGCACGATCACCAGGATCACGGCGGCCGCCTGGACCGCCGGCACCGCGACGCGCCAGGTGGAGGACCCGTAGGGGATCGTGGCGCCCGGCGACGTGGCCAGCACCATCAGGCCCATGGTCACGAGCACCATCCGCTCGGTCATGCCCAGTCGCTGGAGCCGGTGGGCGATGTGGTTGCGGTCGCCCTGCATCAGGCGGCTGCCCTTGCGCACGCGGATGACCACCACGCTCAGGACGTCGTAGAGCGGCACGGCGAAGAGCACCAGCGGCACGAGGGCCGGGAACAGCGGGTTCGTGTGCCGGCCCGTCACGAAGGTGGTCAGCGTCGTGGCCACCGCCAGCACGTAGCCGATGGCCATGCTGCCCGCGTCCCCGAGGAACATCGACGCCGGGGGGAGGTTCACCAGCAGGAAGGCCAGCAGGGCGCCGAGCAGAGCGGCCAGCAGGCCGCCGATGAAGAGCTGGCCTGTCTGGAGCGCCACCACGAACATCGCCCCTCCGGTCAGCACGGCAACGAGGCCGCACTGGCCGTCCATGTTGTCGAGCAGGTTGAAACTGTTGACCATCAGGACGATCCAGGCGGCCGTCAGGACCACGTGAAGCCAGGCGGCCGAGATGAACATCGTGATGCGCAGGCCCGGCGCGAAGGCCGCCACCGCGACGGCGATCAGCACCTGCCCGCAGAGCTTGCGGCCGGGCCGAAGCCCCCTGGCGTCATCCCAGAGCCCCAGCAGGGCGTAGGCCGTTGCGCCGCCGAGCACGACCAGCAGCAGGGGAAGGCGCTCGGCGGCCAGTGCGACGTCGGCAGCCAGCGCCGCCGGGGCCGACACCGGGAGCAGGCCGGGGCTGTGGTGCCACAGGTGGCAGAGCAGGCCGCCCCCGAGCACGGGCAGCCCCGTGCCCAGAAGCACCGCCACACCGCCCCCCAGGGGCACCGGGCGCCGATGTGCCTTGCGGCCCTCCGGAACGTCGATCAGGCCGACCCGTGCGGCCAGGCGCCGGATGACCGGAATGAGGGCCAGGCAGACGGCAAAGGCACTGACAAGGCTGACGGCCAGGACGGCGCGCATGCGGGTCTCCCTCCCCAGGGGCGTTCTGCGGGCATTCCAGTGCCTCACGATACGGCCGGTGGTTGCCGAAAGCAAGATACCCGCGACGTTCATGCGACGGGAGTCAGCCCCTCCCATGTGCGCTCGAGCATGGGGAGTTCCTGCTGCCGGCCGGCGGCGTCTACGAGACGTCCACCTTGTCGTCCGGGTTGTAGATGTGCTTGATGAACACGCCGTCCAGCGGGGCGCTGCCCGTGTTGATGACGTTGTGGACCTCGCCCGGCTCCAGGCGGAAGGCGTCCCCGGGCCGGATGTCGTACTCCAGCCCGTCGGCGACGAAGACGCCCGTGCCGCTGGTGAAGAAGAACGTCTCCTCGACCTGTCGGTGCAGGTGCGGGCCGAGTTCCTGGCCGGGCAGGAAGCGGATCAGGCCCCAGTCGATGCGCGGGCCGCGGAAGAGGTACTTCGGCCCGCTCCCCGAGTTCCGGTAGTCCAGTTCCTCCGCGTTGACCTTCTCCATCTCCTCCCCTTCCTGTCTGGAGCCGCTCAGCGGTCGCAGCGCCGGGCCACGCGGAACCAGGCCTCCGCCGAACCGGTGCGACACTCCCGGGCGTAGGCGCGCAGGAAGCGCAGGCGCGTGCGCGGACCCAGGGCGCTGCGCGCGGCGGGCCACTTGAGGACCGAGCGGTTGAGGCGCAGCAGGTTGCCGATGCGGGCCCGCCAGGAGACGACGCCGGGCTCGCTCGCCTTGTCGAAGTCGATGACGAACACGCGGGGGGCGTCCATCGACCCCTGCACGAGCAGGTTGGCCAGGCTCAGATCGCCGTGACGGATGCCCGCCTCGTGCAGGGCCGCCACGGCGGCCGCTGCGGCGTGGGCCAGGCGGCGGCGTTCGGGCGGGCTCAGGGGCGCGTCCTCCGGCGCAGAGCGCAGCAACGAGAGCATGTCGAGTGCGCCGGGGACGATCCTGCTGACGTAGTGCGCGCGCACCCAGGGGCCGCAGACGCACTGGACGCGCACGCCCACCGGCTCGGCGGTCGGCACCCCGCGTGCGTGGGCGGCGATGGCCAGCCGCAGTTCCCGCAGCATGCGGCCCGCGCCCAGGAATCCGGTGCCCAGCGCCGGGCCCAGCAGGCCGCCGTGGGCGTAGAGGCGCACGGCCAGCCCCTCGGGAGGCGCCCAGTCGGGCTGCCAGCGCCAGGAGGTGACGCGGCCCCGCTGGCGCGTGGCACGGCCCGGCAGGCCGGCCAGCGCCCCGGGCAGGTCCACCAGCGCCTGGACGGAGACATCGCCGGCGCACGCCGGGTTCAGGTAGAGGCGGACACGACCGGCCCGGTGTTCGACCAGGCGGACCGAGTCTGTGCCGGCCGGGCCCATGTCCCCAGGTCCCCTCGCGTTGTGCCCCGTCAGCCTTCGGCCGCGCCGCCGGCGCCGGGCAGGGCGGTGTCGTCGCGCACGCAGCGGAACCCGGTCGCCGGGTCGGGCCGGCGGGGGTCCACGGTGTAGCGGCTCGCACACCGGGCGGGCAGCGGGGCGATCTCCTCCTGGAACCATGCGCCTCCGCGGGCGATGACCATCCCCTCGGCATCCGGCCCGGCCCGCCATTCGCTGTCCTTGTAGGCCGTCACGGGGGAGGTAGTCCATTCGCGCGCGTTGCCGATCATCCCTATGCATCCGTAGGGGCTGACCCAGCTCGGGAAGGACGCGGCCGCCATCAGGCCGGCCTGCTCGGGCCGCATGTGGTTGCACGAGGTCTCGCTGAAGACGCGGCCCCACGGGAACCGCCGCCCGTCCACGCCGCGCGCCGCCTTCTCCCACTCGGCCTCGGTCGGCAGGCGGCAGTCGCGCCACTTCGCGTAGGCCTGGGCCTCGGCCAGCGTGACGTTCACGGCCGGCAGGTCCTCCAGCCCCGGCGGGCAGGTGCTGCCCTGCCAGTGGGAGGGGGGCGCCGCCCCGGTGGCGGCCACGTACTCCGCATACTGCGCGTTGGTCACCTCCGTGCGGTCGATGAAGAACGCCCCGACGGTGCGCAGGTGCTCGGGCGTCTCGCCCAGCAGGCCGCACATCTCTGCGAACATCCAGAGTTCCTCCACGTCCTCCAGGAGCGAAGCCGGGCCGTACTGCCGCAGCAGGTCGATGACCTCGGACCTCGGCGTGCCCATGCGGAAGGGGCCCTCCGGCACGTAGACCATGCCGGCGTGCGAGGGTTCCTCCCACTGGGACAGGACGTGCGATGCGCGCTGCGCCCACAAGGTCCCGGGGAACCGCGCGGACAGCTCGGCCAGCGTGGCCTGAGCCTCCTGCGGCGCCCCCCGGCCGTAGTCGTAGACGGCGGCTTCGTAGGTCCAGCGCGGATACAGCGCCAGCGCGTCGGCCGTGTCCGGGGTGCCGGGCTGCCCGTAGCGCAGTACGCCCTCGAGGATGCCGAGCGCGGCCCGGAAGTCGAAGGCATCGCGCCGTTGCCCGGCCTCCTGCATCTGCGTGCGGGCCGTCACGGAGGTGTACGGGGTGCCCTCGTGCGGCGGGATGGCCAGTCGCACGCGGGCCGCCTCGACCGTCCACCGGTCGTCGGGGTAGCGGCGCAGCAGCTCCGCCCAGTGCTGGGTGGCCTGTGCGGCGTTCTCCTCGGTCTGGGCGGCCGTCATCTGGCGGAACAGAACCTGGGCATCCAGCTCGGCCGCCCGGGCGGCCGCCGGGTCTTCGGGAAAGGCCTGCGCCAGCTCCGTGAGCTGCTTGCGAGCCTCCGTCAGGCGCCCGCCCTCCAGGCTGTCCTGGGCGGCTTCCAGGTAGAGAGAGGGCAGTGTCTCACGCGCCTTGACGCTCCAGTCGGAGTCCGCGTAGTCCGCGACCAGCGCCGTCAGCGTGCCCAGGGCGGCTTCGGTGTCCCCGGCGTCGCGCCAGAGAAAGAAGCCCCTCTTGAAAAGCACTTCCGGCTTCTTGTCCGCCGCCAGGCGGGCTTCCTTGCTGCCCGGGTGCTCCCGGGTGATCTGCTCGTAGAGGGCCAGGGCCTCTTCATGCTGCTGCGCCCTCAGGAGCGAGTCGGCCCGGGCGGCCAGCGCGCCCGGCAGGCGGAGCCTGGCCGGGGCGGCGAACTCCGATCCGGCAGGGACCTGCCCGACTGCCAGGCGGTACTTCTCCACCGCCTCCGCATGGTCTCCGGCCTCGGCCAGGGAGGCCGCCCATTCCGTGTAGATGCGGGCCGTCTCTTCCCGGCAGCGCACGGCGATGGCCGTGTCGGAGTAGTCGCGGGCGACCGCCTGGAACGCGGCGACGCCCAGGTCGTAGTTGCCGCGGGCGCTGTAGCTCTCTCGGTCGCGGGCCAGGGCGTCGTTGAAGGCCATCTGCGCGGCCCGCTCGCGTTCTGCCGGACTGGCCGGCCGGGCCAGGCTCGGATCGGCCGGAGCGCCCAAGGTCGGTGCGACGTCGCGCGTGGGGGAGGGCGGCTCGCCGGATTCGGCGGGCAGGTGCCCGGAGCCGATCAGGAAGCCGATCACGCCCACGACCAGGGCAAGGACGACGACGACCAGCGTGCTCTGCAGCAGGGACGCCCGGCCGGGCGCGGTGGGCGCAGGGGGTTCCGGCAGCTTGTAGTGGCGCGCGAAGGCCGAATCCGTGCCGAAGGGGACCGAATCCAGGTGCCCCGTGCGCAGGCACTGCGCGCACCGGTCCAGGTCGTCGATCACGCGCTGCATGCTGCGGTAGCGCTGCTCGGGGTCCCTGGCCAGAAGCCGGGCGACCACCAGGGCGACCTCGTGCGGCGCGTCGGCGTTTGCCTGCTCGACCGGATCGAGGCCCGCCTGGCAGTTGGCGAACAGGTAGCCGATCGCGTGGTCGGCCGGGAACGGCTCCCGGCCCGTGACCATCTCGTAGGCCATCACGCCGAGCGCGAACGCGTCGGACTCCGGTCCGGGCTGGCGCCCCCGGATGACTTCCGGGGCCATGTACTTCGGCGTGCCCTGCAGCTCCCCGAAGATCGACACCATGCTCTCGGCCGCCGCGATGCTCAGGTCGACGAACGCGACCTTGACCAGCATCCGCCCCATCTGGTCCGTGGTCAGGATGACGTCCGAGGGCTTCAGGTTCGTGTGCACCGCCTCGCGCCGGTGGATGGCGCGCAACCCCTCGGCGACCTGCCGCAGTATCTCCAGTGTCTCGTCGGTCGGCAGCGGGGCGTCCTTGATGCGCTCGCTGAGCCGCACGCCGCCGACGTCGGCCACGGCCACGTAGTGCAGCTCGCCTTCGCGCCCGACCTGCAGCGGCTCCAGCACGTTAGGGTGCTCAACCAGCGCGTTGCGGTCGGCCCACTTGTCGTAGAAGTAGCGGCCGAAGGAGGGGTTGCGGCTCAGCAGGGGGCTGACCAGCTTGACGAGCACGGCGGCGCCCGTCTCGGTGTCGCGGGCCCGGTACAGGCTCCCTTCGACGCCTTCCTCCACCCGATCGCCCAACTCGTAACGCCCGACGCGCGTCGGTGTCTCTTTGTCGTTAACCATGGGTGGCTGCCCGGTTTGCGGTGTCTTCGGAACATCCCTGGAACGGTCATCATTCTATGCGACGACCGCCCACAAGACAAACGCTTTCGGCGGCCGGTTGACTCCACCCCAATCGTGCAACTAAGATGCACCCATGGGCGTCGACGTTTCCTCCGAGGCGGACCGATGAGCGCTGCTGCCGACCTGCTGGACCTCTTCCTGGGCTACTGCGTCGCCGAATGCGGGCTGAGCGCCAATACGATCGACGCCTATCGGCGCGACGTCGTCCACTTCCTGCGCGGCATGGGGGCGGCGGACGACAGGGACCTGGAGCGCCTCACGTCCGCGCGCCTGGTCGACTACGTCGAGGCGTGCCGGCGGGCCGGCCTGGCGCCCAACTCGATCTGGCGCCGCCTCGTGTCCGTGCGGATGTTCTACCGCTTCCTCCTCGCCGAGGGGCTTGTGCGGACCGATCCGCTGCACGTCTTCCGCACGCCCAGGCTCTGGCGGAGGATGCCCGACGTGCTCAACACCGACCAGGTCGACCGGCTCCTGGAGGCCCCGCAGGGCGACGGCCCGCTCGGGCTGCGCGACCGGGCCGCGCTGGAGATACTCTATGCCACGGGCGCACGCGCCGGCGAGTTGTGCGGGCTGGACGTCGGCGATCTCAACTTCGAGTACTCCTTCGTGCGCTGCTACGGAAAGCGGATGAAGGAGCGGCTCGTGCCCGTCGGCCGCAGGGCCGTCGAGGCCGTGCGCGGCTACCTGGACCACGGCCGGCCGGCGCTCCTGCGGCGCCCCCAGGAGCCCGCCCTGTTCCTCACCCGCACCGGCCGGCGCCTCACGCGCGTGGCTCTCTGGAGCCGCGTCCGCCACCACGCCCGCGCCGCCGGCCTGGGCAACGCCGTGCACCCGCACACGCTGCGGCACAGCTTCGCCACGCACCTGCTCAGCGGCGGCGCCGACCTGCGCTCCGTGCAGGTCATGCTCGGGCACGCCGATATCTCCACCACCGAAATCTACACCCACGTCGACCCCAGCCGCCTCCGGAGTGTCCACCGCCGTTACCATCCGCGCGGCTGAACGTCGTCCCGCAGGGGGACCCGGCCCTTGAAGACCCATCTCACCCGCATCCGCACCCGCTACGCCGAAACGGACCGCATGGGCGTCATCTACAACGCCCACTTCCTCACCTACTTCGAGGTGGCGCGCACCGAGTACCTCCGTGCCGCCGGCTTCCGCTACCGCGACCTGGAGGCCCGCGGCGTCTACCTGGTGGTCACCGAGGCCCACTGCTGGTACCGCTCCCCGGCCGACTACGACGACGAGCTGGCCGTCGTGACGTGGGTGGACCGGCTGAGGCCGACGCGGATCGACTTCCGCCACCTCATCCGCAGGGACGCCCCCGAGGCAACCGTGGCCGAAGGCCACCTCGTGCTCGCCTGCCTGGGCGCCGACGGACGCCCCCGGGCGATGCCCGGCGAACTGAGGCAGGCGATCGAGGTCGTCGACGGCCCCGACCGGGACGCGTAGCAGCGCCCGGGGGCGGTTAGCGTGCCTGCATGCGCAGGAAGTTCGCCAGCAGCTGGCACCCCTCGGCCGTCAGGAACGACTCCGGGTGGAACTGCACGCCCTCCAGCGGATACTCCCTGTGCCGGATGCCCATGATCTCGTCCGGCTCGGCCCGGGCCGTGACCTCCAGGCAGTCGGGCAACGTGTCTTCGACAATCGACAGCGAGTGGTAGCGGGTGGCTTCGAAGGGGTTCGACAGGCCCTCGTAGATCGTGCGCCCGTCGTGGCGGATCAGGCTCGTCTTGCCGTGCATCAGCCGCCGGTGCCGGTCCACCGTCGCCCCGAACGTGTGGCCGATGCACTGGTGCCCCAGGCAGACGCCCAGGATGGGCACCCGGCCGGCGAAGTGCCGGATCACGTCGTTGGACACGCCGCCCTCGCGCGGCGTGCAGGGACCGGGCGAGATGATGATGTGGTCCGGCGCGGCCCGCTCGATCTCCGGCACGGTCACCTTGTCGTTGCGGTGGACGCGGACGTCCGCGCCGAGTTCGCCCAAGCGCTGCACCAGGTTGTACGTGAACGAATCGTAGTTGTCGATCACCAGGACCATCGTCGCCTGCCCGCTGAGGGAATCCAATGGCGGAATTATGACTCCCCGTGGCCGCCGAGTCAATCGCCGCCGACCCCCCGGCGCCATCCGGGGGCGCATAGCGCGGCCCTCCTCGGCCGCGTGGGGGGGGCGGGGCGGCCGGCCGGCCGGAGGGGCACGCTCCGTCGTGCCCGATCTCGCAATGACCGGCCGCTCGCCATCCCCGGCCGTTGGAGGGGCACGCTCCGTCGTGCCCGCTCTCGCAATGACCGGCCGCTCGCCATCCCCGGCCGCGACGGAGCGCGGCCCTCCACTTGCACGGACGGTTCACGCCGCTGGAGGGGCACGCTCCGTCGTGCCCGCTCCTGCAATCACCGGCCGCTCGCCATCCCCGGCCGCGACAGAGCGCGGCCCTCCACTTGCACGGACGGTTCACGCCGTTGGAGGGGCACGCTCCGTCGTGCCCGCTCCTGCAATCACCGGCCGCTCGCCATCCCCGGCCGCGACAGAGCGCGGCCCTCCACCGACTCCCGGCCGCGACGGAGCGCGGCCCTCCACTTGCACGGACGGTTCACGCCGCTGGAGGGGCACGCTCCGTCGTGCCCGCTCTCGCAATGACGGGCCGCCTGCCATCCCCGGCCGCGACAGAGCGCGGCCCTCCACCGGCACGCACGCCTCACGCCAGACGCCGCCCCGGCTGGCCTTCGACCATGCGGAGATCCTGACGCGGGGACTGGATCGGTTCCGGGAACTGGCCGAGCGCACGCATCTGCTCTTCGCCCTGCTGCCGGAGCGCTTCCCCAGGGCGGCGGTTCGCGACGCCCTGCACGCCGTGCGGGGCCGGGCGCCGGCCGGCCCCGAGTTCGCGGCCTGGGAAGCGCGGGCGGAACTGGAAGAAGGGGGGAGCCCGCCGGCTTCGGGAGGCGGCCTGCTGCGCTGCACCGCCACGGACCTGCGGGCCCCGCTGCGGCCGCGCTGAGCCGCTGCCTCAGAGGACGCCCTTCGTGGACGGCACCTGGCCGCCCCTGCGCGGGTCGACCTCGACGGCCATGCGCAGCGCCCGGGCCAGGCCCTTGAAGACGGCCTCGGCGATGTGGTGGCTGTTGTCGCCGCACGGCCCCTCGACGTGCACGGTGATCGCCGCGTTCATGCAAAACGCGTGCAGAAACTCCCGCACAAGCTCCACGTCGAACTCGCCGATCTTCTCGGTCGGGAACCGCACGTCGAACCGCAGCAGCCCCCGCCCACTGATGTCGACGGCCACCGAGGCGAGACTCTCCTCCATCGGCACGCGGGCGTCGGCGAACCGCGTGATGCCCGCCTTGTCGCCCAGCGCCTTGCCGAATGCCTGCCCCAGCACGATGCCCACGTCCTCGGTGGTGTGGTGGGCGTCGACGTGCAGGTCGCCCTCGGCCGCGCACACCAGGTCGAACAACCCGTGGCGCGCCCATAACTCCAGCATGTGATCCAGGAAGCCCACGCCGGTGGAGACCTGGCAACGGCCCGTTCCGTCCAGGGCCAGCTCGACCCGGATCGTGGTCTCCCGCGTCTTGCGTTCGATGGCGGCACTGCGAGGTGTGGTCATGTCAGGATCTCCCTCAGCGTGTCCAGAACCGTGGCCGTCTGTCCGTCCGTGCCGACGGTGATGCGCAGACAGTCGTCCAGACGCGGGGCGTTCCAGTAGCGCACAAGGACCTTGCGTTCGAACAGGCGCTCGAACACGTCCCCTGCCTGACGGCCTTGCGGCACGCGGGCGAAGACGAAGTTGGCCTGCGAGGGGGGGCAGGTGAACCCCAGCTCGCGCAGCCCCGCGATCAGCCGTCCGCGCGTGGCCCGGATCTTCCGCACGTTCTCGGCCGTCCATTCCACGTCCGCGATGGCGGCGGTGGCGCCGGCCAGCGCCAGGCGGTCGACGTTGTAGGATTCCTTGACCTTGGCCATGCCGGCGATCAGCGGCTCCGGGCCGACGGCGAAGCCGAACCGCAGCCCGGCCAGGCTGTGCGACTTGCTCAGGGTGCGGGCGATGACGACGTTCTCGTGGCGCGCCACCAGGTCCAGGCAGTCCTCGTCGGCGAAGGCCACGTAAGCCTCGTCCACCAGCAGCACGCCCGCTACGGACCGGGCCAGGCGTTCGACCTCCGCCTTCGGCGTCAGAGTGCCGCTGGGGGCGTTGGGATTGCACAGCAGCGTCAGCGGCGCGCCGGCCTCGGCCAGCCCGGGCGGCAGGGAGAAGTCCTCGGGGAACTCGACCGCCACGACGTGCGCGCCCTGGATCTCCGCCAGCTTCGGGTACAGGCTGTAGGTCGGAGTCGGGAACGCCACGGCGTCGCCCTCGCCGCAGAAGCTCCGAAGCGCCATCGTCAGCAGTTCATCGGAGCCGTTCGCGCAGATGATGCGATCGGGCGACGTCCCCAGCACGCGCGCGGCCTGCTCACGGAACGGCCGGCCGGTCGGGTCGGGGTAGAGCCGCAGGCTCTCGCCCGCGGCCCGCGCGATGGCCTCGAGCGCGCGAGGGGAGGGCGGGTACGGATTCTCGTTCGTGTTGAGTTTCACGTAGCCCGGCTCCTTCGGCTGGTAGCCGGGGACGTAGCCTTCCATGCGCTCGATTGTCGGCCGGAAGTAGCTCATCGTGTGCCTTCTCGGGCGGGATGAATGCCGGCCATTATACGGATCGGGTCCGCCGACCCGCAAGCGGCGGGGAGGCATCGGATGGCCCGGTTGCCACAGCCGCGCGCTCCGGACGCAGTCGGCGCCGTCGCAACCGTTCACGGCCGTCGCCCTCAAGCTGTCAGCAGTGACGGGGCGGGCACTGGAGTGCCTGGCGAGAGCCTGACGGATGAACGCGAAGACAGATCGGCCACGGGGCTCCGCGTCTGCCTTCTGCTCAACTGGGGAGCTCCGATGGTTCAGGTGAAGCGTGTAGCGAGCCGCTTCTCATCTGCGTTCATCCGCGTTCATCGGCGGTTGCATTCACAGGAGGCCGAGTGCCCGCCTTCGGCGTGGCGCCGCAGGAGGATCCATGCCGCCAGCGCCGCCACGCAGACGGCCGTGACCGTCAGGATCGTCGCGTGGCCCAGGCTGGCCCACTTCGCCTGCTCGGGCGGCAGCTTCGTGCGCTTCTTCGGCGGCGCGT
>Ga0123329_1004115_pt1 | contig 11586 bp, 11 predicted proteins | sample BioC12SIPDNA_FD_89703 | JGI IMG/M metagenome (GOLD analysis project Ga0123329, IMG submission 89703) | Anaerobic biogas reactor microbial communites from Washington, USA - Biogas_R1_B C12 SIP DNA | ecosystem: Engineered > Bioreactor > Anaerobic > Unclassified | place: Washington, USA | collected... | reverse complement strand
TACGGCGGCGCGTACTGCGTCATGGGTTCCAAGGGCCTCGGTGCCGACGTCAACCTGGCGTGGCCGACCGCCCAGATCGCGGTCATGGGCGCCGCCGGCGCCGTGGGCTTCATCTACCGCAAGGAGCTCAAGGAGGCCGAGACCAAGGGCCTCGACGTGGTCGAGCTGGCCAAGTCCTTCGAGCGCGAGTATGAGGACCACATGCTCAACCCGTACAAGGCGGCCGAGCGCGGCCTCATCGACGCGGTCATCCTCCCGAGCGAGACCCGCGGCATGATCGCCCGCAATCTGCGCCTGTACAAGGACAAGAACGTCTCCCGCCCGGCCCGCAAGCACGGCAACATCCCGCTGTAGGCCGACCGGCAGGACTCCCCGCACCCGGGCTTCCCGGGAGTCGCTGGGGAGTCCTTTTCGTCTGCCCCCGCCGACGACCTAGACTAGAGGACCATGACGACCACCTCCCCTGATCTCACCACCACCGCCGGAAGGCTCGCCGACCTGCGCGCCCGCCTGGCGGAGGCGGAGGCCCCGGTGGGCACCGACGCCGTCGAGGCCACCCACGCCTCCGGTAACCAGACCGCCCGTGAACGCGTCCTGCACCTGCTGGACAAGGACTCCTTCGTGGAGACCGACGCCCTGGCGCGTCACCGTTCCTCCGAGTTCGGCCGGGAGACCGACCGGCCGCTCACCGACGGCGTGGTCACCGGTTACGGCACCGTCGACGGCCGGAAGGTGTGCGTGTTCTCCCAGGACTCCACCGTCTTCGACGGTGAGCTCGGCGAGGTCTACGGCGAGAAGATCATCAAGATCTACGACCTGGCCATCAAGACCGGCGTGCCCGTCATCAGCATCCACGAGGGTGCCGGCCCGCGGGTGGCGGAGGGCATCGTCACCCTGGCCATGTACTCGCGCATCCTCTCCCGGGCGACCACCGCCTCCGGCCTGATCCCGCAGATCGCCGTGGTCACCGGTCACACCGAGGGGGTGCACGCCCTGGCCCCGGTGTTCGCGGACATCCTCGTCATGGTCGACGGGCAGGCGAGCCTGCACCTGGCCGCGACGGACGTGGTGGAGAAGGTCACCGGCACCGCCGCCACCCCGGCCGACCTCGGTGGCGCCGACATCCACGCCACCACCTCCGGCACCGCACACGCGACCGCCGCGTCGGACACCGCGGCACTCGACCTGGTCAAGGAGCTCGTGGGCTACCTGCCGGCGAACAACCGCGCCGAGGCCCCGCGCACCGACCGCACTGAGCCGAACAGTGCCGCCGACGCCGAGCTCGACACGCTGATCCCCGACTCCGGCGCCCAGCCCTACGACGTGCGCGAGATCATCCGCCGGGTCGTGGACAACGGCGAGTTCTGCGAGCTGCAGCCGACCTACGCGGGCAACATCGTCACCGGTTTCGCCCGGGTGGAGGGCCGTTCGGTCGGCGTCGTGGCCAACCAGCCGACCGAGGTCGCCGGCTGTCTCGACTCTGCGGCCGCCGAGAAGGCCGCCCGGTTCATCCGCACCTGCGACGGCTTCAACATCCCGGTCGTCGAGTTCGTCGACTCCCCCGGCTTCCTGCCCGGCAAGGACCAGGAGCACGGCGGGGTGCTGCGTCGCGGGGCGAAGCTGGCCTACGCCTACGCGGAGGCCTCGGTGGGCAAGATCACCGTCATCACCCGGAAGGCGATCGGCGCCGCCTACGTCCTCATGGGGTCGAAGGACCTCGGCGCGGACCTCGTGTTCGCGTGGCCCACCGCCCAGATCGCGGTGGCGGACGCCCCGGCGGGTGCGGACAAGCTCCCCATCGACGAGGACGCCTACGCCGAGAAGTACCTCAACCCCTACCTCGCCGCGGAGCGCAGCCTGGTCGACGCGGTCATCGAGCCGTCGACCACCCGCCAGCGGATCACCGAGGGTCTGCGCCTGTTGGACCGGAAGGTCATCATGACCCCGGCGAAGAAGCACGGAAACATCCCCCTCTAAGGAGAACGCATCGTGACCACCACCACCGAACGTCCCCTGTTCCGCGTGCTCAAGGGCAACCCGGACGCCACCGAGCTGGCCGCGCTGACCGCCGTGCTCACCACCCTGGCCAAGCAGCGCCCCGCCGAGGAGTCCACCGAGCGCAACCTGTGGGGTCGCCCGGAGGAGCGCCTGCAGCGCACCACGCTGTACAACCCGAGCGCGTTCCGCAACGTCTCCTTCTACTGACATGCGGCTCGTCCTCGCGTCCGCGTCCCCGTCGCGGCGGATGATCCTCACCTCCGCCGGGGTGGATCCGGTCATCGATCCCGCGGACGTTGACGAGGACGCCATCCAGGCCTCGCTTGTCGACGCCCCTCCCGCCCACGTCGTCGCCGCCCTCGCCGAGGCGAAGGCCGACGCCGTCGCGCCCCGTCACCCCGGTGACGTGGTCATCGGCGGGGACTCCATGCTCCTGCTCGACGGCGTCCTGCAGGGCAAACCCCACACGCCCGAGCGCACCGTGGAGCGCTGGCGGGCCCAGGCCGGAAAAACCGCCGAACTGCTCACCGGCCACTGCATCATCCACGGCGACCGCCGCGTCGTCGAGACCGCCCGGACCACCGTCACCTTCGCCGCCGCCTCCGAGGCGGACATCGCCGCCTACGCAGCCTCCGGTGAGCCGCTGGCCTGTGCCGGGGCATTCACCCTGGAGGCCCTCGGCGGCTGGTTCATCGACCGGATCGATGGGGATCCGTCATCGGTCATCGGCCTGTCACTGCCGCTCGTGCGGCGGGCGCTCTACGACTTCGGGCTCGACGTCAGCACCTTCTGGCGCTGAACGAAGTCACACGAACTCGCGGATCTCCCGCCACAGCAGCGGCGCGAGCGTCTCGCCGTAGGCGTTGGAGAAGTGGTTGCCGTCCCGGTAGACGTACAGGTTGCCGATCACCCCGGGGCAGATGTCACCGGGGCAGAACCAGTCCGCGGTGTCCACGGCCTTCATGTCGGGCCGGGAGTTGAGGCTGCGTGCCGAGGGATCCACCGGCGCATACGCGTGCTCCCGCAGCATCCCACAGCCCTCGTTGTCCCCGGTCTCCGCGACACACCACGACACCATGAAGCCGGAGCCGTCCGACTCGAGGAACCACGGGTTGTCACGCAGGCCGACGAAGGGGATGCTGCGCTCCTCGAGGAAGTCCCACAGCGTGGGGTAGCTGCGCGGCACCTCGTCGATGAAGCGGTCGAGTTCGAGCATGGGGCGCGTCGAGTTGGAGATGACCAGGTCGGGACGGACCTCGTCGAGACGCTCCATGACCTGCTCGTTGAACTCCTGGCACTCCTCGGAGAACACCCCGTCGCGCTCCTCCGCGAACGCCGGGCAGGACTGGCGCACCAGCGGGACGATCCGGAAACCGTGCTCCTGCCCGAGGATGTCCAGCGGCGTCATCCACTGCTCCGCATGGGAACCGCCGATGAGGTAGACCTCGGTCTCGGCCGCCGGGTCGCCGAAGATGCAGCCCTCCCCGACCTCGTCGACCGGCAGGACCGAGGGGTCATCCCCGAACACCGACATGCAGCCGTTCGCCCACGCCGGCGGGTACAACTCCGGCAGGACGGAGGCATCGGGCTGGTAGTCGGCGACGACGGGGACACGCTCGCCGAGCAGGGCGCGGGCGCCGGGGTACAGGCGGGCGTCGAGAAGCTCGTCGCCGAGGTCGTCGATGCGGGCCTGCCAGATCGCCGGCACCGCCAGCAGCGTCGCGACGACCGCCGCCACCAGCACCGCACCCACCGCCCGCACGCGCGGGGCCACGTGATCCGCCAACCCGGCCTTCGCCTCCGCGAGCCGGTTCTCCCCCGCCAGCGGCCGCTTCGCCTGCTGTCGCAGCGGACGCTCCACCAGGCGGTGCGTCAGATCCGCCAGCACCAGCGACACCGCCACCACCCCGACCCCGACGAGCACGGTCGGAGTCTGCCGACTCAGGTACGCCGTGGTGATGATGAGCAACGGCCAGTGCCACAGATACAACGGATAGGCGATGTCCCCCAGCCAGCGCATGAACCCGCTCGACAACACCACCGACAGTCGACTGTGCCCGCCACCGAGAATGACCAGCACCGCACCACCAATCGGGTACAACGCCGCCACACCCGGGAACTGCAGCGCACCGTCGAAGAGGAAACCCGTGGACAGCACCATCGCCAGGCCCACCCACGTCGCCGTCACCCGCAGCCACGGCGGCAACTGCAGCTTCCCACCGTGCAGGGCCAGCAACCCACCGAGCGTGAGCTGCCACATCCGCGACCACGTGGAGTAGTAGTTGAGCGGCTGATCGATCTGCTGCAGCCACAACGCGTAACCGAAGGACGCGACCGTGGCCAGCACGAGGAACGGCGTCACCGCCCGCCGCAGATCCACCCCCGCCCGACGCGCCCAGATGATCAGCATGGCCAGCGCAATGGCCAGGAGATAGAACTGTCCCTGCACCGCCATCGACCACAGATGCTGCAACGGACTGACCAACGCCGACGCCGTGTCATAGGCCGCCGACTGCGCCGCCAGCTCCCAGTTCTGGAAATACCCCAGGCTGGCCACGAACTGCCACGCCAGATCCATCCGCTGCAACTCCGGCGTGAGCAGCCGGATGGCCAGGGCCGTCGACCCCAACACCAGAACCAGGGCCGGCAACAGGCGCCTGATCGTGCGCCAGATCGGCCACCACGGACTCGGCGCCGCATTGTCCCGCGCCGCGTACCGCAGCTGCGAACCCAGGAAGAAATAACCCGACAGCAGCAGGAACACGTCCACGCCACCGGACACCCGGCCGACGAAGACGTGGAAGAGGACGACGAACGCGATCGCGATACCCCGCAGACCATCCAGGTCATAGCGGTAGGAGACGCTTCTCGGAATGGGGGTCGCCCCCGTCATCGTCACTTCCGTCGCCGCGGCGCGCACCCAGGTCCTCTTTCCAGCCGAATGATCCGCTAACAGAGTACAGCTAGGGTGTGGAGACATGGAACTCAACGACATGCTCGCCCCGCCGCCGGTGACCCTGCCCGCCGACCCGGCCGCCACCCTCGACCCCGCCGCCGCCGACACCGCCTTCGCCCACCCCGACAGCCCGCTCGTCTGGGCCACCCGCGCGGAGGCCGCCCTCGAATCGGCGTCCTCGGATGACGAGAAGCTCATCGCCTACGCCTTCGCCCGCACCGGCTACCACCGCTCCCTCGACCGCCTGCGTGCCAACAAGTGGAAGGGCTGGGGACCCATCCCCTGGAGCCACGAGGCCAACCAGCCCGTCCTGCGCGCCATCGCCGCCCTCGCCCGCGCCGCCGCCCTCATCGGCGAGGACGCCGAATACGACCGCTGCCGCCAGATGCTCTCCGACGCCGACCCGGAGTCCGTCGAGCGACTGCTGGGGTAGGTCATGTCGTTCCTCGGTGTCGCTTGGTGGCGCTTGGTGGCGCTTTGCGTGCCAGAAGAGACCCGGAATCGCTGATTTTTCGGTGAAACTGGCATGGAAAGCGCCACCTGTGGCCTTTCGGATGGCATGAATTCGGGTGGATCCTGGATTTCAGGGAGTTGCTGCCACGCGAAAGGACCCGGGGTCCGGTTCGCCCTCCCGGTCCGGCAATGGACCTTGGAGGAAGAATTCACCATGTACATCGGCGGAACCAGATCCGGTGCACTGCTGGAGATTGGCGTGGTGCGGGGAGATCTGTCCCTCGTCATCGTCCACGCCATGCCCGCCCGACCGACATTCATCAGGCGATCATCATGCCCCGAAGCATCCAGGACATCTTCGAGCATGCGGACGAACTTGCCCGCCGATTCGAAAACTACACCCCCCGACCCGGTGACGACGTCGATCTCGTCGCGGAACACACCCTCCAGCAGGCCGTCCTGCAGCAGATCAGCGCGGAGAAGACCGTGGACAAGGCCGTCCGATCCGCCCGGAACGCCGGGCTGAGCTGGACCACCATCGGTTCCGTTCTCGGCACCTCCGGGGAGGCGGCCCGACAGAAGTACGGCCCGCGGGTGGGGTGACCGGTCACCTCCGCCAACGACGTTGAGCCGGCACCCCGTGAGGGATGCCGGCTCAACGTCGTTCAGCTATGCGGGGCTACTAACCCTGGGCACCCTCCACGCGCCCGATGGCTTCCTTGGCCACCTGCTCCTGGATGCCCATGTCCAGTTCGGAGGTGAAGCCGACGCAGGAGCAGTTGATCTCACCGAGGACGTAGGTGTCGGAGCCGTCCTCGCCGTCGGCGAGCATGAAGTCGGCGGTCCAGATCAGCGGGATGTTGTCGCCGCCGAGCTTCTCGGCGATGACGGGGCGGGCGTCGGCGAACATGTCGACGAGCTCCTGCCAGGCCTCCGGCTTGTCGTAGGTGTACTTCGCGCCGGAGAACAGGGTGGCGGAGAAGTTGTCGCCGCCCTCGGCCGGCTTCTTGTGCACGACGAACACGGGGTGCGGGCCGACGAGGAGGATGCGGATCTCACCTTCGACGATGCGCGGCATGAAGCGCATGTCCACGAGCATGCCGTTGTCGCCGATGATGTACTGGTCACAGAAGTCCATGAACTCACCGAGCTCGCGGACCTCGGTGTGGTTGTCCACGGCCTCGGTGGCCTTGAGCTTGGTGTCCAGCGGCAGGGCGGTGCCCGGATCGACGGAGGCGGCCAGTTCCTTGTCCTCGAGCTGGACGCGCCAGATGCCGGAGCCGGTGGAGCCGCGGTTCTGCTTGAGCACGCGCTCGCCGTAGGACAAAGAAGTGGGGAAGGTGCTGTGGAAGCTCTCGACGTCGTAGTACGCGGCGGTGTCGTCGGGCACGAGGTCGGTGTCGTTGAGCTTGACCAGGGCATCCTTGGCGCCGTAGGCCATCATCTCGGCCGGGGTGGACATGCCGACGAGGCCGGTGTCGGACAGGCGGGTGAGCAAGTCGAAGTAGCCCTTCTCACCGCCGGGGATGTTGCCCGGGTTGACGCGGGAGATGTAGCCGCCGAAGTTCTCGGAGACGTAGGTGAACAGGTCGTCGGCCCATTCGGGGCGGTAGTAGACGACCTCGGAGTGCCAGCCGGCGTCCTTGATGGCGTTGACGATGGGCATGGTGTCGCGGCGGTGGCCGTCGATGTACTTGTCTGATCCGCCCTCAACCTCGAAGACGACGATTGCCTTGTTCATCTGGCGTTCCCTTTCATGAGGAATAGTCGACGTCGTCCCACGCTCATGAAAAGCACGGTCCAACTGCGATTTTAGTGCAGCGCAGTGGCCTACGTCGGCTGAGCGGAAAGGTAGTTACTAACGCCACAATGCCGGGCTGCGGGTGATCGCCCCCGCGGGAGCAACTACTCTTGGAACAGTCTCAGTAACCTGCTCAACCTCCCGTCTGACATGAAAGGAGTGCCCGCTGTGGCTGCTCCGTTTGATCCGCTCCCCCAGTTCCAGGACTACGCCCGACCGGAGCGTCTGGTCTCCGCGTCCTGGCTCTCGGCCCGGCTGGGTTCTCCCGGACTTCGCGTCGTCGAGTCCGACGAGGACACCCTGCTCTATGACATCGGCCATCTGCCCGGCGCGGTGCGGATCGACTGGCGGCATGACCTGACCGACGATGTCACGCGTGACGTCATCGACGGGGAGGCCTTTGCGGAGCTCATGCGGTCCAAGGGCATCAACCGCGATGACACGGTGGTCATCTACGGTGACCAGTCCAACTGGTGGGCCTCCTACACCCTGTGGGTTTTCGAGCTGTTCGGCCATGAGGATGTCCGCCTGCTCGACGGTGGGCGTGACGCGTGGATGGCGGAGGAGAGGGACACCTCCTTCATGGTCCCGGATTTCCCGCGGTCGGATTACCCGGTGGTGGAGCGCAATGACTCGGAGCACCGGATCCTGGTGCAGGAGGTGCTCGGCACGATCGGGAAGGACACGATCATCGATGTCCGTTCGCCGGAGGAGTTCGCCGGCACCAACGATGATTCCTCGCCTCCGGCGACGGCGCCGGCGCTGCGCAACGGTCACATCCCCACGGCCCGGAACTTTCCGTGGGCGGAGTCGGTGCACGCGAACTCGCGGTTCCGTTCCCGCGCCGAGCTCGACGAGATCTACGGTGCCCTGAAGGCGTCGGAGGAGACGGTGATCTACTGCCATCTCGGCGATCAGTCGGCTCACACGTGGTTCGTGCTCAAGCATCTGCTGGGGTTCGACAAGACCCGCAATTACGACGGTTCGTGGGTCGAATGGGGCAACATGGTCCGGATGCCGATCGAGCGCGGGGAGTAATTTCTTCCGCCCACCTGGGAAAACCTTCGCCTCTGGCACATTAATTCAGGCAAAACCCGAGACCTGACGGAATGCTCACGTTTTTGTGTGCAAGAATAGTCTGCATGCGTTGCGCAGCCGCCTCAGTTGTGGCGGTCCGGCGCGGCACACATTCGTAGCACATGAAAGGGAACACCGAAGTGGCAGTTGAGACCAAGAAGATCACGAAGGTCCTCGTGGCCAACCGCGGCGAAATCGCCGTACGAGTGATCCGGGCCGCCAAGGATGCGGGCATCGCCAGTGTCGCCGTCTATGCGGAGCCCGACGCGGACGCCCCGTTCGTCGCCCTGGCCGATGAGGCCTTCGCTCTCGGTGGCCAGAGTTCCGCTGAGTCCTACCTCGTGATCGAGAAGATCATCGACGCCGCCGCCAAGTCCGGCGCGGACGCCGTCCACCCCGGCTACGGCTTCCTCGCCGAGAACGCCGACTTCGCGCAAGCCGTCATCGACTCGGGTCTCATCTGGATCGGCCCGCCACCGTCGGCGATCTCCGATCTGGGTGACAAGGTCACCGCCCGCCACATCGCGGAGCGGGCGAACGCCCCGATGGCACCGGGCACGAAGGATCCGGTGGCCGGTGCGGACGAGGTCGTCGCCTTCGCCGAGGAGCACGGTCTGCCCATCGCCATCAAGGCCGCCTTCGGTGGCGGTGGCCGTGGCATGAAGGTCGCCTACGAGATGGGCGAGGTGGCGGAGCTGTTCGAGTCCGCCACCCGTGAGGCCGTCTCCGCCTTCGGCCGTGGCGAGTGCTTCGTCGAGCGTTACCTGGACAAGGCCCGCCACGTCGAGGCCCAGGTGCTGGCCGACCAGCACGGCAACGTCGTCGTCATGGGTACCCGCGACTGCTCGCTGCAGCGTCGTTTCCAGAAGCTGGTGGAGGAGGCTCCGGCCCCGTTCCTCACCGATGAGCAGCGCACCCAGATCCACGAGTCCGCGAAGGCCATCTGCCGCGAGGCCGGGTACTACGGTGCCGGCACGGTGGAGTACCTCGTCGGCGCGGACGGCCTGATCTCCTTCCTGGAGGTCAACACCCGTCTGCAGGTGGAGCACCCGGTCACCGAGGAGACCACGGGCGTCGACCTGGTCATCGAGCAGTTCCGGATCGCCGAGGGTGAGCAGCTGCGTTTCACCGAGGATCCGGCGCCGCGCGGCCACTCCTTCGAGTTCCGCATCAACGGCGAGGACGCGGGCGCCAACTTCATGCCGGCCCCGGGCACCGTCGCGGTGTACCAGCAGCCGGACGGCCCGGGCGTGCGCGTCGACTCGGGCGTGCGTGCCGGTTCCGTCATCGGCGGCCAGTTCGACTCGATGCTGGCCAAGCTCATCGTCACCGGTGAGAACCGTGACCAGGCGCTGGCCCGTGCCCGTCGCGCGCTCGACGAGTACGTGGTCGAGGGCATGCCGACGGTGCTGCCGTTCCACCGCCACATCGTCTCCCACCCGGCGTTCATCGGTGACGGGGAGTCCTTCGACATCTACACCAAGTGGATCGAGGAGGAGTGGGACAACCCGATCGCCCCCTACGTCGACGCCGCTGACGCCGACGAGGATGAGGCGACCCCGGCCCACAAGGTCGTCGTCGAGGTCGACGGTCGTCGGGTCGAGATCGCCCTGCCGGGTGATCTCGCGCTCGGTGGCGGTGCGGCCCCGAAGAAGAAGGCGAAGAAGCGTCGTTCCGCCGGTGGTGCCGGCGGTGCCTCCGGTGATGCGGTGTCCGCGCCGATGCAGGGCACCGTCATCAAGGTCAACGTCTCCGAGGGGGCGGAGGTGACCGAGGGTGAGGTCATCGTCGTCCTCGAGGCCATGAAGATGGAGAACCCGGTCAAGGCCCACAAGTCGGGTGTGGTCACGGGCCTGGCCGTCGAGGCCGGTGCCGGTGTGACCAAGGGTCAGCTGCTGCTCGAGATCAAGTAGCCCCCGCAACGACGACGGCTCCCACCTCCCCGGTCACGGGGCGGCGGGAGCCGTTCTGTCATGTCAGAGCCCGGCAATCTCCTCTTCGGCGCGACGCAGGATGGCCACGACCCGGTCGGTGTGCGCGTCGTCGCTACGCTTGACGGTCTCCCGCAGGCGGCGCATGGCGGCGCGACGTTCGTGGTGCGGGCCGGCGGCCTCGTCCCGGTAGGTGTCGAGTATCCCGGACCAGTCGGCGCGGTGCTCGGTGACCAGCTCGCGGCCGACGTCGGTGAGCGAGGCGAGTTTGCGGCCGTCGGACACCGCGATGGTGATCAGGCCCTCGTCCTCGAGCATGCTCAGCCGCGGGTAGATCGCGCCCGGGCTGGGTGCCCAGTTCTCGCCGGTGGCCTCGCTGATGGTGGTGATGATCTGGTAGCCGTGCATGGGCTGGTCGGCGAGCAGCAGGAGGATGACGTTGCGCAGATCGCCGCGCCCGGCCCGGCCTCCCCTGCCCCGACCGTGGCCGTGACCGTGGCCGTGACCGGGCCGGTGGTCCCGGCGTCGGCCCCGGCTGCGGCGGCCACAGTGGCCACAGTGCCCACGGTTGCCATGGTGGTCGTGCTGGTCGTCGTGGATGTGAATGGTGTAGCTCATGGTGTGAGCCCCTCTCTGGAAGGTGTGCGGTGGTCCGGTTCCCCCGGGGACCACCCTGACGCCGTTAACGATATATCTCTATCCCGTTCCTGTCAACGATATATCGCAAACTTCTTCCGTACACTGTCCCCCATGACCGACTTCACCCTCCGTCCCGCCACCGAATCCGACCGCACCTACCTCGAGCGACTCTTCTACCTCACCGACGTCTGGGGCGATGACACCCGTCCCCCGAGCGCCGGCTTCGTCGATGATCTCGGCGTCTTCGTCGACGCGTGGAGCGAGGACCAGGGCGGGGTCATCGCGGTGAGCGACCAGCGCGCGCCCGCCGGCGGCGTGTGGCTGCGCTCCGGCTCCGACCGCCGTCCCCCGTGCGGTTTCGTCGCCGAGGACGTCCCCGAGCTCGCCATCGCCGTGGAGTCTGCTTTCGGTGGGCACGGCCTCGGCCGCTCGCTTATCGACGCCGCCCTGACCCTCGCCCGCCGGCAGGGTCGCCGTGGGCTCTCCCTGGCCGTCGATGACGGCAACGACCGGGCCCGTCACCTCTACGAGAAGGTCGGCTTCGAGGTCGTCGAGGCACGCCCGGAGCTCAAGGTGACCGCGATGGTCTACTGGTTCTGAACCAGCCGCGGGATGAGGCGGACGTAGATGACCATGCCGACGAGTTCGACGAGTGTCTGTGTCACCACCACCGCGGCCGCCCCGGGCACGGTGAGCGCGATCGGCAGGACGACCAGGGAGTTGCGGGTCGC
>Ga0123329_1004114_pt1 | contig 11589 bp, 7 predicted proteins | sample BioC12SIPDNA_FD_89703 | JGI IMG/M metagenome (GOLD analysis project Ga0123329, IMG submission 89703) | Anaerobic biogas reactor microbial communites from Washington, USA - Biogas_R1_B C12 SIP DNA | ecosystem: Engineered > Bioreactor > Anaerobic > Unclassified | place: Washington, USA | collected... | reverse complement strand
CGGCATCCTGGCTGCATTCAACAAGCTGGACCAGGGCGAGTTCTTCTCGACCGACGTGAAGCTGGTGTCGTCGGTCACGGGAACGATTGCCGTGTTCGTCGAGAACTCGCACCTGTACGACAACCTGCACCAGCTGATGCTGGGCACGGTGCGAGCCCTGGTGTCGAGCATCGATGCGAAGGACCAGTATACGTGCGGTCACAGCGAGCGCGTGGCGTGGATCTCGCGTCGGATTGCGGAGCGCATGGGCCTGGACGGGGAGTTCGTCGAGCGGGTGTACCTGGCCGGACTGCTGCACGACATCGGGAAGATCGGCATCCCGGAGGCAATCCTGCTGAAGAACGGTCGCCTGGAGCCGCAGGAGTACGACGTGATGAAGCGGCACCCGCTGATCGGCGCGAAGATTCTGGCCGGCGTGCGGGAACTGGAAGACGTGATTCCCGGCGTGTTGCATCATCACGAGCGTCTGGATGGGCGGGGATACCCGAAGGGCCTGGGCGGCGAGGGCGTGCCGCTGGAGGGGCGCATCATCGGCCTGGCGGACTCGTTGGACGCGATGACATCGCACCGTGTGTACCGGCCGGCGATGCCCCGGGAGAAGGTGGAGAACGAGATCGTTCGTTGCACGGGCACGCAGTTCGATGTGCGATGCGTGGACGCCCTGATGGACATCGGCCTGACGGAGGTTCTGGACAGCGTGCCGACGCAGAGCGGCGAGTTGCCCCTGAGCCCGCGTGCGGGCCTTCAATGGAAGGGGTTGCCATGACGACCACCGCGGAGAAATACGGCGACGTGACGGTGATCAGCGTCGAGTCGGAGTTCTCGGGCGACACGGTGAGCCAGTTCCGCCGTGTGGCCGAAGAGCGTCTGGCCGGCGAGCAGCAGTGGTTCATCCTCGACTTCGAGAAGACCGTCAGCATGGACTCGGCGGCGCTGGAGGCGTTGCTCTGGTTCCGCGACGAGGTGGAGGGCCGGACGGGCCTTGTCAAGGTGTGCGGCCTGGACGACACGTGCGCGAAGGTGTTCGAGTTGACGCGGTTCGACCGCAAATTCGAGGTCTTCGGCGAACTGACCGAAGCCATGAAGTCCTATGAGTAGGAACGGTTCCATGGTAGCGCAGACAGGCGAGAAGATCAGGCTCGGGGATGTCCTGCTGGAACAGGGCGTTGTGTCCAGGGAGCAACTGGACGAGGCCCTCGTTCAGCAGAAGCAGTCGGGCGGCAAGAAACTGCTGGGCGAAGTGCTTGTGTCCATGGGCTTCTGCTCCGAAGACGACATCATCCGGGCGTTGGCCGGCAACTACGGCGTGCCGTACGCGAAGATCAACCCGCGGCTGGTGGACGCCTCGGTGATCGACACGCTGCCGCGGGAGTTCCTGGACCGTCACCGCGTGCTGCCGCTGTTCAAGGTGCGTAACGTGCTGACGGTGGCCATGGCCGAGCCGTCGAACATGTTTCTGGCGGACGAGATGTCGCAGATCAGCGGCCTGGAAATCCAGGTGGTGGCCGCGTCGGCGCAGGACATCGTCAACACGCTGCAAAGCTACGTCAGCTCGGCCAACGTGTTCGTCATCGACGAGATCATCGAGGACATCAACGCCAAGGACTTCGAGCTGATCGAGTCGCAGGTCGAGGACATTGCGAACGTGGAAGATGCCGGCGAGCACTCGCCGGTCGTCAAGCTGGTCAACTACCTGGTTTTCGATGCGGTGCGCCAGAACGCCTCGGACATTCACATCGAGCCTGACGACAACATGACCCGCGTGCGGTACCGCGTGGACGGGACACTGTACGAGGCGTTCCGCCCGCCGCACCGGATGCACGCCTCGCTTGTGAGCCGCATCAAGATCATGAGCCAGCTCGACATTTCCGAGCGGCGTCTGCCGCAGGACGGCGGCATCCACGTCATGATGCAGGGGCGGCCCATCGACCTGCGTATCAGCACGTTGCCGGGGCCGAACGGCGAGAAGGTCGTCATCCGTATCTTCGACAACCGGAACATGATGGTCAACCTGGAGAAACTCGGCTTCGAGTTCGACATGCTGGAGGAATTCAAGAAGCTGATCGCCAGCCCGAACGGCATTCTCCTGGTGACCGGGCCGACCGGCAGCGGCAAGAGCACCACGCTCTACAGTGTCTTGAACGAGCTGAACAGCCCGGACGTCAACATCTCGACGGTCGAGGACCCGATCGAGTTCAACCTGCGCGGGATCAACCAGTTCCAGACGAACGAGCGGATCGGGTTCACGTTCTCGGCGGCACTGAGAAGCCTGCTGCGGCAGGACCCGGACATCATCATGGTGGGCGAGGTCCGCGACGAGGAGACGGCCAAGATCGCCGTGCAGGCTGCGCTGACAGGGCACTTGGTCATCTCGACGCTGCACACGAACGACGCGGCTGCGGCCATCACGCGGCTGCAGAACATCGGCGTCGAGCCGTACCTGGTGTCGGCAAGCGTGGTGGGCATCCTGGCCCAGCGGCTGGTGCGGAAGATCTGCACGCACTGCAAGGAAACCTACAGTCCGCCGCTGCACCTTCGCCGTCTGGCGGGGTCCAAGATCGAGGGCATCGACACGTTCTACCGCGGCAAGGGGTGCCCGAAGTGTCGCAACACGGGGTTCCAGGGGCGCATCGGCGTCTACGAACTGATGGCGATGAGCGACGAGATTCGCGACCTGGTGGTGCACGGGGCGCCATTGGACGAGATTCGCAAAGCGGCAATGGCCGGCAACATGGTGACGCTGCGTGCCGACGGCATGAAGAAGGTGCGTGCGGGCATCACGACGCTTGAAGAGGTGATTCGTATCAGCGACGGCCGCTGAGGGGTCGCGACCGTGTAACAGGAGTCGGAGGCTATGGCACAGTTCGCCTATCGAGCCAGGGATTCGCGGGGAGCCGCCACGTCGGGCGTGATGACGGCGTCGGACCAGGAGGACGCCGTTCGCCGTCTGCGTCAGCAGGGGCTCACGGTCCAGTCGGTGTCGCTGCGCGCCGAGGCCGGCGGCCTGGGGGCGCTGGCGCGAATCCAGGTCGGCAAGCCGCGCGTGAAGCCCAGCGACGTGGTCTACTTCGCCAACCAGTTGGCCGTCATGATCGACACGGGCGTGCCGCTGGCCGAGGCGCTGGAGTCGCTCGGGCAGCAGGCGCCGAATCCCACGTTCCGCGATGTTCTGATGTCGGTCGCGGCAGACGTGGAGGCCGGGCAGCCGCTGAGCGAGGCTCTGGCGAAGCACCCGAAACAGTTCAACTGTATGTTTGTCAGCCTGGTGCGTGCCGGCGAGTCGTCGGGCAACCTGGGCCTCATGCTCACCAGCGTGGCCGACTACCTGGTCGAGGCCGAGGAGACGCGACGCCGCATCAAAGGCGCCATGACCTATCCGATGTTCATGGCCGGGCTGGCGGTGGTCGTCGTCGTGGTTCTGATGGCTTTCGTACTGCCCAGGTTCACGGCGATCTACAACAACAAGGATGCCGTATTACCCACGCCGACCCGCATTCTGATGGGGGTCAGCGACTTCTGCGTCGCCCACTGGCTGCCGCTGATCATTACGGTCGTCCTGGTGACGGCCGGTGCAATCGCCTTCTTCATGCAGCCGGTCGGTCGCCGGTTCCTCGACACGCTGAAGATACGGCTGCCGGCCATCCGGGAAGTCTGCCTGAAGGTGTATATTGCCAGATCGTTCCGCGCCTTGGGCACGATGGTGACCGCCGGTGTGCCGGTGATCGAGGCCCTGGAAATCGCACGCCAGACGGCGACCAACGTGCACTTCCAGGATGTGTTCACCCGGGCCGTCGAGAAGGTCAGTCAGGGTGAGACCCTGTCGGACCAGTTCTTCTGTACGACGCTGATACCGATTACGACGTCGCAGATGGTCTTCGCCGGAGAGAAGTCGGGGCGGCTGGGGGCCGTGCTGCTGAAGGTGTGCGGTTTCTGCGACCGCGACCTGAAGGACTCGATCAAGAAGATGACCACGATGCTCGAACCGGCGATGATCGCGTTCATGGGCTTGTTTGTGGGCGGCATCGCCATGGCGCTGCTGCTGCCGATGTTCAACATCGGCAAGGTGCTGGCGAAGTAGGCTGCACGCGCTGCATCACGATAGAATGCGGGCAATGCCTGGAGGGGTGTGCTCGCTTTGGAGGGCGGGTTCCGAGGGAACCGCCCTCCAACTGTTTATGGGGTGCATTAACGTTCTGGGGGCTGTGTCGTGGCATGGGCATCCTGCCCATGAGTCGCAGGGGCATCTTGTCACGGCTTCCCCACAACGTTAATGCACCCTTCTCTATGTGGCGCGTTGGCCAAGGGCCGGACGGGCGGCGGAGCCGGGGGACGCGTGCGCTCAGGGCAGGGGGGCGTCTGTGGCGTCAGGGCAGAGCGGCCACGAGTTCGGCCACGTAGTCGCCGACGCAGCGGACGACCTCGGCGGTGGGCCGGCCGGCCATGTCGCCGATGCGGCGGACAATGGCGCTGCCGACAATGGCGCCGTCGGCGACGGCCGTCACCTGTCGCACGTGCTCCGGTCGCGAGATGCCGAAGCCGACGCAGACAGGCGCCTTGGTCTCCTGCCGCAGCCGCTCGACATGGCGCACGATATCCGCAGGCAGATCCTTGCGTTCGCCGGTGATGCCCGTGACGCTGACATAGTAGAGGAATCCGGTGGACTGGCGGGCGATGCGAGCGGCACGCTCCCAGGGCGACGTGGGCGCCACGAGCATGATATGCGACAGGCCGCGACGGGCGGCCCCGGCGGCCATGGCGTCGCACTCCTCCAGCGGCAGGTCCGGGACGATCAGGCCGTCGATGCCCGCTGCCTGGGCGTCGTCGAGAAACCGGTCCATGCCCCGGCGCGTGACGAGCGAGAAGCTGCCCATCGCCGAGATCGGCGCGTGGCAGTCCCTGCGCAGCTCGCGAACCATCGCGAAAATGCCGTCGAGCGTCGTGTGAGCGTCCAATGCGCGGGTGTACGACGCCTGGATCGTTGGCCCGTCGGCCACGGGGTCGCTGTAGGGCAGGCCCAGCTCAATGAGCGAGGCGCCGCGCGACACCATCTCGCGGATCAGCGCCGCTGTGGTCGCCAGGTCGGGGTCGCCCGCCGTCAGGAACGGCATCAAGGCCTTCCTGCCCGAGCGATGGAGTTCCTGGAATACCTGTTCGATGCGATTGGCCATGGGGTCTCAGTCCTTCCTCGGACCGCCGGTCAGGCGAGCGACCTCGACGCAATCCTTGTCGCCGCGGCCCGAGAGGTTCACCACGATCACCTTGTCCTTGCCGAGCGTCGGGGCCATCTTCCTGGCCTCCACCAGGGCATGCGACGATTCCAGCGCCGGGATGATGCCCTCCAGACGCGACAACTCGTAGAACATCTCCAGGGCCTCGTCGTCGGTGGCGATGGTGTACTTCACGCGGCCGCTGTCTTTCCAGTACGAGTGCTCCGGTCCCACGCCGGGATAGTCCAGGCCGGCCGAGACGCTGTGGACCGGGGCGGTCTGCCCGTCGGCGTCCTGGAGCACGTAGCTCATGCTGCCGTGCAGGACGCCGGGCTTGCCGGCGGCCAGCGGCGCCGCGTGTTTGTGACTGGCCAGTCCCAGGCCGCCCGCCTCCACGCCAACCAGCCTGACCTCGGCGTCGTCGATGAACGGGTAGAAGATGCCGGCCGCATTGCTCCCGCCGCCGATGCACGCGCAGACGACGTCGGGCAGACGGCCCTCCTGCTGGAGGATCTGCTCGCGAGCCTCGCGGCCGATCACCGACTGGAAATCGCGGACCATCATCGGGAACGGGTGCGGGCCCATGGTCGAGCCGATGCAGTAATGGGTGCTCTCGACCGTTGCCATCCAGTCGCGGAACGCCTCGTTGCAGGCGTCCTTCAGGGTCTTCTGCCCGGTCGTCACCGAGATTACCTGAGCGCCCTGAGCCCTCATCCGGAAAACGTTCAACTCCTGGCGACGAACGTCTTCGGCGCCCATGAACACCTCGCACTCCAGCCCCAGTAGCGCGGCCGCCGTCGCCGTGGCCACGCCGTGCTGGCCGGCGCCGGTCTCGGCGATGATGCGCGGCTTGCCCATCCGTTGCGTCAGCAGGGCCTGTCCCAGCGTGTTGTTGATCTTGTGGGCGCCCGTGTGGTTCAGATCCTCGCGCTTCAGGTAAATCTTCGCGCCGCCCCAGGCCTCCGTCACTCGACGTGCCAGGTACAGCGGGCTCGGTCGCCCGACGTAGTGCTTGTAGTAGTACTGCAATTGCTCCTGGAACGTCGGGTCGCGGCGGGCCTGGTCGTACGCCTCGACCAACTGGGCCAGGGCGTGCATCAGCGTCTCGGGAACGTACTGTCCCCCGTACGGGCCGAAGCGCCCATGACTGTCGGGTAATCTCTGTGCCACGGCTGAGACTCCTTCTCCTACGGCAACCGCGCTAGGTTACGGACGGCCTCTTTCACCGTCAAGCGAAAAGGGCTGCAGAGCGCATCCCGGGGACCTCAGAGCCGACCGCTGCGGAGAATCGAGATGACCACCCAGGTGCCGCTGACGGCGGCCATGACGAAGCCCACCAGCCCCAGGAGCGGGATCTCGCCGACCGACGGCACATGCGCGGCGAACCATGGAATGAGGTTGCCGACGCTCGGCCCGATGCGGGCCTGGAGGATGATGCTGGAGCCGAGGATGATGGCGGCCGTGATGACGCTGAAGGCGATGCGGTTGCTCGATCGGTCCAGTTCCGTGATGACCGCATCAAGCCCGTCATGGCGGAACACCAGGCGCATCTTGCCGCGCATCAGGTTGCGGAAGAACCGCCTGAACATCTGCGGCCCCTGCTGCATGATGCTGGCCACGTGGTAGGCGTTGACGCTCAGGTTGCTGGCGATCCGGCCCGGCGACAGCCGCTCCAGCATCAGCTTGTTGAGCTTGGGCTTGATGACCTCGACCGGGGCGCAGTCAGGGTCGAGCATCAACGCGACGCCCCCGACGTTCGTCAGACTCTTGCCCAGCAGGACAAAGTCCCGCGGCAGAACGATCCGATGGTCGCGCGCCAGGCCGACGATCTCCTCGAAGACGCTCGCGATGTTGATCCGCTTGATCGGCGTGCCGTAGTACTTGTCCAGCAAGTTGCCGAGGTCGTTCCGCAGGCGGCTGTAGTCGATCTCCTCGGGCAGCGCGCCCAGGTCGTCCAGGATGTCGATCACCAGGTCCAGCTCGCGGTTGACGGCCGAGACCAGGCAGATGGCCAGTCGCGACCTCATGCTGGGGTCGAGCCGTCCGACCTGACCGAAATCGATAATGCCCCACCGGCCGGGCGCCTGGGCCAGCAGATTGCCCGGATGCGGGTCGGCATGGAAGATGCCCATCTCGAAGAACTGGTGGAAGAACGCGTCGAGCAGGTGCGTTGCCAGCAGCTTGCGGTCCAGTCCGGCCGCGCCATAGTCGGTGGTCGGGGAGACCGTTGTGCCGCTGAGCTGTTCGAGCGTCAGGATGTTGTGCGACGAGAGCTGCCAGAGCACCTGCGGCGTCTGGACGTTCTCGTTGGAAGCGAAGGCCTCGTGGAACCGCGCCGTGACCGACGCCTCATTGATGAAGTCGAGCTCGCGGTGCAGCGTCCGGGCGAATTCGTCCACGAGCATCTGCGGACGGTACGGCCGCAGCTCCGGCAGATGTCGATCCACCAGTTGGGCCAGGGTCCGCAGCAGCGCCACGTCGTTGACGATGATGCGTTCGATGCCGGGCCGCTTGACCTTGACGACCACCTTGCGCCCGTCGGTGGTGACGGCGCGGTGCGCCTGGGCGATGGACCCGCAGGCGAACGGCGTCTCCTCGAACGTGGTGAACGCTTCGCCGAGGGGGCGGCCGAGATCCTGATCCACGACGCGCCGGACCTCGTCGAACGCAAAAGGTCGAACGCGGTCGTGCAGCCGGCGGAACGCGTTCTGGAACTCGACGGGCAGCAGGTCGGGCCGGCCGGCCAGCGACTGGCCCAGTTTGACGAACGTGGGCCCCAGGTCTTCCATGGCCTCCGCGGCGCGCGTGGCGACCGTGGCGATGTCGTCCTGGCCGACGGGCTTCGGCGGGAACTTCGACGTCAGCTTCTGGCGGAAGGGGACCAGTCGCTCCAGCCTCATGCTGACCACCAGGTGGCCGAACCCGTGCCGGGCCAGGACCGTCAGAATGGTCGCCAGGCGTTGGCTGCTGCGAATGGTCTGGCCGAAGGAGAAGATGCTCACGCGACGCGCTCCACAGGGGGCATGAGTCCAGGGCGAATGCAGTTGTGCGGCCATTATAGACGCGCGACAGGGCTGCGGACCAGCAAAAACGAGCCCGGCGAGGCACACGCGGCCACCGGTAGTCCACAGGCATAGTTTATCGGACCCTGATATCTGACAAAAAGTGTGTTTCGCGCCGCAAAGGGTGAATTCCTGCTAATGGGGTTTCACGTTCTGTCCGATATCCATAGCAGGCTGTGGGTCACCGTCCGTCAGGACGGGCAGCCTGGCTTGGGGGATCCGGGTAACGGCGAGCTCGGGTCCCTCGTTTTTTTTGCGCCTGCCCCGACCCTCCCCCCAGCCGTCCCTCCATGGCGAAAAACCTGCAATTTGCCAAACAAAAGCCAGACCATTTCGTATATCATACGGACAACTAGTTCGATTCCCGCGAGGTGGTTATGGCTACGATCAAGGTGACGTGCCCGAAGTGCTCGAAGCCCTTCGGCGTGCTGGACCGTCAGATGGGAACCAGCGTTCACTGCCCCCATTGCCGTCAGCGCATGACCATCGGCCAGCGCAAGGGCGATGCGCCGGCAGGCGCCCAGGGCGAAGCCGCTGCAACGGATGGCGGGCCGGCGTCGGCCGCCGACGCGCTGGAGGCCGCCTTCGGGCCGCCCGCGAAGCCCAAGCCAGCGCCCAAGCCGGTCATGGCCGCCCCGGCGCCCCAGCCCTATCAGACACGCCTGGCCAAGAATCTCGGAGTGGACGAGGACGTGGAGCAGGATCACCTGCTCGACAACGCCCCCGTCCGCAATCGCACGGTCGTGTGGGTCTGGGTCAGCATTCTGGGGGTCATGCTCATCGGCCTGGTCATCGGCCTCGTCGTCAAGTACGGCGATTACAGCAAGGCCGAGCGGTCCGGTTCGTTCAAACAGTTGAAGATTCTGGGCGAAGAGCGGGCCATGAGCGGACCGCGGCAGCAGATCATCCACACGATCACGGACGAGAAGGGTAATGTCATCCAGACGGTGGACGAAACGGCCGTCGATCTGAGCAGCAAGGACCGTATCCATCCCGACCAGATGCTGGACGCGAGCACGTCCACGCTGGTGCCGCACATGCCGCCGAACAACGTGTCGAGTTACTCGGTGACCAGGGACAACAAGCAGTATGAGGTGTGGGTCGGCTATGTGGAGAACACCGGCACGGAGATGGTGCGTCGCGGCACATGGGCGCTGCGGTTCGTCGATAAGACCAACGAAGCCGACGTGAAGGTGTTCAGCGAGCAGGTGTATTGGTTCAACGACGTCAAGCCCAACGAGAAGGTGTACTTTGTTTTCGAAGCGCCCTATGTGGATGCGTCCGGTGGGAAAGTGGGCATTCAGCCCATTCCGGAAGTGCCGGAAGACGGCGCCACGAACATGCCCGTCTTCGAGTTCGACCTCAAGCCGATGAGCGTGGATCGCCAGGGCAGGACCAAGGGGACTGTCAGCTTCGACGTCACGAACCTGTCGTCCGTGACAGCCCCGGTGGTGGACGTGCTGTTTGTTCTGAACAACCGCGACGGCCAGCCGGCCGCCTATGCGAAGACGCAGGTGATGAACCTGGTGCCGCACCGTCCGGAGCGTGCCCAGGCGTCGTACAGCGAGGCGCATTCGCTGGGTGTGGACCATGTTGGCTTCTGCCGCGCCCAGGTGGTGGAATCCGGGGCCGCCCAGTAGCCGTCGCCGAAGGCCGGCAACGCCCCGTCGCCGGGGGGGGCTGACGTTGACGGGGTATCGTCGGACGAAGAAGACGGAAATCGACCGCAAGGGCGCGGGACGGCGGCATCGGTCAACCGGTGCTCGCCGTCCGTGCGTTTCAGCCGGGCATCCAGAATGAATCGCTGCGACGTTCTGTGGCTGCGTCGCGGCAGGGCAGTCCTGCGGTCTTCTCAGAAGATGCGTCTACACCCTTCGAGGTCGGGAGGCTTGCCATGCGACAACTGGTACTTGCTGCGGTGTGGGTCGTCCTGCCGGCGGCTGTGGCATTGGCCGATTCCACGGTGGTCCTGAAGGATGGTCGGCGAGTGACCGGCCAGGTGATGGAGTCGGGGGAGAGCGTCGGCGTGGTCACCGACGAGGGGCTCCAGATGTTTCCGAGGTCGGAGGTGGCGTCGATTGAGCTCGACGCGTTCGGCAAGGCGTCGCCCGAGGAACGGGCGGCCTTCCGTCGCGCGGAAAAGGAGGCCCTGCAATCCAGCCGTCCGGCCGAGGCCGTCGCGGTCTGGGAGAAGTACCTGAAGGAGCTTGGACCGCAGGCCGCGTTGCGGCAGGAAGCCGAGACGCAACTGGCCAGTTGGCACGCAGCCGCCAGGGAAGGCAAGGTCGTCTGGGCGGGCAAGGTCGTGACGCTGGCCGAGCGGGAGTTGTCCAAGGCGCGGGCCGGCGAACTTCTGTCGCAGTCGGTCGAGCTCTACGGCCGCGGGGAGGACAAGAAGGCCGCCGACGCGCTGAGAGAAGCCCTGTCGCACTGGCCCGACCACCCCGGGGCGCTCTTCTACACCGCGCTGATCTACCAGAAGAGGCAGAATCCGTCGGCCGCGGCCGCCAGGTACTATGCCGTTCTGGCCGCCTTGCCCGACCATGTGCCGACGTTGAACAACCTGGCAGCGCTGGAATGCACGCGGCGGCAGTACCGCCAGGGCGTCCCGCTCATTGTCCGGGCGGCCGAGTTGGCCCCCGATGCGGTAGTTGTCAACGACAATGCGTACCGGGCCCATCTGCTTGTCGAAGGGGCCTGCGACTGCAACTACACCGACGAGGCCATGAAGGGACGTCTTCGCCTGATGGCGACGCAGGCGGAATCGGCCATGCGAGGGCAGGGCATGGCTCGCTGGGGAACGTCCTGGGTGACGGCCGAGACCCATGCGCAGTACGCGGCGAAGAATCAGGCCATCGAGGACCAGCTTCTGGCCATGGCCGACACTGTCAAGCAACTGGACGACGAGATGACTGTGCTGAAGGCCAGACGCGACGAGCTGGAACGCCTGCGCCGCACGGCGCCGACGGCACACGATCTGGCCTACGACGGCGACGGCGACGGTTTTCCCGACCGCGTCTACCCGCCGAACGTCCTGACCAGGGACAAGGTGGATCTCATGCTGGCCGACTGCGAGGCCATGCTTGCGGTCAAGCAGAGGAACCGGACGGATCAGATACGGGCCGCCGAGCGGCTCCGCAGCAGCCGCATGGTCCCGCCGCGGGACCTGACGTTTGTCCTGGTGGAGCATCCGGGCGAGGAATTGCTTGACGGGTGGTCCGCGGACGACCCGGAGACGCCGCTGCTGCCGTCGCTGGCGGGGCCGACCACGGCGGCGGAACTGATCATGGCGATTCGCAGCGGCCGGGCGGTGGTTCTGG
>Ga0123329_1004111_pt1 | contig 11593 bp, 13 predicted proteins | sample BioC12SIPDNA_FD_89703 | JGI IMG/M metagenome (GOLD analysis project Ga0123329, IMG submission 89703) | Anaerobic biogas reactor microbial communites from Washington, USA - Biogas_R1_B C12 SIP DNA | ecosystem: Engineered > Bioreactor > Anaerobic > Unclassified | place: Washington, USA | collected... | reverse complement strand
GTGGAGAAGATGCAGGTGATATCCCTGGTCCCGGTGACCAGGAAGATGGCCAATCCCCGATGCCCCTCGTGTGGCGGGCCGACCAAGTCCATCGGCTCCTCGGGAGGCTATCGCTGCAAGAGATGCCGCAGCAGGAACCAGCTGGAGCCGCTGATGGAAGAGGTGCCCAGGGCGATCTCCCCGGGATGGTATGAACCGCCGGTTTGCGCCCGCCGGCATCTCGGAAAACCGCTCAAGCGAATGGGCCTGTAACGACAGTAGCCGTATGACGTTATCGACACAGATTTATACCCCATCGTTCTATGAGATGAAAAACCCGACCAGCCATCTGGCGGGGTGAAATATCATGCAGGATGTCGTCATCATCAGTGCGGCAAGGACCGCCGTGGGCAAGTTCAACGGGACCATCAAGGACGTGCCGGCCACCCAGCTGGGGGAGGTCGTCATAAAGGAAGCGGTGAAGCGATCGGGCCTTCAGCCGTCGGACATCGAGGAGTGCCTCATGGGCAACGTTCTCTCGGCCTCGCTGGGACAGAACCCGGCGCGCCAGGCCGCCGTGGGTGCCGGCCTTCCCTACGAGATCGGCTCCACCACCGTCAACAAGGTCTGCGGGTCCGGGATGAAAACAGTAATGCTGGCCGCGAACGCCATCAAGGCCGGGGAATACCAGGCGATAGTGGCCGGTGGGATGGAGAACATGAACTCGGCGCCCTATCTTCTTAAGCAGGCACGCTTCGGCTATCGCCTCGGGGACAGCAAGATGATAGACCACATGGTGCACGACGGGCTGTGGGACATATTCAACGACACGCACATGGGCATCACCGCCGAGATCACCGCCGAGAGGTTCAACGTGACGAGGGAGCAGGCGGACCTGCTTTCCTGCCAGTCACACCTGAAGGCGCACAGGGCGCAAACGGAGGGCCGGTTCGACAAGGAGATAGTGCCCGTAGTGGTCAAGGGCAGGAAGGCCGACACCGTCTTCGACAGGGACGAGGGGATACGCCCGGACACCACCCCCGAGGTGCTGGCCAAGCTGTCCCCGTCCTTCAAGAAGGGCGGCGTGGTGACCGCCGGGAACGCCTCGCAGCTCAGCGACGGGGCGGCCGCCCTGGTGGTGTGCTCCCGGGAGTTCGCTGAGGCCCGGGGGATAGAGCCGCTGGCGGAGATCATGGGATACGCCACCGGAGGCACCCGGCCGGAGCTTATCATGGAGGCCCCCATCCCGGCCACGCGCAGGCTGCTTGACAAGCTGAACATGGACATAGAGCAGTTCGACCTGTTCGAGCACAACGAGGCCTTCGCCACCGCATCTCACGTGGTGCGCCAGGAGCTCAAGGTGCCGGAGGACCGCTTCAACGTGAACGGCGGGGCCATAGCCCTCGGGCACCCCATAGGATGCTCAGGGGCCAGGGTGCTGACCTCCCTGATCTACGCCCTGAAGGACCGGGGCAAGAGCACTGGCCTGGCCACCCTGTGCCTTGGCGGAGGGAACGCGGTGTCCATGGCCGTCCGCGTCTGAAACCCATTACCAATACATTTTATAATATCAATCTCAATTATTGTCGATTCCAATGCCCAGTCTCGAACAGTTACTGGCCCAGGTAGGGTCCCACAAGGATGAGATGGTCGAGGCCCTCAGCGAGCTCATAAGGATACCGGCCATAGGTCCGGAGAGCGGAGGGAGCGGCGAGCTGGAGAGGTCCCGCTATCTCAGGGACATACTGGACCACTCCAAGTTCGACGACGTTGAGATGTACGACGCGCTCGATGAGAGGGTCCGTCTGCGGCTGAGGCCGAACATCGTCGCCAAGAAGAAGGGCAAGGTAGACCAGACGGTATGGATAGTGGCGCACATGGACACCGTGCCTCCGGGCGACCTCAACTCCTGGAACACTCCCCCGTTCTCGCCGCGCCTGGTGGACGGCAAGCTGTACGGGCTGGGATCCGAGGACAACGGACAAGCGCTTGTGGCCGGGCTGTTCGCTTCCGAGACGCTGATGAACATGGGCGTGGAGATGGAGCGCAACCTGGGACTGGTGCTGGTGGCCGACGAGGAGGCGGGCAACGAGCACGGCATACAGTTCCTGCTCAAGGAAGGGGTGTTCGGCAAGGACGACATCATATTCGTGCCCGACCACGGGACGCCCCGCGGGGACGAGGTGGAGATCGCCGAGAAGCACATAATGTGGCTGAAGTTCACCGTCACCGGGAAGCAGGTTCACGCCTCCCGGCCTGACCTGGGCACGAACGCCATGCGCGTCGGTTCCGAGCTCATAGTCTTCCTGCAGGACTTCCTGCACCGCAAGTACAACGAGTCCGACGACCTGTTCAACCCCGGCCGCAGCACCTTCGAGCCGACCAAGCGACTGCAGACCGTCGGGAACGTGAACACCATTCCCGGCGAGGACGTCTTCTACTTCGACTGCCGCGTACTCCCCCGCTACGACGTCGACGCCGTGCGCAGCGACATCACCGCGGTGCTGGGCATATTCGAGCAGAAGACCGGCACCCAGATCAAGATGGAGACGGTGCAGCTGACCCGCAGCGGGCCCCCGTCCGACCTGGAAGGGGAGGGCATGAAGGCGCTGAAGTGGGCGGTCAAGCGCGTCCGCGGCAGCGAACCCCACCCGGTGGGCATAGGCGGCGGGACCTGCGCCAACTTCTTCCGACTGGCAGGCATGAACGCCTACGTGTGGCAGACCATAGATGAACTGGCGCACACTCCGAACGAGTACAGCGTCGTGGAAAACCTGGTGAACGACGCCAAGGTGTTCGCCATAGTCCTGGCGGCATTGTGCTGCGGCAGCCAGTTCCAGGCCTGAAAAACCCCTTCAACCCTTATTGTCGTTGAAGAGCCGGTCCACCATCCACTGCCCCTCGAACCTGATGATGTCGTCGTAGCCCTGACCGGTGGACAGGAAGGCTATCGGCTTCTTTATGGAGTGGGCTATGGACAGCGCGGCCCCGCCCTTGGCATCCGCGTCGATCTTGGTCAGGATCACCGCGTCGATCCCTATCTCCCGCTCGAACGTCCTGGCCTGCTCGATAGCATCGTTGCCGGCCAGGGAGTCCCCCACGAAAACGGTGAGATGGGGCTTGACCACGCGCTTGATCTTCTTCATCTCGTCCATGAGGTTGGCGTTGGTCTGCATGCGCCCGGCGGTGTCTACCAGCACGACGTCCTTCTGGCGGGCCTTGGCGTGCTCCAATGCATCGTACGCCACCGCTGCCGGGTCGCCCCCGGCCTGGTGCTTTATCACCTTGCTGCCCAGACGGTCGCCGTGAATGGTTATCTGCTCTATGGCCCCCGCCCTGAAGGTGTCCGAGGCGGAGAGCACGACGCTGTAGCCCTGCGCCTGCAGGCGCTTGGTGAGCTTGGCTATCGCTGTCGTCTTTCCCGTTCCGTTTATCCCCAAGAACATGACTATGACCGGTCTCTCATGGCCGGCGATGAAAGAGTCGAAATCGAACTCGCTTCCCTTGAGAACGCTGCGCACGGCGTTCTTCAGCGCCATCTCGATGGCGTCCTCCACCCGGTAGGAACGGTCTACCCGCTTGCCCATCAGGTCGGCCTTGACGGACGCCTTGATCTCCTCCACTATGGGCAGGGCGACGTCCGCCTCAAGAAGAACGAGCTCCAGCTCCCAGAGGAGCTCGTCAAGGTCCTTCTCCGAGATCTTCCTCCCGGAGTCGCCGACGACCTCCTCGACCTTGACGGAAGGCTCTATCTCCTTCTTGCTAAGGCCAAAGAGCTTCTTCAGGGAATCGAACATGGACCCTTCACTTCAGGCCCTGCTGCAGGCCCTGGGACAGCTGCTGCATCTTCGACTCGAGGACGGTGCGGCTCTCGCTCACCTTCTTCAAGGCATCCATCATCTCCCCGATGCGCGCCTCGACGGTGGCAATGGCCTCTTCGACCGGCTTGTCCATTGACACGCTGGTGCCCACCCCGACCAGCACGCGGTCGCTGTGCACTATCGATGCGTGAACGTAAGAGCTGCCTCCCACCGGCATGAGCACCTCGTCCCCGGGCTTTCCCTTGGACACGGCCAACAGCGTGTCCTTGGCCCGGAAATAGTCCTCCAGGGACATCTGCAGCAGCTGGCCCTGCTCGTTGATCGCCTCGAGCTGGGCCTTGTAGGCCTCCAGGACCCCCATGGCCTGGCGCATCTCCTGCTCGTTCATCAATCCTCACCGATCTGGTGCTTCACGATCGGGTCGGTCACGTCGGCGCCGGCCAGCGGCTTGATCTCGCTGAAGGTTATCTCAACGCGCTTCTTGCGGTGCTTGCTGCCCAGATCGGACAGCACCTTCTCCCTGGCAGCGTTCTCATCCTCGGCGGCCACTTGGACGCTGAAGTTCTGCATGCTCTTGCGGTAGCCAACTCTGCTAGCATCGTAGGAGCCTATAACCTGAAAAGCTTTCATCGGGCTTGCCTCGGCCGAGGAACGAGGTTCACCCAATAAAGCTTTTGGTCGGCAGCGCATCCGCCAACCATGCGGACCATCGCCGTCTACCGGCCCGGGCGGTGCTTTCCCTCCCTCTCCGTCACCGGAGATCGATGCGAGCTCATGTGCGAGCACTGCCGCGGGCGCTACCTAAAGGGCATGACCAAGGTCGAAGGCCCTGGCGCGCTCCGGGACCTCGCCGAGGGGCTGCTGGCGCGGGGATGCTCCGGGTTCCTGCTCAGCGGCGGCTGCGATGCCCAGGGAAAGGTGCCGCTGCTCCCATACCTGGATACGGTGAAGTGCATCAAGGAGGCCACCCCGCTGCTGGTGAACCTGCACCCGGGACTGGTCACGGAGGGAGGCGGAAATGCTGGCCAGCAGCAAGGCCGACCGCATATCGTTCGACCTGGTGCTGGACCCCGCCCTCATCAGGGAAAGGATGCACCTGAGGGGCGCCCACCAGGACCACCTGGTCTCCTTCCGGGCCCTCTGCCGGGCCGCCCCGGGAAGGGTGGCGCCCCACGTGCTCCTGGGGGCGGGAGACGAGGGGTGCGAGCTGGAGGCGGTACGGGCCGCCTGCCGGGCGGACGTGCCTTGCCTGGTGCTGCTCTCCCTCCTCGGACGAAAGGTCGGGGGCTGGGAGGAAAGACTGATCAGGGCGGTGGAGGAATGCCGCGAGCAACATCGCCCGGTCCTGCTGGGGTGCATGCGGCCCCGCGGCCGTCCGGACGTGGAGATGGCGGCCCTGGAGGCGGGGGCGGCAGGGATCGCGAACCCGTCAAAGGGAACGCTGAACGCCATCCGCGAAAGGGGCTGGAGCATCCTGGAGAGCAGCGTCTGCTGCGCTCTTCACCGGTAGATGCCCTCTTTGTAGCGCCGGTTCAGCAGCATCATGTACCCCGCCGCCAGCCCGTTCAGGGCTATGAAGGCCAGGGACATGAAGGGCATGTAGTCCATCAGGCTGTTGGAGATCTCCTTCTCCACCGTGTAATCGACCTCTACCGGCACGTCGTTCAGGGAGTAGAACAGAACGTAGAACCGGCCATGCGGCATGTCGGGGAAATCAATCGTCAGGTCCGGGGCGGCCAGGTAATCGTTGGCGTTCACCCGGTAACCGCCCAGTATTTCCGCCCCCCGGTCCTCGAAGAGAAGGTAGTTGTATTCCGTGAGCACGAAGACGTCCACCTCCCCCAAGGCGGTCACCTCGATGATGGAGGCCTCGGTCAGCCCGAACATGTCACTGTTGAACATCACGAAATGGGCTGGGACGTCCGAGGAATCGGCGGTCAGCTGCCCATTGCTGCGGGTGACGTCCGTCACAGCTCCCGGCAGGAAGGGCAGCACGAAGAGCAGCATCACGACCAACCAGACCACGGCCCAGGACAGGGCGGCGCGGAAGGTGCGCTGAGTGATCAGGAACTTCGCGCTTTCGCTGTCGACGAAGCGCATCTCCAGGGCGGTGAAGACGTACGACTCGGCCATTATCAGGAGGACCATCAGCAGCACGAAGTACAGGAAGGAGTTGATGCCCAGGTAGAAAGGCTTGGCCACCAGGCCGCCACCGGCGTACACCAGATAGGCGGCGAATATAAGCACCAGGGCGGCCTGCACCAGGAACAGGTACCTCTTGGTGTTGTGTATATGCATTAGGCGATAACCGCCCCCAAAACGCCCGCTGTCATATTTCATGAGGTCCCGCAAATAATTCCCTGGCCACTTAATAAAGATTCCTGTCAGGGCCGTAATCTCACGGGACCAGGACGGCCCATCTGCGCAGGACCAGGAAAAGGGCGGCGAAGGCCGGCACCTCCATGTCGCCTGAACCGTGCACAAGGTGGTCCCGGACGCGTATCGACACGGGCTCCTTCAGGCGCACCTTCACCGGCCGGTCCGGGAACGCGTCCGGAACGGCGTCCCGCAGGGGATCGAAGTCGTTCATGGCGTCCCGCTCCAGCGTGACCACCTTGAGCCCGGTCTTCCCGTGCAGCGAGCCGGGAAGGCGTATCAGCCTCTTGACGTCCCTGGTGACCGGCTCATCGATCTGCCCGGTCATCCTCTCCTTGAGGGTCTGCAGCACCATCTGTATGAACAGCTCCTTCACCCGGTCGGAGGTGAAGTACTCCAGGCTGTTCTCTCGCAGCATCAGCTCCAGCCCGGTGCAGTCCCCGCGCATGCCGTGCAGGGACCGCCGCAGGTCGGCCAGGGTGGCGTCCTTGGCCCTCTGCAGCGCCGGGTACCTTTCACGAAGCCCCTCGTCGTTCATGACCCCCGCCTCCTTGGCCACCATCTCCAAGGCCTCGCGGCCAAGAAGGCGCCAGCCCCCCTCTTCCTTCCCGGGGATGCGATACGCGCGCTCCACCTTGACCCTCTCCTTGAAATCCTTCTTCATGACCGCCGAGGAGGGGAAAACGCTCTCAAGGTCCAGGTCGGTGCCGGTGACGAAATCGATTATCTCGCCGCGCTCGTGCGAGCCGAGGCGGCGCACCCTGGGGTCCCTAACGTGTATGTGATACCCGCGCCCCCCGGAGAAGGTTATGCGAACAAGCCGCTCGTCGCAACCGAACTCCCCGAATATGAAACGGTCCAGCAGGGCCATGGCCTCCTTCTTCACCAATTTCAGCATATCCTCGTAGGAAAGCCCCTCCGCTCCCCTGATGTGGTCGGCGTCCAGGTCGAAGATCAGGTCCGCCCCCTTCCAGCCCTTGAGGTCCATGGTGGGGGCCGAGGGGCGCTCGTACAGCGCGGAGGAGAAGTAGGCGTGCGACGGGACCTGGTTCAGCAGGAATCGCCGTAGGTCGTTCTCCTCCAGGAAGCCCATGTGCCTCCTCACGAAATCGCGATCGAAGAACATGAAGCCGAACTCCCGCTGCCGCAGATCGGCCGGGGCTGGCGGGGGGGACCTGCGGTAGTGTTCCCGGAATAGGTCCATGGCGAACGCGGTCTCCCTGTTCACGCCATCCCCGATGCCATCCGGCGGATAAATAGGTTGTAATGCGCCCGGGCGACATACCAAACTATATAGGCAACCCGGAATATTTTGTCCCGATCGGCATGAAGGCGTACATCAGGGTCATATACTCCAGCGACGGCAGCTCCCCCGGCCAGGTGGACTTGGTGTTCCAGGGCAAGGGCTTCAAGAAGGTGCCCGGCGTCCCAGGATACGAGATCGAGGTTCTGAACGAGGCCGAGATGGCCCAGCTGCTGGAGGGAACGCACGAGGCCCTGAAGGGGTTGGAGGTCCGATACATCCCGACCCTGGGAACGGTGGAGGGGATGGCGGCCACCGGCTACCGCCAGAGGCTATCCCGTCTGCGGGAGCTGAACATGGAGCCCATGGAGCTGAGCGGGTTGCTGGAAGAGGACCCTGAGAGCTTCCGGTCCGCCGTGCACGAGAAGGTGAACGCCTATCTGGACGGCATAATCGCCGAGCGGCAGGAGGAGGTGGCCGCCGCGGAGGCCAAGGTCATGGCCGAGCGCTCCCGGCAGGTGCTCATGGACGAGCTCAAGGAGGGGCGCACGTTCCACGAGCTGCTCAAGGCCGTGCCCATGGAAGAGGAGGAGCTTTCCCAGAGGCTTCTGGAGCTGGTGGAGAAAGGTGCCATACGCGCCGAGCAGAAGGGGCGCAGCGTCATATACCTGGCGGCCTAGACCTTTCCCACGGTCCTGTACCAATCGACGAAGCGGCCCAGCCCCTCGTCCATCATTATCTTAGGCTGCCATCCCAGAAGCTCCCTGGCCTTGCCGCTGTCGCCCCAGGTGTGATCGACGTCCCCCGGCTGCGACGGAAGGTGCTCCGGTTCCAGGTCCTCGCGGCCCACCGCCTTCAGTATGGAACTCACCACCTGATTGACGCTGACGGTGGAGCCGCTGCAGATGTTCAGGGCCCCCCCTTTCGGATCGGGGCAGTCCGCGCAGCGCCTTATGGCGTCCACCACGTCGGAAACGAAGGTGAAGTCCCTGGTCTGCTCGCCGTCCCCGAAGATCTGCGGACGCAAACCGTCCAGGGCGCGGTCGGTGAATATGCGTATGGCCATGTCCGGGCGCTGCCGCGGGCCGTAGACGGTGAAGTAGCGCAGGGACACGCTCTGCAGGCCGTACAGCTCGTAGAACAGGCGGCAGTACTGCTCCGCGGCAAGCTTGCTGGCGGCGTAGGGCGATATGGGCACCGTGGGATCCTCCTCCCTGGCCGGAAGCCGCACCGCGTTGCCGTACACGGAGGACGAGGAGGAGCTGACCACCCTCCTGACGCCCTCGTCCCGGGCGGCCAGCAGCACGTTCAAGGTGCCGGTGGTGTTGGCGTGATGCGAGCGGAGGGGGTCCTTCACCGAGATGCGCACCCCGGCCTGGGCGGCCAGGTGGAACACCACGTCGGCGTCCTCGAAGCTCTGACGCAAGGCGTCCAGGTCCAGTATGTCCGTCTCCAGCAGCTTGAAGTCCTTGTTCTCCAGGTGCCTGCTCAGGAACCTCATCTTGCCCGAGTAGTAATCGTCGAAGTTGTCGACCCCCACCACCTCGTGCCCCTCGGCCAGAAGAAGGTCGGTGAGCGTGCTTCCTATGAACCCCGCGGCCCCTGTAACCACTGCCCTCATTTCTATCGGAACGGTGAAAGCCTGCGCGGTATTAATCCTTCCTGGAACGCAAGGCCGGATCCGTCGCAATATGCTGGACGCCCGGCTTCTAAGATAATGTTTTATAGAACCACTAACAAACTTTAAATATTGCCGCCAATATCGAATCGAGCGGGTGAAAAGAGATGGGAGCGTCCATTAGGACCTTTGGTCTGTTCATGTTCATGCTCGGCCTGTTCGTGGCCATAGGCTGGCTGGTAGGCTCGATGTTCCTGGGGAACTGGGTGCTGGGAGCGCTGATGTTCCTGGTCCTGGCCAGCCTGATCAACGTGATATCGTACTTCTACTCGAGCAAGATAGTGCTTTGGTCGTACCGCGTACGGCTGGTCAGCGAGGCCGAGTCCCCCAGGCTGTACCGCATCGTGCGCAACATCGCGACCATGAACGGCATGCCCATGCCCAAGGTCGGGATAATCCCGACCAGCAACCCCAACGCGTTCGCCACCGGGCGCAATCCGAAGAACGCCGTGGTCTGCGCCACGGAGGGCATCATGCGTCTGCTGGACGATGACGAGCTGGCAGGCGTGATGGCCCACGAGATGGCCCACGTAAAGAACAGGGACATACTGGTGATGAGCGTGGCCAGCACCATAGCCGGAGCGATATCCTTCGCCGCGCGCTTCGCTTTCTACGGCGCGCTGTTCAACGGTCGCCGTAACGAGGGCGGGATGATCATCGCATTGCTGGTGGCCATAACCGCTCCGATAGCGGCGATGATAGTTCAGCTGGCCATATCCCGCAACCGGGAGTACAAGGCCGATCGCGAGGGGGCCAAGCTCATAGGCCGGCCGATGCATCTGGCCCGGGCCTTGGAAAAGCTGGAGTACGCCAATCGCCGCGACCCCATCCGTTTCGGCAACCCCTCGTCCTCCAACATGTTCATAGTGAACCCCTTCCGGGGCGGGGGGCTGGCCAATCTGTTCATGACCCACCCGCCCATGGCCGAGCGGATCAAGAGGCTGAAGCAGCAGGCCAGCGAAATGGGCAGGTTCTGAAACCTCTTACCAATCTCTCATTCACGGCCGTTGAACAGCAGCTGTCCGCACAGCCCATTGGCGCAGAGGAACTCCAGACCGCGGCCGATGTTGCCCACTTCCCCCAAGGAGTGATGCATGTCCGTGCCTATGGACACCTTGACCTTGCCGTCGAAGGCCCGGTAGAACCGTTCGGAATGCTCGTAGAGGAACCGTCCCTGCCTGGCGTAATGCTGGGACGTGGGAACCTCCACGAAAGCGCCCATCTCCGCAAGTCTTTCGGCCAGCCACGCCGGGTCCCTTTCCCGGTATATGCGGTCCATGTCCCAGTGGCAGAGGCCGAAGGGAACCCTCAGCCCCCTGACCAGGGAGCGCAGCTCGTTAAGCGGTATGCCTCCCTGCAGGGGGTCCTCCACGTACTCGAACAGAACCAGGTCCAGCTCGTTCAGCAGGTCGAAGGGCAGCTCGTGCAAATCGCATCTCTCCGGGTTGGTGTCTATCTCCACGCCGGCCAGCACGTTCAGGCGCCCCTCGTACATCATCCGGGCGGCCTTGATGTCCCTGAGGTAAAGCTCGAAGTCCATGCGCTTCAGGGGATTGATTATCTTGCAGGTCTCGAAGTGGTCCGTTATCGCGATGTGCGTGAGACCGGCCTGGAACGCGGAGCGCACCACCTCCATCACCGTGAAGTCCCCGTCCGAGTACAGGGTATGGGTATGGAGGTTCATGCGCGGGTAGGACATCAGGGCATTATCCGCATCCCCTACGATATAAAGGCTTGTACAGAACGGGAAAAAGGTTTGGAGGGGAGGGCACACCCCTCCCCTCAGGGGTTGTGAGATCGCTTTTCATCGTCAGCTCATATGGCCCCCCTGCCCCGCTCGTTCGTGCGCACCCTGACCACCTGGTCCACGGTCCAGACGAATATCTTCCCGTCACCGATGTTCCCGGTGCAGGCGGCCTTCTGGATGATATCCACGGCCTTCTCCACGAGGGCATCATCGACCACCGTTTCCAGCTTGATCTTGGGGAGCAGGTCCACGTCGTAGACCGCCCCCCTCCACTGGCGCGTCGCGCCCTTCTGCACCCCGCGGCCCTGGATCTCGGTGACGTTCAGACCGACCACCCCGATATCGTAGAGGGCGGACTTTACGTCGCCAAGCTTCTCGTGCCGGATTATCGCCTGTATCATTTTCATTGCATCCCCTCCTTGCTCATGGTCAGCTCCTTGGTCACCATCTCCGGGTAGGCGGAGACGTTGTGCTCGCTTATGTCCAGCCCCTGCAGCTCCTCTTCCGGGGAGACCCGGATGCCCACGGTCCTCTTCAGCCCGTAGAACAGGGCGAAACCGGTGCCCAGCGCCCACATGGCCACGACCGCCGCGTTGATGAGCTGCACCGCAAGGAAGCCAGCGTTGCCGTAAAGCAGACCGGTCACCAGCGGGCCGTCGGCGGTGTACACGCCATAGGTGCCGTCGGCGAACAGGCCCAAGGCGATGAGGCCCCACAGGCCGTTGAAGCCGTGCACGCTGATGGCGCCC
>Ga0123329_1004110_pt1 | contig 11594 bp, 15 predicted proteins | sample BioC12SIPDNA_FD_89703 | JGI IMG/M metagenome (GOLD analysis project Ga0123329, IMG submission 89703) | Anaerobic biogas reactor microbial communites from Washington, USA - Biogas_R1_B C12 SIP DNA | ecosystem: Engineered > Bioreactor > Anaerobic > Unclassified | place: Washington, USA | collected... | reverse complement strand
TTTGCGTCGGAGCCTCCCGCAGTGGGTATGCTGTTCAACACGTCTGATTGCTATTCCCGTCAGGTGCTTTCGGAACACCTGCGCGAGAAATACGGCTCACAATCGGCGTTGGCGGATGCCTGGGGGAGCGATGTGACGTTTGGGGCTATTGCTGCGGGTCGCTGGACCCGTGTGCTCACGGCATCTGCCGTCGAGGATCTCACGGCCTTCAGCGAGAAGATGGTTGTGAGGTACTTCGGCGTGCTGAGCGCGGCATGTCTTCGTGTGGATCCGAATCACCTGAACCTGGGCATCCGCTACTACACGGTGCCTCCTCAATGGGCCGTACGCGGCATGTCCGTTTTTGACGTTTTGACGTCGCTCCTCCAATTGACACATCAACCGCGCCCAGCGCGCAATGCAGGTGTAGCACCTTCTGTCCGTCGATGGTCTCCAGCTGTACCACTGTCTCCAGTGCCTCGACCAATTCCCGCCGCCGCGTGAAGCTGCCGTCTGCCTCTTCGATCCCGGCGCCGATTGCTCTGGCGTACTGCCTGATAGCGCCCAGCTGATCGTTGTTCATCTCCTGATCTTGTACCATCCGCTGCAGGCGCTCGCGCTCCTCGGCCAGCTCCCCCAGCGCCGATTGCGCTGCATGTTTCTGTTCATGCGCCTCTTGCAGCGTGTAGAAGCCGCCAGCATAGCCGTCGTTAATGCGCTGAATGCGGGCCTCATTGTCCTGGGCAAGCCCCGCTATAGTTTGCAGTCGATCGCGTAACGGTCGGGTAAGCTCATCCTTCTGGCGTTGGTAGTCTGTCAAGCTCACAAGCAGCTTGTCGGGGTCCATGAGCCACTCCCGGATCTGGTACCATGCCGCGGCGTCAACCTGCCGCGCGTTGAAGCTGGAGTGATTCCTACAGGGGCGCTGCTGGTTGTTCGAATAGCAGATGTAGTAGTATCCCCGCCAGCCGTTCTTTGCCGGGACCGACCGCGCCGACATTGCGCGCCCACAGTCCGGACAATACAGCAGCGACCGGAGTAGGTACTCATACTTGGTGTTGCGGCGTGAGTGCCGCTCATTGTGTGAGCGCCGTTCCTGAGCCGCCTCCCACGTTTGACGGCTCACAATCGCCGGCACTTCCACGGATATTGGTGCTCCGCTCTTGTCATACCACCAAGTTCCGGCGTATGTCTCGTTCTTGAGTATCTGCCCGATGACAGCGCGCTCCCACTGCCCATACCCGCGGGCTGTCTTTGCCACGGCGCCGGAGTTGGTGTTACGGGCGTCCGCACAGGATGGGACGCGCATCTCAGTCAATCGCCGGGATATCTCCCACATCGATATGGGGCCCTGGTCGCCATCGCCGAATGTGTACCACTCGAAGACCTGCCGCACGGTCTGTGCCTCGGCCTCCAGGACCTCCAGTTGCCGCTTGCCGCCAACAATCGCTTTTTGATACCCATAGGGTGCCATCTTGAAGCACAGGACGTTGCCGGCTAGGACCGCCCCGCGCTTGCCGCGTTGCGTCCGCTCCAGGATATCCCGGCGCTCGTTGCCTGCCTGCCAAGCATTGATGATGTCCACAATGGAGCCGCTGACCCTGCCGGAATCCACGAAGTGCAGTTGGGCGCCCGCGTCCTGGACGTCACCCAAGAAGACAAAAAACTCCAGCGGGTATTCTCTTCTGCCACGCGCTGAGCGATCCATCGTATAAACTATCACTGCGTCAATGCTGGAGAGCATAGCATACACTTCTCTCCCCCCTGGACGGTCACGCACCGGCACTGACCCGCTGATATCGTCGACAATCTCCTTCACTACCTGAAAGCCGTGTTGCACCGCATACTCGTGGCACGACTTTAACTGAGTCGACAACGAATAGCCTTCTTCGGCCTGCCGATCGGTGCTGACCCGGGCATACAACAATGCTCTCTCCATAACGCCCCCCTTTCGTTGTGCGCTTCCGCTTGGCCGCAACCTACACGCTGATCCTGATATCCTGCACGGCCTCCAGGAAGGCCGTGCCGACCTCGCCCAACACACCTCGTTGGGGATTCTCCCGTGACAGTCCTGGTGCATTGCATACGTCAGCCAGCATCAGCCCAGCCGGCAGTTCTACCGCCGCCCACGGCTCCGGTTCGGTGCCGCGCTCGCCACGCTGCCGGGAGCGCCGCAGCGTCCGGGCAATCACGCGCCGGCTGTCTTCGATGTGTTCCCCGATGCTGGGACCTACCTTCACTGTCTCAAAGTGTGCTGCTACTATCGCTGTGCTCCTCGCTTGTGATGCCTTGGATGATGTGCTTCACTTTCGCGGCACTGACAACGAAAACGCCCTACAGTTGACCGTCAATGGTCGCGGGTAGGGCGTCTGCGTTGTCCACAAGGCGCAACATGCGCACTCTGGTACAATGACTGTGCCCTGCCGTTGGCTAGCTCAACGGTCGGGAAGGTCCCTGGGCGTGCTACCAACACGCCTGGGGACCGCTTCGGTATTCGCTTTTCAGTTCTCTTCGGTGCTCTGTCCGCGCTTCGCCAGCCACGCCTCAGCATCCTCGGCCCGAATCATCCAGGTTGCCCCCAACTTCGATGCAGGCAGCCTGCCGGTCCGGCATAGCCGCGCTATGTACGAAGGGGCCACCCCGGCCTTCTTGGCCAGATCCGTTGCCGACAGAATCGCTGGCTTTTCGCTCATTGAACACCTATCCCCATTATAGTTCAATTAAGAGAACAGTCAAGCTGTAGTTCCCGTCTCTGCCCCCACCGTTGATGATCTGTCACACACATATCGGTACTCGATGGCTCGCTCCGGGGTACGCATCGTCAACTCTCGCCTCCTATAGCCCGTCAGATTCGAGCGCCGCCAGCCGCTCCTCGATCGTCGTCGCCTCCCGGATCTGGAGCTGCCGCGTCAGGATCAGGTCGGCAGCCCGCAGCCGCACACCTGGAGGGCTATCCGGGTCGTTCAGCACCTCCCCCAGAGCCCCGACAGCCGCGGCAGCCAGAGCCGCCAGTTCCCGGCGTGCCGTGGTTAGAGCGTCAGCCTCGAGCTCGACGCAGGCGGAACGAATGTCGGCATCGCGAGCCCAGCGGTACGCGGTGGCATCGCTCACGCCAGCCGCTGCCCCTGCAGCCAGGATCGTCGCCCCGCGCTCCATGAGGGCCAGCGCAAAACGGCGCCGCTTGGGCGTCAACACATGGAAATGCTCAAAAGCAGTCATGTCTGTTCACCAATGACCTCGTAGACCCTGATAATGTTCTCATCGGTCATCTCGGGGTGGGCCGCGCGCAGATCGGCCTCGCTGCTGTAGCAAGACTCTCCGTCTGCCGTGTGCGCGACCCACTGAACAACTCGGTGGTTTTCCCCCGTCGGTATGCGCCGGTCGCGTTGCTGGCGCTCCAGGCGCTTGAGGCGAGCATCAATTGGCATCTGCCACTCCTTTCCGCTTGGGTCGGTAGAGCATTGCCCCCGGTGCCTGCACCAGGCGGGCGCCCTCGCTCGCTCAACTCCACCAACAACGCTGGGGCCGCGAGGGCGCCGTCGGCCTCGCGCCGGGGCCTAGACCTCCTCCTCCGCTGGCGGCACGTCAGCGCCCGCCTCGGCCGCCCTGGCTGCTCGTTCGCGGTCGATGGCAACCGCCCGAACTGCCACGTCAAAGGCAAAGCGTTGCCTCAGGGCCTCCTCCGGCGAGGCATACTCTCCGAACTCCGGCATTGCCATTCCCACGCTGACCCACTCGTCGCCAGCAATGCACCCCTCAGCGAACATCGACCGCACCCTCGAATAGTCGGGGAAGGTCTCGGGACGATTGTACCAATCCTCGCCCTCTTCGTCTTCATCTTCCTCTATCTCTATCTCGTCGGCCTGCAAATCTATGTTCGAATCAAACTGTGCCATCATCTTCCTCCTTGTTGATTGGCTATAACGGCGCACGCACGCTCTCCACAGTCGCCCTGCGGTTCGTTAGGCTCGCAGTTCAGCTCCACGATCTTAATCCATCCACCAGGGATCTCTCCCCACTCCATGTCTGCTACATCACCCCTTTCTCTGAGAACCCCCCCGCCGTTGATAACGCGGTAGTGATTGCTCCTAGGCGGGTCCTCAGTCGCCACCGCCACCCGCGGTTGTTGCCTACGCCGACGCTTCTTCGCACTAACCATTGCTTGCCTCCTTCCGATGCTGTTGATCAACCACTGCTAGCCTCTCGTTACAATGCCTCGATCCGTGCTATCACGAGCGTGTCAGCCTCGCCGCCCGGCGGTATGCTGCTTCGCCAGGTGGTTCAGCGTGCCCAGCGTCACACGGCCCACGCCAAATGACCGCCACTTTCTCTTACACAACCCAGGCTCGTACTTGGGGCTTTGGCAGCTCCACCGATCCCAAAGCGCCAGCCCAGCAGGCCCCAACTCCCTCAGCGACATGCCCACCTGTACCCATTCGTCGTAGTTGTCGGCGTGTGATGGGTGCAGCTGGCTCAAGAGCGCTTCAGCCCACGCGACCTTACCATCGCGCGACGCAGGTGGCCTCTCGGCGCGGTCCCAGATCGTTGGCGACGGCCGGTACTCTGGCTCTGCATGGGGCAGCGCGCGCTCAAGCTCAAGCAGCGCGTATAGACGATCCCAGTCCACGCGTACCAGGCGCACCGCCGGGAAGTCCGGCCCATAGTCCGGTTTGTGATTCACTGTACCCGGCACGCGCAGCACGCGCGTGAGGTCTTTCGCGTTCGGATCGCCGCCGGTGTAGTCAACCCACGCTTTCTGCAGGGCCTCGATGTAATCGCGGTCCTCATCGTTGCCGATTACGAATGGGCGTTGAAGCAGCCAGTATGCGTGATACCCACCACCGGAGCACACCACTACCGTGGGCGATGGCGCTAGCAGGTTGACGTGCTCGATGGCGCCGGATAGCTGCCCGCCGTAGTCTTTCGCGTCGAACTCGGCAAACAGGCAGTTCACCGCGGCGACTGTTTTGCGCGTACTACGACGCTTGGGGCCGCGATTCACCTCCGAGGGATGCACGCTGAAGTACCAATCGTGCAGGGCCACGTCAGGAGGCAAGGCCAGCGGCGCTCGCGTCGGCCACCAGTACGACAGCTTGCCCTGCGCGCGCCAGTAGTACCCCCACGTGCCGCCGCGCACTAGGTGAGACAGCACCTCAGGCCATTGGTGCATCATGTTCGTGTCGGTCATGATTTCTCGCTCCAGATAGGTTCTCAAGGTTTTGGTAATCAAGATGACCCACCCCACTACTTCCTCGGGCATTGTGTCGCCATGGTTTTGAGGTATGTATCTTTAATAGTCATTACCCCAAAACCCTCCAGTACTGGGTGGGCCGGCCGCCCGACTCCCTCACTGGTTCGAAGCGTTCGATATCACCGCGCTCCTCGAGTGCGACGAGAGCACTCTCCACCTCCGCGGTGCTTTTGTCAGAAAGGTGACGGTTCCCCAATTGGTACGCAGTCTGCCCGTCTCTGCCATAGCGCGATAGGTGCCGCAGCACCCGCGCCGTGAACCCCTGTAGATCCTCATCGCTAGCTCGCGTGATGGCGCGGTGGAGGCTATACCGCCAATCCTCGACGATTCCCTCAGCACGCGCCAGGTGGGGCAGCCGGATCACGGGTGCTGGTTCACCATCGGGCCAGTCGAGCGCAGCTAGAATGGTCGCGACCTTCAGCGCCATCTCGGGCAGTCGCCCATAGCTTGCGTATAGACGCTTGTCCAGTGGCGGCCCGAGGAGGTCGTACCGCAGTGTCCTGCTGAGCCTCTCCCAGTTGTCGTAGACACCCGGTGCGAGCCTGACACTGAGCGCCCGCGGCGGGTTGGGCCACACTGCAGCCGGGAGCCGTGCATCGAGATTGAGCAGAGTCTGCACCAGTGCCGCGGGACGCTCGCGAGCCTGCGGTCGCGCCCAGGGCGGCTTGCTCACCTCGGGCGTCAGCAGCGCGAACCGCGGCCACCATCCATTGCCCCATAGTGTCTCGTTGGCCAAGTGTTGCGCGATGGCGCTCGGTGTTGTTGAGCCCAGGAGTGTCAGGTACGTGTTCCTGATGACTAGGCGACCCTGCCCGCGCGTTGTCCGTGTGAACCGCGGATCGCAGTCGTATAGGCGGAGCAGCGCCTCGATCATTCCGCCGTTGTAGTCCTTGCCCGCCGAGGCCAGAAGCCCACTGAACTCGTCAAGCGAATACGCACGCTGTCCGGCGTAGTTCTTCGACCTCGCCCATTGTGTCTGCTCGTCTGGAGGCAGGCTGCCGAGGTTGGGTGGGTCCATCCCGGCCATCTCGCTCAGGAGCGCCTCTGGTGTGAAGTCCTCGGGCGTCACGAGGTGCGGGAAGAACTCGCGGGCGATCGCCCGCGGCGCCTTTAGCGCGGTGGTCTTCTGGAATAGCGTTGAGCGGGCGATCCAGGCGATGAACAGGTTGGTAAAGATGTCGCCCCACGGCATAGGCAGCACGAGCCGCCGGGCGATCACGGCTGTTGGGAGCCATAGCGCGGCGCTCACGAGGAACAGGTCGGGCGTCATCGGGGAGATCGCGTGGGTATAGTCGACGAAAAGGTCTACCCAGGCTCCGGCACCATCGCCTGCGTTGGGAGGCAGCAGCACACCGTCAGGTAGTGCCGGAATGTCGCTGATCACGGTGGGATTCCTGAGTTGCCTGAGATCGCTCTCAGGATACCAGCGCATCTCGATCTGATACTCCCAGCCGGTGCCGTCGCTGCGGATCGCCTCGATCAGATTGTCAGGGCCCTGATCGACGCCGACGACGACCAGGCGCACGTGCGCGCCAATCTCGAATCGTGGAATGGTCATCACGCGCCTCCAGTGCGAAGTTTCGCCGTACGAGGCGCTGCCGCAAGACCGCCTCTAGGACAGACTGCGGCCGGAGCAATATCCGCCGCGCCACCGCGCTTTTGGCCGTCGATGGCCACGTGACTGCACTCACCCAGGGGATCCTGGGCGCTGGATTCACGGCTCATGGGCGCCGCTGCTGTGCAGATCGCGGTGACGGCATCCGGGATAGCCATCACGTGCTGCGCGTCAGGAGACGGCGTGCCTGCCTCCCCGTCCTGATAGGCGAGCGCTACGCAATCTGCTATAATGGGAGTTAGGGACTCGCGAGAGCCCTCACCAGCCGTCGAGGGGGCCCGGTCGGCTAACTGATCCCCCTCGTCGGCTTCTCGCGCCAGGGCCGCGCACCCCCACCTGTACAGCAATTGGTGGGCGCGGAACAGGGCATCCGGAGGGGAAGCCTCACTGCTCATCGTGCACCTCCTGGGGATCCCTCGGCGCGACCTCAGCGCTATCGCGGAGCAAGCCGCGCCTCGCCAACTCCATGCGCAGCACATACCGCGTTTGTTCACGCGGCGTGCGGAGCTCCGTATAGGCAAGGCGCCGTAGCGCGTCTGCCTCAGAGCCCCCCAGCGAGAAACGTATCGTCAACTCAGTCATCTCAATGCCCTCCTCATATGGATACTTAGAACAACCCCATCCTAGTCGTTCTCGTGAGCGGTAAGCGTTAATTTGCCGTTTTTGCCGTTGTTTGCCGGACACCCCAGTCCCAACCCATCGCGCGCCAGGTGTTCCTGACGGTATCGCTGGTGATATGCGGTTCCTTTAGCTCCTCGCTGGCCGCGAGGGCGACCTGCGGCATAGTCCAGCCAGGGTGCTCCCCCACAATCCGGCTCATGACCTGTGCCCGGTACTGAGTTTTCGCGGTCGGCCCTCCCTGGCGGGCCCTAGTAGGCTCAGGCGCCGTTTCTGCTCCGGACGCCGCGCCGGCCTCGGCGTCTCTCCAGGCGATCGCCCAGGGACCGCGCCCGAGGTAGAAGTCCACTTGCTCGCGATAGTTCTGGGTCAATCTCTCGAACCGACCGGCGTTCTCAGGATCGCCGCGCTGCTTGGCAGTCGGCACAAACACCTCCGGCGCGGCAGCGACGCTCCACATGGCCAGTCGCCTCAGTGCAATCCGCCCGATCTCAGACCCGTGCCGCATGAAGACGTAGATACGCGTCTCGCCGAGATCCCGGCGCTGACACTCGACACCATCCGTGAGGCTGCCGGCGAACGCATCGCTGGCCTCAACAACATCCTCATAGGTAACAACTCGCATGTTCGGCCTCCCTTTCGCTGTATTTGGGTCGCTATAGCTATAACTACAAAAGGGCGCGCAGATTTTAAGGTACCTCAGCAATTCCCAGATACTCGTCACAGTTCTGCAGCTGCCGGCTCGCTCGCCGATACCCATAGTGCGAGTTGCAGCCTTCATGGGGGCTTCTGCGATCGCTGCTTCGGCTCTGGGTAGAATCGACACGGCCGGGGACTCGGCGGCTATCCATTCCCGTTATAACGGCAATCCGAATAGCGGGAGACTGGGGAACGTCGCCAGCTCGGTGACACGAACCTGAGGAGGCCGCGGCCCTCCCCCGCACAGGTACGAGCTGTGGAGAGGCTCTGGCGCAGGGTGCGTGGTTCTAGACAGAGAGCGAGGAATGCCCAGGGTCTGTAGCTAGTTCTTGGAGGAGGTGCTGGGTCGAGACAAGCTCCTTGAGCAAGCGGGACTTCTAGCGATGGGCGCCCACTAACGGTGCTCGCCGGTGGTTCGGATTTTGGCCAGGTCAGAGCAGTGCAAAGGGGTCTATACTGTAGTTGTTGGCAGTGGTCTTGATCGGTCTGTGCTAGTACAGGAGGGAGCAATGTCTACCGACGAGATGAGGACTATGTGGATTCGCTATTACGAGAGCATCAATCAGAGGGATATTGACCTCATAGACCGCCTGACGGATGAGTACTACACTTCGGATGCCATCTTCCATAACCCCAACGCACCCATCAGCGAGACAGGAAGTGCGGTCCAAAAAGCAGGCGCCCGCCAGATGCTCGCTAACAACCCCGATCTTCATGTTGTGCTGGATGATGTCCTGGTCGATGGGGACAAGACGATCCTGCGAGGGACAATCCAACTGAATGACCCGTCCACCGGGACGAAGACAAGCGCCGTTTTCCTCTCGATCGCTCGGCACGTCGATGGAAAGGCCGCTGAGTTCTGGGATCTGATGGCCCCAGGGACTTGGTGATCCACCGGCTCTTCGTCCCACGCGATCTTCGCTGGACGAGGCGATAGGACCCTTGACACTCGCCTCCCGACCCCGTCGCTCATCGAACGATCACGTTTCACAAGGAGACGGTACCTCGCCTATCGGTGCTCGAATCGGAGCTAGACGAACGCGGCTCAGCTGACTGCGCTGGTCGACTTCACCAATAGCGTGCTGCTGCATCAGTTTCTGGATGAGGAGCGCGAAGTGGCAGCAGCGGCGGCTGTTCTACGTTGCCGTCACACGTGCCAAGGAGCATCTGTGGCTGGCCCACTACAAGCAGTCTGTGAATCAGTATGGGATGGTGTTCGAGCAGGGGATGTCGCGCTCTGTCGGGGAGCTCCCGCAAGCCGTGTACGAAAGCGCGACAATCTAATGGCTTGGGGACAGGAGCCTGCAGTCGGGGCATACTGCGTGGCGACAGCGAGTTGATGGGGTTTCTGCGGCAGAAGTGGCTGACAACTGTCAGGAGCCTGGGAAGGTGAAGCGCCACTTCACCCTTGATGACAGCCTGGCTATTCCTTGACGGTCGGGGTTCCACTTAGGACAGTCAGCTGAAGACGATCAACTGACATCACGTGAGTCGCTAGGAGAACAGGACATGGTCGACCTCATCATCACGCTGCTGGAGTATGTGGCCAAGCTTGCCGGTATCCACGAGGGCAACCGCAAGGAGTACTTCGACCGGTACGTCCAGCCGGCGTATGACGCCGCCGAGCTCATCTACAACGACTATCGCTCGATGCTCCAGGATCTCCGGCGTGAGGTCGAGCACAGCGACACCGCAGAGCCCATTGTTCGCATGCTGGAGAAGCGCCGTGGCGACCTCGTGGCAGCGCGAACCCGCTTGCGGGCAGTCATCACCGAGCGGATGAACGAGGGGCGTGCGACGCGTTTTGAGGCGGGCGTGCTGGGGCTGATGAGCGGCGTGGTGACCAGCGTGGACCGCCCGTACTTCCAGACGTATGGCTATGCCGAGGCTGGAGGCGGTCTGGCGCCGACACTTGGACGGCACACGGTCCTTGACATCCTGGCGCAACTGGATGACCGAGAGGGTGACGACATCAGCACGATGCGCCAAGCCTTGCTGGCGGCTGTGGATGACAAGATCCAGGGGATTGCGGAAGCGTGGCGGACTATGGTGGCCGGCTACGCCGAGTTGCATACGGGCACCTTACCACCCGCTGGCCCCAGCTCGCGCCCGAGAAGGCGCCGCGTGGAGCAGATCGCCGAGGTGCGATCGCTCCTGAATGAGATCTATGACATGCTAGGTTCGGGTCAGTACGATCGCAAAGTGGCAATCGACTTCGAGAAGCAGGTCGCCAAGGTGTTGCCCGAGCTGCACCCGATCGCGCAGGAAGTCCGGGAGACGGTACACGACCTGGACAACGAGGAACCCAACACCGCGGTTGCAGACCTTGAGGCGTGCCTGACGCGCTTCGTACAAGAGCTGGATCGCGTGCTAAGGGTATGACACCGGCATTTGCGTGGGCCTGACAAAGGGGGGGCCTCTGAGCTCGGCTCCGGCGCGGGACGGTGTCGATTCGTGACACTGCGAGTGTTGGGCAAGTGGGCGAGGGCGAGAGGCCATGTAAACACACCTGTTGCTAATCACCACGATTCAAGGAGTCTGCTATGAACACCTTTGCTCCCGCATCAAACGATCACCTGATTGGTTTCATCGGTCTGGGCTGGATGGGTTCCCATTTCGTGGGTAGGCTCGTGGAGGGCGGCTGGCGGCTAGAGGTGTTTGACATCATCCCGCAGAAGCGAGCAGCCCTGGCGGACAAAGGCGCTATTGCTGCCGCCAGTGCCGACCACGTCGTACGGGAGTGTGACGTGATCTTCACCAGTCTTCCGAGCTCAGAGGTCTTTGAGACGGTAGCCGAGGAGTCCATTGTGCCCCTTGCGCGAGCAGGGCAGGTGATTGTGGACCTGGGCACGACAAGACTTGGACCGACGCGCCGGCTGGCGACTGTGCTTGCTGCGAAGGGAGCGGCATTGCTTGATGCGCCAGTCAGCGGTGATCCCCGCACACCGGTGTACATCTTCGTTGGTGGTGAGGAAAGCGCCTTCCAGCGTGTGAAACCGCTGCTCCAGGTTCTGGCTGACCCCGATCACTTGACCCTTGCCGGCGCCAGCGGTTCGGGACAGATCCTGAAAGGCGTAAATCAATTGTCCATGGGTGTAGTACAAGCCGCCTGGTTGGAAGCTGTTAGCTATGCCACACGGCAAGGGATCGATCCACAGACAGTCAAGCGGGCGGTCGGTGGCGCCACAGGATGGCGTGCTGAGCTGGCAGGTGTGTCCCAACAGATCGCGGACGGGAAGGGCGAGAACAATGATCTGAAGTTCGCCGAGTTGCCCTACTTCCTGCACGCCGCGGAGCAGGCTGGACTTGACCTGCCCCTGACTCGGGCATTGTTCGAGTTCTGCAGTCCTGGTCCACGAGACTGGCGTGACAACATGAACCGTCCGTATGTTTCCTTCTGGCACATGCTCAATCGCAATCCGCCCACTGAGT
>Ga0123329_1004107_pt1 | contig 11598 bp, 10 predicted proteins | sample BioC12SIPDNA_FD_89703 | JGI IMG/M metagenome (GOLD analysis project Ga0123329, IMG submission 89703) | Anaerobic biogas reactor microbial communites from Washington, USA - Biogas_R1_B C12 SIP DNA | ecosystem: Engineered > Bioreactor > Anaerobic > Unclassified | place: Washington, USA | collected... | reverse complement strand
TTGCGCGAGCGCATTCGGCAGGCGGACGTGTGCCTGGGCATCCTCGGCGTGAGTGACAAGGCCGCCCGAGTGATCCCGACCAAGGCCTATATCGCCCTGGCGATGGGCAAACCGCTCCTCACCCGCGACTCCCCGGCCGCTCGCGAGTTGTTGGTACCTGACGTTCACGCCATGCTGTGCGCCGCCGGTGAGCCGGCGGACGTCGCGCGCGCCATCATGGCCCTGCGGAGCGATCCAGCGCTACGCCGGAGGCTAGGCAGGGCGGGGCGAGACCTGTTCAGGGCCGAGTGTTCTACGGACGCCATTGGGCGTGCCGTGGTCCGCGTGCTGCGGGCCGTCTGCCCCTCTGTGCCCCACGTACCACAACCGTAGCTGAGGCTGCAGGCATCTCTCGCGGCCATGGTAGGGCGCGCACGCCTCTGCGCGCCGGGCCGCACAGGCGTGCGGCCCCGACAAGTTCCTCGTTCCACGGCATGCGCGGTGGCAGTGCCAGCACCCACTCTGCCGCCGAAGCAGCCTCTCCTAGACGCCGAGGGCCGGCTTCTCGCCGGCGCGGGGCACGCGCCGGGAGGTGCCGCCACCGTGCCTAGTAGGCGAGGCTCACCGCGATGACGCCCAACTCTACCACCTCCCCCGCAGCGACATCCACGACGATGTCTCTCGACGTGTTCGCGTCCTTCACGGGCTGAAGGGTCAGCGGGGTCTTGATGATCAGGGCATAGCGTCCGGGCGCGACGTCCCCAAAGACGAACTGGCCGTCCTCGTCCGTGCGGACCCACGGCGCGGCGTCCTCGTCGAGCCTGGCGAGCCCCGACGCTTGGCCGCTCTCATCGGTCAACAGCGCGGCCAAGAAGAGGGTGGTATCCGCCAGTGCCGAGGGGGGGAGCCCCTGTACCTGACGCATCATCGTGCCCGTGATGACGCCCATCCCCTCTGCCGGCGTCTCCGGCTCGGGCGTTTCCGGCACAAAGGGCGCAGCGCTCTCGGGAGTAGAGGTCGCCTCCTGCCCCTGGGTGGACCCCGGGTAGGCCTCGGGCACGAACGGCGTCGGCGCGGGATACTCCTGAGTGAGTGCCGCGGTCGGTGAGGCGGGAGCGGGGGCTGTCGCTGGCGCCTGCTCGCTCGTCGCCGTCGGCTCAGCGGTGGGCGAGTCGAGAGGCTCCTCCTCGGCCTGCTGGCTCGTGGGAGTCGGCTCGGCGAGCGGCGTCTCCTTCACGCCCGTGGCCGAGCAGCCCGCCAGTACGAGGAGCGACACGAGCAGAGCGACAAGGCCAAGGCGGAGCGTTACTTGTGTCTGCAAACCGGAACCTCCGAAGACGATCTCTGAGGTACAAAAGGGGCTGCCACGACGGCAGCCCCTGACATATCTACAAGCTGCGGGGACTTAGGGCGCGGTGAAACCAAACCCGTTGTAGGTCTGGAACACGTCGCCCGAGCCACCGGTGCGCACCTGGTTCACCACTGCCAGCAACTGATCGCTGGCATTGGCGCCCCGGATGGTGGCCGAGCCCACCCAGCCGTCGGCAATCTCAAAGCCGCCGGGGGCGTGCAACCGGATGACCGGCTCGCCTTCGCCGATGTCAAAGGTCTCCGAGGTGGTGAACACCTCACCCTGGCCACGATCGAGCCGACCGACGTAATCGATGGTCACCGTCGTCGCCGGGCCAATGTTCACCAGGTTGATGCTCGTCCAGAAGCCGCTGTTGCGGTCCATGAGGAGGGGCAGGCTGATGGTGCTCTGGGCCTCTGCGGGGCGATAGGCGCTGTAGGAGCTGGCCAAGCCTTGGCTGAGGTTCAGCTGGTTCACCACACCCACCAGCGGCTGGTCGGCACTGTTGGTCTGAATGCTGGCCGAGCCGACGAAACGGGTACCCGGGTTGTTGGCGTAGCAGTCGCTGCCCGCGGTGGCCGCGTTAAAGGCGAAGAGGCCAAAGGTGCCCGCGCTGCCGGGATCGATCGTCTGGGTCTCGGTGCACGCGTTGCCAGCAAAGCCGGGCGTGTACTGGACCGTCACCGTCGTGGCCGTATCGCCGGCGTTCTGAATCTGGATGCTGCTGACGTTGCCGGCGTTATAGTACTGGAACAACGGGGCCACGATGTCGGTCGAGTTCTGCGTGAAGCCGTCATAGGCGTACAAGACACCAGGGCCCACCTGCACGACCGAGGCCACCAGGGGCACGTCGTTCGTGCTGCGGACGGTGGCAGAGCCCACAAAGCGGTCGCCCAGCTGGGTGAGCCCCGTCTGGTCGAACGTCATCGAAGCGCCCGGGCTGATGGTGTACGTGGTGGGGTCCGTCCAGTCGGTGCCGAACAGGCCCGCCGTGTACACGACTTGAACCGTCGCGTCTTCAGAGCCCGCGTTCTGGACGTTGAACCAGGTGTTGTTGTTGCTGTTCCCCCGCATCACGAGGGGCAGGCTGATCTCGGGCGCCCCGGCGTTATAGCCCGCCGAAGAGGCGTTGAAGGTGAAATCGTTGGCATAGAGGTTGTGGATGGCGCGGATCTCGCGGTCTGACGAGACGATCGCCGAGCCGGTGAAGGATTCCGGCAGCCCCTCTACCTGGACGGCAAAGTAGTTATTGGCGCTGTTCGCGGCAATCGTATCGGTCACCGTGGCGGCGACGCTGCCATCCTGGGCATAGAACGTGATGGTGATGGCGGCTTGCGAATCCTCGAGGTTCTGCAACTGGAAGGCAGAGCCATAGGTGAGCGGACCTTGCGCGGACACCGCCCCGAGGGGGAGGATGAACGCGCTAAGGAGCGCTAAAACTAGGGCCACTCGTCTGACTGCTCTCATCGGTCACTCCTTCACTGGATAATGGCCATTCGTGCCAAACCGGGCGTTTACTCTGTTCGCATTATCGGGTGTAACCGGCCCAAAGGCAATAGCCCATCTGGGTGATTCTAGCTCTCGGCCGGCATGTTAGCGCTTTCCGCCGTCGCATCGGCCGTTATGTGTGCTCGATGGCGGCGTGCCCACCACGATGCCAGGCAGAACCAGAGGAGGTCATTGAGATAGCACCAGATGCGCAATAGGATTGGGGCGGCGATGGCCATGGGCGCCGGCACGAGGGTGGTCAGCAGAGCCGCCATCGAGATCTCTTTGGCGCCGATCCCCCCGATGGTGAGGGCGGCGACGTGCCCCAGGATACCACTCGCGGCCCAGATGGCCACAATGCCCGGGAGCCGCTGGAGGCTGAGAGGATGGAGCGCCGCCAAGAGGAGGTACAGAATGATTCCCCCCATGACCCAGGCCGTGGCGTAGCAAGCCGTCCAGAGCGCTACGTGGCGGCGTCCGAGAGACCACGCAACGGGCGCGGTGCCCTTGAGGCGGCGCGCCACCCAGTCGACGCAGCCACGGAGCAGGCGCGGCGATGCGACGCACACCACTATCGCCGTCGTGAGCGCCGCGAGGGCCGGCCGATAGGGCTGCAGCGGCGGGATGTCGCTGCTCAGCGCCAGGCTTCCCTGCAGCACGGCCAGCGCGGAGAGAAGCAGCAGGACCGATTCCATCGCCGTGGCAAGATACGTCGAGGCTACCGGCACGCCGATCTCGTGACATAGGTAGGTGCGGCCGGCGAGGAACCACAGTGGCGTGGGGAGTCGTCGGGCCAGGGAGGTAGTGAAAAAGATGCGCACGTCCTGGCGATAGTCGTGGCGAGCGCCGAGCTGCCTCAGGATTCCGCCCCATACCAGGGCGGGTATTCCCGCGGCGAGCGGGTACAGGAGCAGCGCCGCGAGGGCCATGCGGTAGTCGAGGCGCCAGGGGTAGCCGCGCAGCATGTCCCTGTTCTTGTAGACGGCAACGGCGATCACCGCCGCCGAGGCGGTGACGATAAAGATCACCGCTGCGCGCCGCACGTTCTGCGCGTTGAGGCGTGGGCGCGGGATATGCCGGCGGACGCCCATGGGCCGATCATCCACCTTCCGCCGCTCCAGGCCGCTTGCGCGCGAGCAGTCCCAGGCCGTTGCTGAGGCTCAGGCCGAGGCGCTGGCTGAGGGCGAGGAGGACGCGCTTGGTCACGGCTGCCCCGGGCAGTTCCAGGGTTCCTGTCACCGTCAGCCCGTGTTGCTCGAGCGCCATCTGAAGCGTGCGTCGCGTAAAGTAGAACAGGTGCTCGATCGGATCGTAATGGTGCCATCGGGCGCCGTGGATGCGCGCCGCGAGCCCGCCGGCGTTGGGCGTATGCACCGCGACAACGCCCTTCGGGCGCGTCACGCGCGCCGCCTCGGCGATGACCGTCGCGGGATTCGCGACGTGCTCGATCACGTTGATGAGGCAGACCGCGTCGAACGCGCCGGACGCGAAGGGCAGATGGGCTATGTCGCCCAGTAGAGTGACGGGATGGCCCGCCGTCCGAGGTTGCTGGCCGGCCAGGGTGCGACTGCGTTCCACCCCCCAGGCCTCCCAGCCCCGCGCCGCGGCCTGAGCCAGGAGCAGGCCGTCGCCGCAACCGGCGTCGAGCAGGCGTCCTCGGCTCCCCATCGCCTCGAGGGTATCGAGCAAGGCCTCGTTGCCGGCGGCGCGGTCATTTCGCGTAGCGGCAAAGTAGGCGGCTTCCTCCTGGACGGAATAGGTCCACATGTCGTCCCGTCGGGACAGCCGGGGGCTGGCGAATAGCAGCCCGCACTGGCGGCAGCGCACGATGTCGTGCGCCTCGGCGACGGGGTGGAAGGCGGTATTGACATAGACGCCCGCACGCGTACGATTGGGTATGCGAAAGCGCAGTTCCGCCTCACTCTCGCCGCAGAGCGGGCACGAGACGCGTTCGTAGGCCAGGGGCTCCGGGCGCGGGCTAGTCATGGATCCTCTGCCGGCTTCCGTCGAGCAGGCCGTCCCACGCCGCCTTGGCCGCCTGCGGCCGGCCGCGCAGGACATCCCTCACGCCGCCCGCGAACTCGCTCAGCAGCACCGCCAGGTGCGTCGCCAGCGGCCAGCGGCCGTGGGGGTGCTGCCGGTAAAAGAGCATGCGGTGGCGGGCGTGCTGATAGCGACTCGTCGTGCTGCGCAAGGAGGCCGTCGCTGAGCCGAGGTGCCACATCTTGGCTCGTGGCTCGACCCAGACGGTCAGCCCCTGCTCGCGAATCCGGGCGCACAGGTCGGCGTCCTCGTAGTACATCTGATAGCGCGGGTCAAAGCTCGCGGTAAGGAGTAGGGCGCCACGCCGGATGAGCATCGCGCAGCCGGTGACATAATCCACCCGCATCGGGGCCTGGAATTGGCCGCGATCCTCGGCGCCCCGGCCGATATCGCGCGGCATCGGCAGCCATCGGCGGCGCTCGCTCCCGAGGGCCCAGATGCGTCGGGGCTCGTCGGCGCGCAGGATCATGGGCGCCACGATGCCGGCGTCGGGGTGTTCCTCGGCCAGGTGCACCAGCCTGGTTACCATGTCGGCGGCGATCCACGTATCATTGTTGAGCACGAGGACATAGTCGGCGCCATGGGCGAGGGCCCACGCGATGCCCAGGTTGCAGCCGCCGCCGTAGTACAGGTTGGCGTCCGCTTCCAGTACCACGGCGCGATCGGCGAATTGTGCGCGCAGCAGGGGTACCGAGGCATCGTCCGAGGCGTTGTCCACCACCACTACCTGCTGCCGGGGATAGTCGCCGGCCAGGATGGATGAGACGCATTGCGCCGTCTCCACCGGGAGGTTCCAGTTGACCGTCACGACGACGACGGAAGGGTTGGCCGGCATGGTGTTTCTGGGCCTTTCGCATCCTGGGCGGCGATCCCTCGCTGCCTGCCACAGGGTACAGCTATGCGTGTGCTGAGGATCTGTATCGTCAGTCTCGACCTGCTGCCGAGTCGTAGCTCGGGGTTGGCCGTCTATGGTGAGACCCTCGTCAGAGGGCTCGTTGCCCTGGGACACGACGTTACCGTCGTGACGTCGAGACGAGGCGGCCAACTCCCCTACGAGATCGTCGAGGGCGTGCCGGTGCATCGCGTGCCCACCTGGCGGGCCGACTGGATCGGTTTCGCTCACCATGCCGGCCGCGCTGTCGCCGGGCTCGGGCGCGCGCAGCCGTTCGACGTGGTCCATTTTCTCGACGTGCACTTTGCCTACGGCTATCGCGGCAGGTTCGTGGCCGGCATCTTTCAGTCGTTCCGCCAGCGAGCCACCAGCGATGGCGGGTTACCCTACCATGCCAACCTCCGTGGCCTCGTTGGCCGGATGGCCTATTACAATGCCGCCCGCTGGCTGGCCGAGGTGCCGGCTCTGCGGCGCGCCGATCGGCTGGTGGCCTCTAGCCAGGCGACGGCGGACGAGTTCATCGCACACTATCGCGCCGACCCGGACAGAATCTCTGTCGTCCCCCTCGGCATAGACCTCGGTCGCTTTCAACGGGTCGACGCGACCGATCTACGCGCGCGGCTCGGCCTCGCCGGGAATCCGCTGTTGTTGTACGTCGGGTTCTGTACGCCGCGCAAGGGGCTCGATGTGTTGGCGCGCGCCTTGCCCATGCTCCCCCCCGAGGCCCGCCTTGTGGTCGTTGGACGCTGGGAGGCGGACTATCGCCAAAAGTTCTATCGTGCCGCCGGATGCGCGGCACACAAGGTGGTCGAGGTGGGCCAGGTGCCGGATGCCGATCTCGCCCTCTACTACAGCATGGCCGACCTGTTCGTGTTTCCCACACTTCTGGAAGGATTCGGCCTTCCCCTCGTCGAGGCCATGGCCTGCGAGACGCCGGTGGTGGCCACACGGACAAGTTCGGTACCCGAAGTGCTGGGCCCGGGCGGCCGCGTCGTCCCGCCGAAGGACCCGCAGGCGCTCGCCGCCGCGATTACCGAACTCCTCGCCGATTCCGAGTCTCGCCGCATCCTTGGACAGTCAGGGCGTGCCTGGGTGCTGGCCCGCTACGACCGCGCACGCATGGTGGCTGGAACCCTCGCCGTCTACGATCGATTCGTCTGCGACAGGGCCTGATCTGCTGGCTTGCGTCCCTTGACGACGATGTGATGGCTGTGGGACGGATCGATCCGCGCCATCACGCGCCCAAGGGCGCTGGGGAGTGGATAGTAGCCAAAGCCCCGGGCGCGTTCGATGGTGAACCCCGCCCGTCCCATGAGGCGGAGGAGCGAGCGATAGGCCACCACCACGATGTGGCGGTGCAGGTCGACCTCCGAACTCGCCACGATCTCTGCCTCGTCCGACATCCCGTAGGCCTCGCGATGCATGCGTCGCACGATGACCATGTCAGCATCCAGCATGGTGGTCAGATTGGGCCCCGAGAACGGCTGGAACCCGAGCGCCAGGGCAAAGATGTTGTGCCACGATGATAGGTTGGGTGTCGCCACCACGCAATAACCTCCCGGCCGGAGCACGCGGTAGACTTCATGCACCAGTCGGGCCGGATCCACCAGATGCTCGAGGACGTCCATCGCGGTGATCACATCCACCGTTTCGCTCTCGAGCGGCAGCGTTACGTTGGCATCGGCGACGAGGCAGCGTATGCCGGATCGCGCCGCCTGACGCAGCGCCGAGGGCCGGCATTCGAGCCCGCACACGCGCAGGGTTCCGACGGCGCGTGCCAGGTGCATGGTGTTCGTGCCGTTGTGACATCCCACATCGAGCAGCAGCGCCTGGGGGTCCGGCTCCATGCACGCCAGTTGGCCGCGGTAGCGCTCGCGCACGGTGCCCTGATAGATGCGATCGAGGTAGGAAAACAGGAGTGCCTGCGCGCGGTGATAGAGTGGCATCAGTCCAATCTCGCCTGCTGCTCGGCCAAGCCTCGATCTCTTGCCGGACGTCTAGGGCTTGACAATGATGCCCTGACCGGTCGGGAGATTGAGCACCGAGACTCCCCTCGCTGACGCAAAGGCATCAAAGGCGGCGCCCTGCGGCTCAAAGCCGCGGTAGGCATAGTCGTCCAGGAGTATGATACCTCCGCTGACCATGCGATCCCAGAAGAACTCGGCGGCGGCTATCTCGGGGAGGGCGCAGTTCATGTCGAGGGAGAGGTACGAGACCTCTCGCGCTTCCACCGACGGCAGAATGTCGGGCACGACTCCCTTGAGCACTCGGACATTGGGAAAGCGCGCGAACGTCGCCATCACCTGCGCCGAGCAGTCTTCGTAGCCCCCGGGCCGCCTGCCCAGGCGCCGCTCCTCTTCGGAGATATGGTCCGCCGCCAGGCCGCCAAAGCTATCCACCAGGTAGAACGCCTTGTCCAGGCGCTCGAGATGTACGTATTCGGCCACGGCCAGCGCCAGGCCCCCACGATACACCCCGCACTCGACCCAGTCGCCGGGCAGGTTGGCCGCGCGACCGGCCGCCCAACAGGCCACGTGGACGCGCCAATGAATGTCCCTTTCGCGCCAGGAGCCCGTCTCCTTGCCTGCCCGGTAAGCGCGCATGAAAGCGTCATCGGCCAGGAAGCGGCAATTGTGCACCGTTGCCAGGCCATCCTGAAAGTAGGACAGGCTGGGCCACAATGCCCGGCAGACCGCCTCTGTACCACGCATCCGCAGCTTCCTGACGGCACGCCGCAGACGGACGGGCAGGTCGCCCACGCCGCGGTGGGCGGTCATCCCTTTGTCCTCCGCACGATCAAATCCGCCAGCAGCCCCACGGCCGTCAGCTGGAAGGCCGTCAGCATCAGCATTACCGTCGAGGGGGCAAAGTGAAAGTTGTAGGTGAATATGTCGTACCCCATCTTGACGATGCCGACGGCGAACATCGCCAGGATCACCGGCAAGAACATGCGCAGCGGGTTAAAGTACATCATGGTGCGCACCACCAGCGAGATATAGTTGTACGTATCGCCGATGGGGTCGAACGTCGAGCGCCCGATGCGCCGGTAGTAGGGGATCGCCACCCAGCGCACCTCGTAGCCGCTGCTCAGGAACGCCATGGTGATGGTGCTCACCCACGAGTGGGTGGTCGGCAGGATGCCAAAGAACTGGGGCACCAGGTCGCGCTTCATGGCGCGCAGGCCTGAGTTCAGGTCGGGGATGCGCGTCTCGGTGAGGTACGACGCCAGCAGCCGGATGAACTCCTTGGCGGCCGAGCGCAGCCACTTGAGCGTGCCCATCTCCTTCTCGCGCGCGCCGATGACCATGTCGCAGGTCTCGAGTTCCTTCACCATGCGTGGGATCTCGTCCGCCGGATAGGTGGCATCGGCGTCGATCATCACCACATACTCGCCCCGGGCGGCCTTGATCCCCGTGGTGCGGGCGGCGCCGTTGCCCAGGTTGCGCCGGTGCCCCACCACGCGCACGTGGGGATAGGTCTCACAGATGGCACAGGTGCGGTCGGTGGAGCCGTCGTTCACCACGAGGATCTCCCAACCACAATCCAGCGACTCGCAGGCGCATGTTACGTCATCGAGCACGACCCGGATCGCTTCCTCCTCGTTGTAGGTGGGGATGACGACGCTGACGAGGACCTCGTTGCTGGACATGGGGGTGGATGATCTCCTCGCTGGGCTCCGTTGCTTACCGGGCTCCGGCGGGATGCCGGGCGCCCGTACGTGCCTGGCGATTATAGCGGCGCAGGGGAGGGGGCGCAAATCGTGCGCCGGCGGGGTCTCGGGCCACATTGCCGGGGGCGCGCCTCGATGCTATACTCCCGCCTCACGACGGGAGGCGAAGAACATGACGAGTGGGCTGCTGCGTGATGCTCTGGAACGCGTGTATGGTCAGGATCGAGAGGTGCTCGACGCCCAAGTCGAGCGCTATCGCCGTGGGCTGACCGCCTTTGGCGCGCGCTACGGCCCCGGCGAGGTGGCCGTGTTCCGCGCGCCCGGCCGCGTCAACGTGATCGGAGAGCACACGGATTACCACCATGGCTACGTGCTGCCCGTGGCGCTCGATCGGGACGTCCTCCTCTTTGCCCGGCAGCGGCCCGACGCGGCCGTCCACTTGGCGAACGTCGAGGCCGAGTTCACCGAACGCTCCTTCCCCATCTCCCCCGACGTGCCGCCGCGGCCCGTGGGCGACTGGGCGAACTATGTCCAGGGCGCGGCGCAACTCCTGGAGCGCGAGTGCGGCCCGGGGTTGCGCGGCATGGACGTGATGGTGGACGGCGCACCTCCCTACGGAGTGCCCCGCGGGGCGGGCGTGTCGTCCTCGTCGGCCCTCACCGTGGCGGCGGCCGTGGCCCTCGCCGGTCTGAATTGTCTCTCTCTGGAGGGGCCCGCGCTGGCCGAGCGCTGCAGCCGCGCCGAGTGGTACGTGGGTACGCGCGGCGGGGTGATGGACCATTTCGCCTCGCTGCTCTCACAGCGCGGCCACGCCCTCTTTCTCGACTGCCGGCCCGGCCCAGATGGCTATACCTACAGTCGCGTGCCGCTGCCGGCGAGCCATGCCGTGATGGTGGTGGATAGTGGCGTGCGCCACCGCAACACGGGCCCCCACTTTAACCAACGCGTGGCCGAGGGGCGCATCGGTATCCACCTTCTTGGTGCGAGGTACCCGGGCATCACCCACCTGCGCGACGTCTCGGCGCTGCCGTGGGAGGAGTTGGAGCCCGTGTTGCCCGAGCGCATCGCCGCCGCGGACCTGCCGGCCCTGGGGATCGACCTGGCTCGCCTGCTGAACGGCGGGGTCCTCCCCCAGAGCGCCGAGTACCTGGTCCGCCGCCGCTGCCGGCACGTGGTGACGGAGAACCAGCGCGTCCTGCGAGCCGTCGCCGCCATGGAGGCGGGAGATACGACCACCCTGGGGCGGCTCATGGACGAGGCGCACGCCAGCGCCCGCGACGATTACGAGATCAGCATCCCCGAGATCGAGGTGCTGGTGGAGGCCGCCCGCGCACACCCCGGGACCCTCGGTGCCCGCCTCACCGGCGCCGGCTGGGGCGGCTGTATCGTGGCGCTGGTGGAGCGCGAGGCGGCATCGTCCTTTGGCGCGTCGGTGGCCGAGGCCTATCATCGCCAGACGGGCGGTACCGCCCGCGTGTTCCACTGCGTGCCTGGGCCGGGGGCCGGCCTCGTGCTGCACACGCGCGCCTGAACCCGATGCCTGGAGCGTGATGCCGTGATCGTCCCTCCCAACCCACCCGGCCGGCGGCTGCTCGCGTCCCTGGCGGGCGCGCGCCTCGTGCTCCTGGCCCTGGCGCTGTTGGCGCTCGTGGGCGTCACCGGCTGCTCGTCGGTGGTGCGCGAGCAGGCACCGGTCATGGCTGCCGAGGTGTGGCTGGAGTCGAGCGGGACCGTCGGCCAGACGTTCGTTGCCCACCACGAGGGGTTGGAGGGGTTCGAGATCCACGTGACGCCGGAGGGAGCCGGCGGCGAGGTCGCCCTGCGCCTCTACGAGCCGGACGGCGCCGACGAGTCCGCGGCTGCCGCTCCCGTGGCCGAGGCGCGCGTCGCCGTGCCCGAGGAGGGGGGCTGGGTGCGCCTCGCCTTCCCGCCGCGGAGCGACGCGCGCCAGCGCTACTACCGTGCCGAACTCTCGTACTCTGGCCCCGGGAGGGTGCGCCTGGCCACGGCGCCGGGCGACGCCTATCTGCATGGCGCGCTCGCCATCGACGGCGCGCCGCAGGACGCGCAGCTCGCCTTTCGGTTGGCGTTCGACCGCCGGATGATGCTCGTGGGCCTGGCAGCACAGGTGCTGACCACCTGGCTGCCCATCGGCTTGGCCGCCGTGTTCCTGCT
>Ga0123329_1004106_pt1 | contig 11601 bp, 5 predicted proteins | sample BioC12SIPDNA_FD_89703 | JGI IMG/M metagenome (GOLD analysis project Ga0123329, IMG submission 89703) | Anaerobic biogas reactor microbial communites from Washington, USA - Biogas_R1_B C12 SIP DNA | ecosystem: Engineered > Bioreactor > Anaerobic > Unclassified | place: Washington, USA | collected... | reverse complement strand
TTGCTCGTCTGGCGCGGGTGGTATGGGTCGGACGTTGCGACGTCGCTGCGGCGGATCATGCGATTCGCGATTCCAAGCATTCTGAGCATGATCCTGATGCCGATCAGTGCGACGGTCATCACGCGGATCCTGAGCGGCTTCGGTGACGAGGCGGTCGCGGCCACTGGGGCGGCCGGGCGCATCGAGATGTTCGCCTTCATGGTGCCGATGGCGCTGGGGATTTCGCTGATGCCGTTTGTGAGCCAGAACTTCGGGGCCGGCCGCATGGACCGCGTGAGACAGGCGCGCCGTCTCTCGACGTGGTTCGCCGTGCTCTATGGCGGGCTGATCGCCGTGGCGTTCTTCGTGGCGGCGCCGGCCCTGGCGGCCCTGTTCACGAAGGACCCCAGGGTGGCCGACACGCTGATTTCGTACATTCGCATCGTCTCGTTCGGGTATGGCCTGATGGAGGTGCACCGTTACAGCGGTTTCTTCCTGACGGGGATGCACCGGCCCATCAACGCCACGCTGTTGAACGTGATACGCGTGCTGGTGTTTCTGATCCCGTTGTCGTGGCTGGGGGCGCGATTCTGGGGCACCGTGGGGGTGTTCGGGGGGCGTCTGGCGACGGACGTCGTGGTCGGGTGCCTGGGGATCCTGTGGGTGGCGCGGGTGCTGGCGCGGCAGAAGGCGGCTGCCGCGGGCGGCGGGCACGGATCGGGGGCAGTCCGCTGAGGATAGCCCTCGCGGCGGTCCTGTACCAGGGGCGTCCGGGCTCGGCGGGCCGTCATGGGGCCGCGATGCGGTAGAGGCGGACGGCCAGGGGGGCGAAATCGTCGGCGAACCTGCCGTCGCGGACGGGGATGGTTCGGTTTTCGCCGAGGACCTCGGCCTGGGCGTCGCCGCGGAGGCCCGCCACCTCGAACTCGCCGCGCGCGGGACTGTCTTCCATGCGGACGCTCAGGACGTACACAGCCCCGTCATGCCGCTTGGCTATGGCGGCGATGGGCGCCAGACCGGCGGCGGCCACCTCGGGCGAGGCAGGCGCGGAGCTGGTCACGCGAAGGCCGTCGGGAAGGGTTGGCGAGTTCAGGACCGGCGCCAGGCGCGTGATTTCGAGATTGGTTTCCTTGAAGACCCGGGCCATTTCCTCGTCGGCGAAGACGCTGTCTTCGATGGCCGGCAGGTCGCCGACGCCGCCGGGATTCTGGTGGACCCAGTAGTTGATGCCCATGGCACCGTGGATGATTGCCATCCAGACCTCGGCGCGGAAGTTGCGGGGACCGTGGTCCAGGCGCGGCTTGGCCGCCTCGACGGTGGGCCAGATGACCTTGCGGCCCTGGCACAACTCGACCAGCTTCTTGACGCCCCAGGCTTCCACCCAGTATTTGCCGGCGGCCGGCTTGTACTGGTGCAGGCCGGGGTAGATGTCATAGCCGACGAGGTCGGCGCCCTTGATGTACTCGGCGTAGTCTTCCATGTGCGTCTTGCGGTTGGCGCGGCCGACGTATTCGTACATGAATCCGAAACTGAAACCGACGTAGACGGGCTTGTCGGCAATGGCCTTCAGCAGGCGGTAGTGGGCGATGATCTGGTCGGGGTGAACCGGGGGCTGGTAGCGGCCGATGGTGGCGTTCCAGTCGGCGTCCTTGCGGGCCGCCAGATCGGGCCATCCGTTGGTGTTGCTGTGGGCGAGGTCGGGTTCGTCGAGTTGCTGCCAGCCGACGATCTGCGGGTCGTCCTTGTGTCTGACGGCGGCGTCGTTGAGCTCGACCATGACGGCCATGCCGACCTCGCGCAGGGCGGCAAGATGCTCCTCCGTCGGCCCTTTCCAGAGGTTCATGTAGATGTTGACTCCGGCGTCCTTGTACTTCCGGGCGCTGGAGACCGGCTGCATCCAGACCGAGATGGGGAAGAAGTGGGGATCGGCCCAGGCGCCGTCCTTGAAGTCGAGCTTCGGGTAAGCGACCTGGACCGGTTCGGCGGCCCGCGAGACAAGGGCGAGGGCGCCGCACAGCCATGCCACAGCCATCAGGTAACGCATGCTTTGTCTCCCCAGGAATAAGGACGTTGACCTGGCACTGCGAGCCGTCACCATGTTAACTCCCGCGGCGTTTTGCGGTTCCGAGCAAATGGAGGCGGTGTTAACCCTACAACGCGACATCGTGGCATGGGCATCCTGCCCATGCGTCCCACGGGCAAGATGCCCGTGGACGAACCACGCCTTGCAGGGCCAGGATGGCCCTGCGACGCACGGGCAGGATGCCCGTGCCACGGTACGGCCCCCAAGACGTTAGTGCGCCCACCGGACAACGGCAGTTGGCGTGGGGCCGGCAATCTGGTATACCAGCGCCTAGCGACCCATTGGGGCGGCGGCGCGGCTTCGGAGTTTCCTGCGGCGATGACGACACAGAACGATCCTTCCGTGGAATCCGCAACAGTCGAGGAGGTGCCTCCGCCGGCGGAGCAGACGCAGGGATTCTGGTCCACGATGCCACGGATGTTCTCGTCGCTGCGTCACCGGAACTACCGCCTGTTTTTCGGCGGCCATGCCCTGTCGATGGTCGGCGCGTGGGCTCAGCGTATTGCGCTGAGTTGGCTGGTCTGGAAACTGACGGGCTCGAAGGTCTGGCTCGGCTACATCAACGCGATCGGGCCGCTGCCGATGACGTTCCTGTCGTTTTTCGGCGGCATCGTGGCCGAGCGGGCGGACCGGCGGCGGATCCTGTACGTCACGCAGTCGCTCATGTCGGTGGGCCCGCTGGCCATTGCCCTGGCGCTGGCGTTTGATCGCGAGATGGAGTACGTTAACGAGTGGCATCTGCTGATTGTGGCGGGGCTGCACGGGATCGTGCAAGCGTTCGATGTTCCGGCTCGTCAGGCATTCGTCGTGAACATGGTGGGGCGCAAGGACATCGCCAACGCCGTGGCGTTGAACTCGTCGGTGTTCAACGTGTCGCGGATGGTCGGCAGCGGGCTCGGCGCGGGACTGATCGCCCTGGTCGGCGCGGCCGCATGTTTCGCCATCAACGGCCTGACGTACTTCGCGCTGATCGCGGCGCTGTTGCTGATGCGGTTTCCGGCGGCCACCGAGGCGCAACTGCGCCGGGCGAGCGTTCCGCGTCATCCGTTCGGCGGGTTCTACTATGTGTGGTCGCACAAGGCGGTCCGCGCGACGATGGTTCTGCTGGCCTCGACGAGCATTCTGGGCTGGTCGTTCCTGACGCTTCTGCCGGCCTTCGTCGACCACGTGTACCATCGGGAGGCGGGCACCTTCGGGGTGTTCATGTCCGTGTTCGGGGCAGGGGCGTTCATCGGCGCGCTGATCATGGCCTACCTGGGCTACTACAGGAAACGGCAGCGGCTGGTGCTCATCGGCACGGTGATCTTCATAGCGGCTGTGGCGACGTTCACGGTGGCGCCGACATGGTCGGTGGCACTGGCGCCGCTGTTTTTCGCGGGGCTGGGTCTGCTGATCGCGATGGCCGGGATCAACAGCCTGATCCAGTTGGTGGTCAACGACCGGTTCCGCGGGCGCGTGATGGGGGTGTACGCGACGCTCTTCGGCGGGATGATGCCGGTAGGTTCGCTTCTGGCGGGCTTCATGGCCGAGCGCCTGTCGTCTCCGGTGGCGGTGCAGATCAACATTGCCGTGCTGGCGGTCGTGACGGCGGCGGTGGCGGTGTACTGGCGGCGTCTGGGGCTGACCGAGGCGGCGCGGTCGGCGTCGGCATGAGCGGCATGCGGAGAGGGTGCATGTCACGTTTGCGGGGGCGCAGGCTCTCTGGCCGCAGAGATGGCGGGAAGCGACGTAGGGGGCACTCGCGAGCGCCCCGCGGGGGATTGGCACCCTGCGAGGGCGGCTCGCCCCTCGGCGAGGCTCGGGACTTGCAGCGAGCCGCCCCTACGGTTGGCGTTATTCCCAGACCAGTGGCACGCCACAAACGTGACATACCCCCGTGCGGAGACCTGCGGCGGAATGGTTGTTGCCCTGTTGTGGTGCTCGGCGTACAATCCTGCGTCTTACGGTCGACGTGTGTCGGGTCGGCGGATTCGACAGGTGATAAGGAGAATGGAATGCAGAAGGAACGGTTGGCGTTTTTCGAGGAGTTGATGTCGGCCTGGTGCCCGTCGGGATTCGAGGAGCGGGCGCAGGACGTGGTGCGCGCGCGGCTCGGCGGCCGGTGCGACGAAGTGCGGACGGACCTGCACGGCAACGTGATTGCCGGGACGAACGTGGGTGCGCCGCTGCGCGTGATGCTGGCCGGCCACGTGGACGAGATCGGGCTGATGGTCGTGTACATCGACGAGAAGGGGTTCCTGTATTTCCAGCCGATCGGCGGTTTTGACCTGAACGTCTTGGTGGGTCAGCGTGTGCTGGTGCATACGGAGGAGGGGCCGGTGCAGGGCGTGATCGGCCGCAAGCCTGTCCACCTGATGGACCCGGAGCAGCGGAAGGTGGTTCCGAAGTATGAGGAGTTGTTCATCGACATCGGGGCCAAGGACGAGAAGGAAGCCCGCAAGCATGTCCACGTGGGCGATCCGGTGACGATTGACGCGGAGATGAAGTACCTGCTGAACGACCTGGTGACGAGCCGCGGGTTCGACGACCGGGTGGGGACGTTCGTCGTGGTGGAGACGTTGCTGGAGGTGGCCGCGCGGAAGCCGAAGGTGGCCCTGTGGAGCGTCTCGACGGTGCAAGAGGAAGTGGGGATGCGTGGCGCGCGGACCAGCGCGTACGGCGTGGACCCGCACGTGGGGATCGCGGTGGACGTGGGCTTCACGACGGATTGCCCCGGGATCGACAAGAAGACGACGGGCGACTGCAAAGTGGGCGGCGGGCCGATCGTGGCACGCGGACCGAACATCAACCCGATTGTGTTCGACGGCTTGGAGAAGGCGGCGAAGGCCAAGAAGATTCCGTATCAGATCGAAGCTGCGCCGCGGCCGACGGGCACGGACGCCAACGCACTACAGATTAACCGGGCCGGCGTGGCGGCGGCCCTGATCAGCATTCCGAACCGGTACATGCACTCGCCGAATGAGATTGTGAGTCTGAAGGATCTGGACAATGCCGTCCGCCTGCTGACGGAGTACGTTCTGTCGCTGAAGGCGACGGACGAGTTCGTTCCGGGCGTGTCGAAGCGGACGGGGATCGTGCAGAAGAAGTAGGGACGACGGAGCGGGCGGGCGCCCGAGGTCGAGTGCTGCGTCCGCTCGTGGCATGAAGGTGTTCATGAGTATTCTACGGGCCGGCGCAGGCCAGAAGTGGCTTGCGCCGGCCTCATTTGCGCGGGGCGTAGTGCAAATCTACACTATCGATGCCGCCATCTACCGCGAAGAGGGCGGAACGTGTGCGGCTCTGCGGCGTTCACTGTGTCGGGAAGGCAACCCGGGTCCGGGCGGGCGGCGTGTGTGGGTGCGGCGTCGGCGTCGGGCGAGACGGAAGGAGCGGCAGGATGTTCGTTGGCGTGTCAAGATGGATCGTTCTGGCGGCAGCAGTGGCAGTGGCGGCGGGGAGTTGGTGCGCGGCGGCGGTGGCTCAGCGCAGCCGTGAGACGCCGGCAGCGGCCAAGGCGCCGGCCGTGGGGCAGACGGTGGTTCTGGACACGGTCGGGTTCTGGCGACTGCACCACGAGTTGAAGCAGCCGGTGATGGTGAAGGGGACCGGGGTGACGGCGTTGCCGGGCAAGTCGTTGGCGATGCACACGCCGACGCCACCACCGCCGCAGGGCTGGTCGCTGCCGGATTTCGACGACAGCGGCTGGACGCGGCGTCCGGCGCTGGGGGCCATTCACTCTCCGTTTCTGTCGCGGCTCTGTGCGCGAGGCAAGTTCCGCGTGGACGATCCGCGGAAGGTGTCGGGCCTGCGTCTGTCGCTCGGGTACCACGGCGGGGCGATTGTGTACGTGAACGGCAAGGAAGTGGCGCGGCGGCATCTGTCGCCGTCGTCGGCGGGCGGCGAGGCGCCGGCGGATCGTTACGACCGGGCGGCGTTTCTGGACGAGAAGGGGAACCTGATCCAGTCGGGCACGATCAAGAAGTGGCGAGCGGATTCGGGCGAGGCCTCGAAGCGGCATCCGGCGATGGCGGGGCGACGGATCGACGATCTGGCGATTCCGTCGTCGATGCTGCGCAAGGGCGTCAACGTGCTGGCGATCGAACTGCACCGCGCGCCTTACGATTCGGTGGTGGAGGAGAAGAAGGCCAAGACCGACTACGAGTACCAGTCGCCGTACGACCTGGCCTGGAACACGTGCGACCTGCTCTCGGTGCGTCTGACGGCGGCGGGGGGCGAGGGGGTCGAGGCGAACGCGACCCGTCCCGCGGGGCTTCAGGTCTGGAACAGCTCGTTCATGGCGGACGATTTCGATCAGGACTTCGGCGACCGGTGCGAGGTGTTGTCGGCGGTGCGTCTGGTGACGGCTCGTGGGGGAGCGGCGAGCGGCAAGGTCGTGGTGGGGTGCACGGAGCCGCTGCGTGGGCTTCGGGGTCGCGTCACGGATTTCAGGGCCGTGGGCGGCGCCGGCGGCGGGACGATCCCGGCTTCGGCTGCGCGGGTGCGTTATGCGACAGCCTGGGGCGAAGGGTCGGTGGTGTACCCGTATTCGTGCGAGACGGTGCCGTATCCGGTTCAGCCGAAGTTGTTGGGCGCGTTGCAGGAGCAGCCGCCGCAGGAGGTGCCAGTCGCGGCGGGCAAGTCGGGGCGTTACAGCGTGAATCTGCCGGGCCAGCCGGCATGGGTGGCGGGGGCGGTGGCGCCGGTCTGGGTGACGGTGTCGGTGCCGGCGTCGGCGGCCGCGGGTCGGTACGAGGGGACGCTGACGATCGAGGCGCAGGGTCATCCGTCGGTAAGCGTTCCGCTGGAGTTGGAGGTGTCGGCGTGGACGCTGCCGGCAACGCAGGATCGGCGGACGTGGGTGGAACTGGTGCAGTCGCCCGAGACGTTGGCCGTGGAGTATGAGCTGGAGCCGTGGTCGGAGCGTCACCTGGAGATGATCGGGCGGAGCCTGTCGCTGATCGGGGACACGGGGAGCCGCGTGGTGTACGTGCCGCTGATTGCGCAGTCGCACTTCGGGAACGCGGAGTCGATGGTGCAGTGGATCGACAAGGGGAACGGTTCGTTCGAGTACGACTTCTCGCGGATGGAGACGTACCTGGACCTGGTCGAGAAGCACATGGGGAAGCCGAAGATCGTGTGCCTGCACGTGTGGGACGTGTACATGGTGCCGACGGACGAGGGCCGCCGCGGGAAAGGCGACAACCGGATCTTCAAGCATCTGGAGAAGACCGGAGCGTTGATGGGCAGCGGCCCGGTGGTGACGTTGCTGGACCGGGCGACGGGCGAGCGGAAGCCGGTGCAACTGGCTCGGTACGACGAACCGGGCGGGACGAAGGCGTGGGGGCCGCTGTTCGCGCAGTTGCGCGAGCGGCTGCGTCGGCGGGGTCTGGAAGGCGCGATGATGCTGGGCACGTTCCCGGATCAGTGGGCGACGCAGGAAGAGGTGGCGGCGCTGAAAGAGCCGTCGGGCGACCTGCCGTGGGTGATTCAGAGTCATCTGGGCGTGAACAACAAGGAAGGGCTCTACCGCGGGACGGCGCGGTGCGGGTACCAGAGTCGGGTGTGGCTGTGCGAGTATCCATCGGATCTGGACAAGGGTGGCCTCCACGGTTGGCGGCGCAGCGACCTGGTGGCCAAGTTCAACCGCGTGATGGGGTTCGTGGACTATCCGACGGCGGCGTGGCGTGCGTATCCGGAGATGGCGATCACGGGGGACCAGCGCGGCATAGCGCGTGTGGGCGGCGACCTGTGGAGCGTGATCAAGAACCGTCGGGGCGAGCGCACGGGAACGGTCACGGCGTTGTTTCCTCAGAGCAGTTGGAGGAACCTTGATCCGTGGGCGGCGCTGCTGGCGCCCGGGACGGACGGTCCGGTGGCGACGACGCGGTACGAGGCGCTTCGGGCGGGGCTGGAGGCTTGTGAGGCGCGGATCCGGATCGAGGAGGCGCTGCTGGACGGTGGTCGGCGCGAGCGGCTCGGCGCCGACCTGACGGCCCGGTGCGAGGCCGCGCTGAAGGACCGTCTCGTGACGCTCTGGCGCAGCAACAGCAATCTGCTGCTGGACCCGAAGGGCGGCGGCGAGTCGATTCATGTTCGAGGCATCGCGGGCCAGGCGTGGTACGAGGGGCATCCGTGGCAGGACGACACGCGGCTGCTGCTGGCCCTGGCGGGGGAGGTGGAGAAGGCCGACGGGAGGAGCGGCCGATGAGGGCGGGATCCGCGTAGGCCCTTATCGGTAGGCTTCGTGGGGCGCCTCTCTCTGGGAGAAAGAGGGCGCTCCGCGCGTGGTATCCGACAGAAGCCGCGTGGCTGCGAGCAGCCTAGACTGAAGCCGCACACTGACCAGGAACCCAGGCCCGACAGGGCCGGCAAGAGTGTAGCCGGAGGCGTTGGGCCGGACCGAGCCTCCGGTGCTCACGTTGTCACGGAGCGAAGGATGATCGTCCCTTCCAAGCCCTGAAAGGGCGGTAGTCAGTAGCCGGCGGCGTGAGCCGCCGGAAGCCGGCTTCTCCAAGAACACAAGCCCCGGTCAGGGGCGGCAGTGCGCGGCACAGACAGACGGACTGCCGCCCCCTCTGGGGGCTCGCGTCGCGTCGCGGGCAAGTTCCGGCGGCTCACGCCGCCGGCTATTGACTGTCGGCCCTTCGGGCCTCAGATGCCGGCGTACCAGGGGCTGACCTCGACAGCTGGGGGCCCAGGACCGTCCACTCCAACGAACGACCGCCGCGCATGCTTTGGCGAGCGACCGCCACACGTGCCAGATTCTTTGGGCACACCCCTGTGCGGGCACGCGGGCCGAATAGGCCTTGTGTTCGGGGCGGGATATGGCATAGTAAGGGGCTTGACGCATCGCGTGTCGGCAAGCCCGCCGCCATGGGCGCTACTGTGCAGGGAACCAGCGGTGAAAGCCTCGCCCGCCAGACCAACGGAATTGCTCGCCCCCGCGGGAGACGCGGAGTGTCTGCGCGCCGCGGTGGCCAACGGGGCCGACGCGGTGTATTTCGGCCTCACGGACTTCAACGCCCGCAAGCGGGCCACCAACTTCACGCTCGATGAGCTTCCCGAGACGCTCGCCTGGCTGCATCGCCACAACGTGCGCGGCTACATCACCTTCAACACACTGGTTTTCGACGACGAACTGGAGCGGGCCGCCGGCTTCGTGGAGGCCATTGCCCGCGCCGGGGCCGACGCGGTGATTGTCCAGGACCTCGGTCTGGCGGGGCTGATTCGCCGCATGGTTCCGTCGCTTCCGGTGCACGCTTCGACGCAGATGACGCTGACGGAGCCGGCGGGGGTCGCCCTGGCGGGAGAACTGGGCGTGTCGCGGGTGATCCTGGCTCGCGAGCTGCCGCTCGCCGAGATTGCGCTGATCGCGCGTTCGACCGCGATGCCGTTGGAAGTGTTTGTCCACGGAGCGTTGTGCATCAGCTACAGCGGGCAGTGCCACGCCAGCCACGTGCTGATGGATCGCAGCGCGAACCGCGGGCTCTGCGCCCAGCCGTGCCGGCTGGCGTACGACCTGGTGGCGGACGGGCGGCCCCTGGCGGGCGTTCCACCGTATCCGCTGTGTCCGAAGGATCTGGCGGGGTACGACTGTGTGCGTGCCCTGGTGGATGCGGGGGTGGCGGCGCTGAAGATCGAGGGGCGGCTGAAGGATGCCCGCTACGTGGCCGCGGCCGTGGGGGCTTATCGGGCGGCACTGGATGCGGCGCTGGCGCAGCGACCGTTTGTGCTGGATGCACAGCGGCGGGCGGGGATCGAGCAGAGTTTCTCGCGAGGGTTCACGCACGGGTTCCTGGATGGGGCGGATCACCAGGACCTGGTCCATGGGCAGTCGCCGAAGAGCCGGGGCCTGCGCGTGGGTTCGGTCGTGGGGCGAACGCCGGGGGGGCTGGTCGTTGCGATGGACGGTCCGGGGGCGGCGGGACTGAAGCCGGGCGACGGGATCGTGATTGACGACGGGCGTGCAGCGTTGTTGGGCGAGACGGGGGGGCGTGTGGCTCGCGTGCGGCCGTGGCGGGCGCGGGACGGCTCCGAGGCGGGAGGAAAGGTTGGCCGCGTGGCCGCGGCGCGGGGCAGGGAGAAGAGGACTTCGCGTGCCGCGCCGAGGAAAGCCGGCACGGGGCCCAGTGCGGAGACGGTTGAGATATCGTTCATCCTCGACAGCATCGACCTGTCGGCGGTGCCGCTTGGGGCGGAGTTGTGGAAGAACGACGATCCGCAGGTGGAGAAACGGTTGCGGAAGACGTTCTCGCGTGTGGAACCGGCTCGGCCCACGGCGTTGACGGTCGAGGTGCGAGGCGAGCCGGGAGGACCGCTCTGCGTGTCGGCCGTGGACGCCGACGGGCGAGAGGCAGCGGCTGCGTGGGTGGGGCCCCTTGAGGAGGCGCGCAAGCATCCGTTGACGGCGGCGTTGGCGGCGGAGCAGTTCTCGCGGCTCGGAGGGACGCCGTTCGAATTGGCGAGGGTGCGCCTGGTGGGGGTGAATGGCCCGGTGGATGCGTTGCCGGTCATGGCCCCGAAGAGCGCGCTGAACGAGTTGCGGCGGCAGGTGGTCGAGTCGCTGATGGCGCAGCGGGCGACCGCGGCATCGCACGTGGTGGCCGATCCGGCGGCGCTGGAGCATGCGCGCAGCGCCTTCAGGATCTGGCCGCGCAGTGGTGATGCCGTTGCGGATTTGTCTCCGCGTCTGTGCGTTCTCGTTCGGACGGAGTCGCAGTTGGAAGCGGCTATCGCGTGGCACAAGGCCGGCGCGGGTTGCGGCCTGGCGATGGTCTATGTGGATTTCCGGGACGCGTCGGACGCCTGCCGCGCGGTGGAGCGGTGCCGCAGCGAGGGCGTGCCGTCGGGGCCGGCGACACGCCGGATTCTGAGGGCAGGGGAGGAGCGGGTGTTGCGGGCCCTGCTGGAGTCGCGGCCGGATGCGGTGCTGGTGCGGAATCCGGGCAGCCTGTCGCTGTGCCGGCAGTGGGCGCCGGGGACGGTGCTGGTGGCCGACGCCTCGTTGAACGCGGCGAACGAGTTGACGGTGGGCGTGCTGGCGGGGTGGTCGGTGGACAGGGTGACGCCGGCGGTGGAGCTGGACGGCGGTCGATTGGCGGCGCTGGCGGGGCGGGTGCCGGCGGAGCGTCTGGAGACGGTGGTCTATGGTCGCCAGGCGATGTTTCACATGGAACACTGCCTCTTCGCGTCGCGTCTGTCGGGCGGCCGGAACGGTCGGGACTGCGGGCAGCCGTGCCGTCGCCACACGCTGGCGCTGGATGATCGTCGCGGGGCGTTGATGCCGGTTTGGGCCGATGGGGGGTGCCGCAACACGGTCTATGCGGCAACGGTTCGAGACGACCGGGGCTGGGTCGGGAGGCTGTGGGGCCTTGGGGTGCGTTACTTCCGCGTCGAGCTGCTGGACGAGGCGGCTGGGGAGACGGAGTCGGTTCTGGCATCCATCTCGGTGGCGTTGTCGTGCCGCCCGGGGACGTGATCGGTGGGCAGCGTCGGTGGATGGGCGTTTTTGGCTTGCAAAGGCTCATGGGCTATGCTAGTTTTGCGTCGCTCAGGGGTTG
>Ga0123329_1004105_pt1 | contig 11606 bp, 13 predicted proteins | sample BioC12SIPDNA_FD_89703 | JGI IMG/M metagenome (GOLD analysis project Ga0123329, IMG submission 89703) | Anaerobic biogas reactor microbial communites from Washington, USA - Biogas_R1_B C12 SIP DNA | ecosystem: Engineered > Bioreactor > Anaerobic > Unclassified | place: Washington, USA | collected... | reverse complement strand
TGGCCAGGATGAGGCCGGAACGCGGGCCGCCGAGGGTCTTGTGCACGGTGGAGGACACGACGTCGGAGTACGGCACCGGGGAGGGGTGCAGGTCGGCGGCGACGAGGCCGGCGAAGTGGGCCATGTCGGTCCACAGGGCGGCGCCGATCTCGTCGGCGATGGAGCGGAACGCCTCGAAATCGAGGGTGCGCGGGTAGGCGGACCAGCCGGCGATGAGGACCTTGGGGCGCTCGGCCAGGGCCTGCTCGCGGACGCGGTCCATGTCGATGCGCATGGTCTCCGGGTCGACCTCGTAGGCGACGACCTCGTAGAGCTTGCCGGAGAAGTTGAGCTTCATGCCGTGGGTGAGGTGACCACCGTGGGCCAGGGACAGACCCATGATCTTGTCGCCGGCATCGGCCAGGGCGTGGAGGACGGCGGCGTTGGCCTGGGCGCCGGAGTGGGGCTGGACATTGGCGAACTCGGCGTCGAACAGCTCCTTGGCACGGTTGCGGGCCAGGTCCTCGACGATGTCGGCGTTCTCGCAGCCGCCGTAGTAGCGGCGGCCCGGGTAGCCCTCGGCGTACTTGTTGGTGAACACCGAGCCCTGTGCCTGCAGCACGGCGCGCGGCACGAAGTTCTCGGAGGCGATCATCTCGAGGGTGTCGCGCTGACGGTGCAGCTCACCGTCGATGGCCGCGGCCACCTCCGGATCAAGCACGGACAGTTCCTGGTAGCGCAGATCATCGGGTGCGTAGGACATGGGGGTAAGGGCCAACCTTTCGGTGAGTTCACAGCAGTCGCCTGTGAAGCTTACCGCCCCGTCACCGGCCCATCGCTGCCCGATACCCCCGAACCGGGTCCGCAGCGTGCCCGGTGACACAATGGAGGCCATGTCGCGCCCCAAGGACAGCTCCCCCTACGTGGATTTCGACCGTGCCTCGTGGCGCGCCCTGCGTAAGTCCATGCCCCAGGTGCTCACCGCCGACGAGGTCGAGGAGCTGCGCGGTATCGGCGAGAACATCGACCTCGAGGAGGTCGCGGAGGTCTATCTGCCGCTCTCGCGACTCATCCACCTGCAGGTCTCGGCCCGGCAGAAGCTCATCGCCGCGACCGAGACGTTCCTGGGCAACTCCTCCGGGCACGTGCCCTTCATCATCGGCGTCGCCGGCTCCGTCGCGGTGGGCAAGTCCACCACCGCCCGCCTGCTGCAGGTGCTGCTGCAGCGCTGGGACTCGCACCCGCGGGTGGACCTGGTCACCACCGACGGGTTCCTGCTGCCGGCCGCGGAGCTCAACGCCCGGGGCATCATGAAACGCAAGGGTTTCCCGGAGTCCTACGACCAGCGGGCGCTGCTGCGGTTCGTCACCGACGTCAAGGCCGGCTCCCGTTCCGTCGATGCGCCCGTCTACTCCCACCGTCTCTACGACCGGGTGCCGGACCAGGTGCAGACGGTCTCCCAGCCGGACATCCTCATCGTCGAGGGGCTCAACGTGCTGCAGACCGGCCCGACGCTGATGATCTCGGACCTGTTCGACTTCTCGGTGTACGTCGATGCGCGGACCGAGGACATCGAGAAGTGGTACATCGACCGCTTCCTCCAGCTACGCACCACCGCGTTCCGGGAGCCCGGAGCGCACTTCTCCCACTACGCCGACTTAGGTGATGAGCGGGCCGCCGCCGAGGCGCGCGAGATCTGGCAGTCCATCAACCTGCCCAACCTGGTGGAGAACATCCTGCCCACCCGGGTGCGGGCGTCCCTGGTGCTGCGCAAGGGCGCCGATCACCTCGTCGAGCGGGTGCGGATGCGCAAGATCTAGGCGCCGTTGGCCCGGGCCCACGCCACGACCGGGTCCAGCTCCGCGAGGTCGACGCGGTCGACGTCGCGGTCGTTGGCGTCGATCATCGCCCGGTCATTGTCGGACTTGCCCGGCTTCATGCGGATCGCGGTGATGATGGTGCGCATGATGGTGCGGTGTCTGCCCGTCAGTTCCGAGTAGTTCATGCGTCCGGGCAGGTAGAAGCGGGTGACCGCGTCCTTCTTCTCGCCGAGCAGCCCGGCGGAGCGGTCCTTGTCGCGGGCCTCCTCCGACAGGGTCATGCCGACGGAGCACAGGGCGGCCGGGGTGCCGGTGAGATCCAGCTTCTTCAGCAGGTCCGCACCGGCGACGGCGGGGCCGTGCACCGGGGAGAGGACGATGAGGGGTGCGGCAGGGGGGACGTCGATACGCGAGGGATCCTCCGGGAACTCCTGCGCGACGGTGCCCAGCTGGGTCGCGAGAGCCTCGGCGTACTGGCGGGTGGAGCCGTAGAAGGACTGGTAGAGCACGGTGGCGGTCATGATTCTCCTGATCATTTTCCGAATCGTCGGGAGCGGCGGGAGTACTCGCGCAGGGCGCGCAGCAGGTCGAGGCGGCGGAAGGCGGGCCAGTAGGTGTCGGTGAACCAGATCTCCGAGTAGGCGGCCTGCCACAGCAGGAAACCGGACAGCCGCTGCTCGCCGGAGGTGCGGATCACCAGGTCCGGGTCCGGTTGGCCCGAGGTGTACAGGTGGGTGGACAGGGAGTCGGCGGTGACCTTGGCGGCCAGGTCGGTGGCCGGGGTGCCGGCGGCGATCTCCTCGTCGATGAGGTCACGCACCGCGTCGACGATCTCCTGGCGCCCGCCGTAGCCGACGGCGATGTTGACGGTGATGCCGGTGCGCTCCCTCGTCGGCGCCGCGGAGGTCCGCAGGCGGGAGGCCACCTCCGGCGGCAGCAACTCCAGGTGCCCGACGAGGCGGACGCGGCAGGTGTAGTCCTCACCGGAGAGCTCGTCGACCACGTCACCGATGATGCCGAACAGCAGGGTCAGTTCCGCGGCCTCACGGCTGAGATTCTCGGTGGACAGCAGGTAGACGGTGATGACCTCCACCTCGGTCTCGTCGCACCAGTGGACGACCTCACCGATCTTCTTCGCGCCCACCCGGTGGCCGTGGCTGATGTCGGCGTGCCCGGCCTCCCGGGCCCACCGCCGGTTGCCGTCGGCCATGATGGCGATGTGCTTCGGCTGCCGCAGGCCCTTGAGCTCACGCAGCAGGCGAGCCTCGTAGAGGGGATAGAGAAGGCGCGACATTTTCACGCCTCACAGTCTATCCCGCAGCGGCCTCCCGGCGGGCACGGACCGCGGCGGCGAGCTCCGCGAGCAGGTCGACGGTGGTGTCGACGTCCATGCACGCATCCGTCACCGACTGCCCGTACACCAGCCCCTCACCGCCGTTGATCCGCAACTTCGCCGGGTCCAGGCTCTGCGCGCCGGCGACGAGGAAGGACTCCATCATCACCCCGGCGATCGCCTCCCCGCCCGCCGCGATCTGCGTCGCGACGTCCCGCACGACCTCCGCCTGGCGCACATGGTCCTTGTTCGAGTTGGCGTGGGAGGCGTCGATCATCAACCGCGGCGTCTGGCCCCGTTCCCCCAGCTTCGCGACGACCCGCCCCACCGACTCCGCGTCGAAGTTCGGGCCCGCACTTCCCCCACGCAGGATGACATGGCAGTTGCCGTTACCGGCCGTCTCCACCACCGCCGGGTGCCCGTCATCGGAGGTGCCGAAGAAGAAGTGCGGCTTCGCCGCCGCCGACACCGCGTCGAGCGCGACCTGGATGTTGCCGTCCGTCCCGTTCTTGAACCCGATGGGCATGGACATCCCCGACGCCAGCTGCCGGTGCACCTGCGACTCCGTCGTCCGCGCACCGATGGCACCCCACGCCACCGCATCTGCGTAGTACTGCGGCGAATTCGGCTCGAGGAACTCACACGCCGTGGGCAACCCCAGGTTGACCACCTCGGTGAGCACCGTCCGCGCCAGCTGCAGCCCGTGCGCGACGTCGAAGGTGTTGTTCAGGTGCGGATCATTGATCAGCCCCTTCCACCCCACCGTGGTCCGCGGCTTCTCGAAGTACACCCGCATCACCACCTTGAGATCCTCATCCAGCCGGCGGGCCAGCGGTGCCAGCCGGTTGGCGTAGTCCGCCGCGGCGACCGGATCATGGATCGAACACGGCCCGACGACCACCACCAGGCGGTCATCGTCACCGGCGAAGATGTCCGCGATGTCCTGCCGGTCCCGCGCGACCGCGGCCAGCTGCTCGGGTGTCAACGGCTGCTCCGCCTGCACCTGCGCCGGACTGGGCAGGTCATGGAACGCGCGGACACGCTGGTTGGAGGTGGAGGGGGAATTGTCGAGGGAGACGGGGGCGCTCATGGGGCTGGGCCTTTCTGGTTCGGGTTCGGGGTAACAAAAAAGCAGCCCCTCACCCGATTTCTCGGGGAGGTGCTGCTTCAGGCTCCGGGGTGTTCGTCGATCCGTGTTATGCCCTCAGTGCATACGGAACGGCGAGGCGGTCGTGGCTGCGATACAGCCCCGGAGCCTCACCAAAATAAAATCGCTGGACGAACATGCCGGTCATGCTACCACGCGACTCCGGTCAGAACCAGCGTTTCTTCCGCCGGTCGAGGACCCCGGCCTCCGCCATGGCCCGGTCCACGGCCTCGACGTCGAAGACGTCCAGCCCGTGCTGCTCGGCGAAGACACGACGCCGGTTGTACCGGCTGTACCGGCGGGCCAGGGACCAGCCGATGAAGATGACCAGCACACCCATCCCGGCGAGGATGGTCAACCCGATGGGCGAGGCCTTGCCGAACTCGGGGCCCAGCGGTCCACCCTGCTGCTGCTGGGCGATCACCAGCGCCGACTGCGCATGCAGGGCGAGGGTCTGGAGGTGGTCAGTGACGGGAATGGACACGACGGGCACTCTTCCTACTTGCCGGTGTTTTCTTCAGGATAGTCGCCGGTGTCAAGCGTGATGCCGGCGAACAGGTCATCCTCCGGCAGCGACGTGGCCACCCGAGTGCGGGCCAGCTCGAACTCCTCGGTGGGCCACAACTCCTGCTGCACCTCCACCGGCGTGGCCAGGAACGCCCCGGCCGGATCAATCTGGGTGGCGTGGGCCAGCAGCGCCTTGTCCCGGTGGGGGAAGAAGTCCGCGCACTCCACCTGGGTGGTCACCCGCGCCATGATGTCGGCCGGGTTGCGCTCCCAGCGCTCCAGCATCGCACCGTACGGGCTGGTCTTGCCCTCGGAGATGAGCTTGTCGTGGAACATCCGCATCCGCTGGTGGACGAATCCGTGCGTGTAGTACAGCTTCAGCGGGGTCCAGGGCTTCCCGAGCTCGGGCGCGAACTCCGCGTCGCCGGCCTTCTCCCACGCGATCATGGACGCCTCGTGCACCTTGAGGTGATCCGGGTGCGGATAGCCGCCGTTCTCGTCGTAGGTGATGATGACGTGCGGGCGGAACTCCCGGATGACCTGCACCATCTCCTTGGCCACCTCACGGCCGTCCTCGAGGGCGAAACACCCCTCCGGCAGCGGCGGCAACGGATCACCCTGCGGCAGGCCGGAGTCCTCGTGGCCGAGCCACACATGCTCCACACCGAGGGCGGCCGCGGCGGCGGCCATTTCGTCGCGACGGATGGACACCATGTTCTCGAGCACGCCGGGGCGGTCCATCGCCGGGTTGAGGATGTCCCCCCGTTCGCCGCCGGTGCAGGTCAGCACCATGACGCGATCACCGTTCGCGGCGTATTTCGCGGTGGTGGCGGCACCCTTCGACGCTTCATCGTCGGGGTGGGCGTGGATGGCCAGGAGCCGGAATCCGCTCACGAGACTTCGCTACCTTTCCGATACGGGGACACTGCAGGGCACTGATGGGCACTGCAGGCATAACCTCACCCATCCTAATGGGTCCACCGGCGGGCCGGTGCATCCCGGTCATCCGTTAGGATGATCCCAACTGAATCGCTGACGAAGGTAGAAGATGAGCACTCCCGCCGCCCGCCGCCCCGCCTCCCGCTACGGCAGCGACTCCTCTGCCTCGTCGCCGCTGCCGAAGAAGCCGGGCGGCATCGCCGGCAAGATCATCGCCGTCGTGGCCGTCCTCGTGGTCATCGCCGTGGTGCTGGCCGTGGGCCGGTACATGATGAACCGCAACGCCGTCGACGTCTCCGTCGCCATGGTCTCCCACGAACGCATCGACGACGAGACGATGCGCCTGTGGGTCGACGTCACCCGCGAGGACACCACGGTTCCCTCCTACTGCATCGTCACCTCCCTCAACTACGGAATGGCCGAGGTCGGGCGCCGCGAGTTCCTCGTCCCCGCCGGCGGCGAGACCGTCGAACGCTTCGAGGTGGACATCCCGTCCCGCGACCTGCCCGTCTCCGGCGGTGTCTACGGCTGTTCGACCAGCATGCCGAGCTACCTCACCGTCGAGGAGTAGGTGACGGGCCGCCCGGGGTGCCTGTGTTAAAATCCCTGGGAATTGATCACTCCGGTGGGTGATGGACGGGGGCAGACCGCCCCCGCTAAGTTTTTGTGCCCTCCCACCGGGTACGCAGGGAAGGCAGGCACGGCATGGCAGACAAGCAGTACATCACTCCGGAGACCAAGGCGAAGCTCGAGTCGGAGCTTCAGGCACTGATCGACCACCGACCGGTCGTCGCCGCCGAGATCAACGAGCGACGCGAGGAAGGCGACCTCAAGGAGAACGCCGGCTACGACGCCGCGCGTGAGATGCAGGACCAGGAGGAGGCCCGCATCAAGCAGATCTCCGAGATCCTGGCCAACTCCACCACCGAGCGTGACCACGTCGTCGAGGGTGTCGCCCTGGTCGGTTCCGTCGTGCACGTCTACTACAACGGCAACGAGGACGACAAGGAGACCTTCCTCATCGGCACCCGCGCCGCAGCCTCCGACAACAAGGACCTGGAGACCTACTCCGAGGCCTCTCCCCTCGGTGCCGCGCTGCTGGGCGCCCACGAGGGTGAGACCCGGGAGTACACCGCCCCCAACGGCACCGTCATCACGGTGACCCTGGAGTCGGCTGCCCCCTATGATTCCCAACTCGCTGCCACGCCGCGCACCGCGAAGTAATCTCATCTACAAACAGTGACCACACGGAGGAGCTTCACCATGTCCCGCATCTTCACCCGCAAGGCCGCAGCAGTCGCCGGCGCCGCCACCCTCGCGCTGGCTCTGGCCGCCTGCACCCCGCCGAATGAGAACCCGTCCGACCTCAAGGTCGACACCGCGACCGAGTTCCAGGCACCGGCCGGTGAGGCTGACAGCTCCTCCTCCGTCGTCTCCTCCTCCGAGCTCGCCGAGCCCGGCATGACCGAGCCGGGCGTCGGTGAGCCCACCGAGGCCGAAACCGGCACCGGTGCCGGTGCCGAGGACCCGGCCGTCGGCGAGGCCCCGGTCGCACCGGCGCAGCCGACCGCCACCTTCACCGGCTAGCCACATGATCTCCCGCTCCACCCAGGCCGCCGTCGCAGGCATCATCGGCCTGGGTGTCGTGCTGTCCGCCTGCAGTCCACCGAACGAGAACCCTTCCGACCGCAAGGTGGACACGGCCACGGAGTTCGTGGCCGCTCCGACATCCTCCGGCGCATCCAGCTCGACCCCCGCCACCCTGACTGTCTCCGCCGACCTGCCCGGGGTCATCGACTGCGTGGGCACCCCGGAGCATGCCCCGGACTCGTTGTCCCTGTCGTGCACCGGTGACGATGATCGCGTCGTGGACATCGAGTGGACGGACTGGGACGAGGAGACGGCCGTCGGTACCGCCACCCGGGAGACCCGGACGGCCGGTGGGTCGGTCTCCACGACGGACGACGTCGAGGTCGAGCTCTCCGGCCCGGTCGCCGGCTCCGGTGGCGAGGTGTTCAGCACCATCACCGTCGACGGGCGCGACATCGTCCTGTAGACCTGCTGACCGCATGAAAAAAGGCCCGCCGGAGCGGGCCTTTTTTCATGGTCGGGATCAGTTACTGCGGAAGTAGGACAGCAGTCGCAGGATCTCGGTGTACAGCCAGACCAGGGTGACGGCCAGGCCGAGGGCGACACCCCACGCCATCTTGGACGGTGCGCCGGCACGGATCATCTTGTCGGCGGCGTCGAAGTCTGAGAGGAAGCTCATCGCCGCCAGACCGATGCAGACGAGGGAGAAGATGATGGCGAGCATGCCACCGTCACGCAGCGGGTTCGCACCGGTGATCAGGGCCAGCAGGAGGTTACCCACGGCGAGGACGAGGACGCCGACGATGGCGCCGGTGAGGATGCGGTTGAACTTCGGGGTGACCTTGACGGCACCGGTCTTGTAGACGAAGAGCATGCCGAGGAAGACACCCAGGGTGCCCAGGACGGCCTGTCCGATGAGGACACCGCCGTTGGCGTCACCGAAGAGCATGCCGGAGAACAGCAGCGAGATGCCGCCGACGAACAGGCCCTCGAAAGCCGCGTAGATGAGGGTGACGGCGGCGGAGCCGTACTTCTTGCCGAAGGTGGCGATGAGCACCGTCACCAGGCCACCGATGGCACCGGCGATGGTGAGCAGGACCGCCAGGCCCGGGCTGACCAGGGAGATGCCGAAGTTGACGACGGCGAACAGGACGATGACGCCGAGGGTCATGCCGGTCTTGGACACGACGTCGTCGACGGTCATCGGCCGCTCACCCGTGGCCTGTGCCGGAGCCTGGCCGTAACCGGCGTAGGGGTCCTGGTAACCCTGCGGTCCGCCAACCTCGAAGGCGCCGCGCTGGGCACCGCCCTTGGCACTGGAGAGTGAATTCATGACAGGGTTGCTGCTACGCACGTGTAGGCCCGGTCCTTTCTGATCGAGTCGATCCATTGCTTGCTTGTACCCACTACAACGTAGCAAGCCAAAAAATAGTTCCCCGGGTGACGCGGTGCCATGTATGCTGTTCGCTGTTCCCGTGTCAACACATGATCGAAAGCGTAGGTGAACTCTCCCAAGTGGAGCCTCCTCGAAGTACATTCCGCCCCCTGACCAGTTCCACCGGTGTCACAGGTGAGGGGGCGGCATGATCACAGCAGTGTTGACCCTCCTTCTCGGCCTTGTCATCATCGGCCTCATCATCGCGGCCAACGGTTACTTCGTGGCCCAGGAGTTCGCGTACATGTCCGTGGACCGCAATGAACTGCGGACCCTGGCCGACAACGGCGACGACAAGGCGAAGGCCGCCCTCAAGGTGACCAACCGGACGTCGTTCATGCTCTCCGGCGCCCAGCTGGGCATCACCGTGACGGGCCTGCTCGTCGGTTTCATCGCCGAGCCGCTGGTGGGTGAATCCCTCGGTGTCCTGCTCGGCGGCGTGGGTGTGCCCACCGCCGTGTCCGTGGGCGTCGGCACCGTCCTGGCGCTCGTCGTCTCCACGGTCGTGCAGATGATCTTCGGTGAGCTCTTCCCGAAGAACTACACCATCGCCGCCCCGTTGAAGTCCTCCCTGGCGATGGCCAGGTCGACGTCGATCTACCTGGCCGTGTTCGGCTGGCTGATCCGCTTCTTCGACGTCTCCTCCAACGCCCTGCTCCGCCTGCTGCGGATCGAGCCGGTCGAGGACGTCGACTCCACCGCCACCGCCGAGGATCTGGGCCACATCGTGTCCAGCTCCCGTGACAGCGGTGAACTGGATCCGGGTACCTTCCTGGTGCTCGACCGCCTGCTGGATTTCCCCGACCATGATGTCGAGCACGCCATGGTCCCCCGTTCGCGTGCCGATGTCGTCGAGCCTGCCACCACCATCGGTGAGGTGCGGGCCCTGATGTCCACCGAGCACACCCGCTACCCCGTCATCGACGACGACCACAATCCGGTCGGCCTCGTCCACCTCATCGACGTGCTGGACAGCACCCTGCCGGAGACGACGACCGTCACCGCGATCATGCGGGATGTCGTGGTCGTCCCGGAGCTCATGTCCCTGCCCGATGCGGTGACCGCTCTGGAGGAGGCGCAGCAGAAGCTGGCGTGCGTCATCGACGAGTACGGCGGTTTCGTCGGCATCATCACCATCGAGGACCTGGCCGAGGAGATCCTCGGCGACGTCGGTGACGAGCACGACGGGGAGATGTCGGAGGACATCACCGCCACGGACGAGGATGAGTGGCTCGTCGACGGTGACACGCCGCTCGACGAGATCGAGCGTGCCATCGGCCATGACCTGCCCCAGGGTGACTTCGAGACGATCTCGGGTCTGCTCATCTCCCACACCGGCGGCCTGGTCGAGGAGGGTGAGGTCCACGACATCGAGCTGGAGCCCGAACCGGAGGACTACATCGATGGTGAGGATGCCCCCGTGCGCACCCTGCGCATGAGTGTGGAGGAGGTGGACCGCCACGTTCCGTCGGAGGTCCGCATCGAACTGATCGAGGAGGAGCGCTCATGATGAACTGGTACATCGCCCTGCCTGTCACGGTGCTCATCATCGTGGCGTCGGCGTTTTTCGTCGTCATCGAGTTCTCGCTGTTCGCCGCCCGCCGTAACCGGTTGGAGGAGACGGCGGAGTCGTCGGCGTCGTCACGCGCGGCGCTGCGCAGCCTCAACGAGTTGACCGTCATGCTCGCCGGTGCCCAGCTGGGCATCACGGCGGCCACGTTCGCCCTCGGCGCGATCACCAAGCCGTGGGTGCACCATCTCATTGAGCCGGCGTTCGGCGCGCTGCCGGATTCCGTGGGCTACGCGGTGTCCTTCGCGCTGTCGCTGTTCATCGTCACGTTCCTGCACCTGGTCGTCGGCGAGATGGCCCCGAAGTCGTGGGCGATCGCCCACCCGGAGTCCGCGATCCGGGTCATCGCCCGGCCGGCCCGCGGGTTCATCGCGGTGTTCCGTCCGTTGCTGACGTGGATCAACCAGATGGCCAACAAGCTGGTGAAGAAGGCCGGCGAGGAGCCGGTCGAGCGGGCCGCCGCGAAGGGCTATGACGCGGACATGCTGCGTAGTCTCGTGGAGCACTCCCGTGACTCCGGCGCCCTCGACGATGCCTCGGCGTCACAGATCTCGGGTGTCATCGCCCTCGAGTTCGCCTCCGTCGGTGAGGCCGTCACCCCGCGCACGCTGCTGCCGGCCGATGCGACGGTGGCGCAGGTGCAGGACCGTTCCCGGTCCACGGGTTCCATGCGGGTGCTTATCGACGCCCCCGCATCCGCCACCGATCCCGCCCCTCACCTCGTCCACGTCCGCGACACCCTGCTCGCCGACGCGGATACCCCGGCGGACCGCTACTCGCGGCCCGCGCTCACGCTGCCCCAGTCGACGACGATGTCGGAGGCGCTCAACATCATGCGCGGCAACAACGAGCAGGTGGCCATCGTCGTCCCCGATGACGGGGTCGCCGATGAGCCCGGCGAGGTCGTCGGTGTGATCACCTGGGACGACATCCTCAGCCGGTTGTGGCCGAGTATCGAGGAGGAGCTGTCTCACCGACGGTGACCACCACCTTGCCCACGGCGTGGCCGTCCTCCACCTCGGCCACCGCCTCGGTGGCCTGCTCGAAGGGGTAGACCGCCCCGACCGTGACGGCCGCCCCGCCCCGGGCCAGCGTCTCGGCGATCGCGCCGAAGACCTCCCGGGTGCGCCGGCGGGTGACATCGGTACCACCGAGTTCCTTCACCAGTGGCTTGTCGGCCACGGACACCAGCCGGTCGGTCAGCGACGCCCCCTCGCGCAGCACCTCCCCGCCGACCAGGTCGAACAGGGCGTCCGGTGCTGCCGCCACCGCCTGCACCCGGTCCA
>Ga0123329_1004104_pt1 | contig 11606 bp, 13 predicted proteins | sample BioC12SIPDNA_FD_89703 | JGI IMG/M metagenome (GOLD analysis project Ga0123329, IMG submission 89703) | Anaerobic biogas reactor microbial communites from Washington, USA - Biogas_R1_B C12 SIP DNA | ecosystem: Engineered > Bioreactor > Anaerobic > Unclassified | place: Washington, USA | collected... | reverse complement strand
TGGGCGTGGGTTATGTGACCTACCTCGTCGGGCTCTCCTTCGCCTTCGGGGCGTTTGTCGCCGGGATGGTCCTCAGCGAGTCAGATTACAGCCACCAGGCGCTCAGCGACATCCTGCCTCTGCGCGATCTGTTCAGCCTGCTCTTTTTCGTCTCGGTCGGCATGCTGCTCGATCCCGGCTACTTCCTCGACAACCTGGGCATGATCTTGCTCGTCGTCCTGCTGGTCAGCGTAGGCAAGAGCGTGATTTTCGGCGGGATCACCCGTCTCTTTGGTTACGGAAACGTCGTACCCATCGCCGTCGGACTGGGCCTTTTCCAGGTGGGCGAATTCTCCTTTGTGCTGGCCCGCGTGGGCGTAAGCCGGGACGTGCTCAGCCCGGAGCTGTACTCTCTGATTCTGTCGGTCGCCATCCTGACGATGCTGCTGACGCCGCTGGCCTCGCAGCTTGTGGAGCCGATTTACGAGCTGCGCAAGCGGTGGCGCGGGTTTGAAGTGCTGGACACTGTGAATCTCCCGGACAAGGGTCTGCAGGACCACGTGGTCATTGTCGGGTTCGGGCGTGTGGGCGAGTTCATCGCCGACGTACTGCAACGACTGCAGCTGCCCTTCGTCGTCGTCGAGTTGGACCAGCGGCGGATGGAAAAGGCGCAAGTCGCCGGCTTTCCGGTCATCTATGGCGACGCAGCTCAGGATCCCGTGCTGGAGGCCGCCGAGCTAGAGCATAGCCGGCTGGCGCTGGTGACCGTGCCGGCGGTCGGGATCACCAATGCCGTCGTGGCAAGCATGCGGCGTATTTGCCCGGAGCTGCATATCGTCGCCCGCGCCGAAGGGCTGGAACAGATGCGGCTGCTGCAGGAACAGGGCGTCTTCGAGGTGGTGCAGCCGGAGATGGAGGCCGGTCTGCAGATCACACGCCAGACGCTGCTGCACCTGGACATATCGGCTCCCGAAATCCAGGAGTTCATCGACGGAGTCCGGCGAGAGCTCTATTCCCCGCTCATCAGGCAGAACACCAATAGCGAGCTGTTGCGGCGGCTGCGCGCGGCGCAACACCTGATGCCGGTCCGCTGGATAGAACTGCCCCTGGAAAGCCCGCTCACCGGGCGCACCATCGGCGAAACGGAGATCCGCACCCGCACCGGGGCCTCGGTAGTGGCGATTTTGCGCGGCGACCGGCTCATCCCCAACCCAAGTACCGACCAGCGGCTACGGGCGGGCGACTTCCTGGCGATTCTTGGCGACGACGTCGAGCTGCACCAGTTTGAACGGCTCATGGAGGCGACCGGCGCCCCCCGTGAAGGAGAAAAGACGTCGTGACCCACAACGTAGGAAAGAACGAAAAGATCCGCCACAAACAATATACGCTGCTGGGCGCGGACGGCCGGCCTTACCTGAGCGACGAGCCGGGCACGCTGGGCGGCAACCGGCGGGCGAAGATTTACGGGCGGCTGGACTGCCCGGCAGCGCTGAGGGCGCTGCGCCAGGGCGGGTACCGGGAGCACCGGGTCTTCTTCCGCGACGAGGCAACGGCAATTGCCGCCGGATACCGGCCGTGCGGCGCCTGCCTCCGGGAGAAGTACGTGGCCTGGAAGGCAGCCCGGCAGAAGGCGTAGGAGGAACAGAGAGGATAACCGATGACCAAGGAAGAGCTCGTACGCAAAGTAGAGAAGGCGTGGGACGCTTTCCAGGCCTCCTTTGCCGGGCTAGGCGAAGCACAGATGACCGAGCCCGGCGTGACAGGGGAGTGGTCGGTAAAGGAGATCCTCGCCCACGTGACGACGTGGGAACAGGAGGCGTTGAAGAGCCTGCCCGTCATCCTCGAGGGCGGCAGACTGCCGCGCTATTCGGTGGTCTATGGGGGCATCGACGCCTTCAATGCGCTGACGACGGAGCAGAAGCGAAAGCTGTCGCTGGACGAGGTGCTGGCCGAGATGGAAGAGACACACAGGCAACTCATTGCCCTCATCCAGCGGGCGCCAGAAACAGAGGTGGCCCGGGAGACACGCTTCCGCCGCCGCCTGCGTCTGGACACGTACAGCCATTACCCGATACACGAGGCCGCCATCCGGGAATGGCGGGCGCAGAAGGGCTGGTAGAAAGGTTCAGCCCGGCCGGCCCCAGTAGAGCCGGGTGACGTAGGGAAAGCGGATGCGGCCCTGCTCAGCATGGGCGTCGAAGAAGGAGCGCAGGCCGGCAAGGAACGGCTCGTGGTTGGGATGGCCGGGAAGAGGGGCGTAAGAGGAGCTGAGGGCGCGCCCCTGGAAAGCGTCCCAGTTGTACCAGTGAGGGTTGGGAATATCTCGCCGGCCGAAGCCGCCTGTACCGTAGAAGGCGGCGATATCCTCGTCTCCGGCACGGGGCGCTGCTTCGCCCATCTCACGCTCCGGGTCAAAGAGGTTAATCAGGGCATCATAGGCCTCGGCAAGGGGATCGTCTGAGTCGCGCCAGCTGTTGTAGACGAGCACGACTGCGCCTCCGGGGCGGAGGATGCGCAGAAACTCGCGGCGGGCGGCCTCGCCGTCAAACCAGTGAAAGGCCTGGGCGGCGGTAACGACGTCGACAGTGGCAACGGGTAGGGTCGTATCGCCGGCGTCCCCGGCGACGCTGTGAAAGCGGGGATAGCCGGCAAGCGAAGCCTCGGCGGCGGCGCGCATCTCTGCGTTGGGCTCGACGGCGAAGACGGTGCAGCCGTAGTCCAGCAGCAGGCGCGTGAAGATGCCGGTGCCGGAGCCGACGTCGGCGATAGCGGCGGTGGGAGTCAGGCCAATCTCGGCTTCGATGATCGCCAGCACCTCTGGCGGATAAGAGGGACGGTAACGGACGTAGTTGTCAACGCGGCGGCTGAAGCGCCGGTGGGGATGCAGCTCGTCAGACGACGCCATTTATACCTCCAGCAGGCCCAGGCCGAGTGTAAGCTGGTAGAGGCCAAAGGCGACGAGGGCGAAGGCCGAAACCAGGGTCAGCGTGCGGGTTATGCGGGGGCCGAGCTGGCGCGCGCCGCCGAAGAGGAGGACGACGGCCAAGAGGCCACCGATCAACGTCCCGTAGAATCCGAGCAGGAAGGCCAGCGCGTGGGTCGGCGACGCGCGCCAGGCGGTGACCAGTATCGGCCCGGTCACCGTCGCCCAGTAGATGTACGGGTTGGGGTTGAGGAGGTTCATGAGCGCCGCTTCCAGCATGCTCTGGCGGGATGCCGCAGCAGAGGTCGCCGCAGCGACACCCGCGTAGCGAAAGGCCTGGATGGCGCGCCAGCCCAGGTAGAGCAGAAAGAGGGCGCCGGCAATCTGCAGGAGGCGCAGCAGGGCAGGCGGAAGCTGGGTGAGCAGGAGGACGACCAGAAGGATAATCGGGCCGTCGGAAAGCAGTGGCGCGAACGCAGCCGGCAGGGTACGGCGCCAGCCGTTTTTCATCGTCTGGGCCAGCAGGTACGCCTGGAATGGGCCCGGCTGGGCGGCGGCCGGAAGGCCGAGCACGAAACCCTGCAGAAAGAGAGCGAACATGGCGAGCCACCTCCGGGCGCCAATGATAGCGCGCCCACCGGTAGCGTTCAATCAGGCGCGGCGGGGAGTGACGTTAGGGCAAAATGAGGTGCAGATCGCCGAATTCGTGCCAGAGATAGCCCTCGCGCAGCGCCGCGTCGTAGGCCAGCTCCAGGTGGCGACGGCCGGCAAGCGCAGCGAGCATGGCCAGATGGGTAGAGCGCGGCTCGTGCAGGCCGGTGAGCAGGCCGTCCACTGCGCGCAGTGTGTAGTTGGGCGTTACGACGAGGTCCGTCCAGCCGGCGCCTGCCTGCACAATCCCGTCTTCAGCGGCGACCGTCTCCAGGGCACGGACGACGGTGGTGCCCACGGCGATGACCCGCCCGCCGCCGGCGCGCGCGGCGTTGACAGTCCGGGCTGTGGCCGGCGGCACCCGGTAATATTCCTCATAGGGCGGCTCCTGCTCTTCCAGGCTGGCGACGCCGGTGTGCAGGACGAGCGGCACGACCAGCACGCCACGGCGCACCAGATGGGCGACCACTTCCGGCGTGAAGGGCCGGCCGGCAGAGGGCATCTCGGCGCTGCCCGGCTCGTCGGCGAAGATAGTCTGGTAGGCAGCGAGCGGCCAATCGCGGCGCACGTAGGCGTAGCGGATGGGCCGGCCGTGCGCGCTCAGATAATCTTCAAGCGGGCGCGGCAGTTCCAGCGTGGCTATCCAGAGACGCCCGCCAGGGCTGTAGGTCGCCAGCAGGGTCGCCCGCGCGCCATCCGGCAGGGCGAGCTGCTCGCCGATCCGCCCGTCGCCGAGCGGCTCCGTCGCGCCATTGGCCGGCCGGCGTAGCTCGACAAGCCAGAGATTGGCCGGCAGCCGGGTGGAGAGGTGGAGCCGGATGGCCTCGCCGCCCGGACGGATCGCGGGCAGGGCGGCTGGCCGCGTGGCGCTGCTGTTGACGACGACGACGTCGCCCGCCTCGAGGAAGCAGGGCAGGTCGCGGAAGGTGGCGTGCAGCAGCCGGTCGTCCTCACGGTAGCTGACCAGCAGGCGGACCTGATCGCGGGAGAGGCCGCGCGCTTCTGGAGGCTCGCGGGCCTCCAGCTCCGGCGCCAGGTTAAAGTCGAGGGCCGGGAGGATCACGCCTTTCACACGGGAACCTGGGCAGCCAGCTCGCGGGCCAGGTAGCGGCCCGAGGGCAGATCTTCGTCGAGCAGGCGCAGGAAGCCGGGAACGCTTGTCTCCGGCAGCGGCCGGTCGCTGATATCCTCGCCGGGGTAAGCTTCCTGTTGCATGCGGGTGCGCATGTCGCCGGGATCGACCCAGTAAACACGCCACCCGGGGTTTTCTTCGGCGAGAATCGCCGAAAGCTGCTCGAGCGCGGCTTTGCTGGAGCCATAGCCACCCCACCCTGCATACGGCTCGACCCCGGCGTCGCTGGTCACGTTGACGATGCGCGCGCCGTCGTGCAGGATAGGGCGCAGCGCCTGCAGGAGCGCCAGCGGGGCAAACACGTTCACCCGGTAGACCTTCTCCAGCACGCCGAGGTCATAGTCCAGCAGGACGGGCTGCGGGCTGGGGCCGAGGATGCTGGCGTTGTTGAAGACGGCGTCGAGGCCGCCGGCGGCCCGCGCGGCGACGGCCAGGGCGCGGCGGTGGGCCGGGCTGGCGACGTCGCCGGCAATAGCGGTAACGGTTGTCAGGCGGCGCAGCTCGGCGGCTGCCTCAGCGAGCGGAATAGGGTCGCGGGCATCGATGATAAGCTGCCAGCCGCGCGCGGCAAGGGACCGGGCCAGAGCCAGCCCAAGGCCGCGCGATGCGCCCGTGATCAGTGCAGTGCGTTGTGCAGACATCAAGAACCTCCTCTCTTCATCCCGTTTCACAGGCATGATAAAGGAACGGCAGGTCCGCCGCACCGGACGAGCGTGCAGCGACGCGCCCGGCATTGGGCCAGGGAGAGGCTGGACGAAAGGACAGGGGAGAAGTTGGAGGATGGAAGTCAGAAGTCAGAAGTCAGAAGCTAGAAGTCAGTAGTCAGAGGCCGGATTGCTGCAGCTTCTGACTTCCAACCTGTGACTTCTAACCCTAAACCTACCCATGTTGACAGTTGGCGCAGGGTAAGGCTACACTCGACAAATCGTTGAAGCGGGCTAAGGTGAGGATAAGATGCAGGCGATTCTTGTTGCGCACGATCCGGAAGAGCGAGAAATCCTGGCCTTTGTGCTCCGTCACGGCGGGCTGGCTGTAGCCAACGCGCCGGCCCTGGAGCGTGTGGCGGCGCGCTGGATGCAACGACCGGCCGACCTGATCGTGGTCGCCTGGGATGGGGAGCACGAGACCGTACTGGACGATATTGCGGCCGTGCGGGCCGTTACACAGGTTCCGCTGCTCCTGGTCTGCGACCCGCTGGGGGAAACGGCGACGTGCGACCTCCTTCAGACAGGGGCTGATCTCGTGCTGACCCGGCCGGTCGGCCCGCGTCTGCTGGCCCAATACGCGCGAACCCTGCTGCGTCGGGCCCACGCCATCCCGACCTTCCGCACGCCGCCGCTCGACGTCGGGCGGGTGCGGCTGGATCCGGCGTCGCGTACCGTTGCAGTGACCGGACACGAACCGCAGCGGCTGACGCAGCTGGAGTACAGGCTGCTCTACGTGCTGATGAGCAACCGGGAACACGTCGTGCCGGTGGAGGTGATTGTCGAGCGGGTGTGGGGCTACAGCGGCGAAGGGAACCGCGACCTCGTGCGTGGTCTGGTCAGCCGGCTGCGGCGCAAGATCGAGCTGGAGCCGGACATGCCGCGCATCATCGAGACGATTCCGGGCACGGGTTACCGTTTCTCCCTCGCAGAAGCGGGGGAGCTGGTCTGAGAAGTTAGACAGATTTCATAGCGGCCCGCCCTCTTTGCCACATCTTTCACACGCTCTTTGCATCTATTTTCTACGTTCGACACGTATACTGCCTGCTTACAGCAGTACGCAAGCCGATAGCGATTGCTGACGTAGTTTCCTGAAAAGGAGAAAGAAAATGTCTGAGTGGGAACTGCTCTACCTCTTGGCCGGCCCGTTCGACGATGACGACGAGGACTGGGACGACGAAGACTGGGATGACGACGAAGACTGGGACGACGACGAGGATTGGGACGACGACGAGGACTGGGACGACGACGAACTCGACGACGAGATTTAGGACCGGTTTCTCGTTAGAAGTAGGAAGCTAGAAGAGAGAAGAAGATGCCCGGCAGGTATCACTGCCGGGCGTTTCTTTTTGGGCACAATGAAGGGCGCCCCCTGCCCGGTTGGACAGGGGGCGCCGGCGAGAGGGCATATCCCGTGTGTAAGCCTGTCAGCTAGCGGCGGCGCAGGAAGGCGGGGATGTCGATGTTGTCGGGAGAGAACTTCGGCTTTTCCTCTTCTTCCTCACGCGGGGGCGCGGGGCGAGGCGGCACCTGGCGCGACGGGGCGGGCCGCTCGCTGCTGCTGCTAGAGCTGCTGGTCGCCGGCCCCTGCTGCCCATACTGCTGCTGCAATACCTGGCGACGCGAGGGCAGCGTACGCTCGAAGCCGGTGGCAATGACGGTGATCCGCACCCTGTCTTCCATCGTCTCGTCGATGACGGCGCCGAAAATCATGTTGGCGTCTGGATGAGCGGTCTCGCGGATGATGGCCGCGGCCTGGTTGACCTCGTAGAGGCTCATCTTCGGGCCACCGGTGACGTTGAAGAGGATGCCCTGCGCGCCGTCGATGGTAACGTCCAGCAGCCGGGAGCTGATGGCCTGTTCCGCGGCGATGCGCGCCCGGTCTTCCCCTTCGCCGACCCCGACAGCCATGAGCGCCGCGCCGCCCTGGGACATAATGGCGCGCACGTCGGCAAAGTCGAGGTTGATCAGGCCAGGTACGGTAATCAGCTCGCTGATGCCCTGGATGCCCTGGCGGAGCACGTCATCGGCCATGCGGAACGACTCGTTGAGGCTCACACGGCGGTCGGTCATCTCCAGGAGGCGGTCGTTAGGAATGATGATCAGCGTGTCCACATGCTCTTTGAGCGCTTCGAGGCCCTGTTCGGCGACCTTGTTCCGCTGAGTACCCTCAAACATGAATGGGCGCGTGACGACGCCGATGGTCAGGGCGCCCTGCTCCCGGGCAACTTTGGCGACAACCGGCGTGGCGCCCGTGCCTGTGCCGCCGCCCATACCGGCGGTCACAAAGACCATGTCCGAACCCTTGAGCACTTCGTAGAGCTCTTCGATCGACTCAGAGGCAGCCTTCTCCCCCATCTCGGGATTGCCACCGGCGCCCAGGCCCCGCGTCGCCTTCTCGCCGATGTGGACGCGGGTCGGCGCCTCCGATAGCAGCAAGGCCTGGGAATCGGTGTTGATAGCTACGAAGTCAACGCCGGACACGCCGGCCTCGATCATGCGGTTGACGGCATTACTGCCGCCGCCGCCAACGCCGACGACCCGGATGCGGGCGAAGTTCTCAATTTCTGGTTTTCTCTGCATCTGGCTAACCCTCTCTGTGTACGCTGACTGACAGGTCGCGTCGCCGCGAACTGGAAAGCCTTACTCTACAACAAAGTCGCCTTATTGCCAGGGCGCGGATCGTATCGGCTGGCGAACTGCTCCAGAATGGCCGCCTCGACCAGCCATTTGTTGCCGAACTTAATGGCCGGCAACTTGCCCTGGCGAATGAGCCGGCGGACCGATTCAGGATGGATATTCAGACGCCTGCTCACCTCGTCAACGTCCGCGTAGCTGTCCAATAAATCGTCTTTGGTCGTCATGAGCCGTTTTCGGCATCCCTGGGGGCCTGGCGGGAGCCATCCCGAAGATGCGGGATAATACAACAATTCGTCTATGAGACGATACATGAAAATGCTCACTATGTCAAGTAAGTGGCGCGAGTTCGGCTGAAAGGGGGCGGGTGCACTATGGCTACTGCACCTGCCGCTCCTGCATCTCTCTTGGTAGAACCATCTCTGCGCGGTCGCCGGGCACGATGGAGATCCGGCCGTCTGTTTCGAGAATGGCCCACCTGACCTGTTCCAGCCGCGACAGGCCGATCTTGTGCATCTCTGAAAAGATCTCGCCGGGATCGATCCGCTCGCGGTTGAGGTGTTCCTGGATAAACTCGCCGTCGGCGACGAGGATCGTCGGCGATCCGCTGATAACCCGGGAGACCGCCTTGCTGTGATGCTGAAGCACGGAGGAGAGGAAGACGAGCGTGAAGACGGTAGTAATGGCGATGATGCCGTTGGTCAGGGAGAAATCGTCACGGACCAGCGACTGGGAGGCCAGCTCGGGAATGAGCAGAAGCATGACCAGCTCCAGCGGCGAGAGCTGGGAGAACTCGCGCTTGCCCAACACCCGGAGGCCAAAGAGGATGAAAAGATAAAACAGGGTCACACGGAGCACGGTTTCCACGGCAGGCTCCTAGGGATAAACCAGTGTGCTGACTTCTATGACGACGTCGGGAGCGTCGTCTGCGTCGCCCGGGGCAACCGCCACCGACCCATTATGCCGCCAGTATCGGTCGGCCTGCAGCTCCACCTGCCCAAGGCGCACCTCGCCGGGCTGAAGGTCGTCAAACCGGACGTAGTAGGCCTCGCCGGTCACCTCGTCCGGTTCCGGCGTGAAGGAGACATTGGAGAACTGCGAGATGTAGTCCTGGCCGAAGGAGACAGTCACAGTAGGCACGACCTGGTCCGAACGATTCTCGATGCTCACGGTAAGCGGGCTGAGCATATTGTAGCGATAGCGCGACGGATAGCTGACCTCGACGGCAAAGGTGTTGCCGGTCTCCGTTGCGGCTGCAGAGCTTTCGCCAAAGAGACCAAGAAGCGCCAGGAGCGGGATCAGAATGAGCAAGGGCACGCCGAGCTTCTGCAACGTGGAGAAGGTCCACTGCTTCTCGATCTCGGGCGGTTGAGGAACGCCATAATCCTCGGGCCGGCCGGACGGGTTGCCGCCGGATTGCCTCAGTTGCTGATCGGTCAACTTTACCTCCGCATCTTGCGGGAGTAACAGCCCTCCGGCCTGCCTGCTCAGCCGCCGTTGACGTGCTGGCGGAGTAAATGGAGGGCGAGCTGTTCTTCCCGGTCCAACCACTCTTCTTCTTCGGGTGTGGGCCGGGCTTCAGCACCGAGCGTGAAGAAGGTGCCCTGGCGGTAGCAGTCAGGGACGCAGGGATGCACGTAATAGTCGCGACAGACGGCAGGTGTATTGCCCAGCTGTTCGGCCACCTGCTTGAAGAGGGCGACAACGTTCTTTTCGGCGTGCCTCTCGTCCTCGGCCTCGCCCATCTCCTGCAGGACGCGAACTGCGTGGACGGTGCCGCCCCAGGTGCGAAAATCCTTGGCGGTGAAGGGCTCGCCGGCGATCCCGCGGACGTAGTCGTTCACGTCGTCAGAGGTGACTTCGTGCAGGTCTCCCTCGTCGTCTTCATACTGGAAGAGGTGCTGTCCCGGCAGCTCCCGGAGTCGGCGCAACACTCGCGCTGCACGCGGGTCGTGCACGTCTACACTCTGCATCTTGCCGCTCTTGCCGCGGAACTCAAAACGCAGGTTCGACCCATTCACATCCACGTGCTCGTCGCGCAGCGTGGTGAGGCCGTAGGAGTTGTTGTTCCGGGCATATTCTTCGTTACCCACGCGGATCAGGGTTTGCTGGAGCAGGCGGACGGCGGTGGCAAGCACCCGCTCGCGCGACATGTTCCGCCGGCGCAGGTCGGCGTCAATCTGCTCGCGAAGGCGGGGCAGCGCCTCGCCGAAATGCAGCATGCGGTTGAACTTCGTCTCGTTGCGCAGCTCTTCCCAGCGGGGATGGTAGATGTAGACCTTGCGCCCCTTCTCGTCGCGCCCGGTCACCTGGATGTGCCCGTTCTCGTGCGGGCTGATCCAGACCTCTGTCCAGGCCGGCGGAATGGCCAGCTCCTCGAAGCGCTCCCGCGCCTCCGGGTCGGTGATGCGGTTGCCCTCTGGATCCAGATAGGTGAAGCCCTGTCCCTGGCGGCGGCGCACAATGCCCGGCTGCTCGTCGGCGACGTAGCGCAAGCGGGCTGCGCGGGCCGCGGCCCGGGGATCATCGCTGAGGCGGAGAATATGACTGGCTTCCTGTCCCATGACAACAAGAGATACCATTGCGCAGCAGGCGGCACAATAGACATGGATATAACTCCGGGTACAGATTGGGGTATAAAGGGGTCAGGCGTCAGGGCTCGAGGACGAGCTTGCCGGCCACGTCGCCGCGCTCCAGACGGCGCAGCGCTTCGACGCCCTCGGAGAGCGGGTAGACGGTATCGACTACCGCCTGCAGCCGGCCGGCGAAGAGAAGGCCCATGACCGTCTCGTAGTCGCGCTGCGTGCCCATGGTGCTGCCGATGATGGTCAGGTGCCTGGCAAAGAGATAACGGTTGTCCAGCTCGAAGCGCGGGCCGGTGGAGTTGCCGACAGTAAGCAGCCGGCCGCCCTTCTTCAAGGAGCGCAGGGAGGTGTGGAAGGTTGCGGCGCCGACGTTATCGACGACGACATCCACGCCGCGCCGTCCGGTTGCGGCGTAGAGCGCCCGGCCCCAGTCGCCTTCGCTGCGGTTGATGAGCACGTCCGCGCCGAGTGCTTCGGCCTGGGCCAGCTTGGCAGCCGTGGAGCCGACGACGTAGATGTGCCGCGCGCCGGCCAGCCGGGCAATCTGGATGGCGGCGCTGTTCACGCCGCCGCCCGCCCCGACGACAAGCACGTCCTCTCCGGCGCGCAGCCGGCCGGCGACGACGAGCATGTGCCAGGCGGTGACCAAGACCAGCGAGGCGGCGGCAGCCTCGGCAAAGCTGACGTGGTCGGGCAATGCGAGCAGGTTGCGGGCGGGGACGGCGGCGAGCTGCGCAAAAAAGCCGGGAACGTGCTCGCCTATAATCTTGAACTCGTCGCAGAGGTTCTCCCGGCCGGCCCGGCAGAAGTCGCAGCGACCACAGCTCAGCGTGGGGTTGACGACGACGCGGTCGCCTACCTGGAAGCCTTCAACCTGCTCGCCAACGGCGACTATGACGCCCGCGCCGTCGCTGCCGAGGATGTGGGGGAAGTCCAGGCGCAATCCAGGCCATCCCTCGACGACCCAGAGGTCGAGCCGGTTGAGGGCGGCGGCC
>Ga0123329_1004101_pt1 | contig 11613 bp, 5 predicted proteins | sample BioC12SIPDNA_FD_89703 | JGI IMG/M metagenome (GOLD analysis project Ga0123329, IMG submission 89703) | Anaerobic biogas reactor microbial communites from Washington, USA - Biogas_R1_B C12 SIP DNA | ecosystem: Engineered > Bioreactor > Anaerobic > Unclassified | place: Washington, USA | collected... | reverse complement strand
TTCGAAGTACCAATAGCACGTTCCCGGATTGACCGAAATCCAGCCGTTCAGCCCGAGCGCGGCATCCCGTGCCGTAGCGGGAGGGGTGCCATCGATGGGATAGGCGCGGAACCCGTTGCTGGTCGTCCGCGTCATGTTTGTGGGGCCTTCGAGGTCGGTGTAGCGTCCCGTATCCAGCGTCAGGCTCTTCAGCGTCCAGTCGTGCCTGAGATAGTCCGTCGATATGCGGTCGGCTTTCAGCTTCGGCGTCGGCATGGGATCGGTCTCCACATCGTACACCGGCCGCGGAAGGCGCGTCGCCTTGTACGAGCCGATCACAAGCGGATCCAAACGCGCCGTCGAATATTTGAGATTTTGATAACAGACCCGGATGCCGTGAACCTGAGTCAGCCCGCCGACTCCCCCGGCAAAGGCGGACAGCGGCATCACGACGCCGCCTATTCGGGTCTTATGGTCGCGATCCAAAGAATTGTCATCCGCGGGGCCGCTCCACAGGACATCGTACGCATTCATCAAGGCAGGGCTCCACTGGGTGTAAGTCGGCAGAAGGGCGATGGAATATGTGGAAATCGGACGTCGCTCGGAGTCAAGCGGGAAAACTAGCGTCGTCTCGCACGTTTCGATCTGATCGATTATAAAGAAACCGTCAACCCCATGGGTCACCGGATCCGAAAACATGAAATCCCAATACACGAAGTTGGCGATCCCGTTGATTTCCAGCCCGAGCAGGACGTTCGTCCGTGTCGGCTGGATGCCGTTCGAAGGCCAGATCACCGATAAGTCTGTATTAACTCCATCGAACTGATAAGCACGGGATGGACCAGCAATGCTTTCCGCCCCGGCAAAGCCGGTCAGGGCGAAGTCGTTGGTCATCGGATTCACCAGTGGCTGGTCAAACGTCGCATTCCGCATCGGTACCGCCCGGCCGGCCCGGTACAGCGCCGACTCACCGGGACCTCTGTAGATGCCCGCCATGAGCAGGTCGAACGATGGAGTCGAATCCACGAACTCCAACCCCTTGACATCGTCAAGCACGCCGGAACCGCCCGTGAAGTCGCTCAACCTGAACGCCGCTCCTCCTAATTGGCTATTCCCCGTGTTTCCGTCACTACGTCTCACGCGAACCTGCAGGCCATGAGGCCGAAGCACTTCTTTGTTGCCGTAGTCACTGCTTAACAAATGGAGTTGCCAGGTGCCAATGCGTACCCCGTTGCTGTCCAGAGGGTATACGTAGGCGTCATCATTGCCGCCGTATGTAACCACAAAGAAGCCCCCGTCGGGCTCTGTCGTGACAGAGTTGGCGAACATGACCTTGCTGGTCATCACGTTGTAAGCGCCGTCGAGCGTCAGGTTGGTCACCGCATCCGCAAAGTCAACCGGAGGCGTCCCGAGATACGGGCCGTACAGGTCGTTCACGCTGACTCCGGAGCAGGTGCCGCTTATCGGGCCTTCGACATCGAAGTACAGGATGCTGTCGACCTCCAGCGCGATCATCCTCACATCCTCGACGATGACCCTGTTCGCTACAACCGCCGGGCCTAAGTAGACCGTGTTCGTTGTCGGCACCAACGGAGGATCGAACAAAGCCCCGCTGACCGGCCTGACTGTGCCCCAGAGGTCTCCGGCGCAAACCACCGCCGCCGCCAACACAACCGACCGCCCTACTGATCGTGCCTTCATTGTCAGCCTCCTGCGCAAGTTCTCCAATCACTGCCAGCCCATAAGTCAGACCGGGAACATACCGATTCCCATGATCGGCACCTATTATGCGGGGGGGGGGAAGAGTCAACCCCGCTTTGAATTAACGTAGCATAATCAGGGTGCCCCCGTAGCGGACCTCGAGGATGACAAAACCGTTGGCGGCGGTGACGACCGTGGCTAAGGCTTTGCCTGCCGGCACCCCCGTGTTGATGGCCTTCCAGCCAGCGAAGCTCCCGGACAAGCTGCCGTAGGACATGATGGTTGTTGTGAACGGCATGGGGATCGGGTCCGCTTCGGTACGGCCCAAGTCGATGAACCCAGCCCCTTCGGGAGCGAGCGTGCCTGTGACGGTCACGAAGTCGTTGGTGATTTTGCCGACACCGTCCGTGGACCACGTACAGACAAAGGTCGAGCCTTTGACAAGGCTCAGGTTCTGAACCGTCATCCGGGCACCTGCGGGGGCATTGTTGGTGCCCGCTTCGAGCGCGCCGGTCACGGCGATGATGCCGTTGGTGAGCGTGCCTGAGCCGGTGAGGTCGCCGACGGTGCAGCGGTCGCCGAGCGCGTCGAAAAAGGCGCTGGCCGCAACGCTCAAGTCGTTGGTGCCGCCGAGGCGGGCGCGCAGCAGGCCGGTACGGACGTCGACGAGACCGTTGAACGTGTTGCCCGTGCCCGTGAGGCTGAGCGTGTTGGTGCCGAGCTTGACGAGGCCGCCGTCGGCCGCGGCGAGCTCGGGATCGTGCAGCAGGTTCTGCGCGACCGTATAGCCGTCGGCCAGCGTGGTGTCGATCACGGCGCCGTTGGTCGAGCCGGTGGCGGCGGTGAGGCCGGTCATCGTGCTGTTGGACGAACGCGGCATGAAGGTGCCGCCGTTGAAGCGGACATAGCCGGTGCCCGCACCCCGGACGATGTTGCTGGCGATCAGCGTGCCGCCCACGAGGTTGAGCGTACCGTTGCCGGGCGTTCTCGCGCCCGCCCCCAACATCACGTTATGCGCGATGTCCACCACGCCGGTGCCCATGAGGTTGAGGGTGCCTGTACCCGAGTCGTTTTGAGCGCCGCCGAGGGTGAGCCCCGCGTACGCGTTATGACCGAAGCACCTGAGCGTGCCACCGCGCACGTTGAGCGTGGCGACCGAGCCTTTCGAGTCACCTATGCGCGTGTCGGTTGTGACGTTGACGGCACCGGCGTTGATGTCGATGACGGGACGGGCGTTGAAGGTGCTGGTCGATACTGCGCCGGCGAAACCGATACCGATCAGGTAAATGTTGGCGACGCCGCCGTTGACGGTGAAGCGCGAGGAGATCCCGCCGGGTGCCGTGACGGTGGTGCCGTTGCCGCGGCCGACGCCGAGTGTCGTGTTACAGTTGAGAACCCCGTCGGCAAGTTCAAGTTCACCAGCCGTTTCCGCGCCGGCGGCCGTCGTGGTGTAGAGCCCGATGTTGATGCGGCAGTTGATCGTGTTGGTCTGGCCGGGCACGCCCATGATGACCTTGCCGTTTGAGATGTTGTAACCGAAGAAACCGGTAGTCGGGCTGTCGCCGTTGGCCCCGATGTTGAGCAGACCGTCACCTTTTTCGACGTCGGCGAGCGTTTGCGCGCCGGGATAGGTATAGCGGAGCGTGCCGGGGCCGGTCTTCAGGAACGCGCCGTGCCATATGGTGCACTGGCCCCCGATCGTCAGGTCGTTGTCCAGACGCATGACAGCGGCGAGCACGGGGTTGTAACCGGCGGCGAGATGGTATCCTCGGTCAATCGTGGTCGACGGGCCGGTGTAATGGAAGGTGGCCGGTCCGAACGTCCAGTTGACGGCGGCGGAGGGCGAAGCCCCGATCGAGCTGGACACACCGCCGTCGGCGAGCGTGCCGGCCGTCAGCGTGCCTGCGGCGACGACGGTACGGCCGTTATACGTGTTGTCGGCGCTCAGCGCCAGCGTGCTTGAGCCGTCCTTCGTGAGGTTGGCGGTGCCGGAGATGACTCCGCTCACTGTCGCTGTGGTGCTTAAGGCGGGACGCACCGTGACGCTGCGCTGTAAAACCACCGGCGGGGTGAGCGTGAGCGTGTTGGAAACGCCCAGTTCAGGGACGTTGAGCGACAGCGCCTGTACCGACAACTCGCCGGCGAGCGCCAACGTTCCGTTGCCTTGCGCCGACAGGCTCGCGGAGGCGCCGGTTGCCGCGCCGAGCGTGAGCAGCGTTGAAGCCGACAGGTTTAAGGTCGTGTCGCCGCTCAGGGTGAGCGGTGCGGTGATTGTGTGGGATCCGCTCTCGACGTTGACAAGAGCGGGCTCCGTGTTGTTGTCGAGCGTCAAACCTGTGCCGCCCAGCGTGTAGGCGGCAGCGTTGTTGAGGTAAATTTCACCGACTGTCTCGCCTGCGGTAGTTACGGTCGCTGGGGCGGTGATGGCGCTATCGAAGCGTACTTGGCTGCCGGCCTCGCCGGAGGGTTCGACCGACCACTTGCCCGCATCGGACCAGTCGCCGCCTGCGTTTACATTCCAGACGGAAGCGGCCGAAGTGTCGTTGCCGATCGTGACCGTCAGGTTGCCGGCCGCCGCAGCGAAGGTGTAGGACTTGCCGTAGACGGCATTGGCGCAGGAAAGGTTGGCGACGGCGGGGTCGGCGCCCGAATACGCGAGGAGCGTGTAGGTGCCGTTCCGGGTAAAGGGCAGCCGGGTGTTGAGCGGGTACAGCGCGATGCGGCTGCCCGGGGCGAAAGAGGGCGATGACGCCACCGTCAGGCGGTCGTTGGTGCTGCCGTCGAGGGCGAAGACGAAGCCGAGCGTGGCGCCCGCGTCGAGCGCGAGGCTGGCGGCCGCGACCGACTGCGTGGCGCTGCCGCCGATCAGGGCCTCGCCGCCGGCTGCGACAACCAGCGCGTTGTCGGCGGGCAGGCCGCCCGCGATGAGGAGGGTGCCGTTGGAGACGACGGTGGGGCCGGTATAGGTCGAGGCGTAGGACGAGAGCGTGAGCGTGTTGGCGCCAAGCTTCACAAGGCCGCCGTCGGCGACCGGCGCGTCGGGCGCGTGGAGCAGGTCCTGACCGATCGCATAGTCCGCGAGCGTGGTGTCGATAACCGCGCCGTTGGTGGAGACATAGGCGGCGGTGAGGCCGCTCAGCGTGTAGCCGGCTGTGCGGGGCTGGAAGCGCCCCCCGTTGAAAACGAGAACGCCCGAGTTCCCGGAACCCTTGGCGATGTTACGCGCGATGAGCGTGCCGCCCATCAGATTGACGACGCCGGTGCTGCCGCCCGCGTTCAACGCGAGCACCACGTTCTGGGCGATGTCGAGCACACCGGTACCCGACAGGTTCAGGATGCCCGTCCCGCACGGGTTGCCGGTGCCGCCGGCGCTGCCGCCGATCACGATTCTCGAGTTCGGGCACCAGAGCGTGCCGCCCCGAAGGTTCACCGTCGCCACGGAGCCCTGCGACTCGCCGACCCGGATCTCGCCCGTGGCTTCGAGCAGGCCCGCGTTGATGTCGACGATTGGGCGCGCGTTAAAGGTCGCCGCCGGAGCGCCGCCCACGAAGCCCAAGGAGAGGATAGCGCAGGTGACAGCACCGCCGTTGACCGTCAGGCGGGAGGAGAGCCCTCCAGGCGCGGTGACCGTGGTGCCGTTGCCGCGGCCGATGCCCATCGTATCGTTGCAGATCAGGACGCCGCCGTCGATCTGGAGATCGCCGGCCGTTTCCGCGTCCGCCGCCGCGGTTGTGTAGTGACCGACGGTGAGGCGACCATTGCTGATCAGGTTGGCCTGTCCCTCCGCGCCCATGATGACCTTGCCGTTCGAGATGGTGTACCCGTGGAAACCGGTGGTCGGGCTGTCGCCGTTGACCCCGATGTTGAGCAGGGCGTCGCCGTTACCCTGGGCGACGGCGAGCGTCTGCGTCCCGCCCGCGTAGGTGTAGCGCAGCGTGCCGGGGCCGGTCTTCAGGAACGCGCCGGACGAGGCCAGGCACTGGCCGCTGAACGTCAGGTCATTGTCGACGCGCAGGACCGCCGCGCGCACGGGGCTGCTGCCGGCGGCCAGGGTGTAGCCGCGGTCAGTGGCGGTGGCCGGGCCCGAGTAGTAGAACGTTCCGGGGCCGAGCAGGAGGTTCTCGGCCGAGGCGGACGATGCGCCGATCGGGCTGGCCGCGCCGCCGTCGGCCAGCGCGTTGACGGCGAGCATCCCGCAGCCGAGCGACGTGGGGCCAGTGTAGGTGTTGGCGCCCGACAGCGTGACGCAACCGCCGCCGCTTGGCTCCGGGTTGACTGCGAGCGTTCCAGAACCGCTGAGGACGTTGGAGAAGCTGATGGCTGCCGGTGCGCTTGCCCCGGCCGCAAGTCCGCCGCTGCCGAAAACAATAGGAAGGTCAAAGACGTGGGTGCCGCCCAACGCGCTGACATAGGCCGGAGACGCCGCGTTGGTGAAAGTGATCGTGCTGCCGGAGAAGACACACCCGCTGGCGTTGGAGAGAACCATTCCACCGAGCAACAGAGGCGAGAGGTCGTTGGTGACCGCGAGCGCCGCTGCGGTCTGGTTGGTGAAAAAAGCCAAGTGGCCATCGCCATTGGGAAGGGTGCCGTCCAGCCAGTTGGCCACCGCGGACCAGTTGCCGCCCGAGGTGCTGTTCCATGTCCCGTTGACCATCCCGAACACCGGCAGGTCGGCGCTGTAGAACCATGCGGGCAGCGGCGTCCCCGCCAGCGTACCGTGCGCGCCGGCCACCCTTTCGTTGACGGAGGTTCCGGTTCCGTCGTTGACAGGCCAGTACCCGACGAGCCCGCTTTCCATGCCGGACATCCGGGTGTACATGGACGAGGCGATCTGGGGCTGCGAGCGCGCGAAGTTCCACGCGCGCACGTCGGCGATCTGGCCGTGAAAGCTCCATCCGGTGCTTGGGTGTCCGCCGATCGTGATCCCAGTAGACGAGAGCGTGGCCGTGGGTATGGTATCGGTCGCGTACAGCGCGCCGTTGACGTAGACCGAGCCGGTGCTGCCGCTGCGGGTGACGGCGAAATGCGTCCAGGTGTTGAGCGGGACCGCGGCAGTGTTTCGGATATATTTTCCGCCCAGAAAGAAACAGGCGTTCGTATTCTCGATGAACCCGACCATGCGGCCGGCGTTGCCGCCGATATATTGGGTGAACACCCAATTCTGTGCGGCGTAGGACGTCACTCGGACCCAAGCCTCAAACGTGAAGTTGGCCGTGGCAACCTTGGCCGGCGTGCTGACATACTGCGTGCCGTTCGCGAAGGTCAGCGCGTAATCGGCGGCGCAGGTGGCACCCGGTCGCGCGATGGCCAACGCGATGGCAACGACAGCGGCGGCTTGGCAGGCACACCGGATTAAGACATGAGGCAACCTGGCAGCGATGCACGATTTCATGGTCAACTCCTGTGGGTGAACGACAATGTTTGATTGTCGAAACACATGCCTTGCAACACGATTTAACTGCCAGTATAGATTAATGAAGCGCAAAGGCCTATTGGCCAGGTGGCCAATGCCTAAATCTTGAGGATCCCTTTCTCGAACCCCCGCGTCACAGCCTCGGTGCGGGCCGAGGCGCCCAGCTTCCGCAGGATGGCCGAGACATGTGCGCGCGCGGTCCGCCGCGAGATGCCCAGCAGCCGGCCGATCTCCCCGTTCGAGAAGCCCTGGCGCAGGAGCTTGAGGACCTCCTGCTCGCGCTGCGAGAGCGTCTCGCCGTCCTCGTCCCTGTCCGAGGGGATCTCGCCCTGCTGTTCAACGACGCCCTGCCGCTCGAACACACCGCGGATCGCCGCGAACAGCACATCCGGGTCCACGTTCTTGGTCACATACCCCTCTGCCCCGGCCGCCATCGACTGACGGAAATCCTCCTTCGCCTCGGAAGAGGTCAGCATCAGCACATGCGCCTGCGGCGCCTCACGCTTGAGCTGCCGGAGCACCTCAATGCCGTCGAGCCCCGGCAGACTGATGTCCAGCAGCAGAACGTCGGGCCGGTGCTCGCGCCAGCCGGCCAACGCCGAGCGCGCGTCGCTCGCCTGCGCCACGACCGAAAAACCGGGCTCGCCTGAAAGCAGGTTCGCCAGTCCCGCCCGCATCACCGGATGATCGTCAACCAGCATCAGTCTGATTACGCTACCCGTGCGATTCTCCACCGTATCCTCCATGACTTGAGCGTTGAAAGTCCCCCCCCCCCGATCAATCGCGGCACGGCCGTGCGGCGGGCTTGCACCTATACCGGGCGCGTCAGCCCGCCTCGCCCATGTCGGCGTCATAGTCCCGCAGCAGGACCGTCGCGCGCACGACCGTGCCGCCGCCCGGACGGCTTTCGATCGCGAGACGGCCGCCCAGTCGCTCCGCGCGCTCGCGCATCACGTCGAGGCCGAAGTGCCCGGCTCGGGCGCCGCCGCGCACCTCCTCTTCAACGAACCCGCGCCCGTCGTCGCGGACCTCCATCTCCACCCGCGCGCCCGCGCGCCTGACCGACACCTGAATCTGCGTGCAGGCGGCGTGCCGCTGCGCGTTCAACAACGCCTCCTGGATGACCAGCAGCAGATTGCCGCCCACGAACTCCGAGACGTCCTCAAAGTCGCCTTCGATGCGGCATGTCACCACAGCGTCGCCGATCCCGCGCGCCCGCTCGATCATCGCCTCCAGCGCCGGCCCGAAACGCTGCCCATGCGCCTGGAGGCTCCTGAGCGTCCATACGGAGTTGCGCAGTTCGTCGGACGCGTGGTTCACCATGCGCCGCGCCACATCAAGCTGGGGCCGCGCCGACGCACCGCCCTTCTGACACGCCGCGAGCTGAAACCCGATCCCGCCGAGCGTCTGAAGCAGCGTGTCATGCAGGTTCGCGGCCAGACGGCTACGTTCGCGCAGCGTCACCGCGAACTCCAGGGCCGCCTCGCGCCGGCCGTGCATCTCCTGCGCCAGCCGGCTCGTCGTCTCCCGCACCCGACGGTGCAGGAGCCAGACCCACACCGCGCCCGCAAAAATGACCGACATCAGAACCGCCAGCGCCGCCAGCAGCCGAGGTGCCGTCCACCACGAGGGTTTCCGCAGAACCGCGACGTCGTCCGCCGAGCGGAGCAGCAGTTCCACCTGCGGCCGCGTGACCGTCGAAGGGATGTTCGGATGCCAGATGTCCAGCATCACGATCCCCGTGAGGGACAGTTCACTCCCCGCGCGCAGGACGGGCAGCCCCGCGCCCCGCGCCCCGCGCAGCGTGGCCTTGAAGCTGACGTCGGCTTTCTTCAGCTTCAGAACCCGCGTGCCGTTGTCCATCCGCAGATCCTCCGTCAGCGTCGCCTCGCAGGTCACCAGCGCCCCGTCAAAGTCGCCCGGCTCGGCCATCACGCCGTTGTACAGTGCCAATTCGTTGGCTTCGACGATCTGCTCGGCCGAAACGCGAAACGGTACGGGCGGCTCCCCCTGCCCGAGCTTATGCACCACGGCCTCGCAAAGCCCGCTGACGGCGCGGCTCCGGTCCACAAAACCGGAAACCTCCACCCTGTCGCCGGGCGCGAGGTTGATCGGCTGGCGCGTCTGGACCCTCAGGCCGGTCTCGCCGTCGTGCACAAAAAACATGCAGCCCAGTTCCGGCGCGACGCCCTGCAGACTGCTGTAGGGCCACACCGCGTCATCCAGAAACGATACCGGAACGCGCTCCGCATAGGTGACCACCCCCCACATGCAGGCGGAATTTTCCGCCGAGATCGCTCCCAAAGCCGCCCACTTCCCGCAGCGGCACTTTCGGTGCGTCGAACGGTGTGTTTCGCGGCGGCCGCTCCACCGAGAGGTCACTCAGAGCGTTCACGAAAACCGAGGGCATGAGCAGCTCGCCCCGCGTATTGAACGCGGCCATCGCAACACCCTGCAGCCGCACCTCTGCCTCGACCAGCCCCTCGCAGAGTTCCCGCGCCTCCAACGGAAGTCGCGCCATGAAACGGCCCGGATTGGCATCGAGTACGAGCATCAAGCCGAGCGGAGGACGCTTCCAATACCCCTGCACGACGCCGCGCACCTCGACCCGGCGGCAGTCGTCCAGGCCCCGGAAAAAGCGCGCCGGATTGAACGGCTCCGCCGCAGGCAGAGGCGCCTTGCCGAGCCGGGTGACCGCATACGGCAAAATGACCGGCGCGAAGCCGCCCTGCCGGGTCACCCCCGTGATCTCCACTTCGGTGCCCGGCGAGAGGCTGCCGAACACGTCGTCATCCCCCTTCCACACCCCCTCATCCCGCGCAAGGCGGGGGTACACGAAGATCCCCGCATCCCCGTCCTGCATGATGAACAGCCGGCAAAGACGCGCCGTCACCACACCCCGAAGACGCACGGCCCGGCCTTGCCGGATCTCCTCGGGAGCCAGCGCTTTGACTTCAGCAATCCGCGTGATCGCGTTGGTTGCAGCCGCGGCCTGCACAGCCGGCAGCAGGCTGGTCAGGCTTATCAGAAATACCCATACCCGTTTCATCAACTCCACCTTGATCGTCAGTGTAGCAGATATAACCGGTAATAATAGAGCAAAAAACGGGTGGGATCTGGAACAACGGCTGGCGACACTGCCAAGCGGCGGCGTCGATCCTTCTCCGACCGGACTGCGTGGAGGCCGTGGCGCGCGGCGGCCCCGACCTTAATCGCCTGCCTGGCCCATCGCGCTGAATTTTTCGTAGCGCTGAGCCACGAGTGTCTTCAGCGGCACCGCGCACAGAATCTCCAGACTCGCGAGCACAGCCTTCTTGACCGCTGCGGCCGCGGCGGCAGGATCGGCATGGGCACCGCCGGCCGGTTCCGGCACAATGGCATCGATGATTCCCAGCGCCTTCAGTGATTCGGCCGTGATCTTTAATGCATCAGCGGCCTGCGGCGCCTTGCTGCCGTCACGCCAAAGGATTGAGGCGCACCCTTCGGGAGAAATCACGGAGTAAACCGCGTTCTGCAGCATCAGGACACGGTCGCCCACCGCGATGCCCAACGCGCCGCCGCTGCCGCCCTCGCCTGTGACCACCACGACGATCGGAGTTTTGAGCGTGGCCATGAACTCCAGATTGTGAGCGATCGCCTCGGCCTGGCCTCGGGCTTCGGCCTCGCTGCCCGGATAGGCGCCCGGCGTATCGACAAAACTAACCACCGGCAAACCGTACTTCTCGGCAAGGCGCATCAACCGCATCGCTTTGCGGTAGCCCTCCGGGCTCGCCATACCGAAGTTTGCCTCGATATTCTCTTCCACGCCGCGCCCTTTACGGTGGCCGATCAGCACCACCTTGCGGCCACCGATCATGGCGAAACCGCCGATCAGCCCGCGGTCATCGCCGAACAGGCGGTCGCCGTGAAGCTCTACAAAATCGTCGCACAGCAGACGGATGTAATCCGTGATGTTGGGACGTTCCGCATGGCGCGCGATCTGCACAATATCCCACGCCGTCAATTTCTTCTCAGTTTTCTTAGCCATAAACACTCACCGTAAGAACAGAACAGGACTGGACACTCAGGGTCTCAGGATTTCCGCCTCAATACCCAGCGTAACGGAGGACCTTCGCTAGAAATGCTTTCAATTCTCTGCGGGGCACAATGTGATCGACAAAGCCGTGCGCGAGCGTATATTCGGCGGTCTGAAAATCATCCGGCAGTTTCTGTTTGATGGTTTGCTCGATGACTCGCCGTCCGGCAAAGCCGATCAACGCCTTGGGCTCCGCAATGTTGAGATCGCCCACCATCGCATAACTGGCTGATACGCCGCCTGTCGTCGGATCGGTCAGGATGGACAGGTACGGCAGGCCCGCCTCTTTGACGCGCGCGATCGCTGCGCAGGTCTTGGCCATCTGCATCAGCGAGACGATGCCCTCGTGCATGCGCGCGCCTCCCGAGGCCGACACGATGATCAGCGGACGTTTCAGGGAGATGGCCTTTTCTGCGGCCAGGCGGATGCGTTCGCCGGTTCCGCT
>Ga0123329_1004100_pt1 | contig 11613 bp, 11 predicted proteins | sample BioC12SIPDNA_FD_89703 | JGI IMG/M metagenome (GOLD analysis project Ga0123329, IMG submission 89703) | Anaerobic biogas reactor microbial communites from Washington, USA - Biogas_R1_B C12 SIP DNA | ecosystem: Engineered > Bioreactor > Anaerobic > Unclassified | place: Washington, USA | collected... | reverse complement strand
GGCGGGCGCATTCGCAAAGGCTCCGAGGACGTCAGCCAGGCACGCCACATCCGCATCGCTTACAACTACATGACCGATATGGCCATTGCCATCAGCATTGCCGGGCACGACTTCACCATCGAGTCCAACGAGATCTTCTCGCTCAAGCTCCGCGGCCCTGGCGACGCAGATCATGCCCGCCTCTTCGGCATCGGCCATACCGTCCGCTACAACTACTTCCACGGCACCCAGCCGGCGAACATCGGCAAGGCCCATGTCGACATCGTCCAGTTCTTCGACCAGAACGGCGACATCCTGCGCGACCTCACGGTCCACGACAACGTCTTCTTCGACTTTCACCAGATGTTCATGGCCACCGCCCTGAAGGCCGAACCTCATGCCGCCAACATGACCTTCACCCGCAATATCGCCTCCAGCCCCTGGGGGGCCTGGGGCGTCTGCGCCGCCGGCATCCCCGGCGTCAAGGTCTTCAACAACACCTTCCACGATATCATCTGGTATGGCACCGGCATCAGCCGCCAGCGCGGCGAGGGAGTGATCCAGAACAACATCTATTCCAAGATCAATCAGGCGGTCCAGATCGACCAGGGGGCTACCGCCGTCTGTGACCACAACCTCATCTTCCAGGCCAAGCCCGGCGACGCCGGCAAGGACAACCTGGTCGACGTCGATCCGAAGATGGTCGATCCCGCCGGGGGCAACTTCCGCCTTGCCCCCGACAGCCCGGCCATCGGCGCCGGGGTCGGCAAGGTCGCCATCGGGGCACTCGATTATCCCAACGTCTACTACGTGGACCCGCGACATCCCGGCGCCGCCGACGACGGTTTCGGATATGCCGGCCGCCCGTACCGCACTATCGCCGCAGCGATGGCTGTCGCACGCAAGGGCGAGACGATTCTGCTTCGCGGCGGCACGTACCGCGAGGCAATCGTTCCGGCCGCCACGGCCGCCGGGGTCGTCATTCAGCCGATGAAAGACCAGGAACCGGTCGTCATCAGCGGCGCGGACCTGATCGCCGGTTGGACGAAGACGGGCGACATGTGGTCAGCTCCGTTGGCCGCCAAGCCGACCGCCGTGCTGTGCGACGGTGCCCCGTGGACGGGCTTCACCTATGACGAGGACAAGAAGCAACTCGTGATGACCGGCGCCGAGGATCCCCGGCTGCACACGTTCGAAGCCGTGGTTCGAGAACGGGCGATTGATCTGACGAACGTTCGCGGCCTGACAATCAGGAACGTGCGAACCGCTCACACGGCCGGCGACCCGGTCGCGAGCGGCGAAGACAATCACATCACGCTGGAATGAGGGGATCGCCGCAGGCGCCAGAATCTTCGGGCACACTCGCTCTACTGTCCGTCCGGGTGGACGTCACGTTTGTAGGTACGCAGGCTCTCGCACCTCAGCAACGGCGGGAAGCGACGTAGGGGTCGCTCGCGAGCGACCCGCGGGGAACAAGGCCCCCTGGGAGGGCGGCTCGCCCCTCGACGAGGCTCGGGACTTGCAGCGAGCCGCCCCTACGGTTGGCGCTATTCCCAGACCCGTGGCCCGCCACAAACGTGACGTGCACCCCGCGCCCGTCGGGTGTGCCTGGTTTTTCTGGCACCCGGATCGACGTGGTCCAACTGCGGTGGATCACAGGGGATAGGCTCGTCGTCGAGGGTCGCGGCGTCTGCGTCTTGCCGGCAACCGCACGACGACCGAAGACCGAGGCCCGAAGGGCCGATCGTGAATAGCCGGCGGCGTGAGCCGCCGGAGCTGTCGCCCCGAGCGACCCGAGCCCCGCACGGGGCGGCAGTGCGCGTGCCATCGCGGACGTCTGCCGCCCCTGGCGGGGCTTGCGGTGCCGGGGAGGCTGTCTTCCGGTGGCTCACGCCACCGGCTATTGACTGTTGCCCCGTTCGGGGCTACAGCAGCGGGCCGTTCCACGTGCCAGAATCTTCGGGCGCACCCTCCACCGTCCGCCCGGTCGCTTTCGCGTTGCTAATGCGTCCGTATCGTGGTATATCTCTTGGGGCACATCGGGGCGATTGTTGCCTTGACGGTCCCCGGAAGGTCCCTCGTTGGCGGAGCCACTGACCCCGATCATGGACGATCGTTCTCTCGACAGCCGCCCGAAACCGCCCGAAAAGCCGCCCGCGGACCCGTCCGCCGGCCCGGCCGTGCTCGTTGTCTGCCCGCCACCACACCCGGTGTGCGACCCCTTGGCTGACAAACTGGGCAAGCTGGGGTGTTCAATGGCCCGCGTCAATGACGTGTACGCGGCGACTGTTCTGCTGGCTTGCGGCGACGGCCGGTTTGCCGCCGTGGTTGTGGCCGTGGACTTTCTGAACCGGGACGAGTTTCGGCTCCTGCCGATGGCCAAGCGCCGTTGGCCGCACGTGCCCCTGGTGGCCGTATCGCGGCCCGCTTTTGCCTACAAGGCCGCCGTGGCCGACCTGGCCGGCGCCGACCTGGTCATGACCGACGCCGACGCCGACGACCTCCTGCTCGAGCGTCTCGGCCTTGGCTCCGGCAAGGCCCGTCGTCTTGATGCCGCCGACGAATTGGCTCCACCGGCCGCAACGTCGCCCGCGATGCCGCCCAAGGCCACCGCCGCCTCGCTGCCGGCCGCGGTCCCGCACGCTGTGTCGCCGGTGGCGGAATCGCCGGCCCCCTCGGTGCCGCACGACGCCGCTCCGGTGCAGCCGACCGCGCCAGCGGCAAGGCCCGCCGCCGCGCCGGGACGCCTCGACTCGGAGCTGCCGCCCGTGCCGCCGCGGCGCAAGCCGCCCGTACCGGCGCCGGCCCTGCCCGAATCGCCGCCGCAGGCCATGAGGTCCGCGACGACGCACGACATTCTGACGGAAGAGGAAATCGCGGCCCTGATGGACGATCTGGACGACCTGAACGACGAACCGCCGCAACGCTTGAATGGAACGGAGCATGACTGACCCGGCCCCGGACATGATCCTGCTGGCCCACGAGGGCGACCTGACGCGCACGGTCCGCCGGCGTCTGCCCGCGACGGTCGTCTACGACGCGCCGCTGGAGGCCCTGGCCGATTTTGCCGCAGCCAGGACGCCACCGGTGTTCGTCGCCACCATGGATCGGCTGGGGTACCGCTGGCGGGAGATCCTCGGCGCGGCTCGGACGGCGCACCAGGACGCGACGATCCAGGTGATTGCGCGACCCGACCAGGAAGCCCAGATGCCCGACTGCTTGCGCGCCGGGGCCGACGATTACCTGTTGTGGCCCTACGGGTTGCACCGTCTGGCGGAGCTGGTGGCGGCCTCGCGGCCCGTGCCGGCCCCCACGATTCCGCTGGCGGCTGCCGGCCGCCGGCCCGGCGAATTGCGGTTGCACACGGTCTCCCGTGACGCGACCCCCGGCGGCACGTCGGCCACGGCCGCCCTGCGACGTGTCATGCGGACCCTGGCCCGGCTGGCCGAGCTTCCAGCCGCCCGGATTGCCGCCGAAGGCGTCGACGTGATGCTGGAATTCGACGAACTGGCCGGCGTCGCCCTGGTGGACGCCTCGCGGGCCGCCTCGCCGCTGGCCGCCGCAGGGCAACCCGTGGACGTGCCCGCCGTGGTCGGAGCACTCACCCGCATCGCCTTGCCGCTGGACCGCTGGACCCGCATCGAGGAGACCACGTGGCTGCTGCCGGCCGCCTCGCGCGAAGGCGCGGGCCTGGCCGTGGCCGCGCGGCTGTTCGACGGTCCGGTCTCGGCGGCGCTGCTCGACGAGCTCACGGCCTCGTGCCAGGTGCTCATGGCCTTGTGCTCGGCCGCACGGCAGCGAGAGGCCGCCGTCCGCGTCCTGGCTACCGACGCCGAGACGGGACTGGCCAGCCGCCGGTACTTCGAAGCGTACCTGGAAGCCGTCTTCCGCCGCGCCACCGAGAAACGGCGCGAACTGACCGTTGCTCTCTTTGCGCCGCAAGGCCAAGCGGCCCTCGGACATGCGACGATCGTGCCGTTGGCGTCGATCCTGGCCGAGCGGTTGCCGGGCGCCAAGCTGGCCCGGTTCGACGAAGGCGTCCTGGCGGCAGCCATGCCTGGGACCGGCCGCGACGGCACGACGGCCGCTCAACGATTGGCCGACCTGGCCCGCGCGATCGACGAGGCCGGCCTGCCGGCCCCCGTGGCCATCGGCAGCGCCTCGTATCCGTGGCACGCCGCCGACGCCAAGGCCCTCGTGGCCCACGCCCAACGCTGCCTCGACCAGAGCCGCAACGCCCACTGCCGCCCCGTGATCGACTGAGTCCAGGGAGTGGGGCACCCGCCGCCTGTTCACCACGCCGATACGATGGGATGCCTATTGTGGATCGCTTGGTGGGTATCACTCGGTTCCCCCGTGTTCCCGCAGCAGCGCGTAGGGTGGCTGCTTGCAGCCACGCGGAGGACGATGACCGGTGCTATCAGCCCGTTGAAGACGTGTGGCACAGCCGCCCTCGGCTGTGCGGGCGCGGCACAAACGGCCGTTTTCGGTCTGACTCCACGCCCGAGGGCGGGCGTGCCACACGGGCCCTGACTTCTTCAACGGGCTGCTATGGCCGCCTGCGCTCATGACGGGCGGCTCGCGAGCCGCCCCTACGGTTGGCGCAGCGAGTATGCTCAATCCGCTATCGACTGAATCAGTAGTCCCGCAGCACACCTTGGACCAGCAGGTCGTCGCCGATGGGGGTGTAGGTGGGTCGCAGGACGGCTCGGGCCAGGCTCATCCGGTCCAGGCCGCTCGGCCCCGGGGCCACGTGCGACGGCTGGCCGCCGATCAGCTTTGGCGCCACGAACACCGCCACGGCATCCACCAGGTCGGCGGCGAAGAACGACGTGAGCGTCCGGCTGCCGCCCTCGACCAGCAGATGCGTCATGCCGCGGCGGCCCAACTCGTCGAGCAGCAGGCCCAGGTTCACCGCGTCGCCGTCGGCGGTCCGCAGGGGAAGCACCTCCGCGCCCAGATCGGTCAGCGTCGCGGTCTTCTGCGGATCGGCGTTCTGCCCGGTCGCCACGATCAGCGGCACGCTGCCGGCCGTCTGCACCAGGAGCGACTGCGGCGAGAGGGCGAGCCGGGGGTCCAGCACCAGGCGCGTGGGTCGGCGTCCGTAGTCGGTGTCGCCCGGGTTGAGCCGCACCGTCAGTTGCGGGTTGTCGCAGGCGGCGGTGCCGCTGCCGATGCAGATGGCGTCCATGCGGCTGCGAAGGCTGTGGACCCACTGCCGCGCCTCGGCCGAAGAGACCCATTTCGAGTCGCCCGAGGCGGCTGCCAGGCGGCCGTCGAGGGTCATCGCCCACTTGGCCGTCACGTAGGGCCGGCCGCAGAGCTGCCGCTTGATGAACGGGGCATTCAGCCGTCGGGCCTGCGGCTCCATCAGGCCGACATCCACGGTCAGCCCTGCCTCGCGCAGCCGGGCCAGCCCGCGACCGTGGACCTCGGCAAACGGGTCTTCCATGGCCGCCACGACGCGACGGATGCCCGCGGCCAGGATTGCCTCGGTGCAGGGGGGGGTCTTGCCATGGTGGCAACACGGTTCGAGCGTTACGTAGAGGGTCGCGTCGCGTGCGGCGTCGCCGGCGGCGGCCAGGGCTGCCGCCTCGGCGTGCGGGCCGCCGAAGGCCGCATGGTGCCCGGTGGCCACCACGCGCTGCCCGTCGGCCACCACGGCCCCGACCATGGGGTTCGGCTCCACGCGGCCCAACCCGAGCCGGGCCAGCTCCAACGCGCGGGCCATGTGCTGATGGTCGATGGGCGAGAATCCCGGTTCCGACATGGGCGCATCTCCGATCGGTGCCTGGAGTGCGGCGATCAGCTCTTCTTCGGCGATGCGTCGGCCTGCGGGCGGCGCTGGCGGATCATCGCCACCAGCCAGATCACGAACAGCCCCGCGACACCCACCGTGATGAACACGTCGGCGATGTTGATGACATAGGGCCACAGGTAATGGCTGCCGTTGTCCCACGGCACCCAGTCGGCCCGGAAACTGAAGCGCAGAAAATCGCGGACGTGCTGATAGACCAGCCGATCGTACAGATTGCCCAGGGCGCCGGCCACGATCAGGCTCAGGAACAGGTGCAGGAATCCCTGGCTTCGGTGGCTGTCGGCGAACAGCCACACCAGCAGCGCCAGGGCCAGCAGGTTGAAGACCACCAGTGCCGCCGTTTTGCCCTCGGCCATGCCGAAGACGGCTCCGGGGTTCCATTGCCAGACGAATTCAAGACAGAGGAAATGCCGCTGGAATTCCAGGACACGATCGGCGGCCCATCGGGTGGGCGATTCGGGATCAAAGGCTCCCTGCGCCCAGGCCTTGGTCGTCAGGTCCAGAACGGTCCCGATGACGATGGCGACGGCGAACCGCACCCACGCGGTAGGCGATCTTAGAGCAGACCCTTCTCTTCCAGTCGTTTGCATTCTATGCAGTATCTGGCGTGCGGCTTTGCCTTCAGGCGAGCGACGGGAATGCTCTTCTCGCAGTGAGTGCATTTCCCGAACGTCTGGTCGTCGATGCGTTTCAGGGCCTCGTCGATCTCGCGGAGCGTCGTTTCCTCGTTCTCGATCAGGCCGAGCGTGAATTCCTGCTCGAAGTTGTCGGACCCGACGTCGGCCATGTGGATCGGCATGTTCGAGAGGTCGCCGGAGGCCTCGTGGCGGTTCTTTCGCAGAGCCTCGTTCTGAAGCGTCGAGACGTCGCCGGACAGCAGTTCACGCTTCAGCATCAGAATCTTGCGGAACCTTGCCAAGTCTTCCTTGCGCAACGTGTGGCTCCTTAAGCAGCGTCATCCGTCCATCCATCTTGGCGCAGGACAGCCCCCGAGCCATGTACTATATGCCAACTCCGGCCTTGATGTCAAGTGGCGCGGCCCATTCGAACGATAAACTACGGTGTCAATGCGAAAGGATGGTCCACCCATGGGACAGACCCGCCCCATCGGGGTGTTCGACAGCGGTATCGGCGGACTCACCGTGCTGGCCGCTCTCAGACGCCGGTTGCCCAACGAGCATTTCGTCTATTTCGGCGACACCGCCCGCGTGCCCTACGGCATCAAGAGCACCCTCACGGTCCGCCGCTACAGCCACCAGAACGCGGTTTTCCTGCGCCGGTTCAATCCGAAACTGGTCTGCGTGGCCTGCAACACGGCCACGGCGGCCGGCCTGGACGTCGTCACCGACGTGGTCGGCGTTCCGGTGGTCGGGGTGGTGGAGCCGGGCTCGCGGCGGGCCGTCCAGGACTGCCCCGACGGCGCCATCGGCATCATCGCCACCGAATCCACGATCGCCTCGCGGTGCTACTACCGGGCCATCCGGGCCCTCCGGCCGCAGGCCGAACTCTGGGAAAAGGCCTGCCCGCTGCTGGTCCCCATGGTCGAAGAGGGCCGCGACTGCGACGACCCGCTCGTTCTGGCCGCCGTCGCGGAGTACCTGGCCCCGTTGCGCCAGCGCGTCGGGTCGCTGGTTCTGGGCTGCACTCACTATCCCCTCCTGAAGGACGCCCTGGCCAGGGTCATGGGCCCCGGCGTCCGCCTCGTGGACTCCGCCGAGGAAGTCGCCGGCGAGGTGGCCCGCGTCCTGGAAAACCAGGGGGCGCTTGCCTCCGACGGCCCCGGTACGGTAACATGCTACGTCAGCGACAACCCGGATCGCTTCCGTGCCATCGGGCAGCGGTTCATGGGAACCCCGCTCAGGGACGTCACCCTGGTCGAGCCGGAAGAGTTCTTCCAGGGCGGCCAGACGGGCGGCTTCTAGTACTCCAACGCTGCATCGTGGCATGGGCATCCCGCAGAATGCGAAGAGACGGCGATTCGGCGACCAACCGACGAGAGGGCTGACGTGCGACACACACTCTGGATATCGGCAACGCTTCTTCTGGCGTCGGGCCTCATCGGCTGCGATCGCGAGAAGGAGTATCGGCTGGACGATGTGTTGCGGCTCCTGGGGCCGCGGGACAAGTCGGCCGTCATTCAGGCCTCGGTGACGGCCGACGACGCCGACGCACGGCGGAAGGCCCTGTACCAGATGCGCAAGTGGAAGGAGCCCTCGGACGAGCTGGTCGAGCTGGTCGGCCTGACGCTTCTGGGCGACGACGACCGCATGGTCCGCGCCCAGGCGGCCGGCACGCTCGGCGCGTGGGCCCGGCCCGCCAGCGCCGAGCCGCTGGCCAAGGCCCTTCGCAACGACGAGGACGCCTTCGTTCGCGCCGACTGCGCGAAGGCCCTCGGACAGATTCCCGGGCAGGCCTCGGTCGAGGCCCTGGTGGAGCGGCTTCGCTTCGACCCCGAGGCCGACGTCCGCGTCGCCTGCGCCCGGGCCCTGCGTCTGCATCGCGACGTCGCGGCCGCCAAGGGGCTCGTCTACGGCCTCGTCGATCCGCGGCTCGCTGTGCGCGATGCGACCGAGGAATCGCTTCGCTACGTGACGGGCGAGGATCGCGGCTTCGATCCCGAGGCGTGGCACGCCCACTTCACCGGGACCGACGATCCGCTGGCCGGCTACGGTCATCCGCCGAAGCGCACCGCCCGCAGCGACCAGCGCGTGGACGTGGACGCACAGAAAAAGGCCAAGCTTCAGGAGATTCTCTCGGACCTCTTCCCGCTGGAGCGAAAGAAGGGGCCGTTTGATTAGTGTAGTGTGTCTGAATGAACGCCCGCTATGCGGGGTGCCATGCCTGCCCCGTCAGGCATGCCCGTGAGAGGCACGGAAAGCAGGGCCAGGATGACCCTGCGACGCACGGGCAAGATGCCCGTGCCACGATCAGGAGGCCGTTTGACTAAGCCGCGCGGAAAGTTTCGACGCCGGGCCCTGGTGCTGCTGGGCGTCATCGCGGGCCTGGCCGCCGGCTGGATGGTCGGACGCTGGGTGAGTTCCGGCGGCGAGGGGCCGTCGGGCGACCCGCCGTGCGCCTGCGAGCGTCGCGCGGACCCGGACGGTGCGGCGGCGACCGCGACGGATTCCGGCGGTGCGTTGGACTGCGCAACACCCTGTGACAAGGAGCAACCGTGAAAGCCCTGGTGTTCCGAGGCGGCCGCCTGGCCGTGGTGGACGATCATCCCGAGCCGCAGCCCGCGGCCGACGAGGTGGTCATCGACGTGACGTTGGCCGGCATTTGCCGCACCGACATCGAGGTGACGCGCGGCTACATGAATTTCGAGGGCGTTCTGGGGCACGAGTGCGTCGGCGTGGTCGGTCAGGCCGGCGGCGCAGCCGGCAAGAAGTGGGTCGGCCGCCGCGTGGTCTGCGAGATCAACTGCGTGTGCGGCAAGTGCGACATGTGCATGGCCGGGCTGAAGACGCATTGCCGCCGCCGCACGGCCATCGGCATCGAGGGCCGCGACGGCTGCTTTGCCCAGCGCATTGCCGTGCCGGCCGCCAACCTGCATGCCGTGCCCAACGGCGTAGCCGACGACGTGGCCGTCTTCGCCGAGCCGCTGGCGGCGGCCCTTCAGATTATCCAACAGGTGCGCCCCAGCCCGCGCGACACGGCCGTCGTCATTGGCGACGGCCGCCTCGGCCAGTTGACGGCCCAGGTGCTGGCGTCGCGCGGCCTGCGGCCGATGGTCGTCGGCAAGAGCCGCGACAAACTCCGCCGCCTCGAGCGCCTCGGCATCGGCGTTCTGGACGTGGCCGAAGCCAGGCCCCGCGGCGAGACGCACCTGGTCGTCGAGGCCAGCGGCAGCGTCGAAGGGCTCCGCATGGCCATCGAGTTCGTCCGGCCGCGCGGCACGATCGTCCTGAAGAGCACGCTGGCTGTCGGCGAGCCGCTGAACCTCAGCCCCGTTGTGGTCAACGAGGTCACGATTCTCGGTTCGCGTTGCGGGCCACTGAACGAGGCCCTGGTCACGCTGGCCAACGGGGCCGTCTCGACCGACGGGCTCGTCTCGGCTGTGTACCCGCTGTCCGATGGCGTCAAGGCAATGGACGCCGCCATGCGCCCCGAATCGCTCAAAGTCCTCATCCGCCCGTGACGTGCCGCCGGAGGCGCCGCCCGTGAACGCCCGCTGGACCCTTTGCAACGGACCGATCCGTCTCCGCGTGGCCGAGTCGGCGCGGCGCGACGGCGTGCTCGTGGCCGTGACGTGCGGCGACGGCGCGGGGTCCATGCCGGACCTTGGGTTCGGCGAAGGCGACGCCGCGGCGAGCCCCAAGGACCGGCGGCGCTTGGCCGACGCCGTGGGGGTGGAGCCCGGCCGCCTGGTGTTCATGCAGCAGGTCCACGGCGGGCAGGTGGCTGCCGTGGACGCATCGCGCGCCGGGGCCGGGTTGCACTGCCGCGGCGACGCTGTAGCGGCGGCGGATGCGATGACGACGACCTCGGCGGCGGTGGCGCTGGTGGCCTTGTCGGCCGATTGTCCGCTCGTGGCCCTGTGGGACGCCCGGGCCCGCACGGTTGCCGTTGCGCACGCCGGCTGGCGCGGATTGGCCGCAGGCGTCTTGCCGCACACCGTGGCGGCGCTCGTCGGGCTCGGCGCCGACGCGGGCCGCATGGCGGCCGCCGTCGGGCCGGCCATTGGCCCGTGCTGCTACGAGGTGGGTCGGGACGTGGCCGACGAATTGCTTGCCGCCGGGGCTGTGCTGCCCGAGCACGTCCTCCCGCGGGGAACGTCCCTGCACCTGGACTTGCCCGGGGCGGTGCGGCATCAGTTGCTCGCGGCGGGTCTGGCGGCCGACCGCATCGACGTCGAGCCGTCGTGTACGATGTGCTCGCCCGGAGTGCTGCACAGCTACCGCCGCGACGGTCGCCGCGCCGGGCGACAGGCCATGGTCGTGCGACTTCAGCCGTGTAAGGAGTGACACGCGATGTCTGCGTATGAATTGTCGAAACCCATAGCCGTCGTTCTGGCCAGCGGCGGCATGGACTCGTGCGTGGTGACGGCCCTGGCCGTGGATCGCGGCTACGAGCCGGCCATGCTGCACGTCAACTACGGCCAGCCGACCGAGGCCCACGAACTGGCGAGTTTCCATCGTCTGGCCGACCACTACGCCGTCCGGCGGCGTCTGGTGGCCGACGTGCGGTACCTGGCGGCCATCGGCGGCAGCAGCCTGACCGACCCCGCGCTGCCCATCGAAACGCCCGCCGAGCACGTCGAAGGCGCCGTGCCGCACACGTACGTTCCGTTCCGCAACGCGAACCTGCTGGCCATCGCCGCCTCGTGGGCCGAGGTGCTTCGGGCCCGGCGGATCATGATCGGCGTCGTCGAAGAAGACGCCTCGGGCTACCCCGATTGCCGCAAGGCCTTCATCGACGTCATGAACGAGGCCGTGCGCCTCGGCACGCGGCCCGAGACCGACGTCGCCATCGACGCGCCCCTGGTGGCCATGAGCAAGGCCGACATCGTGCGGCTCGGAGCCCGGCTCAAGGCGCCGTTCGAGCTCACCTGGTCGTGCTATCGGCGCGACGACGTGCCGTGCGGCCGCTGCATGAGCTGCGAATTGCGGGCCCGCGCCTTCGCCGCCGCCGGCGTGCCGGACCCCCTGGTTCCGCCCAGCCAATAAGCTGTTGACGCCTGGAGAGCGTGGCCCGAAGGGCCGGGTGACGCAAGGAGGGTAGGGTGGGTCCACCGGACCCACGCGGATTCTGGCGCTCCACCCTCACCGCCCCTCGCTGACGCTCGGGGCACCTCTCCCTGCACGCAGGGAGAGGTG
>Ga0123329_1004094_pt1 | contig 11628 bp, 11 predicted proteins | sample BioC12SIPDNA_FD_89703 | JGI IMG/M metagenome (GOLD analysis project Ga0123329, IMG submission 89703) | Anaerobic biogas reactor microbial communites from Washington, USA - Biogas_R1_B C12 SIP DNA | ecosystem: Engineered > Bioreactor > Anaerobic > Unclassified | place: Washington, USA | collected... | reverse complement strand
CTCGACCACGCCGGTGCTGGCGCTCATGCTCGGCCTGGCGGTGGGCATCGACTACGCCCTGTTCATCCTCCACCGGCAGCGTTCGCTCATCCTCCACGAGGGCATGAGCGCGCACGACGCCACGCGGCGGGCGGTGGGCACCTCCGGCACGGCGGTCGTCTTCGCCGGGCTCACCGTCATCGTCGCCCTCCTCGGACTGCTCGTCCTGCGCATCTCCTTCGTGTCCACCATGGCCCTGGCCGCCGCCGCGACCATCGCGATCGCGGTGTCGCTGTCGGTCACCGCGCTGCCGGCGCTGCTGGGGCTGGTGGGCGAACGGGTCGTCGGGAAGCGTGCCCGGGCCCGCGCCGCAGCGGGCGGGAAGGCGGAGGAGCACCGCGTGGGCCGCGGCTGGGCCCGCGCCCTCACCGCCCGCCCGCTGGTGGTCATCGTCGGCGTGGTCCTCGCGCTGGGGCTGCTGGCGCTGCCGGTCGCCGACATGCGCCTGGGGATGCCGGGTGGAGGGGCGGCGTCGGAAAGCTCCCCGGAGAGGATCAACCACGACCTCACCGCACGGGCACTCGGGGAGGGCGCGAACGGGCCGCTGCTCGTCGCGGTGGAGAAACCGGCCGGGGAACCGGACCTGGCGGGCGTGCGGGCGACGCTCGACACGCTCGGCGGCTTCGAGGGCGTCGCCAGCGCGGCGCTGCGCGGCACCAGCGAGCACCTGGAGATCTACGCCCTCACCCCCGTGACCGGCCCTCTCGAGCCGGAGACCACCGACCTGGTCCACGATCTGCGCGACGCCGGCTACGGCGTCACCGGACTCACTGCGATCAACATCGACCTCTCACAGAAACTTGCCGACGCCGTCCCCCTCTACCTCAGCATCATCGCGGGACTCTCCCTGCTCATCCTGCTGCTGGTGTTCCGTTCCGTCGTCATCCCCGTCGCCGCGACGCTGGGTTTCCTGCTCACCATCGGTGCCACCTTCGGCGTGACCACGCTGGTGTTCGGCACCGTCCTCAGTTTCCTGCCCATCATGGCCACCGGCATCCTCTACGGCCTGGCGATGGACTACCAGCTCTTCCTCGGCACCGCGATGCGCGAGGCGTACGTCCACGGGGCCACGCCCCGGGAGGCTGTCGTCGAGGGATTCGCGCACGCCAGCCGCGTCGTCGTCGCGGCGGCCGTCATCATGATCTCGGTGTTCGGCGTCTTCGTGCTCACCGACGACATCACCATCCGCCAGTTCGGCCTCACCCTCGCGGTGGGCATCCTCATCGACGCCCTCCTCATCCGCATGGTCCTCATCCCCGTCGTGATGAGCCGGGCGGGCCGCGCCGCATGGTGGCTGCCCCGCTGGCTCGACCGCGCCCTGCCGCGTCTCGACGTCGAGGGGTCCGCCCTGCGCAACTGATGTGTCATGCTGGATCCATGACCTCCAGCCTCAGAGACACCAAGCGGGCGGCCACCCGGCGCGCGCTCGCCGACGCCACCTACCGCCGTGTCCGCGAGCACGGTTTCGACGGGGTCACCATCGAGGAGATCACCACCGACGTCAACGTCTCCCGGCGCACCTTCTCCAACTACTTCGCCAACAAGGAGGAGGCGGTGGCCTTCGTCCCCGTGGACCGCATCCGCGCGGAACTGGAGGAGTGGGTCGTCCCGGAGCAGGCGGACATCCCCACGGCCGTCCGCTCCGTCGTCGGGCACCTCATGAACAGCGGCCTGCCGCTCCTGCTCGCCGAACTGGACCGCCTCGGCCGCAGCCACACGCCCTTCGGCCCCCACGCCCGCGAGGCGCAGTGGGCGGTGTGGGAGGCCGTCGGCGACAGGCTCCGCGCCGAACTGCTTATCGACGACCCCCGCGAGCGCCGCAACCTCGCCATGCTGCTCGGTGCCCTGTACGGCATCGTCTCCGCCCGACTCGCCGAGTCGGAGGAGGCGGCGGACCTCGCCGCGGTGCAGGAGAGCGTCGCCGAGGTGTTCACCTGGCTGGAACCGGCGCTTCGGGGGCAGGCCGGGGCGCCGGGCGCCGGCGGCGTCGATCGCCGGTGAGCATCGCTGATCCCGGGCGTCGCGGGGGCCGGTGTTCACCGCCGATCGACCGAGCTAGCGGCGGCGCCACACCCACCACGTGAGCCCGACGAACACCGCCGCCACGACCCCCGGCCACAGGGCCGGCTCGGGGGAGAAGAGGTTGAGCACCGCCTGCACCAGCGCGAGGAAGGCGAAGAAGCCGAGGAAACCGAGCAGGGTCTCGTGCTGGAGCGTCCGGCGGCGATCCCGCCCGGGATCGGGGTCGGTCACGCCTTCACACCACCGGCGGTGAGGCCGGAGACGATGCGCCGCTGGAAGATGAGCACCATGATGATGAGCGGGACCGTCACCAGGGCACCCGCCGCCATGATGGAGGCGTAGGGGTACTCGAAGGCGCTCGGCCCGGAGAAGCGGGCGATGGCGACGGTGACGGGCTCGGTGGCGGTCGTCGAGAGCTGGCGGGCGAGCATGAACTCGTTCCAGGTGGCGATGAACGCCAGGATCGCCGTCGTGAACAGCGCCGGGGCCGCCAGGGGGAGCAGCACGAGGCGGAAGGCCTGGCCGCGGGAGGCGCCGTCGACACGCGCGGCCTCCTCCAGCTCCCAGGGCAGCTGCCGGAAGAAGGACACCAGGGTGTAGATCGTCAGCGGCAGGGCGAAGGAGATGTTCGGGATGATCATCGCGCGGTAGGTGCCGATCCACCCGAGGTCGCCGAAGAGCTGGAACAGCGGGGTGACCAGGGCGATGCCCGGGAACATCGACGCGGCGAGGATGATGCCGGTGACCACGCCCTTGCCGGGGAAGTTCAGCCGGGCGAGGGCGTAGGCGGTGAAGACGCCGACCATGACGGCGAGGGAGGTCGTCGCCACGGAGATGAGCAGCGAGTTGCCGATCGCCCCGAGGAAGTCGTTGCCCTTGTTGGTGGCCAGCGCGTCGCGGAAGTTCTCCAGGGTGACGTGCGTCGGCCAGGGGGTGGTGTCGAAGGTGTAGCGCTTGTCGCGCAGGGCGACGATCACCATCCAGTAGAAGGGCGCGAGGCCCCAGAACATGATGAACAGCACTCCCAGGTAGTGCCACAGTGTTGCGCGCCTCATGACACGAGCTCCTCTTCCTCCATCTTGACCTGCCTCCGCTTCCGCATCCCGGGGACCTTCCGGCCCTTCACGCCGCGCTGTCCCGACACGTCGGCGCCGAGGAAGCGGATCATGATGAACGCCACGGCGAAGATGAGCAGGAAGATGAGCGTCGACAGGGCGGAGGCGGAGTTGAAGTTGTTCTGCCGCATGTCCTCGACCACCAGCTGCGAGATGGTCGCGGTGGGGGAGTTGGAGGACGCGGAGATCATGATGACCGGCAGGTCGTACATGCGCAGCGCGTCGAGCGTGCGGAACAGCACCGCCACCATGAGGGCCGGCTTGACCAGCGGCATGGTGATGAGCCGGAACTGCTGCCAGCGGGAGGCGCCGTCGACACGCGCGGCCTCGTAGACGTCCTTGGGGATCATCTGCAGGCCCGCGAGGATGAGCAGCGCCATGAACGGGGCCGTCTTCCACACGTCGGCGATGATGACCGCGGAACGCGCCGCCCAGGGGTCGGTCGTCCAGGAGATGTTCGTGTCGAAGAGGGAGTTGACGATGCCCCGGTCCGCGAAGATGAACTGCCACAGCTTCGCGGTGACCGCGGTGGGGATGGCCCAGGGGATGAGCACCGCGGCGCGGACGAGACCCCGGCCGCGGAACTCACGGTTCATCACCAGCGCCATGAACATGCCGAGGATGGTCTCCAGGGCGACGGTGACGACCGTGAAGAACAGTGTGATCCGCACGGCCGGCCAGAAGTCGGTGGCGAGCACCCCCGGCGGACACGTGGAGACCGTGCCGGAGGGGGACATGCAGCGGTTCGACAGCCAGTACAGGTAGTGGTCGAAGCCGGCGAAACCACCCTCGACGAAGAGTCCGGTGGTGGGGTCGAGCGACTTGTCCGCCTGGAAGGACAGGAAGATCGCGCGCAGGATCGGGTAGCCGATGACGATGGCCAGGACGATGAGCGCGGGGGCGATCAGCCAGGCCGCGGAGCGGGCCTGACCGGCACGTGTGTTCATGTGCGGCTCCTTCGGTGAAGTGTTACGTCCCACACAACCACAAAAGACCTGCCCGGGGTGGGCAGGTCTTTCACGGTGAGGCGGTGTGGCGCTTAGCGGGAGGCCTGCTCGATGGCGGCCTTCATGTCGGCGGTCGCGTCATCGACGGACTTGCCGGCGGTCAGGGCGGCGTAGGCGTTGTCCTGGATGGCCTTGGAGATGGCCGGGTAGAACGGGGAGACCGGACGCGGTGCGGCGTTCTCCAGGGACTCCTTCAGGGCCGGCAGGTACGGGAACTGCTCGACCAGGGCGTCGTCCTCGTAGATGGAGGCGAGGACCGGCGGGAAGGAGGCCTCGGCGAAGGAGGTCTGGTTCTCCTCGTTGATGATGAACTTGATGAAGTCCAGCGCGGTGCGCTTGTTCTCGGAGTTGATGTTGATGCCGTTGTTGTAGCCACCCAGGGTGGAGACACCGACACCGTCCTTGCCGACGAGCGGCTGGACCTCGAACTTGCCCGCGACCTCGGAGGTCTCGCCCTCGGCGTTGGTGAACATGTACGGCCAGTTGATGGCGTACGCGGTGTCACCGCCGACGAACGCGAGGTTGGTCTCCTCCTCCGTGGCGGAGGTGGACGCGGAGGAGATGGTGCCGTTCTCGTAGGCGTCGACAAGCGCCTGGAGGCCTTCCTTGGCCTGGTCGGAGTCGACGGTGACGTCACCGGCGTCGGAGAGGACGGAGCCGCCCCAGCCCTCCATGAAGCCGACGGTGTTGACGGTCAGGCCCTCGTACTGCTTGAGCTGCAGGGTGAGGCAGTCGGTCTCGAGCCCGGCGCAGGACGCCTCGAGCTCGGCCCAGTTGGTCGGGGCCTCCGGGATCAGCTCGGTGTTGCGGAAGAGCAGCTGGCCGTTGGTGTTCTGCGGCAGTGCGTAGAGGGTGCCGTTGTAGGTGGCGGAGTCGACGGTGGACTGCAGCAGGTCGGAGGTGTCGACCTCGAGGTCGCCGGTCAGCGGTGCGAGCCACTGGTTGGCGGCGAAGTCGGCGGTCCAGACGACGTCGAGCGCCATGACGTCGTAGTCGGAGTTGCCCGCCTGCAGGGACTGCACGAGGGTCTCACGCTGGGCGTCGGCCTCACCGGCGAGCTCACGGAGGGTGACCTGCTCGTCCGGGTTCTGGGCGTTCCACTTCTCGATGATCGGGGTGATCTTGTCGGTGTCGTTCTTGCCCATGGCGAAGGTGATCGGGCCGCGACCCTCCTCCGAGTCGGAGGCCGCCTCGGTGGCGGTGGTGGTGTCGGTTGCCGTGGCGGTGGTGGTCTCCCCGGTGTCGCCGCTGTCGGCGCAACCTGCGAGAACCACGGTCGAGACGATGGCGATGGCCGCCAGGGAACGGCCCGGGCGCTTCAGTGCGATGTTCATCTGTGATTCACCTTTCATAAAACTACGGTTGTTCCTTAATGTAGTGACGCAGGTAATAGCCCGGACCTAACTTGTTCCCGATCACCCCCTCGCGGGGGTGTGTCAGAGACGGTTTCCCGAGGACGGGTCAAAACGGTGCGCCGCCGCCGGGTCGTACGCGAACGTGACCGCCGACCCACGCTCCGGCACCGCCCGGTCACCCAGCCGCGTGACCAGCCGCACGCCCTCGCTCGTGGCGTACACGTAGGACTCGGACCCGAGCTCCTCCACGAGGTCCACGGTGCCCTCCCGGGTCGCCCACCCCTCCGGCGCCTGCTTGTCGACGACCACCTGCATCGCCTCCGGCCGCACCCCCAGGGTCACGCCCTCCCCCGGGAAGAGGTTCATCGAGGGGGACCCGATGAAGCCGGCGACGAACTCGTTGACGGGGGAGTCGTAGAGCTCCCGCGGGGGAGCGACCTGCTGGAGGATGCCGTCCTTGAGCACCGCGACGCGGTCACCCATCGTCATCGCCTCGACCTGGTCGTGCGTGACGTAGACGGTGGTCGTGCCGAGGCGGCGCTGCAGGGCGGCCAGCTCGGCGCGGGTCTGCACACGCAGCTTCGCGTCGAGGTTCGACAGCGGCTCGTCCATGAGGAACACCTTCGGGTCGCGCACGATCGCACGACCCATCGCGACGCGCTGCCGCTGACCACCGGACAGGTCCTTCGGCTTGCGGTCGAGGAACTCCTCGAGGCCGAGCATCTCCGCGGCGTCCTGCACCCGCTTCCTGATGTCCGCGGCCGGCATCTTGGCCAGCTTGAGGGCGAAGCCCATGTTCTTCGCCACGCTCAGGTGCGGGTACAGCGCGTAGTTCTGGAACACCATCGCGATGTCCCGGTCGCCCGGCTCCACGCCGGTGACGTCCTTGCCGTCGATGAGCAGGTGGCCGGAGTCGACGGGCTCGAGTCCCGCCAGCGCACGCAGCGTCGTGGATTTCCCGCAGCCCGAGGGGCCGACCAGCACGAGGAACTCGCCGTCCGCGATCTCCAGGTCGAGATCCTTCACCGTCGGACGCTCCGCGCCCGGGTAGCGGATGGACACCTTGTCGAATGTGACCGTTGCCATGTGTGAACGATAACACCGAAGCGCATCACCGGAGCGCGTCACGCTGGGACGGGCAGGCCCCGTGTTCGCAGGTACCCGTCTGTGCGCCGGACGGCGGGAAACGCCAGGTCGAAAAATGAGGGTCACGGGGAAAAGGGTATCTCCGCACGGGGGTGGGTCCGCAGGACCCTACAACCGGGCGGTCACCTTCTCCGCTGCGGCGATCTCGTCGAGCCGCGCCGCGTCGACCATCCCGGCGACCACCACGGCGGAACCACCTGCGGACATCGGCTCGAGGACGGCACGGACGAGCCCCTCCTCGGTGCTCCACCCGGTGGACAGCACACGCTCCGGCCCGCTGTCGGCCACCACGATGTCGAGGAGCGAGGGCGCGGGGCCGTAGAAGTCGTCGCCGTAGAAGCGGACCGTCGGACCGAAGTCGACGGCGCCGGCGGGGAGCTCACCGCCGGACTCGACGACGCCCCGGCCGAAGGGGTCGTCGGTGACCAGCACGACGTCGGAACCGGCGCCCGCCCAGGAGTCGAAGGACTCCGGCGACGTGAACACGACGTCGCCCTCCCCGTCGAAGCCCCACTCGACCTCCGTGGCCAGGGCCCCGAGCACGATGGCCACGGCCTGCCAGCTCACGGGCAGGTCGATGACGATGCGGGAGGAGGGGTCGAGGTCGAGTTCCTCGAGCAGCATGTTGCCGACTTTCGCCGCCCAGTTGTCCAGGGTCACTGCGGAGAAGTCGAGCCGCGCGCCGGTGGACTCGTTGTAGACGGTCAGCCGCGGGGTCGAGGGGTCGGTCCTGAGCAGATGTGCGAGAAGCTCCATGCCGCCCCATGGTAGGCAGCCCGCGTGGGATACGCTGCTATCCATGTCAGAGATGGTGGATCCCCTGCGCAGGTTCGACCGGATGGCCCACCGGGCCGCCCGGGAGGTCATCGGCAGTTACTCCACCAGTTTCTCCCTGGCGGCGAAGCTGCTGGCGCCGGGCATCCGCCGTGACGTGCAGAACATCTACGCGATGGTGCGTGTGGCGGACGAGATCGTCGACGGCCCCGCCGCGGAGGCCGGCGCCAGCCCCGCCGTGCTTCTCGACGCCTACGAGCAGGCCGTCCTCGCCTCCCTCACGGGACGCTTCTCGGTGGATCCCGTCGTCCACGCCTTCGGCCTCACCGCCCGGCGCTGCGGCATCCCGGCGGAGCACGTGACGGCCTTCTTCCGTTCGATGCGGGCGGACCTCACCGAGACGTCCCACACCCCGGAATCCCTCGAGGCGTACATCTACGGTTCCGCGGAGGTCGTCGGGCTGATGTGCCTGGCGGCGTTCCTCGTCGACCACCCCGTCACCCCGGAGGAGCGGGCGCGCCTCGAGCACGGGGCGCGGGCACTGGGCTCGGCGTTCCAGAAGATCAACTTCCTCCGCGACCTCGCGGAGGACTCCCGCGACCTGGGCCGCAGCTACCTCGGGGATCTGAGCGACGACACGAAACCGGCGTTCATCGCCGGGATCCGCGAAGAGCTCGCCGCCGCCCGCGACGTCCTCCCGCTGCTGCCCGGGCAGGCACGTGTCGGCGTCCTCGCGGCCACGGACCTCTTCTCCGAGCTCACCGATCTTCTCGACGCCGCCCCCGTCGCCGAACTCCGCGCCCGCCGACTGAGCGTGCCGATGCGCCGCAAGGTCGCTCTCGCCGCCCGCGCCATGGTGAAGGCGGGCCGATGAGCACCGCCGGGAAGGGCCGGGCGCTGGTCATCGGTGCCGGAGTCGCCGGTCTGGCCACCGCCGCGCTGCTGGGCCGTGAGGGTTACGACGTCACCGTCCTCGAACGCACCGACGCCGTCGGCGGCCGCGCCGGGATCCACGAGGTCGACGGGTTCCGCTTCGACACCGGCCCCTCCTGGTACCTCATGCCCGACGCCTTCGAGCACTTCTACCGCCTGCTGGGCACCTCGAGTGAGGAGCAGCTCGACCTCGTCCCCCTCGATCCCGCGTACCGGCTCTTCCCGGAGGGGGAGGAGCCCCTCGACGTGCCCTCCGGTCCCGGGATATTCCGGCTGGCGGAATCGCTCGAGCCCGGGGCGGGGGAGAAGCTGCGCCGCTACCTGGAGTCGGCGGGGGACTCCTACGGCATCGCCGTCAACCGGTTCCTCTACACGACGTTCTCCGACCCCCGCTCCTTCCTCCACCCCGCGACGCTGCGCCGTTCGGTGAAGCTGACGACGCTGATCACGCAGAGCCTGGCGGGGTTCGTCGAGAAGCAGTTCCGGGACCACCGCCTGCGGCAGATGCTCACCTACCCGGCGGTGTTCCTGTCCTCGCACCCGGAGCGCACCCCCGCGCTGTACCACCTGATGAGTCACACGGACCTCGTGCAGGGGGTGCGTTTCCCGGTGGGCGGATTCGCGGCCGTCGTCCGGTCCCTCGAGAATCTCGCGCGGGAGCAGGGCGTGGAGTTCCGCCTCGGCGCGGAGGTGACCGCCATCCGCACCTCGGAGGGCCGTGTCACCGGTGTCGAACTCGCCGACGGTGCGCTTGTCGACGCCCCCTTCGTCGTCTCCGCCGCCGACCTCCACCACACCGAGACCCGTCTGCTCCCACCGGAGCTGCGCACCTACCCGGAGAAGTACTGGGAACGACGCGAACCGGGCCTGGGCACCGTCCTCGTCCTGGCCGGTGTGCGTGGCGAACTGCCGGAACTGACGCACCACAACCTGCTGTTCTCCCGCGACTGGACCCCCGACTTCGACGCGGTCTTCGACGGCGCCGGCTCCGGCCGCGCCTCCCGCTCGATCTACGTGTCCAAGACCTCCGCCACCGAGACCGACGTGGCACCGGAGGGGCACGAGAACCTCTTCCTCCTGGTCCCCGTCGCCGCGGACCCCGCCCTCGGGCACGGCTCCCTCTACCGGGGAACCGGCGCCCCCGCCGTGGAGGCGATCGCCGACGCCGCACTCGACCAGCTCGGCCAGTGGGCCGGTGTCCCGGACCTCAGCGAGCGCGTCGTCGTGCGTGAGACCCTCGGCCCGGCGGACTTCGAGTCGCAGTTCCACTCCTGGTCCGGCGGTTCCATCGGCCCGGCGCACACGCTGTGGCAGTCGGCCTTCCTCCGCGGCCGTAACGCGTCCCGCAAGGTGCAGGGCCTCTACTACGCCGGCGCGACCACCGTCCCCGGCGTCGGTGTGCCGATGTGTCTCATCTCCGCCGAGAACGTGGTCAAACGCCTGCGCGGCGACCGCTCCTCCGGGCCGCTGGAGGGCTGACGGGGAGGGGAGGGCGTCGATAAGCTGGCCGTACATCCCTCTTCCCCAAGGAGCGCCCATGCTGCCGAGCACCTTCATCCCCGTGACGATCCTCGACTGGGTCATCGTCTTCGCCGCCCGGTTCCTCAGCGATCCCTTCAGTTCGGAGACCGGCAGCGGACAGGCGTTGAGCAGTCTGTTCCGCCCCTGACGACCCTCCGCCTGCCGACCGAGAGGTACTCCCTTTTCAGGGGTAGCGCGTTGAAATAGTGGCGAAGATCACGCGGGCTGGCCATCATGGGGTGAATATCGACCCAGAAAGGACCACCTCATGCAGCCGACCTCCGATCACCCCTACGCGATGGCCAAGCGGGCCGGTGACTTCATCTTCGTCTCCGGCGCCCTGTCCGTGGACCGGGACTACCAGCCGGTGGAGGGCCGCAGGGAGGCCCTGGCCGCAGCACTCGAGCGCATGACCGAGCGCCTGGCCACCGAGGGTGGCGAGCTGAAGGACCTGGTCAAGCTCACCTACTTCGTCACCGACATCACGCTGCGCGAGGAGGCCAACGAGCAGTTCACCGAGCACTTCGCGGAGGCCCGTCCGGCCCGCACCTTCCTCGAGGCGTCCGGCCTGCCCTACGGGGCGACGGTGGAGATCGACGCGATCGCCTACGTGGGGGAGTAGGCGGGCTGAACCACCGGGCACAGAAGAGGCGCGGGCGACACTCCGTTGAGTGCCGCCCGCGCCTTGCCCGTGGTCACCGGGGTCAGGCTCCGACCGGAGCCCGCTTTCCTTCCATCGGGTCGTTCTTCTCGACGAAACCACCTGCCCGGAGAACCGTGGCCTCATCGAAGGCGCGGCCGATGATCTGCAGGCCGACGGGCATGCCGTCGTTCAGGCCGGCAGGGACGCTGAGTGCCGGCAGACCGGTCAGGTTACTGGGGCCGGTGTACCGGATGAACGCCATCACCAGGTCGACGTCGGTGCCGTTGAGGTCGGCGAACTCGGAACCGATCTTCGGCGGCATGACCGGCAGCGTCGGCGCCATGATGACGTCGACTTCCGACAGGGCGGCGGCGAAGTCCTTCTTGATCTGGCGGCGGGCCTGCTGCGCCTGCAGGTACTCGACCGAGGAGAACAGCTCTCCCAGCTCGAACAGGAAGCGGATGTCGGCGCCGAAGTCGTCGGCCCGGGCGACCAGGTCGTTGTGGTGGATGGCGGAGGCCTCGGAGAGGCTGACGGCCAGCTCGGTCCACTCGGAGATCGCCAGGGAGGGGATCTTCACCGTCTTGAGCTGGGCACCCTGTTCCACCAGGGCGTCGATCTGGGCGCGTACCAGGCGCTCCACCTCGGAGTCGACGTCCCGGAAGAAGTAGTCCTCCTCGATGCCGATGACGAGGTCCTTCGGGCTTCCGTCGAGTGCCCCGAGCGTCGGCGTGACGGGGACGTCGACCGCGGTCGGGTCCTTGGGGCTGAACCCGGCGATCACGTCGAACAGTGCGGCAGCATCCTCCACGGACTTGGACATCGGACCGATGTGGTCGAGGCTCCAGGCGAGCGGGAAGCAGCCGTCCTTCGAGACGCGTCCGTGCGTCGGCTTGAGACCCACCAGGCCGCAGGCCGAGGACGGGATGCGGATGGAGCCGGCGGTGTCCGTGCCGAGGGTGTTGAAGCTCATGTCGGCGGCGACAGCGGCACCCGACCCGCCACTGGAACCACCGGGGACCTTCTCCAGGTCCCAGGGGTTGCCGACGGCGCCGAAGTGCGGGTTGTTGTTG